>WNFC01000072.1_pt1 | contig 116468 bp, 116 predicted proteins | sample 5400541 | NCBI WGS metagenome assembly WNFC01 (sample SAMN13153342, study PRJNA577476) | soil metagenome | isolation source: 120 cm saprolite under Douglas fir tree site 2 hole 2 replicate 1 | place: USA:California | collected 2015-04-18
GTCCGTTCGGGGATGCCGCTTCGGACCGCCCACAGGAGGTGCCCCGAGGCCGTGTTCCTCCCGGTCGACTCGCAGGCGTACCTGGCCGCGTCAGCCCGGATGATGGACACGCTGCGGACGTTTCCCGCCGTCGTCCAGGTGATGGGCTGGGACGAGGCGTTCATGGCTGTTGAGCACGACGACCCTGAGGCCATGGCCCGAGAGGTCCAGCGGGCGGTGCACGAGCGAACCGAGCTGTGGTGCTCGATCGGGGTCGGCGACAACAAGCTCCGGGCCAAGCTCGCGACGAGCTTCGCCAAACCCGCCGGCGTGTTCAAGCTGACCCGGGAGAACTGGGAGGCGATGATGGGGCGACTCCCCACCGACGCGCTCTGGGGCATCGGCGCCAAGACCGCCCGGAGGCTTCTTGCCTTGGGGATCCGGACGGTGGCCGAGCTGGCCAAGGCCGACGAGGGGGAGCTGGCGCGGAGCTTCGGCCCGCACACTGGGCCGTGGCTCGGGCAGCTCGCGACGGGCGAGGATGCGAGCGAGGTGACTGCCGAGCCCTACCTGGCGAGGGCTCGCGGCAAGGAGCGGACCTACCAGGAGGACATCGCGGACCCCGAGGAGATCCGCCGGGAGGTGGGCAAGCTCGCGCGGGAGCTGGCCGGGGAGCTGGCGGAAGGAGGACGTGGGGCGGTGCGGATCGTGGTAAAGGTGCGCTTCTCGCCCTTCTTCACGAAGACACACGGCGTGCCACTCGCTGAGGCGACCCTCGACGGCCGGTCGATCGAACGCGGTGCCTTGGCCGCGCTGGACCGGTTCGACCTGGATCGCCCCGTCCGACTCCTGGGCGTCAGGGCCGAGCTCGAGCCGCCTTGAGGGTGGACCAGAGAAGGCTTGCTGGGCTGCCTGACGAGCTGAGCGGCCGCCCGACGTGCAAGCTGCGGGTCCTCGAGGGGGGGCCAGGCTGTCGTTCAGCACTCCGCTTCCGTGCTTCGTCGGGTCTGAATGACCGGGACCCACTCGTATTTTGTGAGCGTGCGGCCAGGGTTCGGTGTCCGGCACCCGGTGATGGCGGAGATCCTCGCGTCAGACGCAATGGGGGAGGCCACGTGGGCCAAGGGAGCGGTGCCCCTCCGGATCTCGGCGTTCACGGCACCCGCCGACCTCCCGAAGAACTCGTCGTATCGGTTCGCTGCCTCGTCATGGTCGGAGACCGAATCGTCGCCTGCCAGAACGCCGACGGCATCTCTCACCCGTGGCCTGGTGGTCGGCGCCCGGAGGGTGAGAGCTAACCTGGCGGCCTGCCCGCTCTGCTGCACGCGCAGACCGCGTGTCGCGAGGTGCGCGAGGAGACCGGCTGGCGTATCGACACGGACACCCTCCAGCCGATCGGCTGGCTCCATCTGCTACACCTCCGAGCGCAGCCCCAAGACCATCCTTACCCGCACCCCGACTTCCTCCAGGTCGTCTATCGGGGTACCGCATGGCTCCGGGAGGATGCTGGGGAGGTCGAGTGGTCGGATGCCGAGGGGGTACGAGCGTAGGTCGTGGCTCGCCACGCCCGAGGAACCTCGCAGGCTCGTCCTGGCCGATCGACTGGCGACAGCATTCCTGGCCGAAGCCCTGCTCCCACCATGATTCAAACGCGCCCTCCGAGTCGCGGAAGTGCCGTTCGGTACGCTCGAACGGGCGCTCAGGGGTGACGTTCTGTTTGTGCGATCTGTTTGTGCGATCTGTGCAGGATGCCGAGGATTCAGCCGCCAAGGGGTTCTGAGCGGCTGGCGCCGGGATGGAGCCTCCCCGGAGAGGCGATCGGCCCCACCTGAACCGTCGACATGTCGCATGTTGGTTTGCTGACTGTGTGCCTGCCTCAATGCAAACACGCGGCGGATGCAGAACGGCCGCGCTGGGCATGGAGGTCTTCGTGCGAGGGGACGACAACGCCCTCTGGCACATCTGGCAGATGGCACCCAACAACGGCTGGTCAGGGTGGGCGTCCCTCGGGGGCAACTTTCCCGCGGACCCCGCGATCTTTCACAACGCCGATGGTCGCGACTCCGACGGCACACGTCGGCGGGGTCTGAGCGTGGGCCGGGGGCGCGGCCGCCGACAAGACGGCCCAGGCAGCGGCGAGCAGCGAGCATCCCAGAAGCACAGGCGGGACAACCGCCCGGACTTCCCTACTCGGCTACATCGCTGCCAGCGCGACAGCATGGCATCCGGAGTCAATCGACATCCGCAATTCTGCGACGCTCGACCTTCGTCCCCCAGACGGCGCGTTTCCACAGACGGCGCGTTTCCCCTGAATCGCTAGACGTAGCCTAGCATTGCGGCAGGCCACGGCGCTGTGAGCATCCACCTGGCCCTGCGGGACCTGCACAACGACCGAGGAGCGCCCGCGCATCGCCGAGCTCGAGCGACCGGGAGCTCGAAGGTCTACACTGACTTCACTGACTTCGCCGTGGGCCAGGGCACCTCGTGGCAGCCCTGGTTCACCACGTCGGACAACTCGAGAGCGACGTCATCCGGGAGGGAGAAATCCTTTTGAGTGCCGATCGAGCCGATCCAGTCTCCTTGAGGCCCTCCGCGGTGGAAGCGTTGGCGGAGGCCGGCCGTCGCTTGGAGCAGGCGGGAGAATCGCTGCGACGTGCCGCCGAAGCGCTGAGCAGCGAGCAGCAGGACCCGGGGACACCGCCAGCCCTTGAGAAAGGGCCGGAGGAAGAGCTGGAGTCGACAGGGTCGTGTTCGTGGTGTGGAACCCGCTTCGATACCCAGGAAGCACTGTTCGAGCATCTTGGCGGCGCTGACGGCATGTCCCCCTGTCGGGAGGGTATCTTAGGCTCCGGCGGTTGAACAAAGACCCGGTCGGCCTCCCAATCGTCCTACATAACGCCGCTTATGTAGGATCCGGCCCCGACATGATCCTTCCAACAACACCTCCAAACCGGCTAGAGAACCGTAGGGCGTCACGTGGGCGAACAGCAGCGGCGTCAAGGCCCGAAGATCCTCGGGTGTGAGGGCGTTTCGCCACTCCGGCCGGGCGAGGATTCGCTGGATCATCAGGGTGGGCAGCCATTTGCCCCCCAACTCACTACCCCAACTAACTCGCCGTTCACGGTGAGGGGCCCCCCACTGTCGGCCATGCACGATTCCGCTGCCACTGCGTCCACCCCCGCGACCTTGAGGTCAGCGCCCGCCCGGATGCCATAGATCGGCTTCCCGGCGGTGACATCGTCGATGAGTGAGGTGCCGCTGCCGATGAAGACCTCGTCAGGCGTGTTGTTCCAGACCTCGACCACCGGATTCGTTGGGCCTTCGGGAGCGGGGATCGTGCTCTCGTCGTCGTAGGCGATGCCGTGCACCTGGTTGGCGTGGTCCTGGGCGGCCAGGGCGTTGACCAGTCCGATCGCCTGTCCGTCGGACAGCCCGAAGCAGGCGGTGTTGGCCGTCACCGCCTTGCAGGCACCCATATCCGCATAGGTCGTCCAAGTCGTGGCGCTGACCGAGCCACCACCCCCGACCGGCTTGCTCGCCGGCTGCACGTTGATCGACAGCGTTTCCTCTGTGGTGGGATCCAGCAGCTCCAGCGTCCAGGGGGTGTTGGCGCCGATCTGGCCGATGTAGTCGAGGTAGGCCTGGAAGTTGGCCACCGGCTGGCCGTTGACGGAGACGATCTGGTCGCCCTTCAGGAGGCCGGCGGCCTCCCCGGGAGCGGCGGGCTTCACCGAGACGACGGTGGGCATGTCGCCCAGGTGGGTGAAGCCCAGCCCGTTGATCGCCGAGGCCCCGGCCAGGAGCTTGGGCGCCCCGAGCATGACGCTGGAGGAGTCCACCTTCGCCGGCGTCGCCGCCTCGTAGGCCACGGCGGCCACCGTGGGGCCGACGATGCCCGTGAGCCCGGCCGCCACGCTGTAGGTCCTCCCGTTGCCGGGATCCCCGCCCGAGAGGTCGTCACAGGTTCCCGGGCCGAGCACCATCGGGCTGGCGGAGCGGTTGACCACCTCCACGATGTCGGCGCTGGAGCCCATGTGTGGGACGATGGCGCAGTCATGGGTGAGGGCGGCGAGTTGGCTGCTGGCGCCCGGCAGGAGGCCGTTCAGCACCGAGCCTACGGTCTGGACCGGGTCGATCTGGCCCACGACCGTCCCGTCGGCGAAGAGGAAGCAGGCGGCGGTGATGCCGGCCACGCTCCCCGTGCACGACGCCAGGTCGCTGTACTCGGAGAACAGGCTGGGCCCCCCGGGGCCGGCCACCAGCACCGACGACATCGGTGCAGAGGCCGTGCCGGCGGCTCCGGCCAGCCTGACGAGGCGCAGCGAGGCCGGGGTGGTGCCGGTGGACGGGTCCCCAGTGAGGTTGCCGAAGGCGTCGCCGGGCGTCACCACGGCGGGCTTGCCGATGCAGGAGGCGTTGGGGAAGAGGTAGGCGACCAGGTCCGAGGAGGTGTTGCCGGCGTGCGGCGGTGCTCCCCGGAGGCCGCGGCCCTGTCCCGCAGCTCCGGCAGGGCTGCGAACTGGCTCTGTGTGGCCTCGTAGCGGCCGGCCATCCACCGAAGGAAGCCGGCGAGGGCTTGGGCGAGGTGTCCGGCGCCGGCGTGGGCCTGGCAATCGGTGAGCCGTCCCCAGTCCACGTCGGAGCGTCCCACGTCGACCACGAGCACTCGGGGCCTGAGCGACTGCCCCCTGGGAAGATCCTCGCCGGTGGAGACGATCGGGCCCCGCGGCGGCTTGGTGGCCCGCAGGGATCCGTCGGGGCGCATGCGCAGGCGCCCGGAGCGGTTGCCCTGGGCTCGGAGCAGCCGGTCGGCGTCGCGGTGGGCCCGGTCGACGTCGCCCGCCCCGGCGGTCGGTGCGAAGTCGTCGACCACGAGCACCGCATCGGCGGCGGAGAAGGCGAGGGCCTCCAGGGCATTCGCCGTCGACGACCAGGACCCGGGCAGGTGGCGGCCGTCGAAGCCGGCGCCGAAATGGCGCTGGATGAGGGCTGCCAGCTCGCTCTTGCCCGCCCCCGTGGAGCCGGTCAGGTGCAGGGCGAAGTCGCAGGGGCCGAGCACGGCCCGGTAGACCGCCGCCAGCAGGGGCACGGTGACCGGCTCCGGCGCCACCTGCAGGACCGCCAGGCTAAGTAGCCCGGACGGCGGACAGCAGCTCATCTCCGGCGGGCGGATCCGGGAGCACCATGGGCGCCAGGGCGTCGGGCAGGGCCACCTCGACGCCGGAGACCGGCCCGGCCTCTCCGATCGCACCACCGGCGTGCAGGTAGGCCCATCCTCCGGGCAGCTCCCGCCAGCCCGAATGCGAGTACACGTGGCGCTCTGGCATCTCTCCCGAGAGCACCTGCACCGCCGCCCGGGCGTGGTCCCTAAGCCCGAGGCCCGGGTAGACGATCGCCCGCGCCCCCAGGTGCTCGGTGGCCCATCCCATGGCGGCGAAGGCATCCGCGGGGATGGTGAAGCGCCGGCACCAACCGTTCAGACGGGCCTCCACCTCGAAGCGCCGGCGGGTCTCCACGCCGTCGTCCTCGACGACGTCGGTTGCGATGCGGGCGACGAAGTTGGTGAGGCGGGTATCGACGGCGCCCTCCTTGGTGAGGCGGGTCCACATCAGGCCGTCGTGGGTGGCCCGGTAGGGGCCCTCTGCCGGCCGGGGCTCGGCGCCGTTGGTAGTGGGATCCGGGGCCGGATCGCGAGGCGTCCTCGTCGTTGTCACGATGGGCACCCCCGCCACCAGGGCGTCATCAATGCCCTTGGCGAGTGCCCCGTCCCAGGATTCGACCGCCACCTCCCAGCCTTCGCTCGCAAGGGCCTCGGCCGTGGCCTCCGCAGCTCGGGCCACGTGTGGGTTGTCCACGGTGTCGGCGTCGAAGGCGAGGATTACCGTCTCCGGCGCCAGGTGCCGCAGCACCGGCAGGGCTCCCCGCCAGGCCGAGACACCGGGCACGGACACGGTGAGCATGCCGCTGAGAGCGGTGGCCACGTCGGCTTTCAGCTCGCCCTCGGTGAGGCGCAGCCGGGCAGTGTCGCCGTCCCAGCGAGGCACGTGCACCGGCGCTTCCGGCCCCGGGCCGCTGTGTCCGATGCTGGAGACGTAGAGGTAGCGGGGGTGCTCACCGGAGTCGTCGTCCCGGCGAACCTTGAGCGCCACTACCTGGCCATCGGCGTCGAGGACCGGGATGAGCAGACCTGCCGGGCCGCCGAGGCTCGGGGGTTCTGGCGGTGCTGGTGGTCGTGTGGGTGTTGAGCCGGGTCGTCCCGTGGGTCCTCCTGCTCGTGGGGGACCGGGTCAGGAAGGGGGACCAAAGGTGAAGAACTCCGCAGTGAAGTGGCTCGTGATCATCTGCGTCGTCTCGTGGGCCGCCCACAACCCGGCGCAGGTCTCGGCGGACATCCACCAACTCCTCGCGGCGGGGCAGGCACTCGTGAGCTCCGTCGCCGGCGCCGCGGGCGGTGCGTTCTCAGGAGCGACAAGCGGGGGTCACTGAGATGGCTGGCAAGCTGCTCGCCTTCCGCCGCCCCGGCCGGGGCACAGCTCTGCAGGCTCCCTTGCCCGTCGTCTTGGGGGCACCGGTCTTACTCGTTGTAAGGCTTAGAATGGTGTAGCGGCAGTTTGTCGAGTGAGTTTAGTAACCGGACTCTGCACGGGTTCGAATCTCCCGGGCTCAACCGTCGGTGTCATGGCGCGAACACCGCCCCTTCGGAGCGCGGTCGTAACCCTCGCGGTGTCATTCCCGGTCAGCAAAGGAGACGCCAGGATCTTGGGAGAATCATTGATTGAGTCAAGCAATGATATGGGGTACAATTCCTGCAAAGGGTGCAGCCGACGTACCCGTGGCCATGCGAGGTTCTTGAGGGATGAACGTGGATGTGCAATCGGAGCGGGACACGAAGCTCGTCGAACTCCTGCTCATCCTCTTCGACCAGTTCCGCGAGCACGCGTTCGCGTGTATCAGTGCGGCCGATCTCTCGATCCCGCATGCCGCCGCCCTTCTTCGACTCGATTCGCCGCTCTCGCAGCGGGAACTCGCCGACTGTCTCAAGTACGACGCCTCAAACATCACGTCGATCGTCGACACGCTCGCCCGGCGGGGGCTCCTAGAACGGCAGATCGACCCGACTGATCGGCGCGTTCGCCGGCTGATCGTGACCGCTGAGGGACGCACGGTCATTGCCCAACTCCGTCAACGCGTGCTCGAAGAGGCAACGGTCGTCAGCGAGCTCGATGAGCACGAGCGGGCCCAACTGCAGGCTCTGCTCACCAAAGCGGTGGGTCGTCGAACGACGAGCACATGGGTCGAACTGTTCCGCGGATGGCCTTGATGAGCGACGTGCGCCCCCGACTCTCAGTTCCGACTACGTCAACAACCTGGCGCTCGTTAGGTCGAGGCGCCCGAAAAATCAGGAGGAAGCGATGACGTCATTCTCCCAAGAGGAAACCGAATATCTGCGTTCCCAGCCGCTGGCTCGCCTCGCGACGGTCTCGCAAGATGGCCAGCCCGACGTCGCCCCGGTCGGCTTCGAGTTCGACGGCACCTATTTCTACGTGGGCGGCCATCATCCATCTGCGACCCGGAAGTTCCGCAACGTCGGCGCCGGCAACGACAAGGTTGCGCTCGTTGTCGACGACCTCGTGTCGACGAACCCGTGGACACCACGGTCCTTGCGACTCTACGGCACCGCCGAGTTGATCGAGCGAACGGGTCGCTTCGGCCCGGGCCAATACATGCGAATCACGCCCACGATCTCATGGAGCTCGAACCTCGACGGCCGACCATTTGAAGCCGGCGCCGACTTCGGACCTCGGCGAACCATCCACGCAGCCCATCACTAAACGGTGCAATCCCGACGGCCGTGAAGCTCGGCTCGCCGTCCCAACGTTAGGGGTGATCGGGTTCGGCGAGGAGCATTGTGAGGACAGAGTGTCCGGGTGAGCCCTTCCATCGAGGTCTCGAATGCCCTGTTTTCAGGCCGAGCCGCCGCTTCATAGGCCGACTGTGAGGTCTCCGCACAGGAGTCAGTGTCCCGGCGGGTTCGACACCTGGTAGCAGGCGACGTCGTACTGGGATGTCGGGTTGTAGTTCTGGCCTCCGGTACCACCGGGGCTAGTGGACGTTGGCTCGTTGAACGGGGCACCGGGCGAGTTGCTCGCCTGGCCGGGGCTCGCCGTCTGCTGCTGGCATGACTGGCTGGGCAAGCCAGTTCCGCTCGGGTCGCCCTGACCACCCCACGCCGGTGAGGCCATGGCGAGGGCGGGGAGAAGAATCGTCAACGCTAGGGTACGCCTCATTGAATCCTCCCTTCTCTCTCGGGATCGATCGACTCTCAGGGTATACGGCTGAGGCGAAGAGAAGGATTCTTGAGAGGGCAAAAATTGTAAGAAGATGCCGGTACGGCCTGGCGGGGGACCAGAACCCGGACCGTCACGGGGCAGGAGTCGTACAGCAACCACGAGCGCCGGGGAGTTCAGGGCTCGGTGTGGCCGTTCTGGAGGGCGGGGGAGCAGGGCATCTTCAAAGGTTAGGACGTAGCTCACCCCTATTCGCACCGGCGACTGCACGGGGTTCGTTCGAATCCCGTTGGGGGCACATGGAAGTATGCGCAGGTCAGACGCCACTTTCGCCCTCCCGTCGGCTCAGGGCCACGACCTTGGACCTCCCGCAGGAACCATTGAGGTTCGAGACGTCGAGGGCATCGACGGGGGGACGGTAGCCCATGAAGGTCAGGTACCGACCGTCCGTGGAGAGGTTGAGCGCGATCTCCGACTTCGAGCTCGTCACCATCTGATCGCTGCTCGGTGAGACGGCGAACTCCGTGCTGTTCGGCACATCGAGAGAGCCGACCTTCAGTCCCCAAGGCGTGATCTGGTCCAGGACGATCTTCGACGTGAGGCCGAAGCTCGAGTCGACCAGGGAAATTGTTGAAGACGTAGGGGTAGGCGCCGTCGGCCGTCGCGGTCACGCAGCTGCTGGGTGCGCACCCCGGACGGAGCTGGGTGCTGCCCGCCACGATGTCGGGGTCATCGTGGAAGACGCTAGTGCTGACGAGCAGGTTCGCGGGGCGGTGCCCGACCCTAACGAGACCATTTGCACGAGAGGTAACCGTTCTGTAACGCGACCTGGAAGACGATGACCCCGGAGCGCCCGAGCCGGTCGCCCGGTGCGGCTGACAGAATGGGGGAAAGCTGGCGCCCCTGGTACGGTCTGTAACCCCCGCTGGTACAGGAGGGTATCGACACTGCTCGCCCCTCCAGCCCTGGTGAGTCTGCCTCCACCCCGAGACAGGCACCGGGCGCGATCGTTCGTATGCCGGTCCGGCGGGCCGGGCCAGCCGGCCACCTCCAGCGGAAGGCTGCGATGACCGACGACCCGACCGGGCCCGAGGAGCCCGGGAGCTCGACCGGGGAGGACAAGCAACGTCTCCACATCGTCGGCGACGAGGGCTACGGCAACTGGGACGAGATCTACCTCGACAACGTGGTCCGCGTCTACCGCCTTCTCTTCTCCAAGGTAGGCAACCGCCACGATGCAGAGGATCTGACCACCGAGGTGTTCATGGCGGCGCTGGGGCCGATGCGTGTGAGCGCCTCCCGCGGCGAGGTCCGGGCTTACCTTGCCGCCACGTGTCGCACCGTGCTCGCCACGTACTGGCGGCACCGCCTCGGCCTGCAAGTCACCTCCATCGACCCCGATCTGGCCGCAAGCTACCTGGCCGACCCTCCTGCGGAGTCCGACGCTCCTGCCCGAGCGCAGCGGCTGCTGGAGGGCCTGCCGGATCGCCACCGCCGGATTCTCGAGCTCCGGTTCCTGGAGGCGTGCTCGATCAAGGAAGCCGCCCGCGAGATGGGGATCAGCGTCGCCAACGCCAAGGTGCTCCAGCACCGGGCGTTGCGGATGGCGGCCGCCGCCCACGGAGCGAAATCATGAGGACGACGGAATCAGACGACGGAATCGTGAGCGCGGAATCAGACGACGGAATCGTGAGCGCGGAACCATGAATCGCCGCACCCAGCGAGCCGGACGCCTGACCAACGCCCTCGTCGACGGCGAAGCGCTCCCGGCAGGTCGAGTCCCGGCAGGTCGAGTCCCCGACGACGAGGATCTGGCAGCCTTCCGGATCGCGATTGCCCTGCGAGCAGGGCGCCCGGCAGCCGATCTGCCCAGCGAGGAGTTTGTGACCCGGCTCCGCCAGGAGCTGGCTGCGGACGTCGATATCGCGCGTCGGCCGCCGGCGATTTCCCGGCGGACCGTCCTCGCCGGGGCCGTGGCAGCCGCCGCTGGCGTCGCCGGGGCCATGGCCGACCGGGCGCTCTTCCAGCACCCTGGGGCGGAACGAGCCGTGCCCCGCGCCCTCGATCCCGTTCAGGGGCAGTGGGTGGCGGTCGCAAGCGAAGCCGACCTGGCCGACGGCGCCGCCCACCGGTTCGAGACCGCCGGCCTGGTCGGCTTTCTGGCGCCCGCCGGCTCCGGCCTCACGGCAGTGTCAGGCGTGTGCACACACCAGGGGTGCCTGCTCCGCGGGATCGACACGACCCGCCGGTTGGAGTGTCCGTGCCACATGAGCATGTTCGCCTACGACGGAACGCTGGTCGGTTCCAGGCTGCACCCTTCCCCGCCGGCCCTCCCCCGGCTGCAGGTCCGACGGCGCGACGACGGCACCATCGAGGTCCTGGTGCCGCCGCCCGTGTAGGTCGTGATGTAGGTCCTGGCCACATGCAAAAGGGCGACCACCCCGGGGTGGCCGCCCTCTGCGTCGAAGGCTTGAAGGCTTGCGCCGCGCTGCTACGGGGCGTCGCCAAGCCGCACGTTGGCGGTGATCCGGCCTTGGTTCCCGGAACGTTGTGTCGCAGCCTGCGGGTGGAGTCGATCGGCAACGAGCGCCATCCCCAGCAGCACGACTGCCAACGACTCGGCGACCAGGGCGATGACCGCCTGAGGTGCCGGCTGGAGCCCGCGCTCCGTGAAGTTGAACAGACCGACAGGCGTACGCGTCAAGGCGAACGCTGCAAGCGTCCCGATGCTCAGCATGAGGCCGGCGACTCTGATGGCAGCGGTGCGCCACACGACGAGATGGCCCAGGTGAAGCACCCGCTCACGCCCGGCGACAAGGGCCCCGGCCACCACGACGGAGCTCAGGACCTGAATCAGGAAGCCGGTGCCGATCTTGGGGATGGAGCGAAACCCGTGATACAGGCAGTAGTGGACGTAGCCTCCCACCAGGATCGCTCCCGCAGCGACCGCGCTGAGGTAACGCGGCCGCGTCCCCCGGACGGGCCGGGGCACCTCCTCGGGATCATCGGGGAACAGCTCTGCTGTGTCGGGCGATTCGGCGTACGGAACCGGTTGCATGTTGTGTCTCCTTTCAGGTCGTGACGACGAGCGTGCCGTGCATGAACGGGTGGATCCGGCAGATGTAGGCGTAGCTGCCGGGCGTGGCAAAGGTGTGCTCGAAATGGTCGCTGCTGTTGAGCAGGCTCGAATGAAGGTCCGGCACCGAGAAGTCGACGGCGTGGGCGACACCGTCCCTGTTCGTCCATTCCACCGCCGTCCCAGCCTTCACCGTGACCGGCGTGGGCGCGAACTTGAAGTTGACGATGGTGATGGCGGTGGTGCCTGTGGTGGTCGTGCTCCCGGCCGGGGCCGCCGGAGAGGATCGCTGGCCGCTGGCACGGGCGGCTCCCGGTCCGCAGGCAGCGAGCAGCATCGCCACGGCCGCCCCCAGCGCGGTCAGCCACATGGGGAGACCTCCGGTCCTGGATGCAGCGGACGTGCGGACGACCTTGGGTCCCATGGTTCCTCCTGATCTTGATGGTCCTTCTCTCCGCATACAGATAGGGGAGCGGGATACAGCGCCCGCGGTTTACTGTTGGGAGCGTCGTTGCCCGACTGCCGTCGAGGTGGAGACGATCAGGCCATGAGACCCCGCAAACGGAAGTCCGATGCCTTCGTCGAGGCTGTGCTCGGGGATCGGCCACTCCCCCAGGGCCGGATCGACGATCCCGAGGACGTGGCAGTGCTGCAGGCCGCCATCGAACTCCGGGCGGGCAGGGAGGGAGCCGACGTTCCGGACGAGGATTTCATCGCCGGGCTCGCAGGCAGGTTGTCGCGTGGAGGAAATGGAGGAAGAGCCGGGAGCCGCCGTGCCGGCACCTCCCGGCGTGCCTTCCTGACGGGCGCCGCGGCGGCAGTGGCAGCCGGCGCGGGGGGGATCGTCCTGGATCGGACCGTTTTCGGCTCCGGCACGTCGGAGCCCTCCCAGGCCCAGGCCGAGCTGGCGCCGGACCAGGGCCAGTGGGTCACGGTGGCGGCCGAGACCGACCTGGGCAGTGCGGCGAAACAGTTCGCCACCGGCGCCGTCGTCGGCTTCGTCAGTGACCAGGGCGGCGTGCCCGTGGCCGTGTCGGGAACCTGCACGCACCTGGGATGCCTGCTGCGGATCAACGCCCCGGCGGGGCGCCTCGACTGTCCCTGCCACCGGACGGCGTTCTCGTACGACGGCAAGGTGATCTCCTTCGAGCTTCAGACGAAGCCCCCACCCTTGCCTCGAATCCTGGCTCGCCGCCAGGGCGGAAGCATCGAGGTGTTCGTCCCTCCGCCCGCCTGAGGTCGGCGTCCGGCATCACCCCGGCGTAACCCCCCTCCCTACCTTCAAACGGACAGGAGAGGGGGCAAGCAGTGGCTGCGTTCACGTCGAACATCAACGAATGCACCATCGCGACCTGGAGCACCCGGCACCACCTGCGGACAACTCTCCGAGTGGCTGTGGTGGCGGCGGTTGCGGTCCTGCTGTTTCCGGAACGCCACACGCTTCTGGAAGGAGCGCGGCGGCTTTCCCGCATCTCGCCGTTGTGGTTGCTGGTGGCGGCGGCCGCGGAGGTCGTCTCCTTCCTGGCAGCTGCCGAACTGCAGCGGCACCTTCTTGCGGCCGTTGGCCTCAACATAGGGCGGATGCCCTCGCTGCGCCTGGTCTCGGCGGCCTGGTCGGTCAGCGCCGCACTCCCCGCCGGGGCGGCCTTCTCCACGCCCTACACCTACCGGCAGCTCACCCGCCGGGGGGCTGCAAGCGGCCGTGCCGCCTGGGTCCTCGCCGCGGGAGGGGTCCTTTGTCCGGAGGCTCGCTTGTCCTCCTGGGTCTCGTGGGGGCCGAGCTGTGCGGCAAAGCGCTCTCCTCGTGGCCCGGGGCCTGGGGGTCGCGGTCGGGGTAGCCGCCTCGGCGGTTGCGGCAGGCGCCTTCGTTTGTTTGATCTGGGCCAGCCGCCATCCCTCGACGGTACGGACGATCGCCGCACGGCTGGCGGGCGCCCTCGGCACCTACACCCGGGCCGCCGGCGAGATGTGGCGGCGTCCGAGGGCCCGATGGCGTGGAGTTGCGGCAGGCGGAGCCCTGTTCCACCGTTGGCCGGCCTCGGCGTCTGGACCGCGACCCTGGCACTCGCCACGACGAACTGGCTGGCCGACCTGGGAGCGCTTGGTCTGGCATTCCTGTCGCTCGGTGTGGCAATACCCTGGCGGGGCCTGCTCCTGGCCTATGCGGTGGGCCAGGTGGCGGCCAGCCTTCCGTTGTTGCCCGGCTCCGTCGGGGTCGCGGAGGCGGCGATGGCCCTCGCTCTCGTCGCCATCGGGACCCGTCCCGCAGCTGCGGTCGGCGTCGTGCTCGTGTACCGGCTCATCAGCTTCTGGCTGCCGTTGCCGATCGGCTTGTGGTTCTGGGCGGGCACCCGGCGCATGGAGGGCCAGCCTTTAGAACTGGCGTCGGCCCGGCTTCGAGCCCCCCCGGCCCATTGACCTGCGGATCAGCCCACTCCCACCCAACGCAACGACAGAAGGGACACCCTCATGGAGCGTCACGCACGGGCCCTCGTCGCCCTCACGGCATCGGCCGCAGCAGCAGCCCTTATCGCCATCACCATCGCCGGGGCCCGCCCTGGCCCGTGACCGGGAGTCGGCCGTGGCCTTCAGACCGGGGACCGGCCAGTCGGTGATCGACTGGAACAAGGAGCTGATCGCCATCATCAGCACGCCAAGGGTCCAGCCGCCGACCATCCACCCCACCCGGAGCTTCGCCATGCTGCAGGCTGCCGAATACGACGCCGTGGTATCGATCACCCATGCCGACCGGCCGTACCTCCTCTCGGTGGGCGCCCCCCGCCGGGCCCGCCCGGATGCCGCCGCCGATCAGGCTGCCCACGATGTCTTGACGGCCCTCTACCCGTCGATGGCGCCTGCGGTCGACCAGCTGCTGGCGACCGAGCTCCAGGCGATCCCTGACGGGACCCGAAAGCGGGACGGCATCAAGGTTGGGAGCACGGTTGCCGCACGTCTCGTGAAGATCCGGTCATCGGACGGCTCGGCGGCGACGCCTGCCGTGTTTGTCCCGGGCACGCAGCCGGGCGACTATCGCCCCACCCCGCCCACCTTCGCTGCACCCGTGTTCACGAACTGGGGGACCATCAGGCCGTTCGTTCTGGAGCGTGGGAGCCAGTTCCGCCTCGAAGCCCCGCCGGCAGTCACCAGCGCCGGCTACGCCACGGCCTTGAACGAGGTGGAGAGCCTGGGTCGGGACTCGAGCGCCACCCGGACTGCCGAGCAGACCTCGATCGCGAAGCTCTGGGGGGCGGCGCCCATCTGGAACGTGTGGAACGAGATCGCCCAGAAGACCGTTGATGCCAACGGAGCGAGCTTGGAGAACGCCGTGGCGGTCTTCTCTCATCTCGACCTCGCCCTCGCGGACACGGCCATCGCCCTGTACGACGGCAAGTACCACGACCAGGTGTGGCGACCGGTGACGGCCATCCGCCTCGGCGACACCGTTGGCAACCCGGCAATCGTGGGGGACCCGACGTGGACCCCGCTCGCGGTCACGGCTCCGGATCCTTCCTACCCCGGCGCCCACAGTGGTTTCAGCGAGGCGGCTGCAACCGTGCTGTCCTCCTTCTACGGGCGCCACGAGCACCTGGCGGTCACGTCCGACGGCATGCCCGGAGTGACCCGGACCTTCACCAGCTTCCAGGCGGTAGCGGACGAGGCGGGCCTGAGGCGGATCCTCGCCGGCCAGCACACGCGCCTCGATCACGTTGCGGGTCAGAAGCTCGGCAGGCAGGTGGCGGACTTCGTGCTCGACGACAGCGAGTAGAGCTCCCCCCATCGCCTGCCCCCACGCCGATCGGGGATACCGCCCCGAGCCATGTGGGGTGGAAACTCGTCGGTATTCGGGGAAAATCCCACCCACCCCTCTTGACGGGCGGAGAGTGGCTACGCCGGTGAATGCGCCGAAATACCTAAAGCGTAGGCCCGTGATGGCCGACGGAGTGGTTGGAAGGAATTCCTCGAGGGCTTCAGCCGGGGCCTCTCGACAAAGGCAAACCTGGGGCAACCCAGGGACGCAAAGTCATGGACCTTTCCGAACAGGGGAGGCCGCCAGACCGCCGAAGGAGGATGGCCATGAAGTCTGTCTGGCGTCTCGGTTCGCTCCTCGTCGCCGGCACCGTGGCGGCCACCGTTCTGGGGGGCATCGCCCCGGCCTCCGCCTCGTCCAGCGCAAGCGAGGAAACCTGCCTCGTCGACGCCATCAACGCCGCCCGGGCATCCGCCGGTGAGCCGCCGCTCTTGGTGAACGCCGACCTGCGGGACGTCGCCCGGGGCTGGTCGCAGACGATGCTGTCGTCCGGCCACATCTACCACGACACCAACCTCTCGAATGTCGCTCCGACCAACTGGGAGAGCCTCGGCGAGAACGTCGGGGTCGGGCCGACCTGCGGCAACGTCGCCACGGCGTTCATGAACTCGCCCGAGCACCGCCACAACATCCTGGACAGTGGGTTCACGAGCGTCGGCGTCGGCGTGGTGGACGTCGCGGCCCACGGCGTCTCCTACGCCACCGAAGACTTCATGAGCACCAGCGCCGCTCCGGCCCAGGCACCCGCACCCAAGACCGCACCGGCTCCCGCCCCGAAGCCTGCGCCCCCGGTCGCAGCCGCGGCCCCAGCGTCGGTCGTCAAGGCCACCACCGCCATCGCCCCCAAGACCACTGGCGCCGCCGCGCTCGCGAAGGCGCAGGTCCCCGCCGCGGTACTGGCCCAGGCCGTGCTGACGGCGGACGCTCACGGCGCCACGGCTGCCAGCGCAGCGACGGCAGCGAGCGGTAGCGTCGCGACGGCGACGGACCTGGTCGCACGCGCTACGTTCCTGATCCTCTCGGTGGCTTAAGGCCCGGCAAGTCCGGGGCCCGGCGGGGGCCGGGCTCCGGCATCGACCCACCACCCCAGGACGCCCTGGCTAGCACCGACCGTTCGAGTCTCGGCTGGTCCATCACGCTCAGTGGTCGGCCCAGGGGTGGGATGGGGCTCCGGTGACCGACATGTCGGGGTTCCAGAAGGGGGTAACAATCGAGTGGCTGTTTGACCGCGCATACCGCGGTCAAACAGAATCTCCTTTTCGAAGCCTCCCCTCCTCGGGGCAAAGACGGCCACGCCGAGTGGCGACGGCGCCGAAGGGGATGGGGGCGGCTGCAGGGGCCGCAACTGACCAACATGCAGGGTCGGACGGACTACCCCCAGTCTGTCCGCCCGGCCCTCCACCTCAGGAAGCAGAGAGCGTCCAGCCCCCGTGGCTTGTGCCAACCTTGCCAACCACTCCGTCAAGCTGTGAGCGTTCAGTGATGATGTTTCCTTGGACGGAACCTGGCAGAAAGCGCAGTGGCGAGGGAGCATGTCGTGCTTGCACCGCTCTCCGATATCCGTGGCTGATCCTGGCGTCGCGGCTGGCCCGGTCGGTGCTCCCAAAGCGTTCGGCTGCATGACGACACCCAGCTAACCGGAGACGGTTTCGACCAGGTAGGCATCAGCTCGTTCCCAATTCAACTAACAACAGGCATGACAACGCAGGAACCTTGGCAAGCGTGAAGCGCCTACCTGCTGACCTCGGAGCTAGCGGGGCAAGGTGAGCAGCGTTGACAGCACGCGTTCGTCGAACGCCCTCACCGCCTGTGTCGCCTCCATGGGCATGAGCTGGACTCGCAGGTCACGAACCGCCATCAGGCTCCATACTTCTCTCGACTGCGTAGCGATCGTGAAGGCCTGGGCACCCAGGTCGCACGCCTGCTCGACGTCACCGGCCTGAATGTGGGCCTCGGCCAACTTGCTCAGCGTGTAGGCCCGCATCTTCGCGGGAGCTGTACCCAGGCGCTCAAGCCAGCCAGTGAGTGCCGGTACTGCCGTCGTCGGGAGCTCGAGGCTTACGGCTGCATATCCCTGATACCGGCTGATCTCTTGGTCGTTCGCAGGAAACATCCAGGGCCAGACCGCATCACTGTTCCCATTTGCTTCCTCGAGCGCTTTGTCGGCACGAAGGAGAGCGTTTATGGCGGCAGGTTCATCATGGGCGGCGGCATAGGCTCTCGCCTCATGGGCGGCCATCCATGCGTGAGCCGCCGGTGGTGCGGTGCGAGGAAGCAGACGCGTGGCCTGCTGAACCAGCCCGACAGCCTTGGCTCCATTCCTCGTCCCCCACACCTCCCACTCGCTCATGCAGCACGCTACATACACCCCAAGCAGGTCGTCATGAGACCGCTCGGCGTATGTCCGGGCTTCCCGGTAGTGGTGTTGTACTGCAACGAGGTCCCATGAGTCCTCTGCCAGCCAAGCCGCAAGCAAGCTCGTGTCGCTTGCTGCTGCCGCCAGCCCGGCTTGGTCCCTCTCCGAGGTGGTGGACGTGAGGAGCCGGGAGATAAGACGAAGGTGACCGAACGCCAGCCAGCGGGGGTCGCTTCCCACAGCTGCCGGTAGCTTCTCGATGCCGAAGTGACCGCCTCGATCGCCCTGGCGTCAGCGGGCGTTGTGGAGGCTAGGGCTGGCAGACGTCCCAGGGTGGAGGTAAGCAGCCCCGCTGTTGCAGCGCGGCCAAGCAGGGCAAGCAGCTCGCGGCGTTCCACGTCCTCATCGAGTGTCCCATATTGGGATTTGACGGACCCCACACCATCGCTTGAGGTCAGACTGCCGAGTCTCCGAGATGAGTCTTGCGAAGGGAAGGTATTCCACTGGTCAAGCTAACGTCGCAGACCCGTCAGCATTGACGGCCTCGCCGAATCCTATTGCTGTCTCAGTCCCAACAGTGTTGTCAGATTGTTGTCATTTCAGAATCGTACAGAGGTGTGACGCACGAACCTTGGCAAGCGTGAAGCGCCTACCTGCTGACCTCGGAGCTAGCGGGGCAAGGTGAGCAGCGTTGACAGCACGCGTTCGTCGAACGCCCTCACCGCCTGTGTCGCCTCCACGGGCTTGAGTTGGACTCGCAGGTCGCGGATCGCCATGACGCTCCAGGCTTCTCCCAGCTGGGTGGCAATCGCAAAGGCCTGAGCACCCAGGTCGCACGCCTTCTCGACGTCACCGGCCTGCAGGTGGGCCTGGGCAAGCTTGGTCAGCGTGAACGCTCGTATCTTCGTTGGAGCCGCACCCAGGTGCTCGAGCCAGCCCGTGAGTGCGGGTACAGCCATGGTAGGGAGTTCGAGGCTTACGCCTGCATATCCCCGATACCGGCTGATCTCCCAGTCGTTCGCGGGGAACATCCAGGGCCAGACCGCATCACGGTCCTCATTTGCTTGGGCAAGCGCTCTGTCCGCACGAAGGAGAGCAGTAGAAGTGGCTGGTTCATCGTGAGCGGAGGCATGCGCTCTCGCCTCATGAGCAGCCACCCATGCGTGAGCCCCTGGTGGTGCGATGCGAGGAAGCAGACGGGTGGCCCGCTGAACCAGCCCGACAGCCTCGGCCCCATCCGCCCACTCGCTCGTGCAGCACGCCACATACGCCTGGAGGTGGGTGTCCTGGGATCGCTCGGCGTACCTCCAGGCTTGCTGGTAGTGGCCCTGCGCTGCGGCAAGGTCCCCCACGTCCTCCGCCAACCAGGCCGCGACCACAGTCGTGTCACCTGCTGCTGCCGCAAGTCTGGCCTGGTCCGTCTCCGAGGAGCTGGAGGTGAAGAGGCTAGACATGAGACGCAGATGACTGAGCACCGGCTCACGCAGATGCTCGGCGGGGGTGGTGAGCCAGAGGCGACGGTAGCTCCCGGAGGCCGACGTGACCGCCTCGATCGCCCCGACATCGACCGGCGTTGCGGAGGCAAGGGCTGGCAGTCGTCCCAGGGTGGAGGTAACCAGCCCCGCCGTTGCGGCGCGGCCGAACAGGGCAAGCAGCTCGCGGCGTTCCACGTCCTCATCGAGTGTCCCATATTGGGCCTTGGAGGACGCCACACCGTCGCTTGAGGTCAGAAGCCGCAGCTCCAAGCGGTACCTGCGCTGCTTCTGAGCCGCGGCCACTACGTCATCGAAGGGAAGATCGAGGGCCGCCGCCAGCCAGCGGAGGGCATCCGGGTGAGGAATACGCCCTCGCTCGTACCCCAGGATGGACTGGCGGGTGGCCCCGGAGAATGTGCCTTCCCCTTGGGCGGCCACGTGCATCCCTCGAGCGACGCCGTTCAACGAGAGGCCCTGGCGCTGCCGAGCCCCCGAGATGAGTTTTGCGAAGGGAAGGTAGTCCACTGGTCGAGCTAACGTCGCACGCCGGGACGACGGCCTCGCCGAATCCTATTGCAGTCTCAGTCCCAACCCGCGTTGTCAGATTGTTGTCATTTCGGCATGGTGCAGATCGAGCCTGGCCATCTCCATCTCGGCACTGTTGCGGCCTCGGCCCGGTCAGTGGCGGGCGGAGGCCACCGAGCGGAGCACGTCCAGCTCCGGGCTCCCGGGGCCCCCGTACCGGTAGCCCTGGGTGTAGGCGGTGCCCGAGGGGCTGTCGTCCTGCGTCGTCGAGGCCGACGAGGTCACAGGCTCGATGGCGGTGTCCTCGTTCCACTCGTTCCACGACGTGACCATCAGCATCGGCGCCCTCGGGTCGATGTTCGGCAGGGCAACCTGGTCGAGCATGTGCTGCAGGAAGGTCGCTCCCGTCTCCCCCGGCGCCCACTGCCGCGGGATCGCCCCGTGGGCCTCGCCCAGGCGTGCCCCCCGGTCGTTGTAGCCAGGGATCACGGCGGGCACGATCGGCACGGCCCCGCCGACGGAGTCCCGGTACGTGGTCGCCAGGCCCGCGACGTCCGCCACGAAGGTGGTCGCCGAGCCGTAGCCCCAGCCAGCGGGATTCGAGGTGTCGTAGAGGTTGTACCAGGTGATCGCGTCGAAGAGGCGGGCGCGGGCTGGCTGGGGCGCGATCGTCCCCACCCCGGCCTCGGTGGTGACCCGCCAGGAGATCTCGTCCCCGACGATGAAGGCGTCGAAGCCACGGGCTCGGAGGGCGGTCCGGACCGCTGCCACCGCGGCAGCGACGTCGCCGGTGAGGGTTCGCGTCACGTACCAGAAGACCACTGGCCGGCCCCCGACCCGCAGGTACTGGGGATCGGCGAAGTAGGTGGTGGCGATCTTCACCATGTCCGCCACCAGGTGGGCACGGGCGGGGGGGGTCAGTTCCGTCACCGAGTTGTACGGCTGGTGGACACCGAGGTCACCGGTCTCGTAGAAGATGGCGAAGTGCATCGAGGCCAGGTTCGAAGCTCGGAGGAAGCCGTCGTCGATCCGCCGGTTCAGCTCGGGTCGGGTGGGCCACCAGTCCAACGCAAAGAAGTCCAGACCGGCCGCGGATGCCTCGGCGATGGACCGCTCGGCGACCCGGGGGTCGTCGGACCGGTACGCGATGCCGGGGCCCCGTGGAGGAACAAGATGGGGGCCGAGCGTGCCTTGGGCGAGGTTCTCGGGGAACCACGAGTAGTAGTAGGCGCCAAGCAGCGGCGTCCTGCCCCGGCCCGGCGAGGGTGACGCGGTCGTCCCAGCGGCAGTGGATCCGGACGGAGCACCCTTCGGTGCAACCGCCCCGCCGGACGACTCGCAGCCGGCCAGGAGCAGCGTGACCAGCAGGACCGGCAGACGGCGAAGCTGGCCCCGGATCCGCATAGCCGGGGAGCATAGCGGCGCCTGGCGGCCGGTCATCAGCCCGAGCAGTTCGGTGCCCTCCACCGCATCGGGCTCGACCCCCAACATGGCCGTGAAGCGTTCGTTGGCCGAGACCAAGCGGAACGTTGCGAGGTCGACGATGGCGTAGGGCGCCGGACCCTGGAGGAGATCGACGTCTGGTTGCTGGCTCACGATCCATCTATCGTAACCACCGTTTCAAAAAGCATTGCCGGGGCGATGAGGAATACTGGACAGGACGTTCCAGATCTTGGAGGATGCAGGCATGGGAAGACCCCGGAGCTACGAACGGCATGCGGTGATCAGTGCCGCAAAGGATGCCTTCTGGCAGGGAGGCTTCCTGGGCACGGGCATCGACGAACTCGAGCAGGCCACGGGACTCAGCCGGTCCAGCCTCTACCTCGCCTTCGGCTCCAAGCAGGGGCTCTTCCTGGCGGCCCTGGCCGACGACGAGACCGGCTTCATCGGGCCGATGCTCGCGCAGGTCGAGGCACCGGGGGCCGGGCTCCGGGAGGTTGCAGGTTTCTTCACCCGCCTGGCCGGCCGCTTCCGCGATCCGTCATCGCAGCGCGGTTGCCTGGCAGTCAACTCGATGACCGAACTCCCGGGCCGCCGGCCCGAGTTCGCCGAGACCGTCCCGCGGCTGGACGCCCGCTACCGCGCGGCGTTCTCGAACGCGCTGGACGGAGCAGCCACGCGAGGGGAGATGGAACGTCGCCTGGTCGAGCGCCGGGTCAGGCTCCTTGCGTCGAGCGCCCTCGGGGCCTGGGTCACCGTCCGGACCGATCACGCCGCGGGCGCGGCCGATTGCCGAGCCATTGCCCGGGAGGTCACCTCGTGGCGCGCCGGAGGTCACGGCACCGACGGCTGATCGACGGCCGACCGCCCCGGCGGCTCAGGGACCGAGCGCCGCCAGCGTGTCGAAGCCGTACCCCTGGTCCTTCAAGGCCTGGATGATGGCGGGCAGCGCGACCGCGTCCTGGGAGCGCGACCCCACGTGGAACAGGTAGATCGCTCCCGGGGCGGCGCGGCTCAGGCAGCGCTGCGTGATCGCGGCTGCCGACAAGCCCTGCCAACCGAGGGAGTCGACAGTCCACCCGAGGATGTAGCGGTAACCGGCCTGGACCACCTCGGCGGGGACGGCTCGGTCCGTGTCGCCGTACGGCAACCGGAACCACGGCTTGATGCTGCGGCCCGCCAGGCTCGACAGTACCTGGTCGGCGTGGTCGATCTCGGTGATCCGCTCCGCTGCGGGCAGCGGCGCGGTGTGGGCGGAAACACCGGTGAAGGAGCGGTGGTCGTACGTGTGGTTCACGATGGCGTGGCCCTCCGCCACGATGCGCTGCACCAGCGCCGGGTTCTGCTCGGCCCACCGACCCGTGATCCCGAAGGTGGCGGTGATCCCCGACGCCTTGAGCGTGTCCAGGATCTGGGCGGCGAAGCCCGTATCCGCCCCGGCGTCGAAGGTGAGGAGGACGGTACGCCGCGCCGCCGACCCACGACTCACGAGCGCCGCGGTCTCGGTCACATTGCTCGGCACGACCGCCGCGGGGGGACCGAGGCCCAGTGACGCCGCCGGCCTCGACGTCACCCCGGTCGACGCCGGCACATCGGGGAGCGAGCTCTGGCCGGGGACCCCAGCGGACGCCGAGGCCGGCGGCGAGGACGCCAACCGGGGGCGGGCGGGGCTGCAGGCAGCAAGGACCACCGCCCCCAGGCACAGGACGGACAGACGCCGTCGGGGGGTCCGTCGGGGGGTCCGTCGGATCGGGGGGTTCATGACGACAGCCAGCTTGTCATGGAGCCGGGAGCGACTGCCTGGTTCGACTCCGGCAGTTGAGGCGAACGAGTGGTGCACCCTCCTGCGCGATGATAAGGGGGCGGGGGTCTGCGGGGTTGCACGGGGTGGAGAGGTTCCAGCATGCCAGAGCCCAGGCGACACTTTCACGAACAGCTCCAAGACCTCGAGCGCGGGATCCAGGACATGGGCGTTGCGGCCCAGGACCTCTTCGACCTGTCCCTGCGTGCCCTCTTGGACCGCGACCGGGCGCTGTGCGACAAGGTCATCGCCGGCGACGACGCCGTCGATGCCTACTACCTCGACATCGAGCGCGGCATCATGGACCTGTTCGCGCTCCAGACGCCTGTCGCATCCGACCTCCGCCTGCTCACGGCGCTCCTGCACGTGGAGGTCCACCTCGAGCGCGTCGCCGACATGGCCGTCAACATCGCCAAGATCGTCAAGGTTTCGTGCGGACTGCCCAGCAACGCCAGGGTGGTCGAGCATCTCGAGGAGATGGGTGGCCTTGCCCTCCAGATGCTCGCCGCGGCGATGGACGCCTTCGACCGGCGCGACCTGACCCTCTGCCGGCGGCTGACCACCATGGACGACCCGATCGACCGCCTGAACCGAGGCATGCTCGCCGAGGTCCTCGACGGCGCGTCGGACAAGGCCATGCTCGAGTGGGGCATCGCCATGCATGTCGTCTCCCGAGAGATCGAGCGGGTAGGCGACCACGCCGTCGACATCGGCGAGCAGGTCGCATTCCTGATCACCGGTGAGTTCATGGAGTTCACGGACGCCTCGCACCCGGAGCTGGAGCACCCGGGTGGCGCCGTCCGGTCCTCGTACCTGAGGGGCGTGGAGATGGGGGGTCAGCGACCTGCCGCCGGCCCGTGAAGCTCCGGGAAACTGTGGGGCCGCTGTGCTCCCCGCGGCGGTTCTGAGTCAGCACCGTATCATGGGTCAACGGGCCAACCAGGCCATATGAGCGTGTACCGAAGGCGAATCTCGTGGATCATCACATCAAGTCGGTGAAGCGTCCCGACCCCCCCCGCGAGCAGCGGCCCCGGGGGCCGGCACCGCCGCCGCCGCCCGCATGGCGAAGCTGGCTGATCCTTGCAGGGGTCGCCGTCACGTTGCTGCTGCTCCTGCGCCCGGTGTTGCTGGGGAGCAGCACCAGCAACCAGCCGGCCACGCTCACCTACTCGCAGTTCCTCAGCGACGTCAACGGCGGCCAGGTCAAGACCGCCACGATCGACGCCAACGGTGCGATCACGGGCAAGCTCACCGACGGCAAGTCCTACAAGTCCCAGATCCCGGTGCCGCTGCAGGACAACGCCCTGGCGCCCCTGCTCGAGAGCCACAACGTACAGGTCACCGGGCAGGGCCCCTCCACCGGCGGCGCGCTCAGCATCATCGGCAGCTTCCTGCCCCTGTTGTTCTTCCTGGGCCTGTTCCTGTGGCTCGGCAGGCGGGCGGGCAGGCAGCTCACCAGCGGCCTGGGCGGGATTACCGGCTCGAAGGCGAAGCTCTACGACGCGAGCAAGCCGTCGACTCACTTCAGCGACGTCGCGGGGTACGAGGGGGCCAAGCAGGAGGTCAGCGAGGTGGTCGACTTCCTGAAGAACCCGGATCGTTACGCCAAGGTCGGCGCGGTCGGGCCGAAGGGCGTGCTGATGGTCGGCCCCCCCGGCACGGGCAAGACCCTGATGGCCAGGGCGGTCGCAGGGGAGGCGGGCGTGCCCTTCTTGTCCGTCACGGGATCGAGCTTCATCGAGCTGTTCGTCGGCGTGGGGGCCTCCCGGATGCGGGACCTGTTCGCCGAGGCGCGCAAGCGCTCGCCCTCGATCATCTTCATCGACGAGATCGACGCCATCGGGCAGCGCCGCGGTGGCACCGCCCTCGGGGCGAACGACGAGCGAGAGCAGACCCTCAACCAGATGCTCGCCGAGATGGACGGGTTCGACCCCTCCACCGGCGTGGTGGTCATGGCGGCCACCAACCGGCCCGAGACGCTCGACAAGGCGCTCCTGCGGCCCGGGCGCTTCGACCGCAACGTCGAGATCCCGCTGCCCAACCAGAAGGAGCGGGCCATGATCCTCGCCTTGCACGCCAAGAAGAAGAACATGGCGGCCAGCGTCGACCTTGATGCCGTGTCCCGCGGGACGCCGGGGTTCTCCGGCGCCGACCTGGCCAACCTGGTCAACGAGGCAGCCATCGTTGCCATCCGCGCCGGCCGGGAGGAGATCGCCACGGAGGACTTCTTCGTTGCGAGGGACCGGATCATGCTGGGCAGGCGCGACGCCACCAACGCGCTCCTGCCGAACGAGAAGCGGTCCGTCGCCGTGCACGAGGCGGGCCACGCCCTGGTGGCGGTGCTGTCCCAGCACGCCGACCCCGTCTCCAAGGTCACGATCCTCCCTGCGGGACACGCCCTCGGCGTGACCCAGCAACTGCCGGTCGACGAGCGCCACCTGTATCCCGAGAGCTACCTGACCGATTCGCTCGCCGTCCGCATGGGCGGGCGAGCGGCCGAGCGCATCGTCCTCGGGGAGGTCTCCACCGGTGCCGCCAACGACCTTGCCGGCGCGACCCAACTCGCCAGCCGGATGGTGCGGGAATTCGGGATGAGCCCGCGGCTCGGTCCTGTCGGGTTCACATCCGAAGACCCCGCCTATCTCGGTGACCAGCCCATCACCAGCCGCCAGTATGCCGAGGCCACCCAGCGGGTCATCGACGAGGAGGTCGAGCGGCTGCTGAAGGAGGCGGCGGCCCGGGCGAACCAGCTGCTGTCCGACCACCGGGCCGCCCTCGACCGCCTGACGAACCTGCTGCTCGAAAAGGAGACGATCGACGGCGACGAGGTGCTGGCGGTGGTCGCCGGGCCTGCCACCCCGCCGCAGGATGCCCCCACCCTCTCCCACACCGGCTCCGCGAGCGAGCCGGGCACCCCGCCGACTCCCTGAGCAACCCTCCCGGGCCCGGTACTTCTGCGTAGGCCCCTCGGACCGGAACGTCGCATGTCGTTCGAACGCCTACCGAGCCATGGCGCTGGTAGCCATCCCTAGCCGCCAGCCTCCCCCCTGCAGGGGATGGCGCGCTGGCTCATTCGGCCCAGATTATGAACGCTAATGAGTTGATAGTTACTAGTTTGTCAACCGCTCAAAGCTATCGTTCCAGACGCCAATAAATGATCCGAATGACCCATTTCAAAAAACCACAATCCACCGATAACTCAACTGTCGGGTCACCCGAACGGCAACCAGGAGGACACCAGGTCCTCGGCCGGAAGACCCCAGGAGAGGAACGGTCATGCGTTGGAGGTGGCTTGCCGCGATCCCGGTGGGAGCCGCGCTCGTCCTGTCGGCGATGGTAGCGACGGCGGCGGTTGCCGCCACAAGTCCCAACCCTGGCAACGAAGTTCCGGCAACGGCCCCCGCTCCGTCGCAGCCCGCCGGCGCACCCCTGTCGGTGGACACGCTCGAAGCGCAGATGCTCTCGATGATCAATGCGGAGCGAGCCGCTGCCGGGGTCGGCCCGGTGCAGCCGGTCGGGTGGGCCCACTCGGTGGCCCAACAGCACTCCCAGGACATGGCGGCAGCCGGCGACATCTGGCACAACATTGCGGGATTCATCAACAAGGGCCGTGCATCCATGGGCGCCACGTATCTCGGTGAAAATGTCGCAATGGACAGCACGCTGGCAGCCGACGACGCGCTCCTCTTCAGCGACATCCCCCACCGCAACGTCACCCTCGATGCTCGGTTCAACTTCGTGGGCGTGGGCATCGCCCTGGATTCGAAGAACTGGGTCTACGTGACCGAGGACTTCGCGCAGATCCCCGGTGGGGCACCCGCAGCCGTGGCTGCCAAGCCAGCGGCGCCCGTTGTCCAGACCAAGCCCGTCACCCCGGTAGCAGCCACGGTCGCCAAGGCCCCGGTCGCCAAGGCCCCGGTCGCCGCCGCCCCCGTCAAGCCCAAGGCTGTCGTGCCTGCCGGGGTGGCACCGGCAGCCGTGCAGCCGGCAGCGGTGGCCGCTGCTCCTGCGCAACCCACGACTGCCCCCGTCCCCGCACGGGCCCCGGCGCCGGCTCAGCCCATTGCCGCCAAGCCCATCGCCCACACCACGCACGTGAACGGCGGGATCTGGATCCTCGTCGGGATGTCCGGCCTCGCCCTCGCGGCCTTCTCGGTGCGCAACTTCCTCAGGGTCTTCCGTCCACGCGCCCTCCGGCAGCAGCACGCCGCCCCGCTCTTCAGCCTGGGCGGCGGCCAGGGCACCGGCCAGCGCGGCTCCGGCAGCGGTCCCCGCTGGGCTTCGCCGTGGTAGCGCGCAGCCTGAGAGGCTCCGTCCGGGCGGCCCCCGCTACAGTGGGACCATGTCCATCGATTTCGGCCGGGTGCGCGCCCGGGAGGCGCGGCTCGCCGACCTTGTCGCCGACCTGAGCCCCGAGGACCTCGCCCGGGCCACCGACGCCTCCATCGCCCAGATCGAGGAGATCCTTGCGCAGGCGACGGACCACGACGTCACCTTTGTCCCGGACGACCCCATTGCCAACGACCCTGCGGCTGCAGACCCGGCGGAGCAGACCCTCGCCTGGAGCCTCGGGCACCTCGTCGTGCATGTGACGGCGTCTGCCGAGGAGTCCGCCGCCCTGGCCGCCGAGCTCGCCCGCGGCGTACCCTTCCACGGCCGATCCCGCTGGGAGGTGCCGTGGCGGACGGTCACGACCATCGACCAGTGCCGCCGGCGGCTGGAGGTCCCCCCCGTCCGAGGTGGACGACGATCCGGCGACACCGACCTGGGCGCAGGCCAAGGAGCGCTTCGTGCGCGGTCTCTCCCATGAGGACGCCCATCTGGAACAGTTCCGCAACGTCATGCACCAGGCCCGCTCCGCCCGCTCGGCCCCCAATGGGGGGCCGGGAGCCTGACGCCGGGGGGAGGACCGGTTATGACATCCCGGGTTCATCCGGCGCTTCTTTGAGTATAGAACGGTGTAGAACACCGGTTTTTACTCAAAGATTCGGAGTCCCCGGCGGTCGGCCGAGCCCTAAGGGGGCACTCGGAGCGGGGCCTCGTTACTTCCAGGCGACTGCGTGGCAGAGGACGAGGACCCAGAAGGCATCGGGGCGCACGCTCCAGGCCTTGACGTCGTCGAGGAGCCGGTCCAGGGCGGCCTCGTCGTAGCCGCACTGTGCAGCCGCCTGGACAAACGCCGCCTCCCGGATCCATCCCTGGATGAGGAACGGCATCATGGCCGTCTCCTCCGGCGTCCCGAGGCAGAACACCCCGGCGCCAGCTTCCGCCCGGGCGAATCCGGCCTGCAGCAGCAGCCCGCGCTGGGTTGGTGCGTAGGAGGGGCTCCCACCGCTCAGGGCCTGGACCCGTTGGATCAGGGACAGACCTTCCCGGCTCGCCTCGGTGGAGGGTTCGGTGCGAGCAAGGCTGTAGTCAGGGTCCCGGACGCCAAAGACACCGCCGGGCCGCAGCACCCTGCAGACCTCCCGGAATGCGGCGGCGGGGTCGGCGATGTGTTCGACGACGGTATGGGCGAGGGCGGCGTCGAACGAGGCGTCCGGGAACGGGAGGTCGTAGAGGCTGCCGACCTGGAACGACACATTGCCGATACCCCGCTCGGCCGCCAGAGCCGTCGCCGCCTCCACCTGCCTCGGCTCGATGTCGATGCCGATGACCTCACCCGGGGCCACGATGTCGGCGAGGCCGGCGGTGATCGACCCGGGCCCGCACCCGCAGTCCAGCACCCGCATGCCCGCAGTCAGGTACGGGAGCAGGAAGTCGGCGGCCTCGATGGCGGTGCGCTGCACCATCCAGTCCCTGGCCCACGCTTCGTAGCCGTGGGTGTAGGTTTCCTGGCGCTGGCCGGACACGGACACGCTCAGCCCTGGTCGGTCCCCGCGGGGACGACGGCGCCCGTGGCCAGCACCAGGCCGTCCTCGCACTCCGCCTCCACGAGGCCACCACGGAACTGCTGTTCGTAGAGCTCCGCGTAGAGGCCTCCCTGGCGGACCAGCTCCTCGTGGGTGCCCCGCTCCACGACCCTCCCCCCGTCGATCACGAAGATGGTGTCGGCGGACAGGATAGTCGAGAGGCGGTGAGCGATGGCGATCGTGGTCCGGCCCTGCATCAGGGGCCGCAGCGCCTCCTGGACCAGGCGCTCCGAGGTGGTGTCCAGGCTGGAGGTCGCCTCGTCGAGGATGAGGATCCGGGGGTCCTTCAGGATGACGCGGGCGATGGCGAGGCGCTGCTTCTCACCCCCGGACAGCTTGTACCCGCGCTCGCCGACGACGGTGTCGTAGCCCTCGGGCAGCTCCACGATCCGGTCGTGGATGAACGCAGCCTTGCAGGCGGCCTCGAGCTCTTCCTGGGTGGCGTCGAGCTTGCCCTGCTTGAGGTTGCGACGGACCGTCGTGTGGAAGAGGTAGGTCTCCTGGGTGACGACACCCATGAGACTGCCGATCGATTCCAGTGCGATCTTGCGCACGTCCACGCCGTCGATCTCCACCGCCCCCCGCTGCACGTCGTAGAGGCGCGGCACGAGGTAGGTGGTCGTGGTCTTGCCCGCGCCCGACGGCCCGACCAGCGCCGCCAGCTGGCCAGGCTGGATGTCGAACTCGACACCCGCCAGGGTCCACTCCCGGGCGGTGGACTCGGGCAGGGGTTCGTCGTAGCGGAACCACACGTCACGGAAGGCCACCTCGCCGCGGACGTCCTTCGGGTCAAGGTGCCGGGCATCGGGAGCATCGGTGATCTCGGCCGGGAGGTCTATGTACTCGAAGATCCGCTCGAAGAGGGCCATCGACGACTGGACGTCTGTCGAGATCTGCAGCATCGAGCCGATGGGGAAGAAGAGCCGGGCCTGCAGGGTGGTGAAGGCAACGATCGCCCCGGCGGTGAGGTGGCTGCCACCCGAACGGAATCCCACGAGGCCGGCGACGAGGTACACCATGAACGGGGTGATGGAAAAGAACGTGCCGACCAGGGCGAAGAAGTACCGGCCGATCATCCGTTGACGGAGCTGGATGTCGGTGAGCCGCTGGTTCTCCGAGGTGAAGCGGTTGATCTCGTCGCGCTGACGACCGAACACCTTCGACAGCAGGATGCCCGACACCGACAGGGTCTCCTCGGTGATCGCCGTCAGGTCCGCAAGGCTCTGCTGGGCCACCGACTGAAGGACACGGCGCGACTTGCCCACCCTCCACGTGAAGAAGACGAACAGCGGCACCAGGATGAGCGACATGACGGTGAGCTTCCAGGAGAGCACCCACATCGCCACGAAGCTGGAGACGATGATCACGGTGTTGGAAAGGATGCTGGAGGCGGTGTCGGTCACGACACCCTGCACCCCGGCGACGTCGTTGGTGAGGCGGGACTGGATCTCCCCCGTCCGGGTCGAGGTGAAGAAGCGCAACGACAGTGACTGCAGGTGCCCGTAGAGGCGGTTTCGGAGGTCGCGCATCAGCCGCAGCCCGATGGCGTTGGAAAGAAACGTCTGGCCGACGCCGATCAGGCTGGTCACGACCGGGATCGCCACGCCCAGCGCCACGTAGCTGTACAGCAGGGGGAGGTTGGGGCAGGGCTTGCCGGAGCAGATCTTGTTCGGGCCGAAGAGGGCACGGTCGAAGACCTCCCGGATGAGCAGAGGGTTCACCACCCCCAGGCCCGAGGTCACCAGGATCGCCAGACCGAGCAGCGAGAGCTGCCCTTTGTAGGGCCTGAAGGTGACGAGGACGCGGCGAAACGTGCCTCGGGGGTCGCGCGGTTTCGCCGGCTTGCCGTCCGGCCCGAGGGCCGGGGCGGAGTGGGATCTCGTCATCATCTCGGGAAATCGCTGCCTCATTGCCATCTGTACAAAGGTACTCTGTGGGCATGGGTGACAGAAATGCGAGGCGTGAGGATGTGCGGAACGTGGCGATCATCGCCCACGTCGACCACGGCAAGACCACGCTGGTCGACGCCATGCTCCAGCAGTCCGGGGTGTGGCGTGAGAACCAGCAGGTGGTCGAGCGCGTCATGGACTCGATGGACCAAGAGCGCGAGCGCGGCATCACCATCCTCGCCAAGCAGACCGCCATCGAGTACCACGGTCTGCGCATCAACCTCTGCGACACGCCGGGCCACGCCGACTTCGGCGGTGAGGTGGAGCGCACGCTGCAGATGGTCGACTCCGCCCTCCTGCTCGTGGACGCCTCCGAAGGCCCGCTCCCTCAGACCCGCTACGTCCTGCGCAAGGCGCTGGAGCGGGGCCTACCGGTCATCCCCGTCATCAACAAGATCGACCGGCCCGACGCCCGTATCGCCGAGGTGCTGGACGACGTCTACAGCCTGCTGATCGACCTCGACGCCGACGAGAGCCAGCTGGACCGGCCGGTGATCTACACCGACGCCCGCAAAGGCACGGCAACCCGGGATCTCGACGTGCCTGGCGTGGACCTGGTGCCCCTGTTCGACGTGATCGCCGAGGTAACCCCCCCGCCGGTCTACGACCCCGAGGCCCCCCTGCAGTTCATGGTCACCAATCTCGCCGCCGACCCGTACGTGGGGCGTCTCGCCGTCGGCCGGGTGTGGAACGGCCGGGTCGAGACGGGGCAGCGCGTGGCCCTGTGCCGGCGCGACGGGACGATCGAGACCGCCCGGATCACGAAGATGCTCGCCCACACTGGGCTGTCGTACACCGAGATCCCGTCGGCGGGCCCGGGCGACATCTGCTCGATCGCAGGCCTGCTCGACGTCACCGTGGGCGAGACCATCGCGGCAATCGACGACCCCCGCCCATTGACGGCGCTCGAGGTCGACGAGCCGACCTTGCGGATGACCTTCGGGGTCAACACGTCGCCGATGTCGGGGCGCGAAGGCAAGTTCGTCACCAGCCGGCACCTCAAGGCCCGCCTCGACCGGGAGATCCTCGGCAACGTCTCGATCCGCCTCGTCGACACCGGCTCACCGGACCGCACCGAGGTCCGCGGCCGCGGCGAGCTGCAGCTGGCCATCCTCATCGAGTCGATGCGCCGGGAGGGCTACGAGGTGGAGGTCTCCAAGCCGGAGGTCATCACCCGCATGATCGACGGCAAGCTCTTCGAGCCCATGGAGGACCTTGTGCTCGACCTGCCGGACACGTTCGTCGGCGTGGTTACCCAATCCCTGGCCCTGCGCAAGGGCAGGATGTCGAACCTCGTCAATCACGGCAGCGGCTGGGTACGGATGGAGTTCCTTATCCCCGCCCGGGGCCTCATCGGCTTCCGCTCCGAGATGCTCACCGAGACCCGGGGCACCGCCCAGATCCACAGTGTCTTCGCCGGCTACGAGCCCTGGTGCGGCGAGATCACCCACCGCGTCTCCGGCGTGCTGGTGGCCGACAAGCCCGGGACGACCACGAGCTACGCCATCTACGACCTGCAGGAACGGGGAGAGATGTTCGTGGGGCCGGGGGTCGAGGTCTACGAAGGCATGATCATCGGGGAAAACGCGCGCCCCGACGACATGAACGTCAATCCCACGAAGGAAAAGAAGAAGACAAACATCCGGACCCACGCCGCCGACGAGGCGCTCCGCCTGGTGCCGCCCCGCCCGATGTCGCTGGAGCAGGCACTGGAGTTCATCGCCGCCGACGAGCTGGTCGAGGTGACCCCGGCGAGCATCCGGCTGCGCAAGCGGGAGCTCGACCAGCGCAAGCGCCTCCGGGCCTACCACCGGGCCAAAGAGGGCCCCGAGGGCTAGTCGCCGGCCGCCGGGAGTCCTCCGCCCGAAGATTGTTCAAAAAAGTGCGGATAGCGCCCACGCCCCTTTTGGAACAATCTAGCACGCGGCTCCCATGCCCATCGTGCCCGCAGGCATCCGCCAAACGTCCGCCAAGGCAACCACGTTGAGTTATATCAATACCACCTAGAGTGATCATATTCCTGATGAGCCGTGAGGCCGATAACTCTTAGTGCAGAGGGTGGGGCACAGGCAGCCAGGCCTCACAACGAGGATGCTCACGTGCTGCGCTGGGAGGGGACGCCCATGGTGCGGATCAACCGCCTTCGGAGGGACGAGGACGGGGGAATCATCATTCTCGCCGCCCTCATCCTTCCCGTAATCATGACGCTGGTGGCGAGCGGGATCGTGAGTTTCGGCCTGCTGAACGGGCAACGGGAACTCCAAGCCGCGGCTGACCATGCCGCACTGGCAGGGGCGGCGGCGCTCCCACCGCTCGATCCCAATGCGGTCGTCTCCAGCCTCGGCTTTCCGATGCAGATCTGCGTCCCCGGGACCAACAGCTGTGTCAACACCTCCGGCGTCTACACCATCCAGCCGACCGAGGTCCAGAACCTGCTCCAGACCACCCAACTCATCCCCGATCCCCGGGCGGTTGCCTGCGCCTACGCCCAGTCCGGCCTCTCCACTGGTGCGGCGCCGCTGGTCGGGGTCTTCGCGAACGCCAATCTGACCCAGACCCCTACCGGCGACCAGCCCACCGTGTGCACCCAGTTCGACAAGGACCACGGGACTCAGATCATCAACAACGGGCACACGGTCCCGGACACCCGCATCTACCCGTCCCTGCTGCCCGGGACGGTCCTGACGTGCATCGACGCGATCACGACCTCCCTCACCAACACACTCACGTCAGAACTGTCGAGCCTCCTGTCCACATACGGGGTCCCGCTAAGCAGCATCCTCGGCTCGGTGGTCGACCCGCTCAATCAGATTGCGCCCGCCCTCCTGTCCCCCCGGATGAAGGTCGACATCAGCCAGGGGTACAACCCCCCGCTGCTCTCTCTCATCACCGGCAGCAACGGTACCGACCTGCAGGCGACGGCGATCGCCCGGCGCCGGTTGAAGAACGCCATTGTCATCAAGCTACAGCCGGGCGAGCGAGTGGGTCTCACTGCCACCGGTGGCGTGAACATGACCTCGGCTCTGCAGATTCCCCAGAGCTCGCTGCTGTCCGACCTCGGCACCACCAACACGGGGCTGGTGAACCTGGAATCAAGCATGTCCGCCCTGGGAGTCACCGGCATGAACTGCCCCAACCCCCTCGGGGACTTGATGCAGGACCTGAAGGACATCTACAACCCGTCCACCGGGGACTCCTCTGCGGTCGATCTCGTCAGCCAAGCGGTCAACGCTACGCAGGCCGCAGCCACTCGCACGGGCCTGTCGGCATCGTCGATCCAGAGGACCGGCTTCCTCATGATCGGCGTTGGCAATGCTTCGAACTCCACGGTGTCCATCGGTGCCTCCATCCAGACCTCGCTGCAGGCGTCGCTTGGCAAGACGCTCGGCAACGTCGTCTCCAACCTCGCCAACGCCCTGCTGGGGCCGATCGCCGCTCTGCAGATCCCGATCCTCGATGCCGCCCTCGTCACCTTCAGCGCAGCAGGGAACAACAAGTACACGGCAAACTGCATCGCCTCCCCGTCCTACCCGACCTGCCCTGTGCTCGTCGCCGCGGCGAATGCGTGGGGTGCGTTCCGAGCCTCGCTGGTCCAGTGAGGCACTTGCGCAGGGACGAGCGCGGGTCGCAGACGTTGGAGTTCGCCCTGGTCATCCCGATCTTCGCCTTCCTGGTCTTCGGCCTGATCTTCACCCTCCTCGCGGCCGGGGCCTATGTCTCCCTGACCCACGGCGCGCTGGAGGGGGTCCGGTTCGCTTCGATCCCCACCGACCCCATCGCCGGCACCTACCCCACCAATGCCGACATCGCCACCAAGGTCCTGTCCTCCAGCTCGTTCTTCTCGTCCGACGGATGCACGACCACCACCACGGGGGGGGCTGCGAAGAACCTGCCCGTCAGCGTGTCGGTGTCCTGCACCTACTTCAATCCCCTGGGCGGGGTGGTGAACAGCCTTGGGTCGATGCTGGCGAAGATGGCGGGCGCCTCCAACTCGGGCAGCGTGGTCTCGGGGAGCAACCTCACCGTGTCCGTCACCGCCACCGCACGGAGCGAGTGATGCCTTCCCGCCTCCGCAACCACCTCCACAACGATCGTGGGATGGCATCCCTCGAGCTGGCAATCCTCCTGCCATTGTTCCTGTTGATCCTCATGGTGGCGGTTCCCCTGGTCACCGAGGGGTGGGACTACCTCGTCGTCACCGGAGCCACCGCACAGGGCATCCGCTACGCGAGCCGCGTGGACGAGAATGCCCGGACGACCTCCACCTTCGCGCCTGCCTGTACCGTCAGCTCCCCAACCCGCCGGCCGAGCCCATGCGAGGTTCAGCAGTTCGTCCAGCAGGCGGCCTCTCCCCTGTCCGTCTCCGTTACCGTCAGCCCCGATCCGACCCTCACCCTGCCGGGCGAGCCCATCACGGTGACCTCGACGTATACCGTGACCTTCCCCCTGGCAGACGACGTCAACAGCTTCGGGGAGTTCTTCTTCGGAGGATCGCTGCAGATCCCCACGTCCACGGTGATCAGCATCACGTCCCAGGGACGGGAAGAGTAGCCAGAGGCTGGACCAATCCAGTCCGGCTCAGCCGGGGAGCTGGCTCAGGAACTTCGCCGCCAGGGGGGCCGCCACCTTCCCGCCCACGCCCCCGCCCTCCACGAGCACGGCGAAGCCGAGGCCGCCCCGGAACCCGATGAACCAGGCGTGGGTCTTCGGCGGGATTGCGCTGCCGAATTCGGCGGTGCCCGTCTTGCCGGACACCGGCGTGCCCGCCACCTTCGCCAGCGTGCCCGTGCCGGAGGGATCGGACACGACGAGCCCCATGAGCGTCCGGAGTTTGGCTGCCACGCCCGGGTCGAGCTGGGTGACCGTGGCAGTGGCGCTCGCCCCGGCGATGAGCGTCGGCTGGTGCCAGGCCCCCGACGCCACGCCGGCCGCCACCGACGCCATGTGCAGCGGGGTCGCGAGGACCTCGGCCTGCCCGATGGCGGCGCCCGCCTGGTCCGCAAGGTCCTTCGGGGCAGGGAAGCTCGACCCCTTCGACGTCAGGGGCAGGGGCTCGGGGGCATTGAAGCCCAGATTCTCCGCCGCCTTGGTGAGTTCGGACGCCTTGAGGGTCGCGGCGAGCTGGACGAAGGCGGTGTTGCAGGACTGGACGAACGCCTGCTGGAGGTTGAGCTTGGTGCCCCCCTCCCCCTCGATGTTGCGGAAGTGCTTGCCGTCGACGACGGTGTCGGTCGGGCAGGAGATCGGCGTAGAAAGGTCATCGCCCTTCTGCAGGAGGGCCTCGCTGGTGACGACCTTCATCGTGGAGCCGGGCGGGTAGGTGCCTGCCAGTGCCCGGTTGAAGCCGTTGTTGAGTGGCCGGCTGACGACGGCCCGGATCTCGCCGGTCGCGGCATCGAGGGCCACGAGGGCTGCGGTCTGGGTCACCCCGGCCAAGGTGTTCTCGGCGGCGGTCTGGATCGTGGGGTCGAGCGTCGTCTGCACAGGCTGCGGTGCCGTGCCGTCGAAATGGTCGAGCGTGGAGAGCACGCTTCCGGCGGCATCGACGAGCTGGACGTCGGCAGACGGGGTGCCGGCAAGCTGGCGCTCCATGGCGCCCTCGACGCCCGAGAGGCCCACCACGGTGCCGGTGACGTACGGGGGACCCAGCTGCGTGAGACGCTCGGCGGTGACGGGTCCCGTCGTCCCCAGGATGTGCAGGGCGAACCCGTCCCGGAGGGGGGATCGGCCCTTCACGTGCTGGACGAGGATGCCCGGGACTGCGATGAACGCCGGCGGCAGGGCAGCGAACTGGTCCTGGCGCATCTGGATGACCTGGAGGAACCAGGAAGGTTTGGCGCCCGGCGTGTGCAGGACGCGGGTGACGGTCGCGGGATCGACGGCGGCATACTGCTGGAAGGCTGCGATCACGGCGTTCGGGTCCTTGATGCGGTCCAGTTCGACCCCGACGTTCGCCACGTCGCTCTGGCCCTGCAGGACGGTCCCGTCCCTCCCCAGGATGGGGGCTCGGTCTGCCCACGTGGTGGTCCTGGCGAACTTCTTGCCCGCGGCCAGCTGCGGGTGCACGGTCGCCGGCGACCAGGAGACCTTCCAGCGGCGAGCCGGGCGCACGAGGTGCAGGGTCTCGCCGTAGCTCCATGACCCGAGGCCCTTCAGGGTGAGGTCGACGGAGAAGGGCATCTGTGAGGCCGCCCCGGTCACGCTGAGGGCGCCGGGCGTGAGGTGCACGGCCGACACGGACAGGTCCTTGACCATCTGGGTGTGCACCGCGACGAAGTCGCCGGGCGGGCCGACGACGAGCACCCGCATTCCTTCCCAATCCTGGGCCTGCCACCGCTGCAGGTAGTCGGCAGCGACCTGCTGCGGGGTGTTGACCGGTCGGGAGCGCAGGTACAGGACCACCCCTCCGGCTGCGAGCGCCACGGCGGCCACGAGGACGATCAGGAGCTTGCGCATTCGATCCATACGCTACACCTGCCACCGATTCGGCCGGCGGATTTGCGGCGCGGAGCGGCGGGTTCCCCCACCACGGAGCGTGACGCTAGTCACACGGAGCGTCACAGAACCATCCTTTCGAGCCATGCGCCCCAGCGTCGATCCATCCGACGCATAAAGAGGACGGAAAAGCCCGCAATTCCCAGAGCGGAAGGAACTCGACATGCTGGAAAAGAACGCTTCACAAGGACAGGAAGCTGCAGTCGGAACTCCCCGCCGGCGTCGCTCGACCCGCAAGGTGCTGATGTCCCTCGGGGCGCTGGGAGCGGCGGCAACCATCGCCGGCCTTGCCACCTTCGCCACCTTCACCAGCACGACGACCGCGGTCACGTCGACGATCACGTCGGGAACCGTCACCATCGCCCTCGGGGCCACCGGCGCTTCCACCAACCGCCTGAATATCGGGGCGACCCTCCTGGCAGCGGGGGACTCGGTTCAGCGAAGCGTGGACCTCACCAACTCCGGCGACCTGCCGCTGGCCTCGGTCCTGCTCGCGACGTCTGCCTCGCCCAGCAACCTGCTCACCACCGACACCACCCACGGTCTGCAGATGGTGATCGACGAGTGCTCGGCGGCTTGGACCGAGACCGGGACGTCGGCCCCCTTCACCTACGCCTGCACGGGTCCGGCAACGAGCCAGACGCTGGTTGCGTCCACGCCGGTGGTGAACGCAGCGACTGACCTCTCCCTGCTGCACAGCCTGGCTGCGCTCGCTGTGAATGGCACCGACCACCTGCGAGTGACCCTCACCCTGCCGCAGGCCGCCGACAACACGTTCGAGGGCCTGAGCTCCACGATCTCCTACGTCTTCACTGGCACGCAGCGCAACGCCACCGCCAAGTAAGCGATTTCATCCCGAACACCAGGGCGAAGGCCACCCCAGTCCGGGTGGCCTTCGCCCTGGCCTTCCTTCCCAGGAGCCTGACCATGCTCGCTGCACGCCGGTACCTGCGAGGTGCTGTCCACCTCGTCCTCACCGTCGCGGTCGTGGCCAGCTTCGCCATCCTGCTGGCCCTCGGCCTCGGCCCCCGCACCGGGTGGTACCGGACGCTGACCGTGCTGTCGGGGAGCATGACGCCTCGCATCCCCGTCGGTTCCGTCGTGATCGTCACCCCGGAGGCGCCGAGCGAGGTCCGGGTCGGCCAGGTCATCACCTACCAGATCCCCGTCCTCGACCACCACGTCGTGAGCCACCGGGTCGTCAAGGTGATCTCCGGGGGTGGACACCCGGTGCTGCAGACCAAGGGCGACGCCAACGCCGCCCCCGATCCCTGGATCTTTCAGGTGACGGACACCCGGATCTGGCACGTTCAGGGCGTCGTGCCTGGCCTTGGCTGGATGATCATCGCCGTGCACCAGCCCTGGCTGCACACGGCATCCCTGTACGGCATCCCTGCGCTCATCGCCATCGTCTGGATTGCTCACATCTGGACGACCCCGTCCAAGCGTGAAGACCGAGCCGCCGAAGGGTCCCGTGCCTGAGGGACCGGCACGGCCCTCCGCTCGGCGCTCGGCGGCACGGCTGTGCCTGATCAGCCTCAACGCGGCAGCCCTGGTCTTGCTGTTATCGGTCGCCGCGCTCGGGACCTTCACATCCCCAAGGACGGCGACGGCGTCGGTCGGCACCCAGACGCTGGGGACGTCGACGCTCACGTGCAGTTCTCTCATCGGGCTCACGGTGACCCTCAGCTGGACCGCGGTGACCGGCGCCGCCACCTACGACATCTACCGGCAGCACAACAGCGGGGGTTACGCGTTCCTGAAGACGGTAGCCGGGCTCACCACGACGGATACGCCGGGACTCGCAGTCCTGCAGACCTTCGATTATCGCCTGCAGGCCAGAAACCATCTCTGGACCGGGCCCAACTCGAACTCGGTCCACGTCACGACCGTGTCCTGCGGGTAGTAAATGGCCCGTTCGGGCTATGTCCCAGATCGTTTCAGCGGCCGATAGGGACTGAGACGAGGTGTTCGCTGCTCGACCCACTTTGAAAGGGCGACCATGGGAACAGGGAAGCATTCGTACAACTCGGCCGCCCCTGCTGCATTGGTGCAGCCTCCTCCGGATGCCCGGCGCTGCCGCTCGGCACGGCGGAAGGTCCTCCTGACGTTGGCAGCGCTCCTGGCCGCGGGCAGCATCGCTGGACTGGTCACGTTTGCCACATTCACCAGTACGACGACGGTGAGCTCGTCGGCTACCTCGGGCACGGTGGTCATCGCCCTGGGCGGCAGCGGGTTGATCAACCGGCTGACCGTCAACGCCAGCGGCCTCGTGCCCACCGACACGATCCAGCGGGGCGTCGACCTGACCAACACCGGGTCGCAGAACCTGGCGTCGCTCACGCTCGGGGTCAGCGCCACGACGAGCTCCCTGCTCGACACCGACACAACCAACGGGCTCCAGATGGTGATCGACCGGTGCTTCAATACGGCCTGGACGGAGAGTGGCAACGGGACCACGACGCCCTACACCTACGTCTGCGGAGCGACAACCCAGACCGTGGTCGCATCGACGCCGGTGGTCAACAGCAGCATCTCGCTAGCAGGGCTCGTGACGCCGACCGCGCTCACCGCCGGTGGGACCGACCACCTCAGGGTGACCCTCACTTTGCCGACGAATGCCCCGAACACGATGCAGGGGGTCACCTCCACCTTCCTCTACACCTTCACGGGCACGCAGCGGGCCGGAGCCAGCCACTGAGCTGACTCGGTAGCGCTAGCCCTCCTGTCCGGGCAGAAAATGGCTCGTTCGGGCTATGGAGCGCCCCGTTGCACGGGTCGACACACCAGAGGAGATGTTCTCGGTCCGACACCACGCGTCACCCTGCACGGTCGAGGGGGAGCCCACGACCCCCGGCCCCCACGAGGACCCGGGTGTGCAGGCCCCCCGGGCAGGCCAGGTCCTCATCGTGGTGCCGGCGTTCAACGAGGAAGCCTCCATCGCCGGCACGCTGGCGCAGATCCGGGAGCACTGCCCCTGGGCCGACGCCGTGGTCATCGACGACGGTTCCCGCGACGGCACCGCCCGCGAGGCCGCGCCCTTCGGCTTCCCGGTCGTCCGTCTCCCGTTCAACCTCGGCATCGGGGGCGCCGTGCAGACGGGTTTCCTGTTCGCACTCGGCAAGGGCTATGCCGCGGTGGTCCAGGTCGATGGAGACGGCCAGCACCCGCCGGGGGCCATCGCCCAGGTGGCCGCGCCGGTGCTGGCCGGCACGGCGGACGTCGTGGTTGGATCCCGGTTCCTCCCGGGCGGCGCCTACGACCAGGGCTTTGCCCGGGCGCTGGGCGGCCGCATCCTGTCCCGGCTGGTCTCCGCAGCGCTTCGGCGGCGGCTCGTGGACACGACGTCGGGGTTCCGGGCCTACAGCGCCGCCGTGGTGCGCCACCTGGCCGAGGACTACCCCTACGACTACCCGGAGCCCGAAGTCCTGGTCTCGCTGGGCAGGCGCGGGTTCCGGATCGCCGAGATCCCGGTGTCCATGCATCCTCGCCGGGACGGCGTCTCGTCGATCGGCCTCGGCGTGTCGGTCAAGTACATGATGAAGGTGCCCCTGGCGATCCTGCTGACGCTGCTCCGCCCCAGGGGTGCCCGGGCATGAACCCCACCCCCGTGGTGCAACCCGGCGGGGTGCTGCACGGTCAGGCATTCGTCTTCACCGTCAGCCTGTTCTTCTTCCTGTTCGTGCTCGAGCTGGTCCGCCGCAAGAAGGTCAACGAGCGCTTCTCGCTGCTGTGGATCGTCATCGCCACGGTGCTGGGCCTCGCCTCGAGCTTCGGCTTCCCCTTCCTCTTCCGGCTGGCGCCGCTGCTGGGCATCGTCTACCCGGCGACGGCGCTGTTCCTCATGGCCTTCATCGGGCTCACGCTCCTGATCCTCTACCTGACCGTGGTCATCAGCAGGTTGAGCATGCAGTCGCGGACCCTGGCCCAGCGGGTGGCGCTGCTGGAGGCACGCCAGACGGAGGAGAAGGTGCTGCTGGACCGGCTGTCGCCATGAGCCTGGCGCTGGAGGCGACCCGGGAGGCCGGGGCGCCCGGCGCGGCCGAGGCAGTCCCGCCCGGCCGGCGGTCGCGGTGGGGACCATGGCTGCTGGTGGCTGCCGCCGTCGCCTACGGCCTCTTCAGCCTCCGCAACGAGCTCCGCGGCGCCAGCTACAACAACGACGCGGCAGTCCACCTCTCGATGGTGCGGTGGGCCAGGGCCAGGATCCAGGCGGGGCACCTCCCCGTCGACGGCTGGTACCCCTTCCTCAGCCTCGGGCTCCCCCAGTTCCACCACTACCAGAGCCTGGCGCACATCCTGACTGCCTATGCGGGCCTGGCCATCGGCACCGGCACCGCATTCCGGCTGGCAGGCTACCTCCTGATGGCGCTGTGGCCGGTGTCGGTGTACTTGGGGACCCGGCTGCTCGGCTGGGAGGCGCGTCCCGCGGCGCTGGCCGCCGCCATCTCGCCGCTCATCGTCAGCGTGACCGGCTACGGTCCCGAGGTCAGCAGCTACCTGTGGACCGGCCTCGGGCTGTGGTCGCAGGAGTGGGGTCTCTTCCTGTTGCCCGTCGCGCTGGGGCTGAGCTGGCGTGCGGTCCGTGGGAAGGGCAGGTGGTCACTGGCCCTCGGCGCCCTGGCCGTGGGCTTCACCATCGCCCTGCACTTCCTCACCGGGTACCTTGCCCTGCTGTGCGTCGGGGTCTGGGCCGTGCTCGAACGGCGAGGCGTCGCCCGGCGCGCGGCTCGGGCGGTTGTGGTCGCTCTGGGGGCGTTGCTGTGTGTCTCGTGGGTCGTCGTCCCGCTCCTCGTGGACAGCCGCTGGGCCAACCGTTCCATCTACGGGGTCCACACGTTCTGGTTCGACAGCTTCGGCACGAGGACGGTCCTCTCCTGGCTGTTCACCGGCCGGATCTACGACGCATCGCGGCCGCCGGTCATCACCGTCCTGGTTGCGATCGGCATCGGCGTGTGCGCGTCGCGGTGGCGCCGCGACCCCCGGGCGCGGGCGGTGCTGGCCCTCTGGGGGGTGAGCCTGCTGCTGTTCTTCGGCCGCCCGGCGCTCGGGCCCCTGCTGGTGCTGCTGCCCGGAACCGGGGACATGATGCTGCACCGCTACATCATGGGGGTGCACGTCGCGGGGCTCCTGATGGCGGGCATCGGTGTGTCGTGGCTGGTGGAGGTGGCCCGGCCCCGCCTCGCCCGGCTCCGGCTCCCGGCACGCTTGGCCTCGCAGCAGGGCATCGCGGCCGCCGGGCCCTTCGCCTGCCTGACCCTCTTCCTCGCACCCGCCTGGTGGCAGGTCTCGGCGGCTGACCACATCGGGGCGAGCCGGATCGCGGCGCAGCAGGTGGCCGACCGCACGGACGGCGCAGACGTGGACGCGCTCGTGCGGATGGCTGCGGCACGGGGACCGGGTCGCATCTACGCGGGTCTGCCGACCAATTGGGGAAAGGACTACAAGGTCGGCTACGTGTCCATGGACCAGGTCCTGGCCGCGGAGGAGGTCGACGCCATCGGCTACACCTTCCGGACGGAGTCGCTGTCGACCGACGTCGAGGCCTACTTCGACGAGACCAACCCCGCTCAGTACGACCTCTTCGATGTCCGCTACCTGCTGCTCCCGGCGTCGATGAACCCCCCCGTCAGGGCGACGCTGCTGGCGCACCGGGGGCGGCACTCCCTCTGGGAGGTGGCGACCTCGGGGTACATCGGGGTGATCGACACGGCGGGGTCGATCGCGGCAGACCGCACGACCATGGCGGCGGCGATGGTGCCGGTCCTCCGGTCCGGGGGTCTCGCCCGGGGCATCCTGCCCACCGTCGCGTTCGCCGGCTCGCCGGCCGCCCCGGGCACCCTCCCGGCGGGTGCATCCCCGGCGGGGCCACCAGGATCCGTTGACGACCAGCAGGCTCGCATCACCGACGGCGCCTTCACGGCCGGCGTGACGCTCGCTCGCCGCTGTGTCGTCGTGCTGAAGTCGACGTTCGATCCCCGATGGGCGGTCACCGTCGACGGGAGGGCCTCGCCCCCGATCATGGTGGCGCCGAGCCTGGTGGGCGTCGTGGTCGGGCCGGGCCATCACCGCGTGGCATTCCAGTACCGCCAGTTCCCGGGTTACGCCTGGCTCTTCGCCCTTGGCGCCCTCACGATCCTGGCCCTCGCCGCCGGCGGGCGCCGGGTGCGCGCACTGCGTCTGCCCGCCTGACCGCCTTCGAGGAGCTTCGGTTCCACATGAGCCTCTCAAAGAGGGGGGTCCAGGGGGGAGCAGCAGCCCGGCGGAGCGCAGCGGAGCCGGATGAGCTGCGAATCCCCCTGGCTCCTATTCGGGGGTTGTCGTCCGCTCCTTCGGAGCGGACGACAACTGGAAAAATGGGCGCAGGGTGGCGGGCTGGCATGCTGCCGGTTCTGGTGCTCGCCATCGCCGCGGTCGCGGCACCTCCCGCCGTTGCCGATACCGTCATCCCCGTCCCGGGCCTCCCGCTCACCGCGACGATCCCCAGCGTCTCCGTGCCGGTGCCCGCCCTCTCCATCGACGCCCTGGAGGCCGCGCTCGGCGCCAAGCTCAACGCCGAGCGGGCCGGCGCGGGGCTACAGCCGCTTGCCCGGCAGCCCTGGGCCAGCTCGGTGGCCCGGGAGCATTCCCAGGAGATGGCCGCCGCCCGCAACATCTGGCACAACCACGCGGGCTACCTGGACATCGCCAGGCAGACCATCGACGCGTACGTGTCCGGGGAGAACGTGGCCGAAGCCGGGACCCTCGACGAGGCGGATGCCCTGCTCACCGCGAGCCCACTCCACCGGGCCAACATCCTCTACCCGCTCTTCAACTACGTGGGCATCGGGGTGGCCATCGACACCGGCGGCTACGTGTATGTCACGCAGGACTTCGTCGACATCAAACCCACACCGGCCCCCATCGGGTCAGTGGTGCCCGCAGCTCCCGCGGTGGCGACCGTCTCCCGGGCCCTTTCACCCCCCGCGGCCGTCGTGACGGTCCCGGCCGCTGTGGCGGCGGTCCCCAGGCCGGCGCCGGCGACTGCGCTCCCCAGACCACCCACCCCCACGCCCACGCCAGCGCCCACCCCGGCGCCGGCGGTCGCCGCTGCGCCCGTTGCGATGGGCATGGCCGCCGCCTCGGGCGCCGTCCATGCCACCGAGACGCCCAACCCCAGGCCCAGCCCACCGATCCAGGCCCTCCCACCGCTTGCTGTGGCGGGCCTGGCGGGGGGGACGGCGGGCTGGGGCCTGCGCCGCAGGCGGGCGCGCAGCCACACCCAGTAGCGGGCCCGCAGCAGGCACGCGACCACGCAAAGTGCACAAGCCCGGTCATCGCGCAGCGCCAATCTCCCGAATCGGCCCCAGGAGGCCCGCAAACGGCGCCACATGGGGGAGCGAGCGGTCCTCGAAGCACTAGCGGACGCTGATCCCGGCGACTACGGCGGCGTCGCCCAGGTGTCGGCCGTCGGCCCCGCCAATGAACCAGACCAAAACCATCCCAACTTGCCATGTGCCGTTCCGGTTGCCGGCCCGATAACTGTGAATGTCGCCACCGAGAGTGAGCGAGAACCCCCCGGAAAACGTGGAAACCAGAAGCCACCGGAATTTCAGCTCGTGTTGAGACCGTAGTTGTGAAAGACAGGGAAAGGAAGGTGACTGAGTTGACGCAGTTCGTTTCGTGGATCCAGGCCCGGATCGCGGGGCTTCGTAGCGGGGCCGAGCGGGGCGCGGCGGCAGTGGAGTACGGCCTGCTGGTCGCTCTCATCGCCGTTGCCATCATCGGGGCAGTCATCGCCCTGGGCGGCAAGGTGAGCTGCACCTTCTCCAACGTCGCAGGCAAGCTCCCGACCTCCACCGGCGCCACCACGTCGGCGGTCAGCGGCTGCTGAGCATCGCCCCCTGGCAGCACCGCAGCAGGCCGAACACCTGGGCCGGCCGGCATCAGCCGGCCGGCCCGGTGAATGCCCGAGGAGTTCCACCAAGCTCTCACTCCCGAAGTCCCAGCCAACGGAGTCGACGCCCATGTTGAAGATCCATGCCAGGACGAGAAGCGCCCCATGGATCTCCGTCATGTGCGCCGCTAACCCCGGGGCGACGTCCGTCGCCGCGGGGCTGCACGTACTCCCGCGTCGTTTGGTTCGGCAAACCGCTTAACCGTCACCGCCCAGGGGCGGAAGAGAAAGGAAGCGACATGCACAGTCGATCGACCACCATCATCGGTGCCGGAGTCGCCGTGGCGATTCTCGGTGCCGTACTGGTTTTCGCGTATGCCCGCAGCCTCCAGGGATCCGCGGGTGCCGCAAGCGGTGCCAGCGTCGGCGCGTACGTCGCGACGACGGCCATCACGCCGGGCACGAAGGGCAGCGCGTTGTCGAGCTCGGTCAAGACCACCACCGTGCCTGCCTCGGCCCGCCCGGCCGACGCCGTCACGGACCTGTCGCAGGTCTCCTCGCTGCAGGCGCTGCGCAACATCGAGGCCGGCGAGGTCATCGCCGCTTCGCAGTTCGGAGCCGCCGGCACGCCCAACACCTCCACCAGTGGCCTGGCCATCCCGGTGGGCCACAACGCCATCACGGTCACGTCGCCTTTCCCCCAGGCAGTGGCCGGCTACGTCTCGCCCGGTGACCTCGTCAACGTCTATATGACGAACAAGGACGGGCAGGCGGCACGGCTGCTGGTCTCGAACGTCTCCGTGCTGGCGACGGTCCCGGCCAACGCCGCGGCCCCCAAGACCGGCACGCCCGCAACCGCATCCCCGGTAGCGGGAGACGTCTTCTTCACCCTGTCGCTCACGCCCGCCGAGTCGGAAAAGGTCATCTTCGCCCAGACCTACGAGTCCCTGTACTACGGCCTCGTCCACCCCGGTGACGGCCCCGCTGCCAGCCCCGGCCAGACCCTCAAAACCCTGTTCAGCTAGGGGTGACGACATCATGACCGAGGAATACCAATCGAACCGCAGAGCGCCGTTGACGACGCTCGCGCACTACAACCTCGAAGAAGAGGAGCCACCGTCCGATGCGTCACTGAAGGTGCTGGTGGTGGACCGGCGAGGCAGCTTCGGGTCCGACATCGAGCGTGCCACCCGCTCGCTCGAGCAGGCCCCGACGGTGGTCTTCGTCTCCCATCCCACCCGGGTGCTCGAGGAGGTGCACATCGAGTCGCCGGACGTCGTCCTCGCCGCGCCGGAGGAGATGACCGCTACCGGGCTTCGCCGCCTCGCCCAGGTCCACCGGGCGTCGCCGAAGACTGTCATCGCCCTGACCCAGGGGGCCGTCCCCATCTCCATGACGGAGGCGGCCGCGTGCGGGGCGAGCGAGGTCATCTCGTATCCCGCATCGAACATCAAGCTCCGCAACGCCCTGCACCGCATCCTCGCCACCGCCGAGGCGGTGCGGGGAGAGCGGGTCGTGATCCGGGAAGTGCCCGCTCCGGCGCCGCCCCCCGCCCAGATCGCGCCGGCTCCGATGGCGACCGGCAACGCCAAGGTCTTCACCGTGACCTCCCCGACCGGGGGGTGCGGCAAGACGTTCTTCGCCACCAACCTCGCCGCCTACCTCGTCGGTGTGACGGGGGGCCGGGTGCTGCTCGTCGACCTCGACCTGCAGTTCGGCGAGGTGTCGCTGGCGCTCGGGCTCCGGCCCCAGCGCACGATCTCCGAGCTCATCAACGAGGACAACATGTTGGAGGCGTTCCCCGACTACCTGGTGGACCACTCCTCCGGCTACAAGGTGCTCTCGGCCCCCGCCGACCCCTTCGCCGCCGAGCTGGTCGGCCCCCGGGAGGCGACCCAGGTGCTCGAGTGCGCCCGGGGCCTGTTCGACTACGTGGTGGTGGACACGCCCCCCTCCCTCAACGAGGTCGTGCTGGCCGCCTTCGACCAGTCCCGCTACCTGGTGGTCATGGCGACCCTCGACGTGCCCTCGCTGCGCAACCTTCGGGTGTTCCTCGAGACCATCGAGCGCCTGAAGCTGCCGGCCGAGGACGTGAGCTGCATCCTGAACAAGGCAGAGCCCGACAACGGCATCGACCTCCAGGAACTGCTCCGGGTCTACCCCCGGGGCTTTGCGGCGGTGCTGCCGTACTCCAAGGAGGTGTCCCGCTCGCTCAACGTCGGCCAGCCCGTGCTGATGGTCGACCCCAAGGCGGAGATCTCCCAGAAGCTGCTGGAGGCCGGTGCCAAGCTCGTGCCCGCCGGCGAGGTCACCAACCCCGCCTGGGGCAGCAGCCGGTCGTCGGCGAGGGTGTCGTGGTCGGACCGGCGCAAGGAGCGCCACGGCCACACCCAGCCGATCCAGGCTCCCCCACCGTCGCCGGCCCCCCCGGAACACCAGCCCAGGCCTGCACCGCATTTCCAGCCCGCCCCCCTCCATCACGAGGCCCCAGCGGCCCCAGCGGCGACGTGGGCGGTGCCGGCCGAATCACCGGCGGAGCCCGCCGGCGCGGAGTACGCAGCGGGGTCCGAGGGCCAGGGCGAGGAGTACACCAGCCCCTCGGTGCTGCCACCGGCGACGGTACCCGCGTGGGCGTCGCCGGAGTGGACACCACCCCCGGCAGCCGGCCAGACCCCTGGTGGCGTGCCGGCCGGTGTCCCCGCCACGGTCGCCATGGGACCGCCCTACCGACCCCCCACAGGGAAGACGAGCTGGCTCGGCCGGCTGTTCGGCCGCTCCGGCCGCCACAGCGCCCACGCCAGCCAGACCTTCGTCGCCCTCCAGCCGCTGCAGGCACGCGCAGCTCAGCCGTCCCTCGCCACCCAGATGCAGGTCGGGCCCCAGAGCGGTCCCCGGCCGGGTTCGGATCAAGGCCCGGGTTGGGATCAAGGCAAGGCCGCCGGACAGACCAACCGCTTCGGCGGGCCGCAGCCCGAGCCCGGGTCCTCGAGCCTCGTGTTCTCGGGGAGCCGTCCGCCCACGCCGACGCCGCAAGCGCCCCAGGGACGCCGCCAGCGGCCCCCGGAAGCATCGAGCACGACCCGGAAGGAGCCGAAACGATGAGCCTGTCAGAACGCGCCGAACGGGTGGAGCTCGACTCCGCCCGAACGAACGGCCAACCCACCACGCGCGCCAACCCCAAGCGGGCCTCCACGAAGGAGACCACCGGGTGGGGGCAGATGAAGCGGCGGGTCCGCGACGTGTTGCTCGAGGACCTGGGGCCGAAGCTGTCGCAGAAGATGAAGACCGAGGAGCTGTCCACGCTCGTGTCCAGCCACCTCGACGAGGCACTCCGAACGGCCGAGGTCTCGCTGCCGCCGTCCAAGCGGGCGCAGTTCATCAAGGAAGTCGCTGCGGACCTCCTCGGGTACGGGCCGCTGGAGCCGCTCCTCGCCGACCCGGCGGTCACGGAAATCATGTGCAACGGCATCGACGAGATCTACGTCGAGCGCTACGGCAAGATCGAGCAGACCACCGCGAACTTCATCGACGAGCAGCAGTTCCGCCAGGTCATCGAGAAGATCGTGGCCCGGGTGGGACGGCGGATCGACGAGTCATCGCCGATGGTCGACGCTCGGCTGCCCGACGGCTCCCGAGTCAACGCTGTCATCCCGCCGGTGGCGGTCCACGGACCGGTGCTCACCATCCGGCGCTTCCCCGAGAAGGCCTTCGAGGTCAAGGACCTCATCGCCTTCGGGTCGCTCACCGTCGACACCGCGGTGTTCCTCGAGGCCTGCGTCCGGGCCAAGCTGAACATCCTCGTCACCGGCGGCACCGGCACCGGCAAGACCACCATCCTGAACGTCATCTCCAGCTTCATCCCCCTGGACGACCGCATCATCACCATCGAGGACGCCGCGGAGCTCCGGCTCAACCAGCCACACGTCGTGACCCTCGAGGCCCGGCCCCCCAACGTCGAGGGGGCGGGCGAGATCAAGATCCGGGACCTGCTGCGCAACGCCCTGCGGATGCGGCCCGACCGCATTATCGTCGGCGAGGTCCGCGGCCCCGAGGCCCTCGACATGCTCCAGGCCATGAACACCGGCCACGAGGGGTCCCTCACGACGCTGCATTGCAACTCCCCCCGGGATGCCCTCTCCCGCCTCGAGACCCTGGTGCTGATGGCGGGCTACGACCTGCCGGTCCGGGCCATCCGCAACCAGATCGCCTCGGCCATCGACATCATCGTCCACCTCGACCGCTTCGGCGACGGTTCCCGCCGCACGACCGCCATCACCGAGATCCAGGGCATGGAGAGCGACATCATCACCATCCAGGACGTGTTCAGCTTCAACTTCAGCTCCGGCGGCAAGGAGTCGGCCAAGATCACCGGCAGGCTGCAGGCGACGGGCCTGCGCCCGAAGGTGATCGAGCGGATCCGGGCGGCCGGCCTCGACCTGCCCGCCAAGCTGTTCCAACCGGGCGGCCTCACACCCATAGCCCCCCAGCGGACCGAGGGCTGGGCCATGACGCCGCTCGGCGCCGCTGCGGCCGGCCCCGAGCCGGTCGACACCCGGGCCGAGATCCTGGCGAGCCTGGCCCGCCGGAGAGGAGGGTCCCGGTGATCACCTTCCTGGCAGCCGTCTTCGTCGCGGGAGGCATCGTCGCCATCGCCTGGGGTATCGCCTCCCGGGAGCGGGCGGCCCGCCAGTCCCTCGCCCGCCTGCTCGACCTCGAGCGGGCCGACCCGACGGAGTCCCCACAGACCCTCGTCGCGCTGATGGAGAAGGCCGGAGCCCTCGCGGACCGTGCCTTCAAGGGCACCGCCACCACCGCCAAGCTCCAGTCGGCGCTGGCCTCCGCCGGCGTGAAGCTGCGCCCCGGCGAGTTCGGGGTCGTTGCGGCCGCCATCGGCTTCGTGGGCGCGCTCGTCACGTTCGCGTTCTTCCACTCGCTGCTGATCTCGGTGGTCGTCCTGGCCGGGCTGCCGCTCATCGCCTACTTCTGGATGATCCGCAAGGGCAAGAAGCGCCGGATCTCGCTCGAGAACCAGCTCCCGACGGTGCTGCAGCTCCTCGCCGGGTCGCTGGACTCGGGTGCCTCGATGCTGCACGCCATGGAGATCGTGGCCCAGGAGGGCAACCCCCCCCTGTCCGAGGAGTTCGCCAGGGTGGTCGCCGAGACCCAGGTGGGCCGGCCGGTCCTGGACTCGCTCCAGGCGCTCTCGGATCGCTGCGCGAGCCAGGACCTCGACTGGACCGTCGAGGCCATCCGCATCCAGTACACCAGCGGTGGCAGCCTCTCCGAGACCCTGCGGGTGCTCGCCGATTTCATGCGGGCACGGGTGGAGGTGCGGGCCGAGGTGCGGGCGCTGTCGGCGGAGGCACGGCTCTCCGGGAAGATCCTCACGGGTCTCCCCCTCCTGGTCGGCGGGTTTCTCCTGCTGTTCCGGCGTAACTACGTGGCGCCGCTGTACCAGACGGGGATGGGCAAGATGATGCTCGTCGCCGCCGCCGTCGGGATGCTCATCGGAACGCTGTGGATGCAGCGGATCGTCAAGAAGGTGGAGGTGTAGCCGTGAGCATGATGCTGTGGATGGGGCCCGCGATCGTCGGGACCGGGCTTGGTGCGGTGGCGGTGGGCGTCGTGGGTCGCACGAGCGTCCGGCGATCCAGCTCGATGGCGCTGCGAACGATCGTCGGTAACGAGGTCGACACCCGGGAGGCCGAGCTCTCCGCTCCGTTGTCGGAACGCCTGCTCGGTCCTGCCGGACAGGCGCTCACCAAGGTCGCCCGAGCGGTCACACCCTCGACGATGGTCGCACGGCTGCGCCAGAACACCTCCCTCGCCGGGCTCGGCGGACTGGGGGTCGAAGGCGCCCTGGCGCTGAAGGCCGCCGGCGCGGCGGTGGTGGCGATCGTCCTGCCCGCCGTGATGGCGCTGCTGGGCGTGGGGTTCGGCAACGTGATCCTGCTGGGGCTCATCGGGGCCGCCATCGGGTTCATGCTGCCCGACGTCTTCATCGCCTCCAAAGGCAAGTCACGCCAGGACGAGATCCGCAAGGCCCTGCCCGAGACCCTCGACCTGCTGGCGATCGCCGTCGGCGCCGGCATGGGGCTGGAGGCAGCCATCGAGCTGGTCATCCAGCGCCTGCCCGGGGCGCTCGGCGAGGAGTTCCACCGCATCCTCCAGGAGCTCTCCCTCGGCGTGTCCCGCCGGGAGGCGTTCGGCAGCCTGCGGACACGGACCGAGGTCGACGAGCTCTCGACGTTCGCCCTCATCCTCACGCAGGCCGACGCCCTCGGCACACCGCTGTCGGTGGTCCTCAAGAGCCAGGCGCAAGAGATGCGGATGCTGCGCCGCCAGCGTGCGAGGGAGCAGGGGGCCAAGACCCCGGTCGCGCTGCTGTTCCCGCTGCTGCTCGGCATCTTCCCGGCACTGATGCTCGTGGTCATGGGCCCGGCGATCATCTCGATCATCAAGGCCTTCAGTGGGGGCCACGGCCTCTAGCCCGCGCAGCACATCCACGTATACCCCTGGTTATCCCTCTGAGCTGAGAAAGGAAGGTGTCCGGCATGGCAGCGCTGATGCACTGGCTTCAGGACAGGATGGCAACACTTCGTGCGAGTGCGGAGAAGGGGGCGGCGGCTGTCGAATACGGCCTGCTGGTGGCGCTGATCGCGGTGGCCATCATCGGCGCGGTCATCGCCCTGGGCGGCAAGGTCACCTGCACGTTCTCGAACACGGCCGGGGCCTATCCGAACAACGCAGGCAACACGTCGCCAACGGTGACCGGCTGCTAGACGATGTGCCGCACGTGCGCGCGCCGCTGGCGATAGCGCACGTGCGGCCGGGCCGGGAGCGGCCGGCGGGACAGGCCCTGGGAACCGTCCCGCTGGCCGCTTTGGCTCTTTGGCCCGCTTGCGCTCGGGGGAACGCTCTGGGGGGCCTCGGGGACCTAACCCTTGAAGCAGGGATGTATGCTCGGGCGATGGACGACTCGCTCGCCATCGTCGTCACGGGCCTGAAGAAGTCTTACGGCGACGTTGCGGCGGTGCGGGGCATCGACCTCCACGTTGCGAGGGGTGAGGTCTTCGCCCTCCTCGGCCCCAACGGCGCCGGCAAGACGACCACCGTCGAGATCCTCGAGGGCCACCGGAAAGCCGACGCCGGCGAGATCCGTGTCCTGGGCCACGATCCCGCCCGCCGGGAGCGGGCGCTGCTCGAGCGCATCGGCATCGTGCTGCAGGAGACCGGCGTCGAACCGTTCCTGACGGTCGAGGAGGCCATCGAGCTCTACCGGGGCTACTACCCGCACCCTCGGCCCGGCGAGGAGATCCTCCACCTCGTGGGCCTGGAGGAGAAGCGCCGCTCCCGCATCAACAAGCTCTCGGGCGGCCAGAAGCGCCGCCTGGACGTCGGGATCGGCCTGGCCGGGGACCCGGACCTCCTCTTCCTCGACGAGCCGACCACCGGCTTCGATCCCTCCGCCCGGCGCAACGCCTGGCAGGTGGTGCGCAACCTCGCCACCCTGGGCAAGACCATCGTGCTGACCACCCACTACATGGACGAGGCGCAGAACCTCGCGGACCGGGTGGCGATCGTCGTGGGGGGCCGGATCGTGGCCGAGGGGCCGCCGGGAACCCTCGGGGGCGCCGACCTGGAGCAGACACGGATCACGTTCGAGCTCCCGGCGGGGGCGCCGCCGGTGCCTGACTCGTTCGGCGCCGTGCTCGACGGCGACGTCTGGCGCATCACCTCCAAGGACGCCCTGCGGGTGCTGCACGACCTGACCGGCTGGGCCATCGCCTCCGACGTCGAACTGGTGAACCTCACCGTGTCGAAGCCCTCCCTTGAGGAGATCTATCTCTCCCTCACGGGTGGGGTGGCGGGGACGGAATGAGCACCGTCGGGATGACGCTGCGCCAGGTGCGCTACGAGAACAAGTCGTTCTGGCGCAACCCTGCGGCCGCCTACTTCACGTTCGCCTTCCCCATCGTGTTCCTCGTCATCTTCAACCTGCTCTTCGGCAACGCCAAACTCACCCTGCCCGGGGGCCACACCATCAAGCAGTCGACCTTCTACGTTGCGGCCATCGTCGCCTTCTCGGTCATCACCGCGTCGTTCACCAACCTGGCGATGAACGTGGTCTTCTCCCGGGAGCAGGGCGTCCTCAAGCGCAAACGGGGCACCCCGATGCCCCCCGTCGCCTACCTGGCCGGCAAGATCATGCACTCGGGCGTGATCGCCGTCCTGCTCGTGGCGATCATCACGGTGTTCGGGAAAGTCTTCTACGGCGTCAGCCTGGCCGGAAACCGCCTGCCGGCGTTTCTGATCACGCTGCTCGTCGGGGCGCTCTCGTTCTCCGCAATGGGCCTGGCGATCACGACCGTCGTGCCGAACGCCGATGCCGCGCCGGCGGTGATCAACGCCACCATCCTGCCGCTGCTGTTCATCTCGGACATCTTCATCCCGCTCACCAACGCTCCGAAGTGGTTGGGCACGGTGGGCAACATCTTCCCGGTCCGGCACTTCGCCGAAGCGATGCACGAGGTCTTCAACCCCTTCGCACCGGGATCGGGCTTCCGGGGCAGCGACCTGCTCGTCATGGCGATCTGGGGCGCCGCCTCGCTGCTGGTGGCCGTGCGGTTCTTCCGCTGGGAGCCGCGCCGTTAGGCCCGGGGCAGGGTCGGCCACGAAGCCTGGGCCATCTCATGCCTCGTGGGTGGCCGCCCGGGCATATGGACTGACACGAGAATTCCCGGGGGCGGGCGGCCATGGGGAGGTCGACCACTCTTCGTGGTCACTGCGGATTCCCATTTCCCCATAACACCCGTTTTGAATGCCTTGCAGAAGCCACGGACTCCAACTGTGGCTGTTTGACCGCGCCTGGCGCGGCGAGACAGCCAAAGATCCGCCGGGACCCGCTCACCAGGTACGAGGGCGACCACAGAACGTGGTGATGCCGGAGCGGCGCCCTCGCCGGTCCCCGGGATCAGGTGCGGCGGCGGGAGCGGCTTACAGCGATCAGGCCCCCTGCGACGCAGGCTCCGCCGATGACCGCCCAGACGCCCTGACCGTCCATGAACGAGCCCGTCGGGATGACGCCGAGGCCCTGGACCAGCCACACCACGCCGATGAGGACGAGGGTGACGCCGATGACCCGTAAAAGGAGCACGGCCCCACCTTAGCGGGGCCCGGTCCTGCCGGGGTCCGGGACCTTGCGGAACTGGAAGTAGATCAGGATGTCGTAGACGATCTTCAGGCCCCCGGCGGCGAAGAATGGGCTCCCGAGGCCCACGTGGCTCATGAGCGCACCGCCGACGGAGGGGGCGACGGGCCGGGTGAGGTAGCGGGCGGTGTTGGTGTAGGCGGCGGCGGCCACCCGTTCCTCGGGGTCGACCATCGCCACCACGTAGGCCTGGCGGGCGGGGACGTCCATCTGCGAGATGGCGAAGCGGCCCATGACGATGGCCACGGCCACCGGAAGGCTCCGCGCCAGGGGGACGGCCATCAGCAGCAGGTTGGACGGCAGGTGGCTGAAGACCATCGTGTTGAGCAGCCCGATCCTGGCGGCGATGGGGCTGGCCAGCATCGAGGATCCTGCCTGCAGCAGCCCGGTGACGAAGAAGACCTCCGCCAGGACGCCGGTGGAGGCCCCCAGGGCCCTGCCGAACCAGAACACGAGGAACGTCTGCGTGATGAAGCCTCCGCCGAACGAATCGATGGCGAACAGCAGGGCCAGCTTCCGCACAGTGGACCGGGAACGCACGAGCGGCGCCCGCGTGCCGGGCATCGTCCCGGGCATGGGGCCGACCTCGACGGCGGGGGACAGCCGGCCAGCGAGCAGCCGGCAGACGATCCCGATCAGCGGGAACAGAAGCAACCACCACTGGTTGGACGGCACGCCCGGGATCGCCCGGCGGAGCAGGGCGGGGAAGCCGGCGGCGAGCGAGCCCGCCGAACCCGCGGCGAACGCCACGGCGTTGTAGCGGCCGAAGGCCCGGACCCGCCGGCTCGCCCGGACGCTGCCGATCATCGCCTGCTCCAGCGAGGTGATCGGCCCGGATTCGTTGGGGTCGGGCGACAGGGTGCCGCTGAGCGCAGCGAGCAGGAACGCCGGGAACCAGCGGGTGATGGCGAACACCGAACCCGCGACGCCCATGAGCACCAGCAGCGAGCCGTAGAGCCGGCGGCGGCCCACCCGCTCCCCCCACCGGCCGACGGCCACCGACGTGACGGCCATCCCGGCGAGCATGGCGGTGAGCACGGCCCCCACCTGGACGTCGGAGAGCTTGGCGGCGGCCAGCACGACGCCGAGCAAGACGCTGGCGAAGCCGTAGCCGAAGGCGCGGAGGGCCTGGATGACGAGGATGAGCCGGATGTCTCGGGGCAGCTCCGGTGCCTGTGCCTCCTCAAGGTCCGCCATCGGTCGAGACTATCGGGTGAGAATGAGACGGTGGACGCACGACTCGGCCGCCGGGATCTCGATGCCCTGCGGTGGGTCGGCGAGCAGTACGCCTGCAGGCTCGACCACCTCCAGACGCTGCTCGGTCGGCTGGACGGGCGGGGGCCGCTGTCCGCCTCGGCGGCACGGTCGGTGGTGAGCCGGTGGGAGGGCCTCGGGTTGGCGGGCCGGGGCAGCTTCATCACAGGCGAGCCACCGTGGGTGTGGCTGACCCGCCTCGGCCTCCGGCACGCCGGCCTCCCCTTCCGCATGTGGGAGCCGAAGCCGTGGACCCTGCCCCACACCGCCGCGGTCAACCGGGTCCGGCTGCTCGTCGAGGCGCGCCGGCCGGGGGCTCGATGGCGTCCCGAACGCGAGCTGCGGGCTGCGGGGGACGGGGAGAGCGCCGGCGGGCCGGTCCCCGACGGCGAGATCCACGACGCCGGCGGCAACGTCATCGGCGTGGAGGTGGAGCTCTCCCCCAAGTCGACCGCGCGGAGGAGGCGGGTGATGCAGGCGCTGGTGGCCCGGTACGACTCGGTCTGGTACTTCGCTGCGGCCGACTGCTGGGGGGCCCTCCACGACGCCGCGTGCCATGTCCCTCCGGAGCTCGCCGACCTCGTCCGGATCTACGCCCTGGAGGACGTGTAGTGCCCGAGCGCATCGGGGCTGACGGCATCCTGGGGACGATGGTCTCCGGCGACCTGACCGCATGGGGACGCCCGGAGGCGGGGCAACTCTGGCTTGCCTATCCCGAGGCAGACCTGTCCCGGCACGGCGTGGTCGTGGGCGCGGCGGGGTCTGGGAAGACCGAGACGCTGCTCCGGATCTCCTATCTCGCCGCCAAGGTCTACGGCTGGCAGGTGGTGTTCCTCGACGCCAAGGGGGACCCGGCCACCCGGGACCGGTACCTGGCGGCGATGCTGCACGCCGGTGTGGCTCCCGCATCCATCCGGACCTTTCCGGCGCAGCCGTACGACGCCTGGCGCGGCGATGCCCGGGCGCTGGTGAACCGCCTCATGGAGGTCTCCGACTTCACCGAGCCGTACTACCGGGAGATGGCGCTGCGGGTGCTCCACCTGGCGACCTCGGCGCCGACCGGCCCACCGACGTCCTCTGCGGACCTGCTCGGCAGGTTGCGCAAGCCGGCCCTGCGTATGGCGTACCGGCAGCGGCCGGAGGCTACCGAGATCGAGGACCTCGCCGATCGTGACGTCGCCGGGGTCGCCAACCGGTACCGGGCGTTCTTCGGGGCGCTCGGTGGCTCGCTGGACGGAGCGTGGGCCTTCGAGCAGGCCGATGCCTGCTACCTGCTCCTCGAGGGCCTGGCGCTCAAGGCGGAGGCGGCCCGCCTCGGCCGCTTCTTCCTGGAGGACTTCGCCCACTACGCCGGCGTCCGCAAGGCCGCCGGGCGCCCGGTGCTGCTGGTGGTCGACGAGTTCTCGGCCCTCGAGTCCACCGCAGACGCGGCTCACCTGTTCGAGCGACTCCGCTCCTTCGGCGCCGCCGTGATCGTGTCGGCGCAGGGCTATGCCGGACTCGGCGTGGCGGCGGACCGCATCCTCGACGCCGCCCAGACGCTCGTGGTGCACCGCTCGGCGGACCCCGAGCGCCTCATCGCCCGAGCGGGCACGGTGCCGCGCCTGGACCACACCCGCTACCTCGGCCCCCAACAAAGAGGGCGGGACCGGGCCGGGGACCGCCCCGAGCGGGAGGGGTCCGTGACCCGGCGCGAGGGCTGGCGGGTCCGGCCCAACGACGTGCGCCAGCTTCCGGCGGGGGAGGCGGTCGTCATCTCCGGCGGGAGGGCGGGCCGGGTGCGGGTGGAACGCCTCGTGCCGCCCGACGATGCGCTCGCCGCCGCGCGGGAGATCGCTTCGCGAGGGCCGGACGCCCGCGCCAAGCGGGAGCGGCCGGTCTTCCACCCGTCCCCACCGCCGCAGGTACCCGGCCTTTGACCCGGAGGTGGGCAGCAAGACTGGGCTCCTCGGAGGTGAGGGGTGGCGAGGACTGTCCACACATGATGTGGAATTTCCGTGCCACCCCGTCAGTTGCGGCGCGGCCCGGGGCGCCGTTGCCTGCCGGAGCGATCCGGAGGCCAACCACTGACCGTCGAGGGCTTCGGCACCGATGACGCCCGCCGGTCTTGCCCTCGTCGCAGCCTCCATCCTCCTCGACCTGCCATCGGCGCTTGGGCGGCTGCTGGTTGCCGCGGTCATCGCCGGCCTCGTGAGCAGGCTCGGCACCCCTGCGGACATCGTGGTCTCGCTCGTCGCCTTCGGCCCCTCGGTGCGCAGCATCGCCGCCCTGGCCTTCCCGCTCCCGGCCGGCGTATTCCTCCGGGCCGCGACCGGTGCCCGGAGGCCGTCCGGACGCGAGCGGCAAGCCCTGGAGCACGCCTTCGCCCTCCTGCCGGGCGTCTCGCCCCCCCGCAGCGTGCTCGTCGTCGATGCGCCCGACGAGAACGCCTGGGTGCAGGGCTGTAGCCTCTTCGTCAGCCGCGGCCTGTTCGAGAGCCCCCACCTCGTCCCGGTCGTCGCCCACGAGGCCGGCCACCTCGCATCCGGTGACGGGCGCGTGGCGCTGGCGGCCTGGTGGCTGCCGGTGCGGTCCCTGGCCTGGGTGGCCACCCGGCTGCTGGGCATCGCCGGCACCGGCCTCCCCACCCCGGGCAGGACCCTCCCCCAGACGGGCGTCGCGGCGGGCGGGCGGTTGCTGCCGGATCCCCGCTTCCGCGTGCTCGGTGGCCTGCTCCGCCTCCCGCGGCTCGCCGCCGGCGTCGTGGTGCTGCTGCTGGCCGGTGGGCTGTTCCCGATGGTGGTCACCCAGCTATGGGGGGCGTACCGGCGGAGCCGGGAGTACGCAGCGGATGCGTTCGCCGCCTCGTTGGGCTTCGGCCCCGCGCTGGCCGAGGCCCTGGGCGACTGGCAGGTGCTGGACGTGGCGACGCCGTGGTGGCTGCGCCTGACCCATCCCTACGTCGAGCAGCGCATCGACCGCCTTCAGCGGCGGGCAGTAGAGTAGGTGACATGTTGGCCTTCCTGCTCAGCCTGCACATCTTGGCCGCGATAGTCGGCCTCGGCCCGACGTTCTCGTTCCCGTTCCTGGGGATCATGTCGGAGAAGCAGCCCTCGGCCGCCCGTGCGCTGCAGGAGGTGATCCTGGTGATCTCGACCCGCCTGGTCATCCCCGTGGTGGTGGTCATCGGTATCACCGGAGCCCTGCTCATGGGTCAGACCCACTACGACCTCACGAAGAATTCCTGGCTCGGGGCCGGGATCATCCTGTACCTCCTCGTGCTGGCGGCGTCGATCTTCTACCAGGTGCCGACCCAGAAGAAGATCCTGGCGCTGCTCGGCCCCGGTGGCGGTCCCGGTAGCGGTATGGACAACCCGGCGCTCCGCAAGCTGGCCAATGGCCAGCGAGCCGTCGGGATCGCCATGGCACTCGCGGTGGTCATCATCGCCGTGCTCATGGTCTGGAAGCCCGGCGCCGGGGCCTAGGGAGCCCGATGGGCACGCTGGTCCTGCTGCAACGCATCCAGGAGCGCAAGGCGTCGGTCGCCGTGGTCGGCCTCGGCTACGTCGGCCTCCCCCTCGCCCTGGCCGCCGCCGCGGCCGGCTTCGACGTCACCGGGTTCGACACCGAACCCCACCGGGTGGACTCCCTGACCCGTGGCCAGTCCTACATCCTCGACATCGACGCCGGCGAGCTTGCCGCGCAGCTCGACGCCGGCCGCTTCCACCCGACGAGCGACCCCGGCGCCCTTGCCGGCGCCGACGTCATCGTCATCTGCGTCCCCACCCCGCTGCGCAACGAGCTGCCGGACATGACCTACATCGAGGACGCCGGCAAGATGATCGCGGCGACCCTCGCCCCCGGGCGCCTCGTCATCCTCGAGTCCACCACCTACCCGGGCACGACCGAGGAGTACCTGCGCGACATCCTCGAGTCGTCGGGGCTTTCCTGCGGCCGGGACTTCTCCCTCGGCTTCTCGCCCGAGCGCATCGACCCCGGCAACGCCCGGTTCACACTCGCCAACGTGCCCAAGATCGTGGGGGGCATCGACGCCGACGCCACGAGCCTGATGAAGGCCTTCTACTCGTCGTTCATCGACCGCGTGGTCACCGTGTCCTCGCCCAAGACCGCCGAGATGGCGAAGCTGCTGGAGAACACCTACCGCCACGTCAACATCGCCCTGGCCAATGAGATCGCGATCCTCTGCCACGGCCTCGGCGTCGACGTGTGGGAGGTGATCGAGGCGGCGGCCACGAAGCCCTTCGGCTTCCAGCCCTTCTACCCGGGGCCGGGCTGGGGTGGCCACTGCATCCCCGTGGACCCCGCCTACCTGTCGTGGCGAGTGCGCCAGATGCACCAGACCGCCCACTTCGTCGACCTGGCACGCGAGATCAACGACCGGATGCCCGCTTACGTGGTGGAGCGGATCGGCGACTGCCTGAACGAGGAGGGCAAGAGCCTGAAGGGCTCCAAGGTGCTGGTGCTCGGCGTCGCCTACAAACCGGATGTGTCCGACGTCCGGGAGTCCCCCGCGCTGGCGATCATCTCCAGGCTGCGCCGCAGCGGCACCGCGGTGTCGTTCCACGATCCCCACGTGCCGTCGGTGGACCTCGACGACGGCCCTCTCGACGGCATCGAACTGGACGACCAGCGCCTCGCCGAGGCGGACCTCGTGGTGGTGGTCACCAACCACTCCAGCTACGCCTGGGATGTCGTGGCACGCCACGCCCCGCTGATCCTCGACACCCGCAACGCCCTGGCCGGCATCGAAGGCCACATCGTTCGCTTGTAGCGGCTCTCGCAGGCTGTGGCGGGGGCCATCCGGGCCGAGATGGGGGCCCCAGCCGGGTCGATGACCGAACTTTGAGTACAAACCGTTGTAGAGCAACAGTTTTTACTCAAAGATGATATGCCCGGGCGGCCAGGCGGCGACGACCTCTGCCGAGACCTCGCCCGGGCCCTCCCCTCGAAAGGCCCGGACGTCGATCCCGGCTCCCCGCCCAATCGTCGTTTCCCACGTCCCATCGGTCACGGCCGTCGCGGTGGACGGCGACCGGCTGCTCCTGGTGCACCGCACCGACAATGATCTTTGGGCGCTCCCGGGCGGCGGCCACGACCTGGGCGAGACCATCCAGGACACGGTCGTCCGGGAGGTCAAGGAGGAAACGGGCATCGACGTGCAGGTCACCGGCCTCGTCGGCATCTACACCGACCCCGCCCACGTCATCGCCTACGACGACGGGGAGGTCCGCCAGCAGTTCTCGATCTGCTTCCCGCTGGCGGCCAGCTCCAGCGCAATGCCGAATCGAAGGAGGTTCGCTGGGTGCCCTTCGACGAGCTCGCTCGCCTCGACATCCACCCCTCGATGCGGTTGCGGATCGACCACGGACTCGACCCAGAACGCCACGAGCCATATCTCGGCTGACGCCCCCGAGCAACCTGGGCTTCGGGAGCTACCTATCTATGTATCGGTCAGCGAGGCCAGATCGGCGCAGCGGGCCTTGATGGCGGCAGCGGCGGCCCGGAGCTGGTCGAGTTCGGCCGGGTCCAGGTCGAGGTTGACGATCTCCTCGACGCCCTTTCGGCCAAGCCGGGCCGGGACCCCGAGGTAGGTGTCGGAGACCCCGTACTCGCCCGACGTCCAGGCCGACACCGGCATGACCTCCTTCGTGTCGCCCAGGATGGCGTTGGCCATCTTCGCCACCGCCGAGGACGGGGCGTAGTAGGCACTTCCCTTCTTGAGGAGCCCGACGATCTCGGCCCCAGCGTTGCGGGTCCGCTTGTAGAGCCGGTCCAGGGTCTGGGGATCGACGAGTTCGGTGAGGGGCTTGCCGTCCACCGTGGCCTGGCGGGCGAGCGGCACCATCTGCTCGCCGTGGGACCCGAGCGTCATCGCCTCGACCGACAGCGGCGACACCTTGAGCTCTGCGGCGATGAACGCCGCCAGCCGGGCCGAGTCGAGGACCCCCGCCATCCCCATCACGCGGGAGCGGGGGAAGCCGCTCACCTCCGAGGCGAGGTAGGTCATCTCGTCGAGCGGGTTGGTCACCACGATGATCACCGCCCCCGGCGAGTGCTCGGCCAGCTTGCGCGTGACCTCGCTCACCACCCGCGCGTTCTTGGCCAGCAGGTCCATCCGGCTCATGCCCGGCCCCCGTGGGAACCCGGCGGTGATCACCGCGACATGCGACCCCGCGGTGTCCTTGTAGTCGTTGGTACCGACGCAGGTCACCTCGAAGCGCTCGATGGGGGCCGATTGGTTGAGGTCGAGGGCGAGTCCCTGCGGGAGCCCTTCGACGAGGTCGATCAGGCAGACGTCGGCGAGGCCGCGTTGCAGGATCCTGAGCGCCGTCGTCGAACCCACGAATCCGGCACCGACGACGGTGACCTTGGCCATCGTCTAGCTCTCTGCCCCCGCGGGGACCCCGGACTCACGCATCATCGCGGCGATGACGGCGTCGGCGACCTCCGAGGTCCCGACGGCGGTGGGATCGGTGCGGGAGGGCTTCATGTCGTAGGTGACGGAGGTGCCCTCGGCGATGACCGTAGCAATGGCGGCCTCGAGGCGATGGGCGGCCTCGGCTTCCCCGAGGTGGCGGAGCAGCAATACGCCGGAGAGCATCATCGCCATGGGGTTCATCTTGTTCAAGCCCGCGTACTTGGGGGCGGAACCATGGGTCGGCTCGAACACGGCCACGTCATCGCCGAAGTTGCCACCGGGAGCGACGCCGAGACCACCGATCAGCCCCGCGCACAGGTCGCTGAGGATGTCGCCGTAGAGGTTGGGCAGCACGAGCACGTCGTAGTCCTGCGGCCATGAGACGAGTTGCATGGAGCAGTTGTCCACGATGCGGTCGTTGAATTCGATGTCCGGGTACTCCTCCGCCACCTCCCGAGCCGTGGCGAGGAACAATCCGTCGGAGAACTTCATGATGTTGGCCTTGTGGACCGCCGTCACCTTCTTGCGACCGTACCGGCGGGCATAGTCGAAGGCGAACTTCACGATGCGCCGGCTGCCGGTGACCGAGATGGGTTTGATGGAGATCCCGGAGTCCTCCCGGATGCGGCGGCCACCGATCTCCTCGAGGAAGCCGATGAGCTTGAGCGCCTCGGCCGATCCCTCCTGGAACTCGATGCCGGCGTACAGGTCCTCGAGGTTCTCCCGGACGATGACGAGGTCCACCTTCTCGTAGCGGGACCGCACGCCCTTGTAGGACTTGCAGGGCCGGAGGCACGAGAACAGGTCCAACTCCTTTCGCAGCGCGACGTTCACGCTTCGGAAGCCGTGGCCGACCGGCGTGGTGATGGGACCTTTGATCGCTACCTTGTTGCGGCGTATCGACTCGAGGACCGCGTCCGGCAGGGGCGTGCCCGCGGATTCCATGACCCCTTCGCCGGCGTGCTGGACGTCCCAATCAAAGGCAACCCCGGTGCCCTCCAGCACCCGCCGGGTGGCCTCGGTGAGCTCGGGCCCAGTCCCGTCTCCGGGAATGAGCGTGACTTTGTGCGGCAACGTTGCACCCTTCCTATCGTCGTGATTGCCCCGCAAGATACAGGGGTTTGTGCTCGACCGCATGGCGAGCGTTCTCCGACCACCTCCGACACTGTGGCCGGCGGGGACAGGAAGGGTTGACGAAGAGCTAGGCGGTGGCGGCCTTCGAACGCCGCTGGCGGGCGACCGGCGACGCGTGGGCAGTGAGCTTGTTCGAGCAGGTACCGTGGAACGCAAGACCGAATTCACGGCCGAGCCCGCGCGCGCCCTGCTTGCGGACCGCGAGGCGGCCAACCAGCACGTCGCCCCCGGAGATCGTCTTACCGCAATAATCGCACACGTACTCTTCCTTCAAGATTACCCCCATGCCATTATTTCCTCTCTGTGGGTACTTTTCGACACAATGATATACCAACGTCAACGTCACTCCGAAACGTCGCGTTGGCGCGGTTAAATCGTCTAAATTAGATCCGGGCTACAAATGAACCTGGGGGGGTTGGTTACGAGATGGCGGCTTCGGCCGCCTGTACCGTGTTTGCCAGTAGCATGGCCCGAGTCATCGGCCCCACACCGCCCGGCACCGGTGTGATCGCTCCCGCAATCTTCACGGCGCTTTCGAAGTCCACGTCGCCGACGAGCTTGCCGGTTGCCGCTCGGCTGATGCCAACGTCAATGATGGTTGCGCCTGGTTTGATGTGCTCGCCCGTCACCGCCCCTGGGTGCCCGGCGGCAACGATGAGTATGTCGGCGGTACGTGTAAATGCTGCCAGGTCCGGGGTGCCGGTATGGCACAACGTCACCGTCGCATTGGCGTTGGGTCCCTTGTTGGACAGCAGCACGGACACCGGCCGGCCCACCAGTAGCGAGCGGCCCACCACGACGACGTGCGCTCCCTCCACGGTTGTTCCGGAACGCTCCAGCAACACTTGAATCCCGAGCGGTGTGCAGGGGATAAAGCGCGGACGTCCCAGCGAAAGCAGACCGGCATTCTCGGGATGCAGACCGTCCACGTCCTTCATGGGGTCGAGTGCCTCTTGGGCTGCAACCGCGTCAAGATGCGACCAAAGAGGCATCTGGACAATGACGCCATGTACGTCTGGCTTGCGGTTCAAGTCCCGGACAAGATCGATGAGCTCGTCCTGGCGCGCCGATGCTGGAAGGCGGTGGACAAAGGACGCCATACCCACCGACTGGGCGTCCCTTTCCTTTCCCGCAACGTAGGTGGCCGACGCCGGGTCATCGTTGGCCAAGACCGCTGCGAGCCCGGGCGTGATGCCGGCGGACTGCAGGGCCCGGACGCGGCCGCCCACCTCGTCGAGGATGCTGGCTGCCACGGCTTTCCCGTCGATGATTCGAGCTGGCATCGCGCGTCGCTCCTCGAGGTCAGTGCCGGAAATGCCGTATGCCCGTGAACACCATGGGGATGCCGTGCTCGTCGGCGGCGGCGATGGCCTCGGCGTCGCGCACCGACCCTCCCGGCTGCACGATCGCCCGCGCCCCGGCGGCGGCGGCGGCATCGACGCCGTCGCGGAACGGGAAGAAGCCGTCCGAGGCGCACACGCTGCCCATCGCCCGCTCGCCCGCTCGCCGGACCGCCATCTCCACAGCTTCCACGCGGCTCGTCTGGCCGGCCCCCATGCCCACCAGCTGGCCCCGGTTGGCCAGCGTGGCGGCGTTGGACTTCAGGTGCTTGGCCACGGTCCAGGCGAAGACGAGGTCGTCCCAGTCCTCCTCCTTCGGCTGCACCCGCCCGGCGACGGTCATCTGCCCCCGGTCTTCCAGGGCGGTGTCGATCTCCTGGACGAGCACGCCGCCGGCTGCCGAGCGCAGCTGCGTGCCGCGCCCGAACCGCTGGGCATGGATCACGCGCAGATTCCTGCGCTGGGAGAACTCCGCCAGGGCCTCGGGCGTGTAGGACGGGGCGATGACGATCTCGGTCATGATCTCGATGATCCTGCCGGCGGTCGGCCCGTCGATCTCCCGGTTGGCTGCCACGATCCCGCCGAACGCCGAGCGCGGATCGGACTCGAGGGCCCGGCGGTACGCCTCCTCGACGTCGACGCCGAGCGCGCAGCCGCAGGCGTTCGTGTGCTTCACGATGGCCACGGCCGGGCGCTCGAACTCGCAGGCGAGCCGCCAGGCGGCCTCGAGGTCGAGGAGGTTGGTGTAGGAAAGCTCCTTGCCGGCGAGACGCTGCCAGCCGGGGTCCCCGGCGGCGTAGAAGGCCCCGCCCTGGTGCGGGTTCTCCCCGTAGCGCAGGGGGAACTGCTTCTTCAGGGCGACGTGCAGCGTGTCGGGAAACGTGGCCGGCCCCGACAGCCAGGTGGCCACGGCGAAGTCGTACTCGGCGGTGTGGGAGAAGGCCTCGGCGGCGAGCTTGGCGCGGGTCTCGTCCGACAGCGAGCCGCGCATCGCCTGCATCTCTTCGAGGATCGCCGGGTACCGGGCCGGGTTCACGACGACGGCCACGCTGGGGTAGTTCTTGGCAGCCGCCCGCACCATGGCCGGCCCCCCGATGTCGATCTGCTCGAGGGCCGAGTCCTCCCCTGCGCCTGCGGCGACCGTCTCCCGGAACGGGTAGAGGTTGCAGACGACGAGGTCGATGAGCGGGATGTTCTGGCTCTTGAGCTGCGCAAGGTGCTGGGGCTTCCGGCGGTCGGCGAGGATCCCCGCATGGATGTGGGGGTGCAGGGTCTTGACCCTGCCCTCCAGCATCTCGGGGACGCCGGTCACCTCCGCCACCGGCGTCACGGAGACGCCCGCCCGCGAGAGGAAGTGCGCGGTGCGGCCCGTGGACACGATGGTGATCCCGAGGGCAGCGAGGCCCCGCGCCAGCTCCTCGAGCCCCGTCTTGTCGCTAACGGAGACCAGCGCCCGGCGAATCCTCACCGGGTACCTGCCCGCGCCGGCCCACCCACGTCCACACGCCGGCCGTCGATCCTGGTCTGCCCGCTCACGACGAGCCGGACCGCTTCGGGGTAGAGGCGGTGCTCCACCGCCTTGATGCGCTCGTGCAGCGTCGCTTCGTCGTCGCCGGGCAGCACCGGGACGCACTCCTGCGCCACGATCGGGCCGTGGTCGACGTCCTCGTCGGCGAAGTGCACGGTGGTGCCGGTGACCTTGACCCCCCAGGCAAGGGCGTCGCGCACCGCGTGGGCGCCCGGGAAGGCGGGGAGGAGGGCCGGGTGGATGTTCAGCACCCTGCCCTCGAACGCGGCGATGAAGCCCGGCGACAGGATCCGCATGAACCCCGAGAGGCAGACGAGGTCGACCTGCCGGGCCCGCAGCTCGGCGACGAGCACGTCGCCGTAGGCGGCCCGGTCGGGCGAGCAGGCGGGATCGACGAAGATCCCCTCGACCCCCGCAAGGGCCGCCTCTGCCAGAGCCCCGCAGCCCGCCCGGTCGGCGACAAGCACGACGACGGTCGCTCCGGCAAGCTCACCCCGGTTGGAGGCGTCGAGCAGCGCGCGTGCATTGGTACCGGCGCCGGAGGCGAGGATGGCGATGCGGGTGGTCACGGTTCGTGAGGATACTCTGCGGGGCCGAGGTCAGACGAGGACCCGGCAGACGAGGTCGGCCACCTCGCTGGGGTTCTTCGCCACGGCGACCCCGGCGGCGCGGAAGGCCTCGGCCTTCGCCGAGGCGGTCCCCTTCGAGCCGGAGATCAGCGCCCCGGCATGCCCCATGCGCTTGCCGGGGGGTGCGGTGAAGCCGGCAATGTAGGCCACGACCGGCGTCCGCATGCCCTGGGCGATGAACGCCGCAGCCTGCTCCTCCTCGTCGCCGCCGATCTCTCCGATCAGCACGACGGCCCGGGTCGCTGCGTCCGCCTCGAAGCGGGCAAGGCAGTCGATGAACCCCGTGCCCACGATGGGGTCCCCGCCGATGCCCACGCACGTCGACTGGCCGATGCCCGCCGCGGTCAGTTCGTGCACGATCTGGTAGGTGAGCGTGCCCGAGCGCGACACGAGGCCCACGGGCCCCGGCGTGCAGATCTCGCCGGGGATGATGCCCATGTTGGCCTCCCCCGGCGAGATGAGGCCGGGGCAGTTGGGCCCGATCAGCGTCACACCGCCAGTTCGCCGGACCTGCGTCCGGACCCGTGCGGTGTCGCCGGCGGGGATGCCCTCGGTGATGCACACGATGAGCTCCACCCCGGCGTCGGCGGCCTCGAGGATCGCATCGGCCGCGGCACGTGCGGGGACGAAGATGAGGGAGGCGTTCGCCCGGGTGGCGCCCACCGCCGCGGCGACCGTGTCGAAGACAGGGATCCCGTCGACGGCGCCGCCGCCCTTGCCCGGCGTGACCCCTGCCACGACCTGCGTCCCGTAGCTGCGGTTCCGGAGGGCGTGGAAGGAGCCCTCCCGGCCGGTAAGGCCCTGGACGAGCACGAGGGTCCGTCGGTCGATGAGGATGGGCACCCGGGCATCCTACCTGTGGCATTTTCCTCTCGTGGCCCGCTCCTTCGGAGCGTTCCACGAGCCCCGACTAGGAGCCCCGACTAGGAGCCCCGAATAGGAGCCAGGGGGGATTCGCAGCTCATCCCCCTCCGCAACGCTGCGGGGGGCTGCTACTCCCCCCTGGACCCCCCTGGCCGGGGCGCCCGGCGGCCAGGGTCTTCTCAGGGTCTTCTACGCGAAGGCGACGGCGTGGAGGTCCGCGAGGCCCTCGGCGACGAGGTCGAAGGACTCCCCGCCGTCGTTCGAGTACCACAGCTCGCCGTTGGCGGTCCCGAACGCGGACTCAGAGGGGACCCGCGGGTTGATCACGAGCGCACGGCGCCGCACCCCGCCCTTCAGGTCCTTGACGACCGTGCGGAACCGACGGCCGGAGTCCGTCGACAGGTAGAGGTCGCAGTGGGCGTTGGACTTCCACGTGGACGGCGGCCCCGCAGCCGCCGACATGATGACCCGGTCGGGCTCCGTGGGATGTGCCGCCAGGCCCATCGTGTACTGGCGGCTGTTGGTCTCGCCCATGTGCCGCCACGAGATCCCCTCATCGTCCGAGCAGAACGCCCCGCCCGCGCCGCTGCCCCCGCCGGTGGTCACGAAGACCCGCTCGGGCCGGGCCGCGGAGAGCTGGATCGAGTGGACGTCGGGGCAGGGCAGCGCAAGGTTGTACCAGCTCTTGCCGCCGTCGCGGGAACGGTACACGCCGCCGACCTTGATGCCGACGTAGATGGTCTTGGAGTCCTTGTGGTGGGCGCCTACTGCCGAGACCGTGGCATGGGGGAGTGGGTCGGCACCTGCGCCGCACCACGACTCCGATCCCGGACAGCCCACGATCGACTTGATCGGCGTCCAGGACTCCCCCACGTCCTTGCTACGCCAGACCCCCGCCGGGAAGCAGCCGGCGATGAGCCGCCCGTTGCGGGCCAGGGCGAGGGAGGTCACGGCGTCGCCCAGATCCTTGGCGAGCACCTTCGCCTCCCCGGCACCGGTCCAGGCCAGCAACGAACCACCGGCGGTCCCCGCCAGCACCGCGCCATCGGTCGTCCGCACCAGGCAGAGCACGCTCTCGCTCGACACGCGCGTGACGTCGCCGTCCTCGTACAAGCTCAGCCCCTCAGACCCCCCCAGGAACATCCTCATCTCGCAGCCTCCACGGCTCGTTGGGCAGCCTCGAGCATGCTCGCGGCGGCACGAATGTTGGGATGGTGCGACCTGGCGAGGAGCTCCCTCCCCGCTTGGGCGTTGGTCCCCTCCAGCCGAACGACAACGGGTACCGTTACGTTGGTCCGCCCGAGGGCCTCCAGGATGCCGCCGGCGACGAGATCGCAGCGCGTGATGCCCCCGAAGATGTTCACGAGGACCGAGCGCACCGATGGGCCGGCGACGACGACCTCGAGCGCGCTGGCCAAGGCCTCGGCCCCCGCACCCCCGCCGACGTCGAGGAAGTTGGCGGGCGCCCCGCCCACCTGGGCGACCACGTCGAGCGTCGACATGACGAGGCCGGCGCCGTTGCCGATGATCCCGATGTCGCCGTCGAGCTTCACGAAGTTGAGGCCGGCCGCCGCCGCCATCGCCTCCTGCGGATCGGGGCGGAGCGTCCCTCCTTTGAAGGACTCGAACTCGGGATGCCGGAACATCGCCGAGTCGTCCAGGGACACCTTGGCGTCGAGGGCGATCAGGCCCCCAGGCGTGAGCGCCAGCGGGTTCACCTCGACGAGGGAGGCATCCGCCTCCACGAAGAGGCGATACAGCGCCGGCAGCAGTCGGGCGGCGTCGGGCCGTGCCCGGGGCGCGAGGCCGGCGCCGAACACGAGGCTCCGCACCTGGAAGTCGGCCAGCCCGAGCAGCGGGTCGACGTGCACCGACGACATGGCTCCCTCCCCGGCCGCCTCGACGTCGATGCCGCCGCGTGAGGAGAGGATGAAGAGGGCGCTGCCGGCGCGGCGATCGAGCGTGACCGCCGCGTAGTATTCGGCGTCGATCGACGAGGCAGCCTCGACCAGGAGGTGCTCGACGCGATGGCCGCCGATGTCCATGCCCAGGACCTCGCCGGCTGCCCGCTCCGCCTCCTCCGGCGTGGCGACCAACTTGACCCCGCCGGCCTTGCCCCGCCCTCCCGTTGCGACCTGCGCCTTCAGGGCCACCCGGCCGCCGAGCTCCTGGGCGGCGACGGCGGCCTCGGCCGAGGTCTCCACGACGCGCCCGTCCGGAACCGGAATCCCCCAGCGGGCAAACAGTTGCTTGCCCTGATACTCGAAAAGGTCCAACGATCCCCCGAGGTCTATGGAGCCGTTACGAGTGTGCGGATGTGTCGAGTGTGCGGTGCAGCCAGTCGATGATCTCGCCGGTGTTGGTACCGGGCGTGAAGATTTCGGCGATGCCCGCCGCCTTCAGCGGCGCCACGTCCTCGGCGGGGATGATCCCGCCCCCGAAGACCGGGATGTCGCCGGCGCCCTTCTCGGCCAGGAGTTGCACGACCCGCCCGAAGAGCACCATGTGGGCGCCCGACAGGCAGGAGAGCCCCACGGCGTCGGCGTCCTCCTGGAGGGCCGCCTCGGCGATCTGCTCCGGAGTCTGGTGCAGGCCGGTGTAGATCACCTCGAACCCGGCATCACGCAGCGCCCTCGCCACCACCTTCACCCCCCGGTCGTGTCCGTCGAGGCCCGGCTTGGCCAGGACGATGCGGATACGACTACCCTCGACTCCTACCACTGGCAGACCCTGCACCCTGCCCCGCGAGCGGCCCCTCGCGGGGCGCCTCGTGGTGTCCCTTGCGGGGCCCCTCGTCGGGCTTCCCGACCGGTACGGCAAAGCCTAATAACAGTAGTCGAATTACCTAGACCCCGGCTAGAGTCTGGCGGATTTCCCACAATGCTCAGTCGACTGCCTTGATCGGTGCGTAGCCGAGCAGGAGCCGCTTCTCACCAATGCCGGCAAACCACACCGTCGCTTCCGCCTTGGCGCCGCTCCCTTTGAGCGACTGGATGACGCCCGAGCCCCAGCGGTCGTGCTCCACAGACTGGCCGACCCGCCAGGGTGCCTCCGCCCGGGCCATGTCGGGGTACTGGGGGTTGCGCGAGGTGGACGAGACCAGCCCGATGGTGGGAGCCGTGTCGCCGATGACCCGCATGACGTCGCCGGGGATCTCGGCGAGAAAGCGCGACGGCGAGTTGTAGCCAAAACGCCCGGAGAGGCTGCGCTGGCGGGACGACAGGAGGTAGAGGCGCTCCTTGGCCCGGGTGATGCCCACGTAGGCGAGGCGGCGCTCCTCCTCGAGCTCGTCCGGATTCGCCAGGGCGCGGATGTGCGGGAACACGCCGTCCTCCATCCCGAGGAGGAAGACGATGGGAAACTCAAGCCCCTTGGCGTTGTGCAGGGTCATGAGCGAGACCGAGGACGACTCCTCGTCGTAGTCGTCCTGCTCGCTCACGAGGGCCACCTGCGTGAGGAAATCGTCGAGGCTGGCGTCGAGGAAGCCCTGGGCGTACTGCGTGGCGGACACCGCCAGCTCCTTCAGGTTCTCCACCCGGCCCAGCGCCTCGATGGAGCGCTCGGACTCCAGCTCGGCCATGTAGCCCGACCGCTCGTAGGTGACCTCGATCACCTGGGCGATGCTTGCCCCCCGCTGGTTGAACTCCCGCAACTCCTGGATGAGGCCCAGGAACTCGCGGAGGCCGCGCTGGGTCCTGGTGGACAGGCCGTCGACGGCGCCATGGTCCGCGTCCTCGATCGCCTCGAAGAGGGTGATGCCCTGCAGGGCGGCGTGGGCGTCGAGCATGGCGATCGTGCGGTCGCCGATGCCGCGGTGGGGCGTGTTGATGATGCGCCGCAGGCTGGCCGCGTCCGCGGTGTTCACGACGACCCGCAGGTAGGCGAGGATGTCCTTGACCTCCTTGCGCTCGTAGAAGCGCAGGCCCCCCAGCACGCGGTACGGGATGCCGAAGCGTGTGAACACCTCCTCGACCACCCGCGACTGGGCGTTGGTCCGGTAGAAGACCGCCATGTCCCGGAGGCGGTACCCATCGGTCTCGCGGAGCCGGTCGGACTCCACGGCGACGAAGGCCGCCTCGTCGTGCTCGTCGGTGGCCAGGTACCGGCCGACGAGCTCACCGGCGCCGGTGTCGGTCCAGAGGTTCTTCGGTTTGCGGAGCCGGTTGTTCTCGATGAGGGCGTTGGCGGCGGTGAGGATGTTCTGGGTCGAGCGGTAGTTGCGGTCGAGCGTGATGACGCGTGCCCGGGGGAACGCCTGCTCGAAGCGCATGAGGTTGCGGTAGTCGGCGCCGCGGAAGGCGTAGATCGACTGGTCCATGTCGCCGACGACGCAGATGTTCCCGTCGGGGGCGGCCAGGAGGCGCACGAGCTCGAACTGGGCGGCGTTGGTGTCCTGGAACTCGTCCACGAGGACGTGGCTCCAGCGTTGCCGGTACTCGGCGTTGACCTCGGGGTCTCGCAGCACCTGGACGGTACAGCCGATGAGGTCGTCGAAGTCCATGGCGTTGGCTTCCCGAAGCAGGCGCTGGTACTCCCGGTAGATGGGGGAGAACTCACGCAGCTGCCAGTTCGGGCTGTCCATGAGCTCGTCGGGGCCGAGCAGCTCGTCTTTGGCCCTCGAGATGGCGTGGTGGACCTGCGAGGGCTTGACGCGGCCTGCGCCGAGGGGTGACGCCTTCAGGATGTGGGTGATGAGCCGCTCGGAGTCCGACGAGTCGTAGATGGTGAACGACGACTTGTAGCCGAGCCGGGGCGCCTCCCGCCGCAGCAGCCTGGCGCACATCGAGTGGAACGTGCCCACCCACATGTTCCTGGCGATCGGGCCGATGAGTCCCTCGATGCGGTCCCGCATCTGCCCGGCCGCCTTGTTGGTGAAGGTGATGGCAAGGACGGCGAACGGGGGCACGCCGTGCTCCCGGATGAGGTGCGCCACCCGCCGGGTGAGCACGGCGGTTTTGCCGCTCCCGGCCCCGGCGACGACCAGCAGGGGGCCACGGTGGTGCACGGCAGCCTCCCGCTGGGCGGGGTTGAGGTCCCCGAGCAGGTCGTTGTCGTTGGGGGCGCTGGCGGCAAGTGCGAGTTGTTCCACCACCCCATTATCCGTGGGCGTCACGGATGCTCCGTCTTTCCAGTTGTCGTCCGCTCCTTCGGAGCGTTCGACAACCCCCGAATAGGAGCCCCGCATAGGAGCCCCGCATAGGAGCCAGGGGGGATTCGCAGCTCATCCCCCTCCGCAACGCTGCGGGGGGCTGCTACTCCCCCCTGGACCCCCCCGCTGGTGCCGGGTGGGGGCTGCCACCCTCCTCAGATCAGGAAGGCCCACGGGTTGCCGCTGAGGGTCAGGGGCCGTTCCAGCTTCAGCATCCGGACCGCGCCCGGGGGGCCGTCCGGGTCGGGCCCGAAGGCACAGGCCACGACCTCCTTGTCGGCGTCGTACACGGCGAGCGTCTTCCCGCTGCGCCCGTCCCAGACGCGGACGGTGTCGTCGGCGGCCCCGGAGACAACGACCGGGATCCCCTGCAGCACCCCGATGGTCACACCCCAGATCGGGCCCTTGTGGCCCACCAGCACCCTCGGGGAGGGCTCGCCGACGGGGTTCCACAGGCGCACGGTGGCATCGGCCGCCCCGGAGGCGATGACCGGGATGCCGTCGACCGTGCCGACGGCCACCGCCGCCACCACGCCGGGGTGGCCCCGGAGGATCACTGGGTCCCGGCGGCCGGTCAGGTCCCACACCCTGACGGTCCGGTCGTCGCCGCCCGAGACGGCCACCGGATCCCGCGCGACCAGGCCGACGGCCACGGCCCGGATGGTGTCGGCGTGGCCGGAGAGCACGATCGGGGGCTCGTCGCCCGTGGCATTCCACACCCGGACCGTGGAGTCGCCGCCGCCGGAGACCAGCACCGGCGCCCCGTCGATCCAGCCCACGGCCGCCGCCCACACCAGCCCCGTGTGGCCAGGGAACAACCTCGTGGGCCGCTCCCCGGTGGGGTCCCAGAGGGTGAGCGCGTTGCCGGCGCCGACCGACACGACGACGGGCTCCCCGCCCATCTGGCCGACGGCGAGGTGACGGCCGAAGGGGAATCGCCACATGGCGAGCAGCGGGCCCGGGGAGGGGGCCTCGTAGACCTGGAGCTCGTCTACTCCCACTCGATGGTCGCCGGGGGCTTCGAGGAAATGTCGTAGACGACCCGGTTGACGCCGGGGACCTCGGCGACGATGCGCCCGGCGATGACGTCGAGCACCTCCGCCGGGATGCGGGCCCAGTCGGCGGTCATGGCGTCCTCTGACTCGACCGCCCGGACGGCGACGACGTTGCCGTAGGTCCGTTCGTCGCCCATCACGCCCACCGTGCGGACGGGCAGCAGGACGGCGAAGGACTGCCAGATCTGCCGGGACAGGCCTGCGGCATGGAGCTCACCGACGACGATGGCGTCGGCGGCGCGGACCTGGTCCAGGCGCTCGGGCGTGACGTCGCCGAGGATGCGTACCGCCAGGCCCGGGCCGGGGAAGGGCTGCCGCCAGACGATCTCCTCCGGGAGCCCGAGCTCCTCCCCCACCTTGCGCACCTCGTCCTTGAACAGGTCCCGCAGGGGTTCGACGAGCTCGAAGGTCATGTCGTCGGGGAGCCCGCCGACGTTGTGGTGGGTCTTGATCCTCGCTGCCACCCCCGTGGAGCCCCCGGACTCGATGACGTCGGGGTAGAGCGTCCCCTGGACGAGGAACGGGGCGGCATCGGCGTCGCCCGCAATCTCCCGGGCCGCCTCCTCGAAGACCCGGATGAACTCGACGCCAATGATCTTGCGTTTGCGCTCGGGGTCCTCGACCCCGGCCAGGCGTTCGAGGAACCGGTCGGCTGCCTTGATGTGCACCAGGTTCGTCGACAGGTGCCTGCCGAATGTGTCAATGACCTGCTCCGCCTCGCCGGCCCGCAGGAGGCCGTGGTCCACGAAGATGCAGGTGAGCTTGTCGCCGACCGCCGTGTGCACCAGGGCGGCCGCCACCGCCGAGTCGACGCCGCCGGAGAGGCCGCAGACGACCCTGTGGTCCCCCACCCTGGCCCGGATGGCCTCGACCGCGCTGACGATCACGCCGGTGGGGGTCCAGGCCGGGAGGCAGTCACAGCCCTTGTAGAGGAAGTTCTTCATCAGGTCGAGCCCGTGGGGGGTGTGGGCCACCTCGGGGTGGAACTGGACGCTGAACAGCCGCCGGTCGAGGTCCTCCATCGCCGCCACCGGGGAGGTAGGGCTCGTGGCCGTCGCCCGGAATCCCTCGGGCGCGCGCACCACTGCGTCGTTGTGGCTCATCCAGGCCGTCTGCTCGGCGGCGAGCCCCTCGAACAGCAGCCCTTTCCCGGCGGAGACGGTCGTGCGGCCGAACTCCCCGCTGTCCGCCCGGGCCACCTCGCCGCCGAGGGTCTGCGCCATCAGCTGATGGCCGTAGCAGATGCCGAGGACGGGGATCCCGAGGTCGAAGATCTCCGGGTCCGCCTGGTAGGCCCCGGGCTCGTACACGCTGCGCGGCCCCCCCGACAGGATGATGCCCTTCGGGGCCCGCCGGCGGACCTCGGCGGCCGAGATCGACGCCGGGACGATCTCCGAGCGCACACGGCACTCCCGGACCCGCCGGGCGATCAGCTGGGCATACTGGGCGCCGAAATCGACGACCAGGACGGTGTCGAACCCGGGAGAGGACCCCTGATCAGGGCCGGGCATCGCTTTTCAGGCCCCCTGTCCGACTCCCTGCTGGCGCTGCAGGTGCTTGCCTTCGCTCGTGATGGCCGGGGCGATGACGATCTCGGCCTTCTGGAACTCCTTGATCGAGGCGTACCCGCAGGTGGCCATCGAGAACCGGAGGGCACCGAAGAGGTTCATCGTGCCGTCGTTGACCTGCGCCGGGCCGAGCAGGATCTCGCGGAGGGTGCCGGCGACCCCGGAGGCGACCCGGACCCCCCGTGGGAGCGAGGAGTGGAAACTGGCCATGCCCCAGTGGTAGCCGCGGCCGGGAGCCTCCGAAGCCCGGGTGAGGGGCGAGCCGATCATCACGGCGTCGGCGCCGCAGGCGATGGCCTTGGCGATGTCCCCGCCGGTGCGCATCCCGCCATCGGCGATGACCTGGACGTAGCGGCCGGTCTCGTCGAGGTGGCGCATGCGGGCGGCGGCGACGTCGGCGATGGCGGTGGCCTGGGGCACCCCGATGCCGAGCACCTGGCGGGACGTGCAGGCGGCGCCGGGGCCGACCCCGACGAGGACGCCGATCGCACCCGTGCGCATCAGGTGGAGGGCGGCCGGGTAGGAGGCGCACCCGCCGACGATGACGGGGAGGTCGTAGGTGGCGATGAACTTCTTGAGGTCGAGGGGCTCCGTCCGTGAGGACAGGTGCTCGGCGGACACGACGGTCCCCTGGATCACCAGGATGTCGAGGTCGGCGTCGAGGATCAGCTTGGAGTACCTGGCGACGTTCTGGGGCGTCAGGCTGGCGGCCGCGGTCACGCCGGCCTCCTTGATCTGGCCGATCCGCTTGTGGATCAACTCCTCTTTGATCGGCTCCTGGTAGAGCTCCTGCATCTGGCGGGTGGCGGTGTCCCTCGGCGCGGCGGCGATCGTCTCCAGCACCGAGTCGGGGTCCTCATAGCGGGTCTGCAGCCCCTCCAGGTTGAGGACGGCGAGGCCGCCGAGCCTGCCGATCTCCACAGCGGACGACGGGGAGACCACGGCGTCCATGGCCGCGGCGAGCAGCGGGATGTCGAAGCGGTAGGCGTCGATCTCCCAGCTCAGGTCGACGTCGTGGGGGTCCCGCGTCCGCCGGGACGGGACAATCGCGATGTCGTCGAACCCGTAGGCCCGACGTGCTGTCTTGGCGATACCGATCTCAAGGTCCAAGCCGAACCCCTCCCCCTAGGTGGTGTGGGCGCCGGTCACGGGACGATGCCCGTCATGTAGGCGCGCAGCAACAGGCCGAAGACAATTGCACTGGCAACAGCGAACACCGCCCACTCCACGCCTTCGAACTTCTTGGAGATGCGGTGGGCGGCGTACAGCACGAGAACAGGAAACACGCCGTAGGAGTAGTGCAGCCAAACCCTTCGGTGACCCATGAGCAGCAGGGTCACGCCGAACAGGATCTGCAGGCCGAGCAACGCCTGGCCCAGGCCGAGCAAACCCCAGAAATACCTGCCCGGGTTCTTGTTGCGGATCCACTGGATGGTTCCCCAAACGAAGAGGATCAGGAAGATGGCCGCGATGGACTCGCCCAGGTACTTGTGAAAAGTCGGCATGCAGTCCGGTCACCGGTCTCGTCGGGCCCAATCTGGCGTGAAAATATGCCCGCCGGGAACTGCGAGCGCAGGCGCAGCGGGCGATACACCGAGGCTATCACAGGCGTGTAAGCCGCCCGCCCTGAACTTCGGACGTTGACGCTGAAAGGTCGTCCGGGCGTGTTGTCCGGCAGTTGACACCCCCGTCCGCGGGCCGTTAACCTGCCTCACGCATGCCGTTCCGAATTGATCTTGCGCGCACGCGAGCCTCGGCTCGCGGCGTCGCCCGCCGCGTGGTGCTCCTCGGGCTCGCTTTCCTGCTCATCGGCCCGTTGCTCGGGCCTGCGCCTTCCGAGGCAAGCAACGACTCGAATCAACTCGCCCAGACGCGCAAGGCGCTCGCCGCCATTCAAGCCAAGCTTGCCCAGTCCAAGGGCGAGGCGGCGAAGATCCAGGCGCAGGTCAAGGCCCTGGACACCCAGATCGACGCCCTGGACAAGCAGGTGGGGGTCGATACCCGGGCGGTCGCCGACCTCGAGTCGACCATCCGCACGGACGACGCCAAGATCGCACAGCTCCAGTCCCAGTACCAGGGCGCCCACCAGGCTGCGGACGCCCGTGCCCGGAGCATCTACATGGGCGGCCCGGCCAGTTCGCTCTCCAGCCTGCTCTCGGCCAACTCCATCGGCGACTTCATGCGCAAGACGGTCGTGTGGCAGGTCGCCGCCGACCTCGATGCCAAGGTGATCATCCAGTCCGCTCGCCTGCGGGATGCCCTGGCCGTCGAGAAGCAGGACCTGGCCCAGGCGACGGACGCCCTCCACGCCAAGGAGGGATCGCTGCGCTCCCGGGCGGACCTGCTCACCAGCGCCCGCGGCCAGCGCAGCGCCGCCCTCGATGCCGTCAACGCCCAGATCGCCGCCGAGCAGAAGGCGGAGAACGACCTGGAGCAGGAGTCGATCGCCCTGACCAACGCACTGGCGAACGATGCCCAGATCTCGCACGGGACCGGCGCCATCTCCGGCAGCGGCATCTCCTGGCCGGTCAATGGTCCGATGGGGTCGCCGTTCGGCCCCCGCGGGGGCGGCTTCCACTACGGTATCGACATCCTGGCCGGCACCGGGACGCCGATCCGCGCCGCCAAGGACGGGACGGTCGCCGGCATCTCCTGCGGCACGGGCTACGGCATCTGCACGATCATCGACCACGGCGGCGGTGTCGCCACGCTGTACGCGCACATGAGCCGCAAGGCGGTCTCCGGGGGACACGTGAGCGCGGGTGAGGTGATCGGGTACGTCGGGTGTACGGGGTACTGCACCGGGCCGCACCTGCACTTCGAGGTGCGCATCAACGGGAGCCCAAAGAACCCCCGTAGCTATTTGTCTTAAGTTTTACAGTTGCAAAGGCCCCGCTCGTGGCGGGGCCTTTGCGCTTCGCTCGGTCGCCTAGCTGACGACGCCGAGGATGTCCCGCTCGGCGAGGATCAGCAGATCCTCACCGTCGATGATGACTTCGGTCCCGCCGTACTTGGAGTAGACGACCCGGTCGCCTTCCTTGACGTCGAGCGGTACCCGCTGCCCATCGTGGAACCCGCCAGGACCGACCGCGAGGACGACACCCTCCTGGGGCTTCTCCTTGGCGGTGTCCGGGATCACGAGGCCCGAGGGCAGCGGCTTGTCGCTGTCATCGGGGCGAACGAGCACCCGGTCGCCGAGTGGCCGTAGACTCATCGAACACCTCCAGCTCTGGATTGCGATTTAGCACTCACAGGTCGAGAGTGCTAAAGGGATGCTAACCGAGGCGCCCGTAGAGCGTCAACCGGTTCGATCGCGGGCCTCCCCCGGAGCCCGCTCTGGACCGGATCAGGTGATGGGGAAGTTCGGGTCCGGCGTCGCGTCGAGGCTGGTGCGGATGCCCCGCCGGTACCGGTGGTACCCGCAACCGGCGACCATGGCCGCGTTGTCGGTGCACAGGGCGATCGAGGGGTGGTAGAGGTTGATCTCGGCCGCCCGGCAGGCGGCCTCGAGAGACTCCCGGAGCCGGGAGTTGGCGGCGACACCGCCGCACAGCAGGATGGTGGGGATCTCGTTCTCGACCGCTGCCCGGATGGTCTTGGTCACCAGGACATCCACGACTGCTTCCCGGAAGGACGCGCACACGTCGGCGACGACGGGCTCACGCCCTGCCCGGCGCTCGGCATCCACGTAGGTGAGGACCGCGGTCTTGAGGCCGGAGAACGAGAAGTCGTAGCCCTCGGCGAGCATGGGGCGGGGGAAGGTGATGGCCTTGGGGTTGCCCTCGGCGGCGAGGCGGTCGACGACCGGGCCGCCCGGGTAGCCGAGGCCGAGGTACCGCGCGACCTTGTCGAAGGCCTCTCCAGCCGCATCGTCGAGGGTTTCGCCGAGGACCTCGTAGAGCCCGTGGTCGACCATGTCGACGAGCATCGTGTGCCCGCCCGACACGATCAGCGCGAGGGCCGGTGGGGAGGCTTCGGGGTGGTCGAGGAAGTTCGCATAGATGTGCGCCTCCAGGTGGTTGACGCCGATCAGTGGCACCTCAAGGAGCGCCGCCAGCGACTTGGCGGCCGCCACGCCGACGACGAGGGACCCCATGAGGCCCGGCCCGAGCGTCACGGCGACGGCGTCCAGGTCCCAGAAGGTCACATCCGCCTGGCGCAGCACCTCGGCGAGGGCCGGGTTGATGGCCTGGACGTGGGCCCGGGAGGCGAGTTCGGGCACGATGCCCCCGTAGCGTTCGTGGAGTGCCGACTGCGACGACACAACGTTGGCGAGGATCGTGCGGTCGCCCCGCAGGACCGCCGCGGAGGTCTCGTCGCACGAGGTCTCGATGGCGAGGATCAGCGTCTCCGGGGAGTCGGGGACCGTCTTCCGGCTCGCCAGGGTCGCCGGTTCGAGTCCGGCAGCCGTGAATTGGAGCTCCTCGATCAGCGGCTCCGCGAATGACACATCCGGGATCGGCAGGGTGATCGGGCCGTGGCCCGACGAGAAGGAGGCCGGGATCCCCTTGGGGTAGAGAACGGGGGTCCCCTTGGGGGAGAGAAGAGGGGTACCTCTGGGGGAGAGCAGAGGTTCAGGCATCGCCGTCGTCCGCCTCTCCCTTGACCGTGGCCCGGAGGCCGCTGAGCAGGTCGGCGTACTTCGGGAGGTCGATGCCCTCGACCCACATCACGATCGCGTCCTCACCGGTCTCGACGTAGTAGCCCCGGCGCACGCCGACCGGGCGGAAGCCGAACTGTTCGTACATCCGTTGCGCCCCGAGGTTGGACTTGCGGACCTCGAGCGAGACCGACCGGGCCCCCCTCGCGGCGGCCGAATCGATGAGGCCGAGCATGAGCTTCGTCCCCACGTGGTTGCGGTGCCAGGCCGGGTCGACGGCGATCGTCGTGATGTGGGCCTCGGGCGGTGCCAGCATCACGCCCCCGTAGCCGATCACCTGGGCGTCCCACCGGGCGACGAGGTAGACGCGGTCGGTCTTGCGGGTCATCTCCTGCAGGAAGAGCGCGGCGCTCCAGGGCCTCGGGTAGACCTGCGATTCGATGCGCAGGACCTGACGCAGGTGGCGCCGGCGCATGGTCACGAGCTCGACGGACGCCGGGTCGACCCCGGGCTGGCGCATGAGGGCGCTCACGGCAGCCTCACCGGGGGCTCCGGGCTTCCCAGTTGATCTCGGCCTGGGTGCGGCGCATGTACAGGGGCTCGATGTCGTAGAGACGGTCGAAGTCCTCCCGGACGATGCGGGGCAGCGCGAGATCGATCAAGGCCGCCGACCTGGGAAACGCATGGGTCATCGTTCCAATCTCCACCCTCTCCGCCTCTTCCAGCTTAGAACGGTACAGCAGCGCCCCGTTCCCGATGGCAAGGACGTCGGACCCCTGCGCATCGAACTCCGTGGCGAGTCGCTCCGGCGGCCCCACCTGGTAGTCGGTGAGACGGGTGACCCCGCCGGGGACCTGGCGGTAGAAGGCGAAGAAGACCTCGTTGCGCTTGGCGTCGAGCACGGGGCAGATCACCTTCGGCGTGTAGCGGGCGTCGAAGGCGAGGAGGTCGAGGGAGGGCACGCCGACAATCGGGACGGAGAGGGCCTGGGCAAGGGTCTTCGCGGTCGTGACGCCCACCCGCATCCCGGTGAACAGCCCCGGCCCGAGCCCGATGGCCACGGCCGAGAGCTGGCGGTAGGTGAGGCCGGACTGGTGCATCAGGAACTCGACCGCCGGAAGGAGGAATTCGCCGTAGGCGGCCCCGCGCGAGATCGTGCAGGACCCGATGATCCCCTGCTCGGATCCGATGGTGACCGATGCCTGCGGGGTGGAGGTCTCGATGCCGAGGATCAGCATCTAGAGCATCTCCTGGGGGGGAGGGCCTTTGGGCGGAGGGGGGGCGAGTGGGTTGTCGCGGTCTACCGAGAACAGCTCGTCGACCAGCGACCGCACGCCCTGCAACCTCGTCTCCCACTGGGCTCCCTTCGGCTGGATGGTGATGTCCCGGCTGGTCTCGGCGTCGCCATAGCCGCTCTGGATCGACAGGTGCTCCTTCGGGAGCAGCGGCTCCACCATGTCCCCCCATTCGACGACCACGATATGGGAAGGGTCGAGGAATTCGTCGTAGCCGAGGTCGACGACCTCCTGCATCCGCTCAAGACGGTAGACATCCATGTGGATGAGGGGATAGCGGCCGGCGAGGTACTCCTTCATCAGCACGAAGCTGGGGCTCGTCACCCGGTCGGGGATGCCGAGACCCGCCGCCAACCCCTGGACGAAGGTAGTCTTGCCCGCGCCGAGATCGCCGCCGAGCGAGATGACGTCGCCGGGGCGCAGCACGGGGCTCAGCGCGACGGCAAGGCGCCGGGTCTCCTCCGGGGACCGGGACTGCATGGCGAGGTTGCGGGGGTGGTGGAACACGGCGAGCTCAGAAAAGCGCTTCCTGCTCGGCCGTCTCCGGCACCGCCTCCTCGGGCGGTGGCTCCGGCACGGGCTCCGCCAGCACCGAGGCGACGAGCCGGAAGTCCTCCTGCAGGGCCTTGAACGCAGGCGAGGCGTTCCCGCCTCCGTGAAGGACCGCCGCGGGATGGTAGGTCGGGATGACCGTCCTCCCGTCGACCTCGAACCGCTGCCCCCGGACCCGTGAGATGGAGACCTGCTTGGCGAGGACGAACCGGGTGGCGAAGTTGCCGAGCGTGACGATCACCCGAGGCTTGATGAACTGAAGCTGGGCCTCGAGGAAGGGGCGGCAGGCCTCGATCTCGTCGGGCATGGGATCGCGGTTGCCCGGTGGCCGGCACTTGATGACGTTGCAGATGCTGCACCGGGACCGGTCGAGCCCGATCGAGCCGAGCATCGTGTCGAGCAACTGGCCTGCGGCCCCGACGAAGGGCAGGCCCTGGCGGTCCTCGTGGAAGCCTGGTGCCTCGCCGACGAACATCAGCGGGGCCTCCGGGTTGCCGTCCATCCAGACCACCTGGGTGCGGCCCCCGGCGAGGCGGCACTTGGTGCAGGTGAGGGCCTCGTCCCGAGCCTCAGCCAGCGTCTGCCACGTCACCAGCCGCCTCCCAACATCGCAAGAATGCCCATTTCCGCCCAGCGCCCCCCGGCTGCCCGCTGCAGCTCCCAACGGCCCCTCCGGATGTCCGGGCCGCATCCCCCTACGGTTCAGAACCGCTCGTATCCCCCCATGGGACGAGGCACCGCCATCATACCGAGCCCCCAGCCCGGCACCCAGGGGGGTCCAGGTGGGAGTAGCAGCCCCCCGCAGCGTTGCGGAGGGGGATGAGCTGCGAATCCCCCCTGGCTCCTATTCGGGGCTCCTATTCGGGGCTCCTATGCGGGGCTCCTATGCGGGGCTCCTATGCGGGGCTCCTATGCGGGGCTCCTATGCGGGGCTCGTGGGACGCTCCGAAGGAGCGGACGACAACTGCAAGAAAAAACGTCAGGCGTCCGTATAGACCCTCGGGACCCGGGCGCCGATGCCGCAGACGACCTCGTAGGGGATGGTCCCGAGGGCGTCGGCCACCTCCTGGGCCGTGATCTCCTCGGCCCCCTGGCTGCCGAGCAGGACGACCTCGTCCCCCGCCGCGACCTCGTCGTCACCGAGGTCCACCATCAGGTGGTCCATGGTCACCGTCCCGGCGATGCGGTACCGGCGGCCGCGGATCAGCACGTCGCCGGTGTTGGTGAGCGCCCGCCGCAGGCCGTCTGCGTAGCCGCAGGGCACCGTGGCGACCAACCCGTCCGCAGGCATGGTGTAGCGCTGCCCGTAGGAGACCGACTCGCCGGCGCCCAGCCGCTTGGTCAGCCCGACCCGGCTCTTGAACGACATCGCCGGCTCGAGGCGGACGCGGTCAGCGAGACCGGGAGCGGGGTGGATCCCATAGACGGCGATCCCGGTGCGGACCATGTCGAAGTGCGCCTCGGGGAAGGAGAGCAGCCCGGCCGAGTTGGCGAGGTGGCGGATCAGGCCCCCGCCTGCCGGCCCCAGGTCGTCCAGCACTCGGCCGAACACCTCGAACTGCTGGCGCGTGTAGGGGTTGAGGACGTCCTCGGCGACGGCGAAGTGCGACCAGATCCCCTCCAGCCGTAGCCCGGCCTCGGAGCCGACGGCCTCGAGGAAGGGTCCGACCTCGGCCGGGGCAAGGCCGTAGCGGTGCATCCCCGTGTCCACCTTCACGTGGACCGGCACCTCCCGACCGGCCAGGCGAGCAGCTTCGGCGAAGCGGCGGGCCGTCGCCAGGGTGTAGAGCGTCGGGACCAGGCCGAGGGCCACCGCATGGGCCACCGCGTCGGCGTACGGCTCCGCCAGGAGCAGGATCGGGGACTCGATGCCGGCAGCCCTAAGGGCCGCCCCCTCGTGGACCCGGGCGACGCCAAGCCAGTCCGCCCCCCCGGCGAGGGCTGCGGCGGCAGCCATCGGGGCACCGTGCCCGTAGGCGTCGGCCTTGACCACGGCGAGCAGCCGCGTGCCCGGGCGGAGGAGGCCCTTCAGGCGCCCGGCGTTGCGCCGGATCCTGCCGAGGTCCACTTCGGCCCACAGGGGGAGGTCCTCAAAGTTCAGCGGGCACCCGTCCGGGCCGGTTGCCTCGGTCATTCGTCGCGCTCCAGGTCGTGGATCACACCCGCGACTGCCGATGGGAGGTCCCCGGCCAGGACCCCTCGGGCGCCGATCTCCTGCTGGAGCACATCGCCGGCCCTCCCGTGGAGCCACGAGGCCGCCCAGGCTGCCGTGAACGGCTCCGCACCCCCGGCGAGGAGGGCCACGGTGACCCCGGTCAGGACATCGCCGGTCCCGCCGGTGGCCAGGGCGGGGCCGCCGGTCGTGATGACGACGGTCGCCCCGGACGGGTCGGCAACGATGCTGCGGTACCCCTTCAGGACGACCGCCGACTGGAAGCGCTCGGCGGCCCGCCGGGCGGCGGCGAGCCGGTCGGCCTGCACGGCGGCCGTCGAGATGCCGAGCAGCCGCCCCAGTTCGCCCGGATGGGGGGTGATGGCGGTGGGGGCCGCCCGGCCCTCGAGCGAGCCGGGATCGCCGGCGATGGCGTTCAGGGCGTCGGCGTCGGCCACGAGGGGGTTCGGAAGCGTGGCGACCGTCCTGCGCACCACGTCGACGGTCTCCGGGTTCGTCGAGAGGCCGGGGCCGATCGCCACCGCGTCCACGGTGGCCGCCTTCACGGTCAGCAGCTCGAAGGCCCCTGAAGCGATGGTGCCGACGGGGGTCTCCGGCAGCGGCAGGCTCGTGGCCTCGAGTACCCGGGGGTGGACCTCGGACAGCACAGAGGCCGGGGTCGCCATCGTCACAAGACCCGCCCCGGAGCGCAACGCCCCCATGGCCGCCAGCGCCGCGGCGCCGGACATGCCGGACGAGCCCGCGACGACCATGGCGGTGCCGACGCTGCGCTTGTGGGCGTCGAGGGGGCGGTGCCCGAGGACCCGTGCGACGTCGGGGGCCTCGGGGACCCCGATCACCTTCGGGAACTGCGGGGTGGCAATGCCGATGTCCGCAATCTCGATCTCGCCCGCGTACTCGCTGCCGGGGTGGAAGACGAGGCCCAGCTTGAGGGCCGCCATGGTGACCGTGGTCGTGGCCCGGATGGCGGGGCCCTCCACGCGGCCGGAGACCCCGTCGACGCCCGAGGGGATGTCAACGGCCACGACCGGCAGGCCCGACCGGTTGACCGCGGCGGCGGCCTGCGCCGGGGGCCCGGCGAGGGCACCCCGGAACCCGGTCCCGTAGATGGCGTCCACGACCACGTCCGACCGGCCGAGCTCACGGGCGAAGAGGCCCGCCTCGAACCGGAGGCACCGGCAGGCCCGGAGCCGCTCCAGGTTCGTGCGGGGATCCCCCGTTAGGGCGGCGGGGTCGTCGAGGAAGATGACCACCGGCAGGGCCCCCCAGCCGGCGAGGTGCCGGGCGGCCACCAGGCCGTCGCCCCCGTTGTTGCCCTTGCCACAGAGGACGAGGACCCGCCGGCCGTAGGCGCCACCACCGGCACGGGCGGCGGCCCTGGCCACGGCCATGCCCGCACGCTCCATGAGCGTGAGCGAGGGGGTCCCGGCAGCGATCGTCGCCCGGTCGGCCGCAGCCATCTGCTCAGGGGTGAGGACGGCCAGCACCGGGTCATTCTACGGGCAGCCCCTTACCCCAAGATTGCTCCAAAAGGTGCGCTATCCGCACTTTTTGGAGGAATCATGGCATGGATGTCGCCGATCATCTGTTGAGAGCGGCGCGTCACGTCCTGCCAGGTGAATCGCAGCACGTTCCATCCTCGGATCTTCAGGCGTCGATCCCGTTCCCGGTCGTCTTCGAAGGCTTCGCGGGTGCCATGCGTTTCCCAGCCGTCGAGTTCCACGCCGAGGCTGATCTCCGGCAGGGCCCAGTCCAACCTGCGCCATCGCTTACCGTCCCACACCCAGAACTGGCGGACCCCGGGGGGCAGGTCAGACGCTTCGATAACCCGGTAGAAGTACGCTTCCATTTCGCTTTCCGGTAGTGCATACCCGGCACCGAGCTCGGCGAGCAGGTTGCGCAGCACGGTCGTCCCTCTGTGGCGCTCCCGCCCGAAGGTGGCGAGCGCCCAGCGCAGCTGTGGCAGGCTGACCAGTCGCAGACGGAGCGCCCCGTCGAGCGCCCGCCTGACCTCGTCGGCCGGGGCCTGCGAACCCAGGTCGATGAGGGTGATCCACGGGGGTGTCACCGGAACGCCAGCAATGGCTTGCGTCCCGGGCCGGGCAGCAGGGATCGTGTGCAGCGTCGCCCAGCCGGCCAGCTTGTCAGGGTTCTTCGTGGTGACCGCGTGAAGGTCGGCGAGGGTGAACCCCTTCAAGCCACGAGCGCGGCGGCGGAGGAGTGGGAGGCGGCAGTCCCCTCGCCACCCCACAGGCAGACCGCCCTGAGCTTCTGGCGGGGCGTCTCCGTGGCTCCAGCCAGCCGGTACACGCTGGGCAGCACCCGCTCCACTTCCCCCTTCGCCACGTGGCGCTTGAATGTGTCGACCGAGCAGCCCGCGCTCAGAGCCTGGCCAAGGGTGATCAGGCCTTCTTGGCCCAGTGCCAGCGGTACGCATCTTTGCCACATAGCACCAGTTAACACACCGGTACTGACAAAACGGGGCTAGTTTTGCGCTCTCAGGCCTTTGCGTGGGGGACATCGGTGGGCCTTCCGGGCACGGCGCCTTCGGGGTCCTCGGGCGTGCGGTCGAGGAGTTTCTTCGGCGCTATCTGTTGCGTGGAGTGGCGGCGCGGGCCCGACCACAGCGCCGGTGGGGCGTCGATCTCGAAGGCGAGGTAGTAGACGATGGATTCGTAGTTCACCCGCCAGCCCTGGAAATGGATCCAGACGTCCTTGATCGGCCGGTCGATCGGGAAGTTGTAGGCCTGGAGCCGGGCGATGCCCACGTGGAACTCCTCCTCGGTGAGGCGGATGCCGGCATCGGGGCGGGGGTCGGGGTCGTAGGGGATCCCGAGCGTCGTGGCGAGCTGCTGCAGGCACCCGAACCCCATCCGGAGGAACAGCCGGGCCTGCAGCGGGGGGCGGTCGGTGGAGAGGGAGGCGTGGAGGGCTGCGGCGTCGAGCACCGCCAGGAAGGCCGTGAGCCACGACGACATCGGGTTCGCAGCCCGGAAGCGCAGCAGCACCGGGTAGCTGGAATGGCTCTCGGCCAGCTCCGCCGCCCAGCGCTCCCAGACCGCATAGAGCGCCGGGAGCTCGTCGAGTGCCCCCATCAGGTGGGACCGGGCGAGGAGCTCCGGCCCCCAGGCCGGCTGGCCGGCCCGCACCAGCAGGAGGGAGACGTCGGCCTCGCGGCGGTTGAAGGCAGCGTAGAGCGTCGGCAGGTAGGCGATCTGCAGGGCGACGACGATCAGGCCCGTTGCGGCCGCCAGGAGGTCGAGGATCACCGCCGTCCCCCGCCCGGTGGCGGCGAAGCCGAGCGTGAAGAGGGAGGACCCCGACTCCTTGAGGGCCGGGCCGAGGTGACGGGTCTGGGGCCAGAGGAGCAGGGCGTAGCCCAGGAGGTACAGCACGAGCCAGCTCCACAGCTGCGCCGCCAGGATCAGCGGGGCGTGGACAGAGCGGTAGCGGCTCCGGCGCTCATGCGTCGGGGTCAGGCGCCCGACCAACCGGAAGATGCGGTCGGTCCCCTGGTCGATCTTGCGCAGGAGGAACCCCACCCGGCTGCCGGGCAGCAGGAGGGTCCGGGCGACGCTGCCCGAGGTCATGAGGATGACCACCCCGCCTGCAAGCTCGCACGCCCACGCCGCCAGTCCGGTCACCCACGTGAGCCTAATGGAGGTGAGGGGGGTCCAGGGGGGAGTAGCAGCCCCCCGCAGCGTTGCGGAGGGGGATGAGCTGCGAATCCCCCTGGACCCTATGCGGGGCTCCTATGCGGGGCTCCTATGCGGGGCCCGTGGGACGCTCCGCAAGGAGCGGGCCATGAGAGGACGAAGCTAGCTCCGCCAGTGCTCCGCCAGGACGACCAGGGTGTCGGTCAGCAGGTTCGCCGTCGGGATCGAGGCGAGGCGGCTCTCGTCGAAGACCGCCTCCGTCTCCGTCACGATGCTGCGCAGCGCCGCCAGCCTGCCCCGGTAGCCGTCCAGGACGTTGCGGGCCTGGGCGGCCCCCAACCGTTCCTCGAAGCGCACATGGAGCAGGGTGAGGCCCACGGTGGCGCCGCCGGCGATCTCGGGGACGATCAGCACGCTGCGCCCGTCGCTCCTGCCGATGGCGGCCAGCGGCTGCCGTTCGAGGGCCACGAGCTGCTTGGTGCCCCGCAGGCGGTGGTCCGTCTCGGCCCGGGACGGAACCCCGGCGGCCACGCCCCCCTTGGCAACCACCGAGATCGAGCTGTCGGCGTCGTCGGGGCGGCCGTCGATGCGGTACCGGGTGTAGCCCGTGATCTCGGCGACGGCCGGGTCCAGCGCCGCGACCGAGCGCAGCACCGCGTACGGCAGGTGGGCGCGCTCCGCACCGGTACGGAGCAGGCCGCTGACCAGGGCCAGCGTGAGCAGCGCCTCGTCCGAGCGGGAGATGCCAACCGTGACGGTCTTGGCCTGGTGCTTGATGGCATCGACGGGCCGGGTCAGCTCGTCGATGCCGGCGGTGAGGGCGGCGGCCAGCTCGTTCAGCAGGGCGGCCGGGGAGTCGTCGACCTCTGCCAGGCGACCGTGCCCGGCGGTCCACGAGCCGGCGAGCGTCACCGATTGCAGGGCCATCACGATGCGGCCGGCCGTCGCCGCCTCCAACGAGCCGTTGTAGTGGCCTTGGCGGAGCCGCTCGGAGAAGTCGGCGACGATGGGCTGCAGCTCGGCACCGAGCGCGGCGAGGAGTTGGTCGTCGCTGGCCGTGGCGACGTTGTGGTCCAGGGCCGCCCGAGCCCGGCGCAGCGGGAGGGCGTGACCGTCGATGGCCAGGGCGGCGTGGTACCCGAAGAGGTGGCCGGCCATGGCGGAGAGGACGAAGGCGAGGGACGGGTGAGCCGCAGGCACGGCCACGACGTCGGTTGCGGGGCCGAAGCGGCCCTCCCCCTCGGTGGCGATGACGACGGGGGCACCCTTGTGGGCGCGGAAGATGGCGATCTCCTTGCCAACGTCGGCGGCGGCGGACCCCGTGAGCCCGGCGGCGCAGACCAGCGTCAGGGGCTCGGAGGAGAGGTCGATGTGCTTCTTGTCCTCGGTGGTGTCGCAGGCGACCGCCTTGTAGCAGAGCTCGGACAGCTTGATGCGGACCTCGTGGGCGGCGATCAGGTTCCGCCCGTTCCCGACGACCGCCCAGGACCGTCGCCGGGGGGCGTGCCGGGCGGCCAGCTCGGCGATGTGGGCCTCCTGGCCGAGGACCTGCTGCATAGCATCGGGGAGGGCGACCAGGCCGGCGAGCAGCTCGTGGGCCCGGTGGGGATCGCCGCACCCGGCAGCATCCGCCAGGGCCAGGCCCAGCAGCTGCCCGGCGGCGACCTGGGCGTAGAACGCCTTGGTCGAGGCCACGCTCATCTCGACGTCGCGACCGTCGGAGGTGTAGAGGACGCCGTCGGACTTGTGGCTGAGCTCGCTGCCGCGCCGGTTGACGACGGCGATGACCGCGGCCCCGCGGGATCGGATCAGGTCGACGGTGCGGTTGGTGTCGGTCGTGGTCCCCGACTGGCTGACGGCGATGGCGAGCACGTCGGACATGTCCGACGACAGCTCGAACCCGGAGAGCTCCGTCGCCGGGAGCGCCCGTACCTCGATGCCGGTCGGGCTCAAGGCCTCGGCCACCGCGGCGGCGACCCCCAGCCCGGCGATGGCGGCGGTGCCCTGGCCGATCACGAGCACCCGGCGGATCTTGCCAATGGCCAGACGCTCCATGACGTCGGGCGGGAGGGTCTCGGGCGGAAGCTTCACCGCGAACCTGCCACCCTCCTGCTTGACCCGGCCCCGCAGCGTCTTGCGCAGCGAGACCGGCGACTCCTCAATCTCCTTGCGCAGGAAGTGCGGGTAGCCCCGGAGGTCGATGTCCCGGGTGGTGATCTGCGCGCCCCGGAACTCGTCCTCGGCGACGGCCAGCGGCGTGCCGTCGTAGGCGTAGCGCCCGATGCCGGCTTCGGTGCCCGCACGGCGGGCATCGAGGACGACGATCTGGCCGGCGGGGACCGGGTTGCCGTGGCGGTCGCTGGCGGACTCGCCGTCCATCCTGAGCGATCTGGCACACTCCTCGACCACCCCGTAGGGTTCGCTCGCCACCACGTACTGGCCAGGGGCGAGGCCGACGTAGAGGGCCTGCCCGCTGCCACGCATCGCCAGCATCAGCCTGGTGGGGCTCTGGGCCGCCACCACACCGATGGCCACCGACCCGTCGAACTCGCTCACGGTCTGGCGGAACGCCTCGTGGGCGCTGGAACCGGCGGCGATCCGGCGGGACACCAACGCCGGGATCACCTTGGCATCCGTGGTGATCTCGTCGGCAATCGTGAGGCCGTAGCGCTCAACGAGCTCCTTGTAGTTGTCCACGTCGCCGTTGAGGGCACCGACGACGTAGGGGGCGCCCGTGAGGGAGCCGAGTTCTTCGTGGTTGAGCGGGTGGGCGTTGGCCTCGTTGATCAGCCCCACGCTTGCCCAGCGGGTGTGCCCGAGCACCATGACCGTGACGCCGGCAGCCCGCAGCGACATCCGGAGCAGGCCGTCGGCGCTGATGGCGGCGCGCAGGGCACGGCCGTTGTCGCCCAGCCTGCCGATCTCGCTGGACGCCTTGTAGACGAAGGCCAGCATGCCGAGCGGGTGCCGCACCGACCCGGACGTGAACAGGCGATCCGACCCGCGGGAGGCCAGCTCTGCGGCGATGCCCGGATCGGCGAGATCCAGGCCGTGCCCGTCCACCAGCACGTGCAGGCCGGAGGAATCGCGGCCCCGGAGCTCCAGGCGGTCCAGGGCAGACAGGGCGGTCTCGATGGCGGCGTAGGCCTCGACGGCGGCGAGGCCCGCGCCCGGACCCGCCAGGGCGGCCACTTCGACGGCGGTCTGCAGGCGGTCGTGGCGGATCGCCCAGCACACGTCCTTCACGTGCACGAGGGCGGCGTTGATCGCCTCCATATCCAGCTCGGGGTCCACCTCGGGGTCCACGTGGGGGTCCACCCCGTGGTCCACGTAGGGGCCCCATTCGGGGCCGGACCCGATCGCGGCGGCCCGGTCCGCGGTTGCCTCGATCACCGCAACCTCGTCCTCGATGCCGGCGACCAGCTTGTCGAGCCGTCCGGCGTCGTCCGGGCTGCCGATGAGGAAGCGCAGCCCCGGTCCGCCCCTGAGGAGGTCGTCGATGCCGGCGAGTAGGCCGGCCGCCCGGTCCAGTGCCCCGGCCAGGGCGGGGAGATCCTCGGGCGCGGCCATGGTGATGTCCAGTGCCTCCTCCGCCGGACCGAGGATGTCCTCGGTCGCCGGCGGCGGCCGGTCGAGCCCCCTCCGCATCACAGCAACGATTCCGCACATGGCCGGAACTTTCTCCTTGGCTCGAGAGCCTGCTTGGACGCACGGCGCCACCGCTCCCAAGGACGGCAGGGGAGGCCGCGTGTGCAACGAAATGGACTGGTGAGCCGCCCCAAGCTGAGGAATTGCGCTACGCCGATGCCGTTTTGTCTCGGGGTCACCCCGCAGGATTTGTCGCCATCGTCACGACCGTAGCAAACCGGAGGTCACCCGCCGAATGTTTCGAGATCCCTCTCCTCGTCAACTCGGCTTCACGCCGAGTCCAGGCGCTGTGGTTCGGTGCTGCCGCAATCCGCTCCCACCTGGGCGCGTGAAAACTCGCTCAGAGCAACACGACGTGGTGTGCCAGGCGCATTCCCCCCTTCAAGTGCATCCACTAATTTTATCGGTGAGGGGTCGGCCGGACTGAAGAGCCTGAGGGATCGCTCAGCTACCCGGTGCACCAAGATCCCGGAGGACGGCCTCGACGATGCTGGCCGCCGCCTCGTCGGCAACACCGGCGTCGGACGCCTCGACCATCACCCGCACGACGGGCTCGGTCCCCGAGGGCCGGACCAGCACCCGGCCGAGGCCGCCCAGCTGGGTCTTGACCAGCTCCACCGCCTCCCAGATGCCTGCGGCCTCCCGGAGAGCGTCACGGTCGCGGACGGGCACGTTGACGAGGACCTGGGGGTAGCGCTCGACGATGCTGGCCAGGTCCGCGAGGGGCCGTCCGGTCGAAGCCATCCGGGCGAGCAGCCGCAGGCCGGTGATGAGCCCGTCGCCGGTAGTCGAGCAGTCGGCGAGGATGACGTGGCCGGACTGCTCGCCCCCGATACCCGCCCCGTGCCGGCGCATCGCCTCGATCACGTAGCGGTCACCGACCGCCGTCTCTACGAGGTCGATCCCGGCCCCCGTCATGGCCACGCGGAAGCCGAGATTCGCCATCACGGTCGTGACCACCAGGTTGGCGGGGAGTCGCCCGGCCTCGTGCAGTTCCGTGGCAAGGATGGCGATGATGGCGTCGCCGTCGACGAGGTCGCCCCGGCTGTCGACCGCCAGGACCCGGTCGGCGTCGCCGTCGTGGGCGAGCCCGACGTCGGCGTGGAGTCGGACGACGGCCTCGGCGAGCGGCTCCGGATCGGTCGAGCCGCAGCCCACATTGATGTTCATGCCGTCCGGCGCCACGTTCATCGCGACCACCTCGGCCCCCGCCTCGGCGAGTGCCCGGGGGCTGGTTCGGACGGCGGCGCCGTTCGCGCAGTCCACGACGACCTTGATGCCATCCAGGCGCCGCCCCTCCAGCGATCGCAGGGCATGGGCGACGTAGCGGTCCTCGGCGTCGGGGAGGGGGATGATCCGGCCCACGTCGGCCCCCAGCGCCGCAGCACCGGGGGTGTCGAGGAGGGCCTCGATCCTCTCCTCCTCGTCGTCGTTCAACTTGTAGCCGTCCGGGCCGAAGAACTTGATCCCGTTGTGGCTGGCCGGGTTGTGGGATGCGGAGACGACGGCCCCCGCATCGGCCCCGACGTCCGGCGCCAGGAACGCGGCGGCCGGTGTCGGGAGCACGCCGCAGTTGAAGACGTCGGACCCGGCCGAGAGGAGGCCCGCGGACAGGGCAGCTTCGAGCAGGTCACCGGAGGCACGCGTGTCGCGGACGATGAGCACCGAGGGCCGTTTGTGACGGGAGCGGAAGGTCGTGGCAGCGGCGCGACCGAGCCGCAGTGCGATCTCCGGGGTCAGCTCGAGATTGGCGATGCCGCGGACGCCGTCCGTCCCGAACAGCCGGCCCAAGGCCCTATCGCTTCGAGTACTGGGGGGCCTTACGAGCCTTCTTCAGTCCGTACTTGCGGCGCTCCTTGGCCCGGGAGTCCCGGGTGAGCATGCCCGCCTTCTTGAGGGGGGGCCGCAGGTCGGGGTCCAGTTCGACGAGGGCACGAGCGATGCCGTGGCGGATGGCCCCGGCCTGGCCGGTGTTGCCACCGCCGTCGAGGAGGGCGAACACGTCATAGGCCTTCTCACGTCCGGCGACCCGGAAGGGTTCGAGGATGGTCATGCGGACCGCGAGGTTGGGGAAGTAGTCCTCGAGGCTGCGGACGCGGTTGATCACGAACTTCCCCTCGCCGGCCACCAGCCGGACGCGGGCCACCGCTTCCTTCCGTCGCCCGGTTGCCCGGGACAGTTCCGCAACTGCCATGACTCTCCTCGTCCTTACTCGGCGCCGCCGGCGCTCTTCAGCGCCATGGGCTGCGGCTTCTGCGCAGTGTGGGGGTGCTCCGGCCCCTTGTAGACCTTCAGCTTGTTCGCCATCGACCGCCCGAGACGGTTGTGCGGCAGCATGCCGCGGATGGCCTTCTCGACGGCGACGTCTGCCCGCTCGGCCATCAACTTGTCGTAGTGGATGGCCCGCAGCCCACCTGGGTAGCCGGAGTGGCGGTACCAGATCTTGGCGTTCAGCTTGTTGCCGGTGAGGCGCGCCTTGGAAGCGTTGACGACGATGACGAAATCACCCTCGTCACGGTGCGGGGCGAAGGTGGGCTTGTGCTTGCCCCGCAACACGTGCGCGACCTGAGCCGCGAGGCGGCCGAGGACCTGGCCGCTCGCGTCGACCACCCACCACGCGCGCTCCTCAGAGGAAGTCACCGGGGCGGGGGGGTTCACAAGCTCACCCGCAGGAGTAGACAAAGCTCAGCCATGCTAGAGGCGAACGAGAAAAGCGTCAAACGCGCGGTCAACGCGTCGGCGGCTACGAGAACTGGTATCAGCCTTCGAGGAACGGTCCGATCAGGGAGAGCAGGCGGTCGGCGTCCCTCATCACCTGCATGTGGGTGGTGCCGGGGAGCATCGCCAGCTGGGCGCCGGGGATGAGTTCGAACATCTCGACGGCGTGCTCAAGGAGCACGAAGTCGGTGTCGCCGACGAGGATAAGCGTCGGCGCCCCGATCCCCCGCAGCACATCGGGGCTCCAACCTTCGAAGGACTCGACCGCCGCCGAGGCCTTGGCCGCGCACTCGGAGAAGTGGCCCGGGTCGGGGGCAACGCGGGCATAGGCGTCCTCCATCACCTGGAAGTCCTCCTCGGTCGGCATCCGCTTGGATCCGGGCCTGCCCGGAGGACGGACGTCCTCGTGGTAGCCGTCGGGCCGGAACGGCACCGACGCCAGGACCAACCTGTTGACGAGATCGGGGTCGCCGATGGCGACCTCCAGGGCGACCATGCCGCCGAGACTGAAGCCGAAGAAGTCCGCCGTGCCGATCCCGAGCTGCCGGAGGAGCGCCACGACGTCGCCGGCCAGGTTGCCCAGGGAGAACTCCCGGTCGATGTCGGCGGTGTGGCCGTGGCCCTGGAGTTCGACGGCGACGACCTGCTGTCGCTCCGCAAGGGCCTGGAGGATGGGTCCGAACGTCAGGTCGATGGTGAGCAGGCCGCCGTGCAGCAGCACGATCGGTGGCCGTTCGCCGGGGGCGCCGTGGACTTCGTAGTACATCGCCAGGCGGTTGACCGCCGCGTACCGTCCGGGAGGAGCCGAACTCATCGCCTCACCAGGCATTCGAGCCCGGCACGCCCTTGAACGGACCTGCGACGCTGGAGGTCACCCAGCCCCCGTAGAACCCGCCCGGCTGCGGGGTCGCCCGTTCCCCGTCGACGTAGCAGGCGTCCATGCGGGCGGCGTAGAACGCGACGTAGCCCGCCATGGCCTCGTAGCCGGGCGACGGGTCGAGGTAGGCCCAGGCCGCGGCCGGCTCGGCGCGGCCCCCGGCGCTGACCGTGGAGTAGGACGCCCAGCCCTTGAACTCGCAGAAGCTGCGGCGGCCACTGGGGGTCAGCGTGCCCGGCACGATGTCGCCGGGTGGCAGGTAGTAGACCGGCGGGTGGCTCGTCTCCAGCACCCGCAGCGCGCCCGAGGTGTCCGCGATCGTCACCCCGCCGAGCACCACCTGGATCCGGCAGTTCGCCGGCTGCAGGTGCGGGGGGCGCGGGTAGTCCCAGACTGACTCCTGCCCGGGCGCCGGTGGGTCTGGCTTTGGCCTCATCGACCGACAGGGTACCGCCGGCTCTGGGGTAGAGGGATTGCGTTGCGGATAAGATTCCGAACGTATAGTCAGCTCCGGGGGGACTTCACCGGCATTTGACGTTTGACGGAGCAGCTATGGCAGCATCAACCCCTTCGGCATCTCGTTCCGAAGCCTGGCAGCAGGTCATGGGCCGGCTCGACGGCGCTCCATCCGTCCCGGTGGCGTTGAGCCTGCTGGCCCTGGCGGGGATCGTGGTGGTCCCGGCTGCGGCCGCGGTGGTCGCCATCCTTGCGCTGGGCCCGCCAAGGGTGCCCCACGCCTCCCACGTTGCCCTGATCGCCGCGGCTGCCCTCACGATCGCCGAGGCAGCCATCGCTGGCTTAGGGGCGGCCGCCCTCGTGGAAGGGGCGTGGCGGGGCAGCGCTCTTCCCGGCTCGGGGCCCGCCGTCTACCTGCCGTGGCAGGTCCTTCGGCGCCGCCTGGCACGGCGGCGGCTTGCGAACCTCGTCCTGCGGCTTCGGGAGACCTCCTCCGGGCGGCTGGCGGCGCTGGAGACGCTGGTACTCCTCGCCGGCACGCTCGACGATGCCCGGCCGTACCGGCGTGACCACAGCGAGCGGGTCGCCCGCCTCGCGAGCAGGGCCGGCGCCCGGGTCGGGCTCTCCCCTGCCGAGTGCGAGCGCGTCCGGCTCGCCGGCCTCCTCCACGACATCGGCAACCTGTGCGTCCCGGCAGACCTGCTCGACCACGCGGGGACGCTGACCCCGGACGAGCAGGCGGTGATGGCCCGGCACGCCACGGACGGCGCCATGCTCGTGGAACCCTTCGCCGGTCCTGACGTGGCGGAGGCCCTGGCCCATCATCACGAGCAGTTCGATGGCGGCGGCTACCCGGACGGCCTGACCGCATCGGCCCTGACGGCCATGGCGGGCCTGGTCGCGGTTGCGGATGCCTATGACGCCCTGGTCACCCGGCGGGCCGACCATCCCGCTTGCTCCCGGGGCGATGCGTTCGCTGCCCTGCGTGCGGGGGCAGGGACGCAGTTCGACCCGGAACTGGTCGAGGCGCTGATCGCTGCCGAGCAGTCCGATGCCGGGGCTGGCCCGTTCGCCGGCGTCGCGGCCCTCGGATCCCTTGGGGCGCTCCTCCGGCGGGCTCGCGGGGGCGTCCGGGGCTCGCCGGTACCCGCCGCCGCTGCCGCGACCGCCTGCGCCCTCATCGGAGCCGGTTTGCTCGGCCTGGTCCCGGGCCTGGAGCAGGGGATGTTCGTGGCAGCCGGCCAGGACTCCTCCCGCATCGTCGTCAGGACAAGCCCCTCGCCCACGCCCGAGGCCGACCAGGCCCGCGGTGCCACGCCCGGCACGACGGGGAGGCCGGGGATCACGCCCGGCTCGACAGGCCCGCGCGCCACCGGGGTCCCCAAGATCCCGGTTGCGGCACCAACGGCCAACCCTCGTCACGCCGCCAGCCCCTCCACGACTCCCTCGGGCGGGCCCACGACAGGCGAGCGGGTCGTGACCGCCACCTCCCCGGTCGAGATCCACGTAACGATGGGCGCGACACCCGGGCCCGACCCGGGCTCGCCCACGCCCACACCGACGCCCTCCGCCTCAGGGTCACCCGCTCCGGGCCCGGCGACACCCGAGGTCGACGCCACGGTGTCGGCGAACCAGACCGGGGCGCCCACCTACGCCGCGCCTCCCATCTCCACGGCCGCCGGCAACGAACTCGTGCTCGCCTTCGTGTCGGCCGACGGGCCGGCATTGCCCACCCAGACCGTGACGTCGGTGAGCGGGGGTGGCTTGTCGTGGAGCCTCGCGGTCCGGGCGAACGCCGCCTTCGGGACGGCTGAGGTCTGGCAGGCCCATGCCCCCGGCCCGCTGGCCTCCGCCACCATCACCGCGCAGCCCTCGGCGGGTGGGTACCCGGGCTCGATCACCGTTGCGGCCTTCCGGAATCCGGCCGCGGGTGGTGCCCCGACACTGGGGGCGACCGCATCCGGGGCAGCCGCCGGGGGTGGCCCGAACGTCACGCTGAGGACCGTCGCGGCCAACTCGCTCGTCTGGGCGACCGGCCACGACTGGGACCACGCCACGGCCCGGACGCCGGTCGCGGGCCAGACGATGGTCCACGAGTACCTGCAGCTACAGGCCGGCGATACCTCCTGGGTGCAGCGTGGCACGCCGGGGGCGGCGGCCGGGGCCTCGATCCTGGTCGGCGACAGCGCCCCGACTACCGACCGCTGGGACCTTGCCGCCGTCGAGATCACGCCCGGGCCCTGAGGCGACACGAAACTGCACAAGACGTGTGGAAGTTTTGGTACGTATAACTGCCCTTTTTTACCATACCCATGACGCGACGCCGGTGCCCCGGCGGGCCGCGGGTCAGGCCCGGACCAGTTCCTCGGGGTAGTCGACCTCGACCAGGAACAGGCCCTGCGGTGGGGCCACCGGGCCTGCCGCTGCCCGGTCCCGGGCTTCGAGGACCTCCGCCACCCAGGAGGGCGGCTGCTTGCCCTCGCCCACTTTGACGAGCGTCCCCACGATCGAGCGGACCATCTGCTGGATGAAGGCGTTGGCGGTCACGCGGATGACCACGAGGTCGTCGGTGCGCTCCACCGAGATGGACAGGAGGTTGCGGACGGGGGTCGCGCCCTCGGGAACCCTGCCGAACGAGGAGAAGTCGTGGGTGCCCAGCAGCGCATGGGCCGCGGCGTGCATGGACTCGGCGTCGAGCGGATCGGGGTGGTGCCAGGCGACGTGGCGCGAGAAGGGGTCGTGGACCTCACGGGTGAAGATGGCGTACTCGTAGGTGCGGGACGAGGCGGAGAACCGCGCGTCGAAACCGGCGGGAGCTTCGGCCACGTCCAGCACGGCGATGTGCGGCCCGCAGATGCCATTGAGGTGCCGCTGCAGGGCCGGGAGGTCCTGGAGCGTGGCGCCGACGGTGAACGACATCACCTGGCCGAGCGCGTGGACGCCGGCGTCGGTGCGGCCCGCCCCCGTGGTTACCACCGGGGTGCGGAGCACCGCCGACAGGGCCTCTTCGAGCTTGCCCTGGACGGTGGGGAGATCCTTCTGCCGGGCGAACCCGTGGAACGGGGCGCCGTCGTAAGCGACGTGCAGGCGGTAGGTCGGCACCGACCGCCGCCTACTCGTCTACCTGAGAGTCTTCCTCGTCTTCGACCCCGCCGGCCGTCTCGGTGGGCGCTGTCTTGGAAGCTGCGGGCGCCGCCGGCTCCGCATCCTCCCTGGAGGACCGCCCGGCCCTGCCGCGGCGGCGCAGCAGCCGGCGACGCCGCTCCTCCTCGGCCGGTTTGGCCTCGGGGGCGGCACCCTCGACGATCTCGATGAGCACCATCGGGGCGGCGTCGCCCTTGCGGGGGGCAAGTTTGATGATCCGGGTGTAGCCGCCGTTGCGGTCGGCGAAGCGGGGCGCGATGTCTGCGAAGAGCTTGTGGACGATGTCCTGGTCCGTGACGACGGCGAGGGCGCGGCGGCGGGAGGCGATGGTGCCCTCCTTGGCGGTCGTGATCAGCTTCTCCGCGACGGGCCGCAGGCGCCGGGCCTTGGTCTCGGTGGTCCGGATCCGTTCCTCCCGGAACAGAGCGGCGGCGAGCCCGGCCAGCATCAGCTTCTCGTGGGCTGGTCCGGACCCGAGGCGGGCCCCCTTCGGCGGCTTGGGCACCGAGATCAGCTCCATTCCCGCTGCTTGAGGCCCAGGCTGAGCTCGGCCAGCTTCTGCTTGACCTCCTCGATGGACTTCTGCCCGAAGTTGCGGATGTCGAGCAGGTCCTCCTCGGTGCGCTCGATGAGCTGGCCGACGGTGGTGACGCCCTCCCGCTTCAGGCAGTTGTACGAGCGGACCGACAGGTCGAGGTCCTCGATGGGCGTCAGCAGGTCGGCGCCACGCCCACCTTCGCCGGGCTCGGGGCCGAGCCGCAGGCCAGGTCCCTGGGCGAGATCGGCGAAGAGCTGGAAGAGCTCGACCAGCGTCCCGCCGGCAGCCGACAGCGCCTCCTTGGGGGCGAGGCTCCCGTTGGTGGTGATGTCAACGACGAGGCGGTCGTAGTCGGTCTTCTGCTCGACGCGGGTCGACTCGACGGTGAAGGTCACCCGGCGGACCGGCGAGAAGATGGAGTCGATGGGGATGACGCCGATGGAGGCACCGACGGGCTTGTTGCGCTCCGCCTGCACGTAGCCACGGCCCCGCTCGACCGTCATCTCGAGGTCGAGGCGACCACGCTTGTTGAGCGTACAGATGAGCAGGTCCGGGTTGAGGATCGTCACCTCGGGCGGCGCCTGGATGTCGGCGGCCCGAACCTCCTTCGGCCCCGAGATCGAGACCCGCATGGTGACGGTCTCGTCAACGTCGGAGCGGAGGACCAGATCCTTGATGTTGAGGATCATGTCGGTCACGTCCTCCTTGCATCCGGGGATGCTGGAGAACTCGTGAGCGACGCCCTCGATGCGGACCGTGGTCACGGCCGCCCCGGGGATGGAGGAGATGAGGGTCCGGCGGAGCGAGTTGCCCAGCGTGTAGCCGAAGCCGGGCTCGAGCGGCTCGATGGCGAAGCGGCCGCGGCGGTCGCTCACCTCTTCGACGGTGATCTGGGGGCGCTGAACGATGAGCAGACTTGATTCCATCAGGCGTGGTCCTTCCTTTGTTTCCGGGGCCCTCACCGGGACTCGTGCCCGGAGAAGGCTCCCCGGGCCTACTTGCTGTACAGCTCGACGATCATCTGCTCCTGCACCGGCACGTCGATGACCTCGCGGGCCGGCTCGGACACCACAGAGATTTTCAGCTCGCCGGCTTCCAGGATCAACCATTCCGGGATGTGGCGGCCTGCGGCGAATGCCGCTGCCTCCACGATACGACCGACCGAGCGCGACTTGGTGCGCACCTGCACGACGTCGGTGGCCTTGACCCGGTACGAGGGGATGTCGACCTTGCGCCCGTTGACCTGGAAGTGGCCGTGCGTCACGAACTGGCGGGCCTGGTCTCGGCTCATCGCCAGACCCCCCCGGTAGACGACGTTGTCGAGCCGCAGCTCGAGGAGCTGCAGCAGCCGCGTGCCCGTGACGCCTTTCGCACGGGTGGCTTCCTCGTAGTAGCGGCGGAACTGCTTCTCGAGCACGCCGTAGATGCGCCGCGCCTTTTGCTTCTCACGGAGCTGGACCAGGTACTCGCTCTCCTTGATCCGGCCCCGGCCGTGCTGGCCCGGCGGGTACGGACGGCGCTCGATGGCGCACTTCGGCCCCATGCAGCGGGTGCCCTTGAGAAAGAGCTTCATGCGCTCCCGGCGGCAGAGCCGGCAAACCGGCCCGGTGTAACGTGCCATTTAGACCCTCCGCCGCTTGCGGGGGCGGCACCCGTTGTGTGGAACCGGCGTCGAGTCCATGATGCCGAGGATCTCGAGTCCGGACGCCTGGAGGGACCGGATGGCGGTCTCCCGCCCGGCCCCCGGGCCCTTCACGAAGACATCGACCTTGCGCACCCCGTGCTCCTGGGCACGCCGGCTGGCGGCCTCGGCGGCGAGCTGGGCGGCGAAGGGGGTGGACTTGCGGGACCCCTTGAAGCCCACGTTCCCGGCTGACGCCCACGACAGGGCGTTGCCGGCCCCATCGGTGATGGTGACGATCGTGTTGTTGAACGTCGACTTGATGTGGGCCTGCCCGTGGACGATGTTCTTCTTCTCTTTGCGCTTGGGCTTCTTGGCTTTCGGCATCGCTGGTCTACTTCCCCTTCTTCCGCTTCACGCCCACCGTCTTCTTGGGGCCCTTGCGGGTCCGCGCGTTGGTGTGCGTCCGCTGACCGTGCACCGGCAGGCTGCGGCGGTGCCGGAGCCCCTGGTAGCAGACGATCTCGATCTTGCGTTTGATGTTCTGGCTCTCTTCACGGCGGAGGTCGCCCTCCACCTTGTAATGGGCGTCGATGTAGCCGCGGAGGCGGACGATCTCGTCCTCGGAGAGATCACGGATGCGCGTGTCGCCGCTGACCATGGCACCGCGAAGGACCTCCTGTGCCCGGGTCGGACCGATCCCATAGATATAGGTGAGCCCGATCTCGAGTCGCTTCTCCCGGGGGAGGTCGACACCGGCGATGCGCGCCATCTAGCCCTGCCTCTGCTTGTGGCGGGGATTGGTGCAGATCACGACGACCCGACCGTGCCGGCGCACGATCTTGCACTTCTCACACATCCGCTTCACGCTTGGCTTCACCTTCATCGCACTTGACCCTTTTCAGAGAACTTATCGGTACCGGAAGATTATCCGACCCCGGGTCAGATCGTACGGGGACAGCTCGACGAGGACGCGGTCCCCGGGCAGCACCCGGATGTAGTTCATGCGCATCTTGCCGCCGATGTGGGCAAGGACCTTGTGGCCGCCCGGGATCTCGACGCGGAACATCGCGTTGGGAAGGGTCTCGATGACCGAGCCCTCCACTTCGATGACGTCCTCTTTGGTCGACTTTCCCTTGCCCATGTCCCCAGCCTTCATCTCGATGCTCCACAAACCCTGCACGCGCGCGACGGCGTTCCCCGGCTTCCCACCCTGAAAGACCGAGAGAAGGATGGCCGGGTCCCGTGAAGGGACCTCGCAGCCCCACCAGGAAACGCCCACCCCGCATGCAACAATAAAAGGAGCAGGCGAACCAAACTATAGCAGCGCCGCTGCAGGCCAGTCTACGCCAGCCTCAGCCCCGGCCCTCGCCAGGCCCCTCGAGGCTCCGTCGAGGCTCTCCAAGGGGCACGTGCGCCTCCGGTGCGCCTCCGGTGCGCCTCCGGGGACTCCGACTCTAAGTCACGTTAAAGAACTTTAACTCAAGTTCATTCTGCGCTGACCCGAACCAAGAGAGGGAAGGGAAGTACCTAGTTCCAAGTACCCACCCGGGGCGGACTACCCCGAGTTGGATACCCAGAACTGGTTGCTGGCCTTCAGAACATGGGGTGAGGCGGTTCCGGGGGGGCCCGAAAGGGATCCGGGGCCGGCTCTTGGGTGTCATGGGGAGGGGAAATGCCTTACGGCCGCATGCTGGCGAGCAGTCCCGCCGCGCATGTATCAGGCCCTAAGCCCGCGACCTCTGATCTCTGTCAAGTTCGTGCTCAGCCGACGACGTTGAATGAGGCGAACTTAGCCACATTCATCGTAGCGATATAACAAAACGCTAACTTGACCATTGCGGGTGACAAAGGTAGCTTAAAGAGCAGTAAGTTCGCCGCACCCAGTGATCTTAGGACCCGGGGGGGACTGTTCCCATGCCGCTCATCTCGACGAACCGCCTGATGTTTCTGGCACCACGACGCCGCATTCGCGGTGGGGCCGACGCTTCGGCGCTCGACCTGGCGCCCGACATCAACGCCGCGCCGGCTCGTACGCTGACGGCCGAAGCGGAGGCCCTCGTCGAGGACATCGACCAGGCCATCGCCCTGGAGGACCGTCCATCCCCGCTGGGTACCGACGTCGCCTTCGAGACCGAGGTCGCCAATCTCAGCGATTCCTTCCCCCGCCTGGTCAAGCTTCCCTCGGTCAGCCTGGTCATCCCCACGCTGAACGAAGAGGCCAACATCGGATGGGTGCTGCAGCGGGTCCCGGCCTGGGTCGAAGAGGTCATCGTGGTCGACGGAGGGTCGACGGACCTCACCATCGAGGTCGCCCGGGCCATCCGCCCCGACGTCGTCGTGGTCACGGACCTCCGCAAGGGCAAGGGCGTCGCGCTGCGAGTCGGTTTCGAGGCTGCAACCCATGAGGTCATCGTCATGATCGACGCCGACGGCAGCATGGACCCGGCCGAGATCGAGAGCTACGTGCGGGCCGTCGACGAGGGCTATGACCTCGTCAAGGGTTCCCGGACGACCGGCGGCTCGACGGACCTGACCCCAACCCGGCAGTTGGGCAACTTCTTCCTCCGGGGCCTGGTCAACCTGCTCTACGCGGCGGACTTCACCGAGCTCTGCTACGGCTTCATGGCCATGCGGCGCTCGTCGGTACCGGCGATGGAGCTCTGCGCCCCGGGCTTCGAGATCGAGACCGAGATCGTCGTCAACTCGCTGCGGCGGGGGATGCGCATCGCCGAGATCCCGAGCCACGAGGCGGAGCGCCTCAACGGCCAGTCGCACCTGCACCCGGTCCGGGATGGCCTGCGGGTGCTCTCCACCATCCTCCGGGGCCGGTTCTCCCGGGTGGGCAGCCGCCGGGTGGCGCCGGCGAACCTGGCGCAGGATTCGATCGGCTAAATCCCAGGAAAATCGCTTCGTGCGAGAAGGGGGCTCCTCCGGGGGTCGCCTTTTTCTCTGCCTTATTTCCTTGGCCTATTTCCTTATACCGAGGCTCGCGAGATTCGACCGCGACGGATGCACCTGGCCGGCCGGCCCGGCGGCGAAGGCTACCAGCAGGTTCTTGGTCATCTGGAGGATCCGCACGTCGGGGTGGGACCGCGGATCCTGGAGGCACGACGCAGTGAGCTCGCACACCCAGGTGGTGGTCCCCGTGGCGAAGACCCCCGCCCCGCCGGAGGCGCTGTAGTAGGTCATGTCCGAGGAACTGGGTCCAACCGCCGGGCACGAGACGGGGGAGTGCATGAGCACCTCGACGCTGGGCGGGGTTGGGAACGCCGGGTTCACCCGGTCGTACCAGGGCCCGACGACATTGCTGAACCTGTCCCCGTCGTGCACCCCGGTGTTGTCGAAGAGCCACGACGAGGAGTCGACGGCCACCGCGTCCGCCTTCACCGGGTTGCACTCGAAGAGCTGACCGACCAGCGAGCTCTCCGGTAGGCTGACCGGCGGATCACGCCAGTTCACCGTATCGAGGCCTTTGGCGGTGGCATTGAACGGATCTTCCGCCGCGCTCTTGTAATCGACGACCTGGCGGTCGGGGCCGAGCGGGGACGCCTGGAGCCGGATCTGGCGGTAGACGGCGTTGGCGCCGAGGAACGCTAGGTTCACGCCGCGGTCCCGGGCGTCCGTCGCCGCCATCCGCATCTGCCTGGTCCAGTACTCGTCGTGACCCAACGTGATGAGGGCGCTGTGGTTGCCGAGGAACTGCTCGCCCTTCTCATGGAGCTCGACGTTGGTCCAGTAGGTGACGTCCAGGCCGTAGGACTCCGCGAAGTAGACGAGCGGGAACTCGTCGCCCAGGAAATCGCCGGACCCGTCGCCGGCATACGGGCGGTCGAAGGACGCGATCCGTGACCGGCTGGCGAAGGTACCGTCGGGGCCGTTGTAGAGGTTGTAGCCCCCCCAGTTGTTGTACGCCTGCCACGTGGTGACGGCGTTCTCGATCACGAGGGAAGCCGTGGAGGTGTCATCGACGACGGTGAGCGGCACGTAGCGCTGCTGGCCGCCGTCGCCGGCCAGCTTGAGCAGGTAGTCGCCCGGCGGCCAGGTGGCATCCACATGGACCATCGCCGAGGGCCGCCACTTCGCCTCCACCAGGTTGGTGGCCGCCTCCACGGTCGGCGTCACCTGGAGCCCGCCGCGCTGGGGCGGGGACTGCCAGACGAGGCGCCCCCCCAGGCCGCCGTAGTAGCCCATCCGGTACGCCTGGACGGTGAACTTGGGGGCGCTGGTCGAGACGTAGAGGGTGACGACATCGCCCACGTGGGCACTGACCCGGTCGGCATAGCCCTCGATCCCTTTGGATGCCGCCACGTCCTTGATGCGCCAGTCGGTCGTCCCGGCGTGCTGGTTCTCGGCGACGATGGGGTTGCCCGCCCGCTGCGTCGGCGTGGGCCCGGCATCGGGTCCCGGGGCCGGGGCAGGCGGGTTGTGGATGAGCGCGGCCCCGACGTAGCCGGCCCCGATGAGGATCCCCAGGCTTGCCAGCGCGGCAAGGGTCGCCAGGACGGCGCGCGGGATGTTCGGCACCGACCTCCGCCGCGGCTAGCTGCGCACCAGGATCATTGCCGGCGAGCCTACCGGCTTGACCTATGGGGCGCGCAGGCGAGGGGGGTCCAGGGGGGAGTAGCAGCCCCCGGAGCGAAGCGGAGGGGGATGAGCTGCGAATCCCCCCTGGCTCCTATGCGGGGCTCGTGGGACGCTCCGTCAGGAGCGAGCCACGAGGAGACCTTAGGCGCCGGCGGCCTTGAGCACGAGGTCGGTGCCGAAGGCAACGAGGAAGCCCACCATCACGCCCCACACGACGATGTTCCAGGCCATCCGGCGCCCGGCGGCGAACAGTTCGCCGATGCAGTAGAGGACCGCCCCTGCAGCGAGCGCCAGGCAGCCGACGAAGGCGACAGGGGAGGTGAACGAGGCGCCGACGACCGTTCCGAGGAAGGTGGGGCCGCCCCCGACGATGCCGGCGACCAGCAGCCACTTCCACGGAGCCTGCACCTGGGCGGCGGCGAGGGGGCCGCCGATGCCGAAGCCCTCGGTGGCGTTGTGCAGCGCGAAGCCGATGATGAGCACGAGCGCCAGGCTCATCGCGCCCCGCGAGGCGCTCTGGCCGATGGCGAGGCCCTCGGAGAAGTTGTGGAGCCCGATGGCGGTGGCGATCGACATGCCGGTGCGCAGGGCGTCGGCCTGGGGGGTGGCGAGGCGCTCGGCCACCGCCATGGCCCCCGGGCCGATGCTGGCCCGGCGGAGCCGGCGTTTCTGCCAGGCGGAGAGGTACACGAGGCTGAGCAGCCCGACGCCGAACCCGAGGACGTAGACGCTGCCGTACCCGGCGAGCCTGCCCCAGTCACCTGCCGACGCCGCGGCCCCGACCGGCTCCCCCGCCTGGTTCAGGATGTCGACCAGCAGGAAGATGAGGATCCCCGCCGAGGCACCCACCAGCAACGTGCGCACCCGCTGGCCGGCGCTCCGGACCCGGCAGACCGGGAGGCCCAGAAAAATGGTGAGCCCAGCGATGGCGCCGAGGCCGACGATCCCAGCGTTGCTCATTGACGCCTCCTGCGCTCCAAGTTCCCAAGAATCTTTCTCAGGTGCACTTAACCTTCGGGGTTAGGGCGACCTAACGCTAGACCCGCACGCTGGCCGCCGTCAATACGAAACGCTACGGAAATAGGCCCTCTTGCCCCGTCTGGCCGTGCGGGGCCCGCCCAGTGCTCACTCTCCGTGGTCGCCTAACGGAACCCCGCAGGCACCGGGGCCATTCTTTGAGTACAAACAGGTGTGGAGCGACGTTCTGTACTCAAAGAATCCGGCAGGCGCGTCCTCACGTCGGTACAGGCCGTCACTGCGTGTGGCCACCACGCCGACCATAAGGGGTCCGGCATAAGCGGGGCTGTGGGACGACTTGCATGACGGGGCCCGGTCGGGTCAACTGTGGCCCGTGACGCCGAGCAGCACCCCCCGCCGGTCCTTCCTGACGCGACGCATTGCCGTCGCGTCGGGGCTCGTCGCGCTCGTCGCCGGCGTGGTCTTCGTCGTCCGCGGAGGCGCATCCTCCGGCGGCCACCACGTCGCCACCGCCACGACCCCCCTGTCGGGCGTCCCGGCGTCACACAGCACCACCTCGAGCCCCACCCTCAGCGCAGGCTCATCGCCGCATTCGCCGCCCTCGCCGTCTGGCCCCCCGATCAACGTCTACGCCCACGACGGCGTCGGCGACTTCAGCCCCAACGTGGCCGGGGATCCCTCGCTGGTCTACGTGCCGAACAGCGATTCCAACACGGTGGATGTGATCGACCCCGCCACCTACAAGATCATCTCCACGTTCCCGGTCCCCCTGCGGCCGCAGCACGTCGTCCCATCGCCGGACATGAAGACGCTCTACGTCAACAGCGACAACGGGAACGCCTTGACCCCCATCGACCCGAAGACCGGCAAGCCCGGGGCGACCATCTCCGTCACGGATCCCTACAACCTCTACTTCACCCCGGACGGCACGCGGGCCATCGTCGTGCCCGAGAAGATCTCGAGCCTCGACTTCCGGGACCCCCACACCTTCGCCCTCATCAAGCGCGTCAAGCTGCCGTGCCTGTTCCCCAACCACATGGACTTCACCGGCGACGGGTCGTCGCTGGTGGTGAGCTGCGAGGGGTCGGGGCAGCTCGTCCGGCTGGATGTGGCCACCATGGAGGTCACCGGTGCCTTCCCTGCTGGCAAGTCGCCCCAGGACATCCGCCTCTCCGCCGACGGGACGGTCTTCTACGTCGCCGACCAGGACCTCGGCGGCCTGGAGATCATGGATGCCGCGACCCTCGAGCAGATCAGCTTCCTGCCGACCGGCGCCGGAACCCACGGCATGTACCCGAGCCGGGACGCCACCAAGCTCTACGTGTCGAACCGGCTCGCCGGCACGATCTCGGTTGTCAGCTACGCCACGCGCCAGATCATCGCCACCTGGCCCGTGCCCGGCGGGAGCCCGGACATGGGCGGGGTCTCGGCCGACGGGACCCAGCTCTGGCTGTCCGGCCGGTACAACTCGGAGATCTACGTGATCGACACGACCACCGGCGCCCTCAAGCGCATCCCGGTGGGCAAGGGCCCCCACGGCCTGTGCGTGTTCCCCCAGCCCGGCCGCTACAGCCTCGGCCACACGGGCAACTACCGCTAAGGGGGGGCTGGCCCTCAAACCTCGATGCCGCAGACGCCGGGTTCGGACCAACGCGACCGCCTGCTGTCGGAGGGGCCGGTGTTGTTCGTCCTCCCCTCTCCCCCGAACTCGGGGATAGGAAGAGTCGTGCCGGGTCGGGGAGACCCGCCGCCCCGAGCCCCTGCTCCTTCGGCCCCGAGGCTCCGCGGCCTCGGGCTCACCCGACGGCGTTGTGAAATCTCTTGCGTCGGGGAGCTGGGCGGTTCCGGGCGGATGCGCAAGGCACATGCTGCACCGGTCTCCTCTGCGCCTCAGGCCGTGGGCGCTTGCCGAGTAGTGCTCGAAGACGTAGGCACGATGCTCCAGGCAGAGGGGCTCCTGATGCTCGACCTCGCCCGCCTTCCAGGCTATCCAGAGGACTGTCTGCCATCGATCGGTTCCGTGGCGCGGCGGTGCCAATTCTTTACCTCCCTTTTGTCCAGGCACAGGAGGGGAGACCCCGGTCCTCCCCGGGGAAGGAGCAGCTGGTCTGCGGGGCTCCTTCAACCCGGGGTCTCCCCTCCTCTGTCGCCCGGTGCCACTGGCTCCGGGATGGTCCTCACCTCTCTTACCGATCGTGTAACCACGGTGATAGTTAGCTCATCGTGCCGGCGATCAAGAGCGGGGAGTGACAAGGAAGTAACAAGGAGCTGGCAGGGGTCCGGTACCCGTGGGTGGTCTGGCATCCTGAAGGACAGGACAAGGGAGGTCCACGGTGAACGAGGATGAGGCCATGGGCGTGGGCAAGCGAGTGGCTAGCGCGCGCAAGTTGGCCGGTTGGACCCAAAACGAACTCGCTCGCCGAGCTGCCGTCTCGGTGAGCCTGGTCCGTGCTGTGGAGCAGGGGCGCGCACCCGCCTCACCCGCGTTCGTCTCGGCCTGCGCCCGAGCGCTCAACGTCGGCATCGCCGACCTCCTCGAGCTGCCGTACCCCAAGATCAACCGCAGCGAACACCGAGTCCACGCCGCCATTCCCTCCATCCGCCGCGAACTCGCCGCCTACAGCATCGAGCCGGACGAGGATGTTCGCCCCCGTGACCTCAACGAGCTGTCTGCTGCCGTTGCTCATGCGTCGCAGCTTCGCCACGCAGTGAATCTCGACCACCTCGGTATCGAGCTTCCCGGCCTGCTTCAGGAGTTGCGGGCGGCGGGGTACCTCCACTCTGGCCACCCCCGGGAGCGTGCTTTCGGGCTGCTCGCCGAGTCCTACTACGCAGCCTCCCAACTCGCTTACAAGCTGGGGTACATCGACCTGTCCTCTGTGGCCGTTGACCGGTACGAATGGGCGGCAGCCCAATCCGGGGACGAGCTCGCCGTGCTCGTCGGCGACTACCAGCGAGCTGGCGAGATGATCGGTGCAGCCGACTGGTCATCGGCCCTTCGATTGCTGGAAGGCAGCCGGTCTCGGATCGAGGCTCGAATCGGCAGGGATGACCTGCCGACCCTTGCCACCTGGGGCAACCTGCACCTGAAGTCCGGCCTGGCCGCAGCCCGCTCCGGCCGACGCGATCTGGCGGACGCACACCTGGCCGAGGCACGGGAGACCGCCGCGCGCATCGGAGCCGACCGCGACGACTACCGGCTCTGCTTCGGCCCCACCAACGTCAACATCTGGTCCGTAGGGCTGGCCGTCGAGATGCTTGATGGCACAGAGGCTGTCAAGCGAGCGGACCGGTTCGCGCTGCCATCCGACGCCCCGCGCGAACGAGTTGGTCATCATTGGATCGACCTCGCCCGCGGCCACCTGTACGACGGCGATCGACGAAAGGCATTTGCCGCGCTAGAGAAGGCTCGGCAGGTCGCGCCTATCCAGACGCGCTACCACCCCATGGTCCACGAAACAATCCGCGTGCTTGTCCACGACGAACATCGCCGCACTGACACACTGTCTGGCTTCGCTCGGTGGATTGGCCTCAAGCTCTGATCTTCGTTGTCGGCCAGCGCCGCTGTGGCCGAGTTGAGCGAGCCGACGAAGCAAGTACACGTGTCTGTCTGGCTGCGGTGGAGAGCACGGGGCTGAGGGTGGCGACCGGATTTCGACGGGTCTGGATGAAGTTGAGCTGTTCGTCAGTGGAGACGCTGCGCAGGCCGCCGTCTTGACGTCATAACGGTACCGGAGCATGATGGGAGGGATGAGTCGACGCAAAACCACCGTGTACCTGGACGCGGATGTCTTGACCGCCACCAAGATGCTCGCCGCGGCTCGTGAGAGCAGCGAGAGTCAGGTGGTCGAGGACGCTCTGCGTGCCTATCTGAATGCTGGCCAACTCGAGGCGGCGAGTGCCGACCTGAAAACCCTCATGGGGCGGCTCGCCGAACGTGGGGATCTCGATGACACCGAGGCCATGGCCCTCGCGGTGGAGGAGGTCCGGAAGGTGCGAGCCGAGCGGCATTCCCATTCGTAGGTGGGGCGGCCCCGAGCAGTGGCCGACCCAATGTGTTGGTCGCTGCGGCCATCAAACCCCGAGGATCCTGTGGCCGTCTGCTCGACGCCGCCATTGACGGTCGCTGGCAGCTGGTGACCTCACCTATGCTCATGGCTGAGCTGGAGGAGGTGCTTTATCGGGACAAGTTCCGACGCTGGCTGAGCCAGGGTGAGGCGGCGCAATTCGTCGCCGACGTGAGAATTCTGGCCGACGTGGTCTCCGATCCTCCCGTCCTATCGAGCCGGGAGACCGATGATCCCAAGGATGAATTCCTCGTCGCCTTGGTTAGGGTCGCTGACGTCATGGCGCTGATCTCAGGTGACCCCCACCTCACAGAGCTGGTGGATCTGGATCCTCCCGTGTTGACGCCGGCGGCCTTTCTGGACCGACTCGGCTGACGCCCGCTGCGGTCATCGGGACGTCCCCCGAAGAGGTCTAGCGGAGCTAGAGGTGGGCGACGTGGGCGAATGACGGCCAGACGACGAAGACGCCCACGCTGATGATGCTGTGGGCCATCATCGGGCCGATGATCGAGCCGGTCCGTTCGTAGCACCAGCCGAAGAACGCCCCCACCGCCACGGCGAACAGCACGAACGGCACCGAGCGGCTCCCCAGGTAGGCGGCGCCGAACACCGCGGTGCTCACGTAGAGGGCCGAGGTGGCGAAGCGCGACCTCGCCGCATTGTGCAGCAGCACCCGGAACAGCAGTTCCTCCCCGATGCCGGAGAAGACGACCAGGGCGGCGACCGCGGCGGCCACGGCGGCGAGGTGGCTGCGGTTGGCACCGGAGAAGGTCACCACGAACCCGGGCTTGAGCAGCTTGTAGGCGATGTTCGACAGCGGGATCCCCGAGAGAGCGATCGCCATCTGGATGCCCATCGACTTGCGTTGCAGGATCACCGGACCGGCGGGGACCCCGACGAGCCGGAGGGCGAGGAACGTTGCGAGGAGCACCGGCGCCCCGACGAGCACCAGGTGGTTGGTGAAGTCGTTCGACGGGAGCGGGGTGAAGGCCAGGAGCCGGTAGAGGCAGACCACCGACAGGGCGAGGAGCAGGGGGTGGCGATGGTCCCGCTCGGCGACGACGTAGTGGTTGATCAGCGCCACGACCATGAGGGCCTGGCCGATGGCGACGACCATCGGCTGAACGAGCCCCACGAGCTCGATGGCCACGAAGGCCGCGACGTAGGAGAGTTCCACGCCCGCGATCTGTGCCCGGGGGGGACCGGCCTCCACTTCCGCCCGGAAGCTCAAAAGCCCAGCGCCCGGAACCGCTCGATGACCACGATGGCGAACGTCAGCAGCAGCGGCATCGCCGCGACGTCGAAGACCCGCCGGGTGGACGCCGGCAGGGAACGCACGACCGCCCGCATGACCTCCTTCTCGACGAGCAGCAGGATCAGGACGCCCAGGATCAGCGCTCCGATGGTCCCTGACGTCATCACGAACTGGTGGGAGGCAAGGAAGCTGGAGGTGTTCCGGGTGAGTGACGAGACCATGGTCGCAGGTACCTGTCGAAAGATGGTGCTGAACCGTTAGCCGTTCGTGGCGTGCTGCAGGTGGTTGCGTTGCTTCAACTTGGATACCTGATTCACCTGCAGGAGGACACCGAGGCCCGCGAGCACCTCGACGGCCATCAGCCCGTCAGAAGGGATCCAGTGCCGGAGCAGGAGCATCGCCATCGCCAGGATGGTCTCGATGACCAGACTGAGGGCCAGCGCCAGGCTGAGCTCCAGGAGGAGGTCGTCCAAGCGGAGGAGCCCCATGATGGCGAGCCCGGGACCCGCAGCCATGAACGCCAGCGTCACGCCGCCCCGCACCGCGGCGAGGCTCTCCCCTCCTATCGCATGCAGCACGACCGTCGCCACCAGCAGCACGCCGACGAGCACGATGCGCCAGTACCCGCCGAGCGGCCCGAGAGGAGCGACCGGAGGTTTGGGGATCGGTGCCGTGGAGTCGCCGATGGGCGTGAGGCCGTCGTCGGTCATGCCCGGCTCCTCGCCCTGAGCCGATGCGCGGCGGCGAGGCTGCGGCGCGCCATCCGCCACCCCCGGGTCTTGAGCTGTTCGGTGGAGCGCGCGACGGGCACACCCTCGCCGGAGAGCATCCGGAGGAAGTCGTCCCGGGTGTGGGACACCTCGAGCATAAGGCGGGCGATGGCGAAAGGATCGTCACCGGCGTGGCTCATCGCGTTCTTGACGGCGCAGGCGGAGCTGTACCCGGCCTCGCGGACCACCCGCCGGACCCAGGCGCTCGAGTAGCCGTGCGGGTAGGCGAAGCTGGTGACCGGGGCCGCGACATGCTGCTCGATCAGGGCCTTGCAGCGGGTGACCTCCTCGCGTGCGTCCCCATGGGGCAGCGTGTCGAGCATGGGATGGCTGTGGGTGTGGCCCCCGATCTCCACGCGGGCCTCCCCGCTGGCGGACGAGACCTCGACCAGCTCGCGCCACGACAGCATCTCGTCGCCCGAAGCGTTCGTGCCCGGGCCCCCGGCACCCATGAACCCGGTGGTGGCATACAGCGTGGACGCAATGCCGTGGCGGGCCATGATGGGCATCGCGGTCGTGAGGAAGTCCCGGAAGCCGTCGTCGAAGGTCACGAGGGCCGGGCGCTCCGGGAGCGCCGCCGGCCGGCCCTGCAGCACGGGCAGGAACTCCGAGACCGTCATCGTGGTGTAGCCCTCCCCGGCAAGGTGGCGCATGTGGTCCTCGAAGACCCTTGGTGCGATCGTGAAGCGCGCCACCGCCGACGACGGGGAGTCGTTGACCGAGTGGTAGAGCAGCACGGGGATCCCGCTCACGCGGCCGGCACCATCCCGGCCTCGACGAAGCGGCGGGGCGAGATCCGGCCGAGGCCGTAGCCGACCGTGGCGATGCTCACGCCGGCGACGATGGCCGCCGCCCTGCCGAAGCCCGCAGGGTCCCCACGCACCCCGGCCGCAAGGCCCGTGACGACCCCCTTGGGCAGCGTCCGGGTGGTGTAGGCCCGCTCGTTGGACAGCCCCTGGTCGGAACCCACGAGAGCCGAGACCGCAGCCTTCGACAGGCCCTCGGCATAGCACCGGGCACGGAAGTACGCCCAGGTACCCCGGGAGCCGGGCACGTTGTGGTGCACGACCGATCGCGGGTCGAAGAGGATCACGGACCCCGGCCGGCGCTGGCCGATCCGGATGCACAGCTCCGTCTCCTCGCAGCCCACCGGCCGGGTGCCGAGGCGGCCGATCCCCGCAGTGAACCCGCCGAGCTCGTCGAAGATCTCCCTGCGGAAGGACATGTTGCAACCGATCAGATTGCGGACGGGTGCGGCGGCCTCCGGCATTCCACGATACGTACAGCCGACCACCCAGTCGAACTCGCGAGGGAACCAGCGAGGCCGGCCCTCCGCCCAGAGGGGCTCCGCGTACCCACCGACCGCGACCACCGCGGGATCGGCATAGCCCTCGACGAGCAGGGCGAGCCATTGCGGCTCCGCAACCGCGTCGTCGTCGAGAAAGGCGACGACGTCGCCGGTCGCGACGGCGATCCCGGCGTTGCGGGCGTCGGAGAGGCCCTGGCGTCCGTGGTTCTCGACGCACGTGACATCTGGGAGTTCCCTCCAGACCCGCTCGGCGAGGGCGGGGTTGTGATCGATGACGAGGATGATCTGATCCGGCCCGTGGGTCTGGGCTCGCAACGACGCGACGGCGGCCACCAGATCGTCCCACCGCTTCTCGGTGTAGGCGCAGACGACCACCGAACAACGTACGCGCTGTGCAGGCATCTGGTGAGCTCCTCCCACTGAATTGTCCCCCCGGAACACCGATCCGCCCGCCCCGCCGCCGTAAAGCCGGGTTGGAGGGCGCGACCAAAGTACTTCTACCTACCTACCTCGGCACTCCGGGAGTTGAAGTTTAAACGGATTGGAAGAAGGACTCCCCGCCGGCCGGGCGCTTCAGACCGGGCGTTGTGGTGCCGACATGATCTTAAGGATTCCTAACTGCGTCTTGGTTGACAGTAGAGCTTGGGGGGGGTCTAATCGTTTACAAGACTCCTGGCGGAGCCGTCTGCCGTGCCCCCAGGATGTTTATTCCACCTGGGCCGGAACCGGCGTGGGAATCGGCGGCGGATCGAATCACAAGCTTCGAAAGGTGCTCTGTACTTGCATGTTGACCCCCGTGCGCGTCGTCGACGTGGAGCTCTCTGAGCCACTGCAATCGATCGGCCCCGCCCGAGGCGAATCCGACGAGGAGGGCGGCCGGTACGGGTCGGCCCTCGTGCTCGTCCGGCTGCACGGGCGGCCCCTTGGCACCCTCCAACTGGACCTGACCGCCGGCACGGTCGCGGCGGCCGACGTCGCCCGGCTCGCCTGGGACCGGCTTGGCCCGTCGATCGTCGCCCACCTCGCCGAGGACGGCGCGGCGGCGCCGGCGGGCCTGACCGAGGCCGGCCTCTCGCTCCCCGCGGGGGAACCGGGTGCCGTCGCCAACGGGGTCCCCGCCTGCCGGCGCTACGACGAGGACGGCTTCCCCTTCGCCTCTGTGGTCGTCTCGACCCACGAGCGGCCCGGCCCGCTTGGCGCCTGCGTCGAGTCGATCCTGCGTGCCGACTACCCCGCCTTCGAGGTGCTCGTGGTGGACAACGCCCCCCGCACTTCGGCGACCCGGGAGGTGGTGGTCGAGCGCTTCGGCGACGACCCCCGGGTGCGGTACCTCCTCGAGACCACACCGGGGGCATCGGCGGGACGCAACTGCGGGCTGTGGGCGGCCAGCGGCGAGGTCGTCGCCTTCGTCGACGACGACGTCCTGGTCGACCGGCTCTGGCTGCGCAGCCTCGTGCTGGGGTTCCAGGCCGCCCCAGGGGTCGCCTGCGTCACCGGCATGATCCTGCCGGCGGAGCTCGACACGCAGCCGCAGCTGTGGATCGAGGAGTTCGGTGGCTTCGACAAGGGCTACGAGCAGAAGATCTTCGACCTCGACAAGTACGCGCAGCCGGACCCGCTCTACCCCTACTCCGTCGGCAAGTTCGGCTCGGGGGCCAGCGCCGCCTTCGACCCGGCGGTGCTGCGGTCGATCGGCGGCTTCGACACCGCCCTCGGCCCCGCGACGCCCGCCTGCGGGGGGGAGGACATCGACGCCTTCCTGCAGATCATCCTGGCCGGCTACCGGTTGGTCTACGAGCCCCGCTCGCTGGTCCGGCACCACCACCGCCGAGAGTACGCGGACCTCCGGCGTGCGGTCCGCGGCTACGGTGTGGGCCTTGCCGCGGTCCTGACCAAGGCGCTGATGAACCGCAAGACCCGTGGGGACGTCCTCCGGCGCGCCCCGAGGGGGGTCTTCTACTTCCTCAACCCCACCTCGCCGAAGAACGAGAAGAAGACCTCCACGTTCCCGCGCCAGCTCACGCTGGTCGAAATGGGCGGGGCTCTTGTGGGCCCACTGGCGTATCTGCGCAGCCGGCGTTGGGCGCGCACGGCCGGCAGAGCTAGTTGAGCAGAGGGAACGAGTGGCCAACGGCCGAGTTGTCCCCAGCAACACTGTCGATGCTCCCACGTCGGTGCGGACGCCCGCGCGCCGCGACCCGGTGAGCCTGGTGCTCGCGCCGGTGCGGCGTCTCCGTGCGGACTGGCGGGACCCGCTGCTTCGCAACGGCTACGCGCTGATCATCAACGTGGGGGCCACCTCGGTGCTCGGCCTCCTCTACTGGATCCTCGCCACCCACCTTTACTCGAGGGCCGAGGTCGGCCTCGGCAACGCCGCCATCAACCTCATGCAACTCCTCGCGGGCATCGGAGGCCAGCTCACCTTCGCCGCCGCGCTGGCACGCTTCATACCCCGGGCGGGCCGTGAGTCCAAGCGACTCGCCTTCTTCTCGTACCTCCTGGCCGGCAGCGCCGGGGTCCTGGTTAGCCTTGTCTACATCGCCGTGATCCACATCCACGTGGGATTCATGAGCCGCGTTCCGGCAGTGCTCGGCCAAAGCTGGATCCTCGCGGCGGCCCTCGGGGGCTCCGTCACGGTGTGGTGCGTCTTCGCCCTGCAGGACGCGGTGCTGACCGGCATCCGGCAGGCGGTGTGGATCCCCGTCGAGAACGGCCTCTACGGCGTCGCCAAGATCGGGATGCTCGTTGCATTGGCGCACGTCACGCACCGCTACGGGATCTTCACCTCGTTCACCCTGCCGGCGTTCATCGCCCTCTTCCCCACCAACTACTTCATCTTCCGGCGCCTACTGCCCCGCCACATGGGTGCCGGTGCCGGCGCGGCGCTGGGGGCCGGTGACCCGGTGGGCATCAGCGTTCGCTCGATCCGGCGGTTCATGGGTGGAGACTACCCCGGGACCGTCCTCTTCCTGGCCACCGGGACGCTGCTGCCCCTGCTGATCGTCGCCCGCCTGGGCGCTGGGGAGGCGGGCACCTTCGCCAGCGTCTATCCCATCATCTACGCCCTCGACCTGGTGACCGTGAACCTTGGCGT
>WNFC01000118.1_pt1 | contig 116244 bp, 98 predicted proteins | sample 5400541 | NCBI WGS metagenome assembly WNFC01 (sample SAMN13153342, study PRJNA577476) | soil metagenome | isolation source: 120 cm saprolite under Douglas fir tree site 2 hole 2 replicate 1 | place: USA:California | collected 2015-04-18
AGCGTCGCCGGCGACCGTCCGATCGTGCTCGCGGAGGTGTAGCCGGTGCCGATCACGAATCGCACCCGCCCCGGCGCCAGCTCTTCCACGGTCTGGATCGCGCTCGCGAGCACGGAGGCGTGGCGGGTGAAGGGGTTGGTGACGGCAGGGAAGAGCGCGAGCCGCGTGGTCTGCGCCGCCGCCTGGCCGAGGACGACGAAGGTGTCGCGGCTGAGCATCTGGCTGTCGAGGATCCCCGCCCCGTCGAAGCCCGCCGCCTCGATGCTCTGGATCAGCTTCATGAGGCGCGGCATCGGCTCCGTGCCGGGAACGCGGATGTGAACGCGAACAGGCGCGGTCATGTGGGGAGATGCCGGCGAGCTGGACGCCGCGTCGCTCGAGAGATCACGGCACGCAGTATATCCGAACTTGCGGCTTTGGCCCGCCGTCGAGGCCGCGTGCAGGGCCACGTGCTATAGTAGCCGCCGTTCGAGTCGGTGCGTCTGGTGCATGCACTCCAATGCCGGAGGATCCAGCCGATGAGTCTGCTCGCCCGCAGCATCGCCCTCGCGCTTGCCTTGCTCCTGGCGTTGCCCGTGGCGGGACCCGCGCCCGCCGTCGCCGCCGACGACTTCAAGATCGCCCTCGTCGTTCCCCTCTCCGGCCGCTGGGCTCGGCAAGGGCAGCTCAAGAAGATGGGCGCGGAGATGGCGATCGAGGAGATCAACAGCCAGGGCGGCATCAAGGCCCTGGGCGGCGCCAAGATCGTTCTGCGCGAGGCGGATGCCGGCGACAGCGTGGAGAAGGCGGTCAGCGCCGCCCAGCGCATCTTGACGCGCGAGAAGATCAGCGCGGGCATCGGCTCCTGGCTCAGCTCCTTCACCCTCGGCGTCACCGAGGTGGCCGAGCGGCTGCAGGTGCCGTGGCTGTCGCTCTCCTACGCCGACAGCATCACGGAGCGCGGATTCAAGTACACCTTCCAGACGTCGCCCGTCTCGTCCGCGCAGGCCGAGCAGGCCCTCGAGCTCGTGGTCGAGCTCGCCAAGCGGAACAACCAGCCCATCCGCAAGGCCGCGCTCATCGGTGACAATACCGCCGCCACCGTGTTCTTCTTCAAGCCGTTGCGGGAGAAGCTGCTCCAGGCCAAGGGCATCGAGCTGGTGGTGGACGAGGTGTGGACGCCGCCCTTGCCCGATGCAACCTCCATCGTCCAGAAGCTCCGGGCCACCCAGCCCGATCTCGTCTTCTACGGCGCCACGAACTTCCCCGACTCCATCCAGGTGCTCCAGAAGGTGAAGGAGTTCGGCGTGAAGACGCACATCCAGGGCGTGGGCGCGTGGCTGGTGACGCCCGAGTACGTGAAGACCGTCGGCAAGGAGCTCCTCGACAACATCCAGACGGTGGTCGCCGCTCATCCGTTGAAGGGTCAAGAGGAGCTCGTGAAGAAGTTCGTGCAGCGGACGGGCGAGCCCTTCATGACCCAGGACCCGCTCGTGACCTACGCCCATGTCTGGCTGATCAAGGAGGCCGCCGAGCAGGCGAAGTCGGCGGACCCCAAGGCCATCCGCGACGCGCTGGCCAAGATCGACCTGAGCACGGGGCCCGCGGCCGGCGCCCTCTACCCGGGGCGCATCAGGTTCGACGAGCGGGGCCGGCGCGTGGGCGCGGTGCCCCTGATCGTCCAGTGGCAGAACGGCGAGCCCTTCACGGTGGTGCCGGCCAATCTGGCCACGCGCCCCGTGGTCTGGCACAAGTAGCGCGCCTTCCCGGCGCGCCCGTGGTAGCGAGCGAGCTCACCCAGTACGTCGTGACCGGCCTCCTCGTGGGGGGCGTCTACGCCCTCATGAGCATCGGCCTCGCCCTCATCTTCGGCGTCATGCGCGTGGTCAACTTCGCGCAGGGCGACTTCATGATGCTGGGGATGTACCTGACGTACTACTACGCGATCGTCCTCGGCATCGACCCCCTGCTGGGCGCGCTCGTCACCATTCCACCGTTCTTCCTGCTCGGCCTGCTCCTCCACCGCGTCTTTCTCGCGCGCGTCACCGGGGGAGGCGACCCGACCCGCGAGATGGATGCCCAGCTCATCCTGACGCTCGGAATGTCCCTCATCATCACCAACGCCACGACGATGATCCTGTCGCCCATGCCGCGGGCCATCAGGACGACGTACGCCACCCGGGCCTTCGCCGTGGGCCCCCTCCTCCTCAACCAGGCGCGAACCTACGCATTCTTCATGGCCCTGCTCCTGGCCGCAGCCGTCTACGTGTTTCTGACCCGCACCGACCTCGGAAAGGCGCTGCGGGCGGCCGCGGACGATCCCGAGGCGGCGAGCTACCAGGCCATCAACGTGCGCGCCATGCACGGGGTGGCCTTCGGCGTGGGCATCGCGCTCGTGGCCGCCGCGGGCGGGCTCCTCGCCACCTACTACCCGATCGAGCCCAATGTCGCCGTGAACTTCATCGTGCTGATGTTCGTGGCCGTCGTGCTCGGCGGCCTCGGAAGCATCCCCGGCGCCTTCGTAGGTGGGCTCGCCATCGGGCTCGTGCAGTCCCTGACGCTGCTCATCCTTCCCCTCCAGCTCCAGAACGTCGGTGTCTTCGTCGCCTTCCTCCTCGTGCTCTACGTGCGGCCACAGGGCCTGTTCGGCCGCCGCGCGCGCACCGTGTAGCCATGGCGTCCAGGACGGGCGGGTGGCTGGCCATCGCCGGCGTGATCGCGGTCGGTCTCGTCCTCTCCCTCGCCTTGACCGAGCGCTATCACCACCGCGTGCTCACCCTCGTCTTTCTCTGGGCGACCATGGGTCTCGCCTGGAACATCATCAGCGGCTACGCGGGGCAGATCTCCTTCGGTCATCAGGCCTTCTTCGGGATCGGAGCGTACGTCACCGTGCTGCTCGCCGCCAAGCTCACCCTCACGCCGTGGCTCGGCATGCTGGCCGGGGTCGGCGTGGCCGTGCTCGCCGCCGTGCTCATCGGCACCCCGACCTTCCGTCTGGCCGGGATCTACTTCGGCCTGGCCACGCTCGCCTACCCGCTGATCTTCCGGATCGTGATGGACTACCTGGGCTATCAGGAAGTCGCCATCCCGATGATGCGCGAGCGGCCGGGACTCTTCATGCAGTTCGCCGAGCCGCGCTATTTCGACCTGCTCGCCCTGGGCATCCTGGCCGCCACCCTCGTCCTCTCGCGCCTCGTCGAAGCATCCCGTCTGGGGTATTCGCTCCGCGCGATCAAGGAGAACGAGCAGGCGGCCGAGGCCATGGGTGTGGACAGCTTCCGCTGCAAGATGATCGCCTACATGCTGAGCGCGGCGCCCGCCGCCATCGCGGGCGCCGTCTACGCGCACGCCATCCTCTTCATCGTGACGCCGGAGGCGGTCTTCGGCGTGCTCGTGATCGTGCAGACGCTGACCGTCTGTCTCGTGGGCGGGGCGGGCACGCTCTGGGGGCCGATCATCGGGGCCGCCATCATGATTCCCGTGAGCGAGATTCTCGACACGACCATGGGCGATCGGCTCCCCGGCATTCAAGGCGTGGTCTATGGCGCCGCCCTCATGGCCGTCATGATGTATGCCCCGGAGGGACTTTACTGGCGCGTGCGGAGCTCCTGGCTCGCCCGAAGACGCGGTGCGGTCGGCGCCACACGTCCCACACCGGCCATCGCGGTCGCGGACGCCGCCGCGCCGGCACCGGCGGCGTCCTCGGGACGGGTGCTCATGGACGTGCGCGGCGTCTCCAAGGCGTTCCTGGGCCTGCAGGCCCTGTCCGACGTGAGCTTCGACGTGCGCGAGGGCGAGATCCTGGGCATCATCGGCCCGAACGGCGCGGGCAAGACCACGCTCTTCAATGTCCTCAACGGCTTCCTGCTTCCCGAGCGCGGTGAGGTCCACTGGCGCGACAAATCCATCACCGGACTCCGCCCGCACGTGATCTGCCGGCTCGGCATCGGCCGCACCTTCCAGGTGATGCGCCTCTTTCCCCACCTGACCGTGCTGGAGAACGTCATGGTCGGCGCCTTCGCCCACGGCGGATCGCCCGACCACGCCCGCGCGAGCGCCCGGGCCGCCCTCGAGCTCGTGGGCCTGGCCGAGCGGGCGGACATGGCGCCCACGGGTCTCACCACGCTCGAGCTGCGCCTGATGGAGCTGGCCCGGTGCCTCGCCACTTCCCCCCGGCTCATACTCCTCGATGAGCCGCTCGCAGGACTCTCCGCCGATGGCGTCGAGCTCATGTCGGTCATGATCCGGCGCGCGCGATCGGCGGCCGTGACGGTCGTCATCATCGAGCACACCATTCACGCGCTGGTCAGGCTCGCCGACCGGCTGGTGGTCCTGGACCAGGGACGCCGCCTGGCCGAGGGCCTGCCGGGAGAGGTGACGCGGACCCCGGCCGTGATCGAGGCATACCTGGGCAAGCGCTGGCTCGCGCGGCACGCGGCCACCAACACGCCATGCTGAAGATCTCCGGCCTCGGCGTCTCCTACGGGGGCCTGCGCGCGCTCGAGGACGTCTCCCTCGAGGTGGCCGAAGGCGAGTTCGTCACCATCGTCGGCCCGAACGGAGCCGGCAAGACGACGCTGCTGAGAGCCATCTCGGGCGCGGTCCGGAGCGCCACGGGACGTGTGGAGTTCCGCGGTCGGGACATGACCACGCTCGCCGCGCATCAGCGGGCCGCGCTCGGCATCGCGCACGTCCCCGAAGGCCGGCGCGTCTTCCCCTCGCTCACCGTGCTGGAGAATCTCGAGCTCGGCTCGTACCGCCGCGCCGCGCGCGCCCAGCGGGAGGAGGGGCTGGCTGCCGTGCTCGCGCTGTTCCCCGTGCTCCACGAGCGGCGTCAGCAGCTCGCCGGGTCGCTGTCCGGCGGCGAGCAGCAGATGCTCGCCCTCGGCCGCGGCCTGATGGCGCGGCCGGATCTGCTGCTCCTCGACGAGCCCTCGCAGGGCCTCGGACCGCGCGTGGTCGAGCAGATCTTCGAGACCATCGACCGCATCCGCAAGAGCCGCCGCCTGACCATACTCCTCGTCGAGCAGCGCGTGGTCGAGGCGCTCGAGCTCTGCGACCGCGGCTATGTCCTCGAGACCGGCCGCGTCGCCCTCGAGGGCGCGCACGACACCTTGCTCGCCGATCCGCGCGTGCAGCGGGCCTACCTGGGCGTGTGAGCGATGGCCCTCAGTGCGTCTCGTACTTCTTGCCCAGCTCCTCTTCCCAGCGCAGGTACTGGATGGCTTCCGCCCACGTGCGATCCGTCCCCATGGTCAGCACGTCGTTCGGGGGATTCATCACTCCGCTGAGGCCTTGCTCCACGGGAAGTCCGGCACGGATCCACGCCGCCATCCCGTCGCCCAGCACCGAGACGCGCTGATAGCCGAGGGCCTTCAGCGCCGCTCCCGCGAGGACCGAGGGGAGGCCACTGGCGCAGGTCACGATCAGCGGCGTGTCCTTTGACGGCGCGACGTCCGCGATCGAGAGCTCCAGCCAGCCCCGCGGGACCCAGCGCGCCCCCGGCACGTGGCCGTTGCTGAAATCGCGGCTCGTGTCCACGAAGATCATCACGGGCGAGGGGGAGCCCTTCCGGCGCTCGTCGAGGGCGGCGGGAGTGATCAGCTCGACCTGCGCCCTGGCGGCTTCGTAGCCCGCCGGGAGTCCACCTCCGATGCCCTCGTCGTAGCCGCGGGGACCGCCGGGAGACTCGCCGCTGACGAGCGGCTGCCCGCCCGCGCCCCACGCCGTGGTGCCGCCGTCCACGATGTAGACGTTGGGGAAGTCCATCTGCCGATACCACGACGCGGCCACCGTCGCCCGCACGCGGCCGTCGCAGGCGAAGACCACGTGACCGTTCTTGACCGCCACGAGATCGTCCGCGCGCTGCACGGCTTGCCCGCCGGGAAACCACTGGAAGCCCGGGATGTGACCGCGCGCGTATTCTTCCGTGGGCCGGACGTCGATCAGGTAGACGTTCTCGCGCTCGGCCCTGGCCATCAGCTCCTGAAGCGCGGCGGTCGAGAGCGCGCGGACGCCATCCTCCGCCGCGATGCGCGCGGCGAAGGCCTCGGCCTTCGCGAGCCCCGCGGCCGAGACCTCGGGCAGGGCGAGACGCGGCGAGCCGGTCTCGAGCTCGAGCCCCGCCATCAGCCAGCCCATGGTGCCGTTGCGCAGATCGAAGACCTTCGAGAAGCCCATGCGCTGCAGGAGTCGCGCGCCCACGATGCTGCGGGTGCGCCCCGCGCAGTGCACGACCACCGTGGCCTCGGGATCGGGGACGAGGTCGGCGATGTGCATGGCGACCTCGCCATTCGGCGCGCTCCGGCTGCCCGGGATGGTGACGCGCCGATGCTCCTCGGGCGTGCGCGAGTCGAGCAGCACGATCTTCTCGCCCCGCCGCTGGCGGGCGTCGAGCTCCTCCGGGTGCATCTCCGCGATCTGGTGCACGACCTGCATCTTCTCGCCGAAGTCCTTGCTCGGGACGTTGACGCCCCACTCCGTCGGGTAGCCGACCGTCGTCCACCGGTTGATGCCGCCTTCGAGCACGGCCGCCTGCCGAAACCCCATACCCTCCAGGGTGGCGGCGGCCAGAGGCGCCCGGCGACCGTCGTCGTCACACACGATCACGCGAGTGCCGCGGTAGGGGACGAGCCGCCCGAGGCGGAACTCGAGCTGCCGGCGCGGCACGAGGCTGGCGCCGGGAATGTGCGAGTCGTTGTACTCGCCGGGCTCGCGAACGTCGATGAGCGCGCACGTCGCCTGTGTGTCGAGGAGTGATTTCAGGGCCGCCGCAGTGATCGTCTGTGACATGTCAGCTCACTCCTCGGGCACGCGGCCCTCGTCCAACCACGCCACGAGCAAGGTGTAGCTCACCGCGAGCACGACAGGGCCCACGAACGGCCCGATGATGCCGAAGGCGAGCAAGCCGCCGAGAACACCCGCGAAGACGAGCAGGAGGGGAAGGTCGGCGCCCTGCTTGATGAGGAAGGGGCGCACGACGTTGTCGAGGGTTCCCGTGATGATGGACCACACGAGCATGACGGTGCCCCACAGGTTCTCGTTCTGCCAGTACAGCCAGATCACGGCGCCGATGAGGACGGGCACCGCCCCGATCTGGGCCACGCCAAGCAGGAACATGATCGCGGTGAGCAGCGCGGGATGCGGCACGCCGGTGATGGCGAGTCCGATGCCGCCGAACACGGACTGGATCAGCGCGGTGACCACGATGCCGAGCGCGATGGCGCGAATCGCCTGGGCGGAGAGGCGGGTCGCGCGCTCGCCCTCCCTGCCGGCCAGCCGGCGCGCGAAGGCCAGCATCCAGGCCGCGGCCGCCTCACCCTTGGCGTACAGGATGGCCGAGAGCGCGAGGGTGAGCAGGAGATGCACGAACAGCGCGAGGAGACTTCCCGCCTGGCCGATGAGCCAGCGCACGATGAGCACGAGGTACGGACTGACGCGACTCGCGAGATCCTCCGGACGCATCGACGCCAGCGTCTGCCATCCTGCCGCGATCCTCTTGCCCACCACCGGTACGTCTGTCACCCATTCGGGCAGCGCGGGCAATGACAGGCTCGCCAGCGACCGCGTCCAGGCGGCGATATCCTCGGCGCGGTCGACGAGGGTGAACACGGCGATCCCCACGGGCACCAGAATGACCGCGAGCATGATCAGGGTCATGACCGCCACGGCGAGACCGCGCCGGCCTCCGAGTCGCCTCTCGATGATCCGCATCTCGGGCCAGGTGGCGATGACGATCATGGCGGCCTAGATCATGGCGGGCAGAAACGGTCTGAGCACCCAGAAGCTCGCAGCGATCAGGCCGCCGATCGCCACCACGGCGAAGAGGATCCGCGTGATGTCCCAGGGAAGCGCCGTCGGGTTCATGCTGGCGCTATCCTAGCGCGAAACCAGATCCGAATCTGTCAGACCTTGCTCCGATCGCCGCCCCCCCTCGGGAGTCAGGCGAGGAGGACTGACCCTCAAGCGGGGCTTTCCTCCGCCCATATCGAGCCTCTGGTGCAATTCGTGGAGGAGACGCCTCCCGATCGCATCGTGGCAGCCACCCACGACAAGCTGGCCGTCGGCACCCCGGTCAAGGAGATGCTCCTGGCCTCGGCGCTCGCCGTCGTGCGGTCGTCAGACCTGCCGCCGGGCCATCACGGCGGGCCGCTCCACCCGCTGGCCGGGCTTCACGCGGTCCGGCACATCGCGGCACGGCTGCCCGGCGAATACGCCATGCTGCCCGTCATCCAGAACGTGGCCGTGGCCAACAAGCACATCCACTCGCCCGCCATGGGGCCCTTCATCCTCGCGGACGCGAAGCCCGTGTCGGAGAAGGACGACGTGGAGGCGACGCTCCAGTCTTTCCGCTATGCCGTGAGCCGCGGGGTCTACAACGCCTGCGACCACTATTTCCTCTACCTGCTGGAGCGGCTCTCGCCCATGCAGGTGCTGGAAGAGCTTCTCCAGGTCGCCATTCCCAAGAATCAGCTCGACGATCACTATTTCCTGTTCCCGGTGTTCACGTGGCGGGCGCTCGAGTACTTGGGCTGGGAGTACGCGCGGTTCATCGGTCGGGCGCCCGTCCGCTACATCACCCGTCCCACGGACCCGACCTCGCTCGAGGAGATCGATCGGCTGATCGACAAGCACGGACTGCTCGAGCGGGAGCTGCGGGCCAGGACGGGCGACGACGAGACCGCCGCCATCACCGCGCTCGCCGATGAGATCGGACGCTGCAGCAAGTTCACGGAGATCCCGGAGATGGTGGCGCAGGCGCTGGGCGACGGATTGTCGCTCGAGGGCACGGGCGAAGGGCTCTCCGTGGGAGGCTCGACGCTCTTCCTGCGCTCGCAGACCGGCAACCCCATGGACGTGCACATCAACACGGGCGCCAACACGCGGCGCTACCTGCTCCGGCAGCCCGAGCTGTCGGTCCGCACCAAGCTGCGGGCGCTCCTCATGTGGCACACGGGACCGGAAGTGCGGATGGCCCAGCGCATGCTGGCCCCGGACATCCAGCCCGAGCCCGAGCGCGTGGCCGCCCTACCGTTCCACACCCAAAGCGAGCTGCTCGGCGAGATCGAACAGCTCATCGGCAGCCTGCCCGTCGGTGAGCGGTTGCCCGCAGCCAATCTGGCGAGCTGGCGATCGACCGACGAGGTGAAGCAGGCCGCGGCCCTGGCCCAGCAATACGCCAACCGCGAGTACGCGCCGGAGAGCCTGATCACCCTGCTCGGCAAGATCGCCTGTCGCGACAACTTCACCGAGATGCACGCCCTGAAGCATCACCAGGCGACCTACGAGGAGTTCCACGCGACGCGTCCGTCACTGAGGTGGCGGCATCTGGTCGCCGCCGTGCAGGCCGCGGCCATCTCGCATGGGCGGATCCAGGACATCTACGAGCACGCCGCCGAGGTGATGCACTTTTAGTAACTCGGAGGGGGCTTTGCCCCCCTTCCGAAGCCTCCCCCCAGGAGGATTGCGCCGGCGAAGCCGGCGCTCGAAAGCGGATCAGCAGTTGCGCGTTGTTCGGGCTAGCGGGAGGCGCGGGGGCGCGGCGCGGCAAACTGGATGCCGTCGGGGCGCGAGAAGAGACGCGTGTCGGGTGCGAGTCCTGCCTGATATTCCACGTAGCGCACCACCCGCACGACCTTGCCTGCTTTGTAGTGCGCCACCGCATACACTGCGCGATCCTTCGGATGAACGAGGATGGCCACGCGATGGTCGCCTCGCGTGACCTGGTGCTTGTCGAGCATCAATCCACCGCCGGCATCGATTCGCTCGTCGGCCTTCGGCGCGTACGCCTGCACGAAGGCGAGCTCGCACCCGAATTCGAGCTCGCGGAGCGGCGGGGGCAGCTCGCCTCCTCCATCGAGGATCGGGGCCCGGAAGATCAGGCTTGGACCGGGATCGACGACGTGCCGTCCCGACTTGTCATGCAGGTTGACGATCCAGGCGTCGGGCGCGTTCACGACGATCAGGCCATGGACTCCTCGAGAGGCATCGGGCATCTCCTCGACACGCCCTCGGCCGTTTCCGATCCGGTACAGGGTCTTGGGGAGAGCGGCAAAGGACTGCGGATCGATTCCCGGCGTGGCGTCTCGAGTGACGATCCGCAACATCCTCTCGGGGGCACACTCAGCCGCCCACGCCACGGAAGCGGGAAGTACGAGCAGCGCCATGACGATCAATCGAAGCAACGTTTTCTCCTCTCGCGGTCTCGGATCGCACCCAGGTGATCTCGAGCGGCTGCATCGTGGGTGCCAGCCCGCCGGCCCAACCATTTCATGTCGTTAGCGCCCGACCGAGGCTCTGCTCACCGGGCGGGCGACAGAAGCTGGCAGCCGGGGAACGGGCTTCGTCAGCACCTGCGCTCGGGTCACGAGAGATCGGGCTTGACACAAACGAACGGTCGTACTATTCTCCGGCTATGGCGACGATGACCGCGGGGGCGAAGAGGGGGGCGAAGACGCCCCGGCCCGGCTCGAAGGGAGAGCGGACCCGAGAGGCGATTCTCGCCCACGCGCTCGCCCTCGCGACCCGCATCGGCTTCGAGGGCCTGACGATCGGCCGACTGGCCGAGGACCTCCACATGTCCAAGAGCGGGCTCTTCGCCCATTTCCGCTCCAAGGAGGCTCTGCAGGTCGAGGCCCTTCGGCGGGCGGAAGGGCTCATGATCGACGCCGTCGTCAAGCCGGCCCTGACCGCCCCACGCGGCGAGCCGCGGGTGCGCGCGCTCTTCCAGGACTGGCTGACGTGGGAGCAGTCGCCGACGCTGCCGGGCGGCTGCCCGTTCGTCACCGCCTCGTTCGAGCTGGATGACCGATCCGGCCCCGTGCGGGACTTCGTCGTGCAGACGCTGCGCGACTGGAACGACACCCTCGCGGGGGCGGCCCGGATCGCGGTGCAGGAGGGCCACTTCCGCCGGGACTTCGACTGCGAGCAGTTCGCCCACGATTGCCAGGGAATCGGCCTGGGCTTCGTCCACGCCTCGCGACTCTTGCGGGATCCGAAAGCGCGCGCGCGGGCAGACGCCGCTTTCGAGACGCTGCTACGCGCCGCGCGCGCCCCGTCCCACGTCGCCGCCGCCAGCGGCCGGCGTCGCTAAACCAGAGGAGACCGTGCCATGACCGACTGCGAATACATCTCGATGGTGAAAAGCACGATCGTTCGGTCTCAGAGAGCGCCGTGGCTTCTTCCGTTCATCCGCGCGGGCAATCGTGCCCTCTCCGCGCTGGCGCCGCGGCTCGCGGCTTTGCGGGCCGAGCGCATGTTCCTGACCCCGCCGCGACCCCTCCGGCCCGCGGGCGAGCGCGCCCTCATCGCAGGCGCGCAGGCGCGGACCGTGCCGATCGGCGACGGCTCCCACGTCGAGACGTGGACGTGGGGCAACGGCCCGAGAGTGCTGCTCGTCCACGGATGGGGCGGACGCGGCGCGCAGTTCGGCGCGTTCGTGGAGCCCTTGGTGTCGCGCGGCTTCTCCGTGGTCGCCTTCGACGCCCCGGGGCACGGGGCATCCGAGGCGGGCCTCGTGACGATCCCGCAGATGGTGGCGGCGGTCGGCGCCGTCGCCGCGCACCACGGACCGCTGGGCGGCCTCATCGCGCATTCGGTCGGGAGCGTGGTGGCGGCCCGGGCCATGTTCGACGGCCTCGAGACACGCCGCGCGGTCTTCATCGGGCCCGCGGCCGACCTCGTGAACCCCGCCGTGCGCTTCACGGACATGCTGGGCTTCTCCCGTCGCGTGGGCCAGCTCATGCACGAGCGGATCGCGCGCCGGATCGCCATGCCGTGGTCGGCCTTCAGCGTGCCCGAGCTGGCGCCGGCCCTGAAAGCCCCCCTGCTCGTGGTTCACGACCGCGACGATGGCGAGGTGCCGTGGCAGCACGGCCGCGTCATCGCCCATGACTGGCCTGGCGCCCAGCTCCTGACCACCGACGGGCTCGGCCATCGCCGCATCCTGCGCGACGCGAACGTCGTGAGCGCCGCCGCGGCCTTCATCAGCGCGGCAACGGAGGAGGGTCGCGCGCCGGGTCTTCCGACGGGCCGGGAGCGTCGAGCGCCCCTCCCCGCCGCCGCGATCTAGAGGCGGAGGTGGCTCAGGGAGTGCCGACGCGGGCCGCGGGGGCCGCCGCGACGTAGCGCGGCATCACCTCCGTGGCGAAGAGCTCGATGGAGCGCATGGCGTGCTCGTGGGTGAGATCGCCCCACTGGAAGGAGCAGACGAAGTAGTTCGCCCCCGTGGCGACGTACTCCTCCATGTATTCGTGGACGGCGGTCGGGGAGCCGGCCAGCGCCACGCCGCCCAGACGGTTCGGATGGGGTCGGGCTTTTTGCTGGTCGAAGCGCTCGAGCTCGGCCTCGATGTCGCGACGCGTTTCCCGCGTGGGCAACCCGGCGGGGCGATCGCCGACGAAGCCGAACGAGCCATCCTTCGTGGACATGAACTGGGTGAGCCCGCGCCGCTCGGCCTCGAGACGCCGCGGGGCGGCCAGGTTCCAGCGGTATTTCTCCCAGGCCGGCGTGGCGATCCTGATCGCCTCGTCGTCCGTTTCGGCCACCACGAGGTGCACGACGAGGCCGATCATCGGCTCGTCCCCCTGCGCCGTCCGCGCGCCCACGCCTTGATGCTCGTCCCAGGCCGTCCGGTAGCGCGTGACCGAGGGCGCGAGACTGTCGAGGGAGCCGACGAGGATGGTGTGCATCCCTTCCATGGCCGCCGTGACGGGATTGCGCATGTACCAGAGCGGCGGATACGGCCTCTGGAGCGGGCGCAGATACATGGGAAGGTGATCGAAGCTGTGGAAGCGCCCGGCATAGGTCAGCTGCTCGTGGCTGAGCCCTTCCCGCACGATGTCGAGCGTCTCGACGTATCGCGCGTAGTTCGTCTCCGAATCCGCCTCCTGGCCCCAGAAGTAGGCTTCCATGACACCGCCCCGCCCGACCCCGATCTCCAGACGCCCGTCGCTGAGGTTGTCGAGCATGCTGATCTCTTCGATCAGGCGCAGGGGATGATGCAGGGGCAGGACGTACACGCACGGGCCGAAACGCAGGCGGCGAGTGCGCTGGGCGACCGCGGCCAGGAAAACGTTCTGCGATGGGGCGAGGCTGTGGATGGCCGGGGTGTGGTGCTCGGCGAGGTGGTAGGCGTGAAAGCCGGCGGCGTCGAGGCGCTCGATCTGGACCAGGCGCTCGCGATAGATCCGATCGAGCCCGAGGTCCGGCACCGGCTCGATGTGATCGAAGATCCCGAAGCGCAACGTCATGCCCTCCTCTCCCGCGTGCCCATCAGCGCCAGACGGGGATGGTCTCGCGGGCCACGGAGCAGGTCAAGCTTGAAGCGGCGTCTCTCGGACAGAAGAGCGGGGGTGCGGCGGGGGTGCTAGCTCGTGCCAGAGCACACGGCGAGGTGGTCGTGGAGATCCACCGCGTGAACGACGAGGGCGCAGCGGGGGCAGAAGCAGCTGCGGCCGGCCAGCTCCGAGAGCTCCGTGCTCCATTCCGCGACCCGACAGATCTCATCGAGGGCGACGGCAGTTTGCTTGCGTGCCGGGAAGGCGAGAGGAATCTCTAGGCCGACCATGGGAGAATAACACCATTCCCAGTCGGCAATGTCAAGTGGTAAGAGTGAACTAGAATTATCTGTTTATAATCAGCTAGTTGAGCTCAGATTGATGATTCACCATTACCGAGACCTCGTCTTGTTGGCCCTTGACGCCCGCGGTGGGTGCGGCCTAGTGTGCTCGTGCATCGAACCGACCACAGGAGGCGCGACCATGGCGAATGCGACGGAGACACCGCTCCCCTTCCAGCTTCGAAAGATCGGTCATGTCGTGCTCAACGTCACCGACCTCGAGGCGGCCCTGCGCTTCTATACCGAGGTGCTGGGCCTCGAGGTCAGCGACCGGTATCCCGATAGCATGGTGCCGGGCGGGATGATCTTTCTCCGCTGCAATCCCGATCATCACGGCGTCGCCCTCGTGGGCGGGGCCAAGAAGCTGGACGCGAGCAGCCTGAACCACTTCGCGTTCGAAGTTGGGTCGCTCGACGAGGTGTTCCGGGCGCGCGCGTGGCTCGCCAAGCGCGGCATTCCCCTCGTCTTCGAGGGGCGGCGGCGGGCCGGCTGCCAGATCGCGGTCGAGTTCAGGGACCCCGACGGCAACAACCTCGAGATCTACTGGAACATCGACCAGGTCGGCACCAACACCGCCGCGCGTCCCGCGAGCGAGTGGCGTCAGGCGCGCTCCCTGGAAGACGCCGTCGCCAATCCGGTGGCGGGCCAGCGGCTTCCACCCGTCTCCGACTTCCGGTAGCGGACCGCGCGAGGGAGCTCAGGGCTCGAAGACGAGGGGCGCGTCCCGATCGCCCCGGCCCTCGCGGAACAGCTCGCGGGCGTGGGGCAGCTCGTAGTAGATCTCGAGCAGGTTGCCGTCGGGATCGTGGAAGTACACGCTCTTCTGGCTGACGTGGTCCACCGCCCGGACGATCTCCACGCCGCTCGCTCGAAGCGTGAGATACGCATCCTTGAGCGCCTGCTCGCTGTCCACGAGAAAGGCGACGTGACGAACGCCCACCGCCCCGGGTGTCGGCGCGGGGGCGGCTTGGCCATCGGGGATCGGGAAGAGGTCGATCGTGTGGCTCAACCCCTCGAGCGCCATGAACACGCCCCCGTGCTCGGGGTCCTCCTCGACGACCTCGAAGCCGAGGAGCGTGGAGTAGAACTTCCGGGAGCGCTCGATGTCCGCCACCCGCAATGCCACGTGACCGATCCGCTTGATTCGGATCATGGTCCCCTCCATTGAAAAGGTGAACTCAAGGCTGAGCGGCCGAAGAGGCCGAGGCCTCGCGGACTCCGAGCTGGGCCCGCAGTCGCACCGTCTCATCGGCAAGGACCTTCCGCCCAGCGAGATCGATGGCCACGCCGTACTCCCGTCGCACATAGCCGACGGTCAGCTTCTCCTCGAGCACATCTTTGAGAACCAGCTCGGGATCGCGGGCCAGCGGATCGCCCCATCCGCCCGCCCCCGCGAGGAGATGGCGGAAGACATCGCCCTCTCTGATCTCCAGCGTGCACTTGGTCGGCAGCTGACGCCGATCGCCGTCGGGGTTGAGGATGTTGTCGGAGGGCGTGCCCTCCCGGCCCCCTGCCAAGCCGTAGGGCAGAAAGCGGCGGCGATCGGTCCTGAGCTGGAGTGTGCCCGTCGCCTCCAGGAACCGATACTGGCGAACCACGGCGAGCCCGCCGCGATGCTTCCCCGCCCCGCCCGAGTCCGGCACGTAGCCATAGCGCTCGATGCGGAGAGGATACTCGGACTCGATCACCTCGATCGGGTTGTTGGAGAAGTTGACCACGCTCGAGCTGCAGGCATCCACCCCGTCCTTGGCGGGCCGCCCGCCCCACGAGCCGAAGAGAAACTCGAGGAAGACGAACGGCCGCCGCTCGCGATCGTAGCCGCCGAAGCTGACGCCGGTGTCGCCCCCCACCTCGCAGGCGAACACACGATCGGGCGCGATCTGGGCGAGGGCGCCGAAGAGCGCGTTGGCGAGCCGGAACCCCGTCAACCCGCGCGCCGCCACCGCGGCGGGCATGACGGGGTTGACGATGGTGCCGGGGGGAGCGATGACCTCGATGGGGCGGAAGTAGCCCTCGTTGTTCGGCGGGTCACCGCCGATCAGGTGCCGCACCGTCGCGTACACCGCGGACTTGGTGAAGGGCAGCGGCGAATTGATGCCTCCGCGCACCTGGGGCGCCGAGCCGGTGAAGTCGGCGATCATCCGGTCGCCGTCGACAGTCAGCGCAACTTTCAGCGGGATCGGGTCCGGGTCGATGCCATCGTCGTCGATCCAGTCGGTGAACTCGTAGCGGCCGTCGGGCATCTTGGAGATGGCCGTGCGCGCGAGCCGCTCGGCCTGGGCCAGGAGCATCGTGGTGCAGGTCTGGAAGCGCTCGGCGCCATGCTGGGCGATGAGCTTGAGATAGGCGCGCTCGCCCGTGAGACAGGCGGCGACCTGGGAGCGCACATCGCCCAGCACCTGCCGCGGCACCCGCACGTTCCGGTCGATCAGCTCGAACACCGCCTCCACCGGCCCCTCCGCCGTGTAGAGCTTGATCGCGGGGATCCGCAGCCCTTCCTGAAAGATCTCGGTGGCGTCGCAGCCATTGCCGCCGGGCGTCTTGCCGCCCACGTCGAGCTGATGGCCGATGCTGGCAGACCAGCCAACAAGGGCTCCGTCCAGGAAGATGGGCTTGAAGATGTAGAAGTCCGGCAGATGGGTGCCGCCCTCGTAGGGGTCGTTCAGGATGAAGACGTCGCCCGGATGCGTCCGCCCCGCGAACTTCTGGCGCACGCGGGCCATGGCGTCGGGGATGGAGCCCAGATGAAGCGGCAGGGTCAGCCCCTGGGCGATGAGCCGCCCCTCCGCGTCACAGAGCGCGCAGGACATGTCCATGGCGTTCTTGAGGTTGTTCGAGTACGCGGTGCGCACGAGCGCGATGGCCATCTCGTCCACGATGGTGTCGAGCGCGTTCTTGATCAGCTCGTGCAGGATCGGGTCGCTCAGCTCGCGAGTCGCCAATCTATCCTCCCGTGTCGATCACGATGTTGCCGTGGGCATCGAGGTGGCCGGGGCAGTCGGGCGGCACCAGCGTGGTCGCGTCGTATTCGTCGATGAGCAAGGGGCCGGGCCGGGGCCGCGCGTCGAGATCCTCGCGCCCGATGACCGGCGTGCGGATCACGCCGTGGCCGGGGCCGAAATAGGCCTCGCGCTCGCCGCCGCGGGCCCGCTCGCCGGGTATGAAGCGAGTCTCGCGACGCATGTCGGTGGCCCGGCGCACGCGCGCGGTCAGGCGCAGGTTGACGATCTGGATCGGGTCGCCCTCGGCCTTGTGGCCGTAGGTGCGCTCGTGCTCCTTGTCGAACGCCTCGGCAAGCCGGCTGATCCCGTCGATGCCGATGGCGGCGGGGCCGAGCGGCACGGCCAGCTCGAAGGACTGCCCCTGGTACTTGAGATCCGCGCTGCGCTCGATCTCCACGCGGTCCGCGCCATAGCCTTGCGCGCTCAGGAGAGATTCCGCCTCCCTCTCGAGCGAGGCGAGCGCCTCGACCAGATCTCGCGGCTCGAGGCCGGCGAGCGGCCGGAGGAAGGTCCGCACGAGATGATGCTCCATCTCCGCCTCGAGCAGCCCGAGCGCGCTCCACACCCCGGGCGCGGGCGGCACCAGCACCCTCGCGATCTCGAGCGAGCGGGCCATCTCCGCCGCGAAGAGCGGCCCGTTGCCGCCGAAGGCGATCAGGGTGAACTCCTGCGGATCGCGCCCACGCTCGATGGTGACGGCACGGACGGCACGCGCCATGCCCGCGCAGCCGAGGAGGTAGACGCCGTGCGCGGCCTCGGAAAGCCCGAGGCCGAGCGGCCTGCCCACCTGCTCGGCCACGACGCGCCGGGCCTGATCGGCGTGGAGGGTCAGCCCGCTGGGGAGCCGCGCGGGGTGGAGATAGCCGAGGCAGAGATTGGCATCGGTCAGGGTCGCCTCCGTCCCCCCGAGGCCGTAGCAGACCGGCCCGGGCACCGCGCCCGCGCTCCGGGGCCCCACGTGAAGCGCGCCCGCCCCATCCACGCTGACGATGCTGCCGCCGCCTGCGCCGACCTCTGCAATATCGATTGCCGGCACGCGCAGCAGGTAGCCGCTACCCTTGTAGAGCCGGCTCCCCTGCGACATGCTGCCGCCGATCTCGAACTCGCCCGTGCGCTTGATCTCGAAGCCCTCGATCACCGAGGCCTTGGCGGTGGTGCCTCCCATGTCGATGCTGATCACGTTGCCCTCGCCGATGCGCCTCGCGAGGGCGGCGGTGGCGATCACGCCGGCCGCCGGTCCAGACTCGATCACGTGTACGGGCCGGCGGCGGCCATGCTCGGCGGTCATGACGCCGCCGTTGCTCTGCATGACGAGGAGCGGGCCGGGCAGGCCGACGCGGCCGAGCTCGCGCTCGAGCGACTCGAGGTACCGGGCCATGACGGGCATGACGTACGCGTTGGTGACGGCGGTGCTCGTCCGCTCGAACTCTCTCATCTCCGGAAGGATGTCGGAGGAGAGCGTCAACGCCAGGCCCGGCGCGCGCGCGCGCACGATGGCGCCCACGGCCTGCTCGTGGGCGGGATTGGCATAGGCGTGGAGGAGACAGACCGCGATGGACTCCACGCCGTCCCCGGCGAGGCGATCGACGGCCTGCTCCACACTCGCGCGGTCGAGCGCGGTGACGACCTCGCCGACATGATTCATGCGCTCGCCCACCTCGAGCCGGAGGCGGCGTGACACGAGGGGCGCCGGCCGCTCGAAGTCCAGATCGTAGAGGCGGGCCAGGCGCAGGCGGCCGATCTCGAGCAGATCGCGGAAGCCCGCGGTGGTGATCAGCCCTGTTCGGGCACCGCGCCGCTCCAGGATGGCATTGGTCGCCACGGTGGTCCCGTGGATCACGTCGCCGACCACGGAGGGCGAGAGTCCCGCATCGGCGAGGAGCGCCGTGGTACCGCTGATGATCGCCTCGGCGTAGTTCGCCGTCGTGGAGAGCACCTTCCGCGTCAGGGCCCGGCCGTCGGGGGCTACGAGGACCAGATCGGTGAACGTGCCCCCGACGTCCACGCCCAGCCGATAGCTCTTGGCCTCCGTCATCCGCTCGCTCCCGTCACCGCGGCATCCTTTCTCACGACGTGCTTCGCGCGGCCGAAGCGGAGGCCGGCGAGGCCGCGTGGCAGGAAGATCACGAACACCATGATCACGAGCCCGACCGCCACGAGATTGTAGACGACCCCGATGAAGCGCAGGCCCTCGTTGATGGCATAGAGGAGGAGGGCGCCAAGCGCAGGTCCCCAGATCGTGCCCAGCCCGCCGAACACGGCCATCCCGATCACGAGCGAGGTGGTGGCGGCGGTGGCGACGGTGGGGCTCACGAGCTGAATGTAGTAGGCGTAGAGCGTGCCGGCAAGCCCGGCCAGCCCGGAGCTCAGGCCGAAGGCGAGCAGCTTGTAGACGGTGGTGTTGATCCCGAGGCTCTCCGCCAGCACCTCGTCCTCTCGGATGGCGCGGAAGGCGCGCCCGGCCCGCGTGCGACGGCAGACGTAGAGCATGGCGCCGACGCCCGCCCCCACGATGGCGGCCACGACCAGGTAGACGGCCTGGGCGCGCGGGATTCCTGCGGCGGGCAGTCCCGTGAAGCTGCCGAAGTCGTAGATCCCGAACGGACCGCCCGTGACGACGAGCCAGTTCTGGGCCGTCAGTCGGATCAGCTCGGCAAGCGCGAGAGTGACCAGGGCGAGGTAGTGCCCGCGCAGCCTAAGGGCGGGAAAGCCGGTGCCGAGCCCCACGACGGCGGCAACCGCCGCTCCAAGCGCGAGCCCGAGCCAGGGCGAGAGCCCGAGGTGCTTGCTCGCCGCGGCGGCGGTATAAGCCCCGAGGGCGAAGAAGCCGGCGTGCCCGAACGAGACCTGCCCGGTATAGCCGGAGAGCAGATCCCAGCTCGCGGCGAGGAGCGCCCAGATGACGGCCTGGGTGGCGATGCTCAGCACGAAGGGATGCGGGAGCAGCACGGGCAGGAAGAGGGCGACACCCGCCGCGCCGAGAGCGAGGAGACGAAGCTTCGTCATCGCGCGGGGGCGCGCCCCAGGAGCCCCTGAGGCCGGAACAAGAGGACCGCGATCATGACCACGAAGGCCACGCCGTTCTGCCACTGCGACGGCACGACGATGACGACGAGGGATTCCGCCACCCCGATGATCAGGCTGGCCAGGAGCGCGCCCACGAGGTTGCCCATGCCGCCCAGGATGGTGATGGCGAAGGTCTTGATGGTCAGCGGGAACCCGACCACCGGGTACACGTTGAAGAGCGGCGCCATGAGCGCGCCGCTGATGCCGGCGAGGCCGACGCCCAATGCCAGCGTGAGCGAGAAGATCCGGCCGAGATTGATCCCCATGGCCTGCGCGGCCTCCGGATTCTGGGCGACGGCGCGCACGGCCAGCCCTTGCCGGTGCCAGCGAAGGAACACGAAGAGCGCGGCCAAGAGGAGCGCGGCGACCGCGAAGACGAGCACGCGCTGGTAGCTCACGCCCGTGAGGCCGATCTCCAGGATGCCCCGGACGAGGGGCGGAACCTGCCGATAGTCGCCGCCACCGATGGCGAGCAGGCTCGACTGCATGAAGGTGGAGAGCCCGAGCGTCAGCACCAGGTAGAGCGAGCCGGCGGGACGGCGGCCGAGCCGCCGCTGGAGCGGCGCGATGAGGAGCGGGTACACGCAGAGCCCCAGCAGGAACGCCCCCGCCCCGCCCGCCATCGCGCCGACGACGGGCGGAAGATGGAGAACCACCACGGCGGCAAAGAGCACGTAGCCGCCCACCGCGAAGAATTCGCCATGGGCGACGTTGATGACGTTGAGCACCCCGAAGATCAGGGTGATGCCCACCGCGAAGAGCGCGTAGAGCCCGCCCAGCACGATCCCCTGGATCAGGAACTCGAGAAGTGATTCCAACGGTGAAGTCCTCTCAGACGATGAGAGAAGAAAGCAAGCGCCCCACCCTCACCCTGCCCTCTCCCTCTGGAGGGAGAGGGCAGGGTGAGGGGGCCGAAGCGGTCAACGCGCACGAGTTCCGACCTCCGGGTCGCCGAGATAGAGTCTGCGGATGCGGTCGGTCTGGCGCAGCTCGGCCGGGGTACCGTCGAAGGCGTTTCGGCCCAGGTCGAGCACGAAGACGCGGTGGGCCACGCTCAGGATCATCTCCACGTTCTGCTCCACGATGAGAAGCGCGAGCCCCGATCGATTGAGCGCCTGGATCGTCGCGTAGACCTCGTCGATGAACTGCGGCGCCAGCGCGGCCGAGGGCTCGTCCAGGAGCAAGAGCTTCGGTCGCATGACGAGGGCCCGCGCCAGAGCCAGGGCGCGCTGCTCGCCGCCGGAGAGACTGCCCGCGGCCTGGCGCCGTCGCTCGCGAAGCCGCGGGAACTGCTCGTAGACGGCCTCGAGGGCCCGGGCGACCTCATGGCGCGAGGGTAGCCCGTATCCGCCGAGCAGGAGGTTCTCGTGCACCGTCATGTCCGCGAAGAGGCCGCCCGCCTGGGCCACGAAGCCGGTGCCGAGCCGCAAGATCTGGTCGGGGCGGAGCCCGATCAGGCTCTGGTCTTCGAGGGTGATGTGGCCGCCGAACGGGGAGAGATAGCCGAAGACCGTCTTGAGGAGGGTCGACTTGCCCGCCCCGTTGGGCCCGATCACGCCGACGATGGTTCCGGGTGCGACCTGGAGGGTCACGCCCTGGAGGATCTCGAGCCGGCCGTAGCCCGAGCGGAGCTCCCCGACCTCGAGCATCAGGCGAGCGCGGGATCGCGCCGCCGACCCAGGAGCGCGTCGATCACCGCCGGGTCGCGCCGGATCGCCTCCGGCGCGCCCTCGGCGATCTTGAGCCCGTGATCCATGACCACGAGCTTGTCGCAGAGCTCCATCACGAACGCCATGTCGTGCTCGATGATGAGGAAGGTGCGGCCTTCCCGGCGGAGGGCGCGGATGGTCTCGGCGATGCGCTGCCGCACCACGGGATGCACGCCGGCCAGCGGCTCGTCGAGCATCAGGAAGGGCGGATCGACGACGAGGTTCATGGCCAGCTCCAGGAGCCGCTGCTGGCCCACGGAGAGGCTCTCCCCCGGGTCCTCGCGGAGATGATCGAGACCCAGCCGCTCCAGCCAGGCGGTGGCCGTCGGCTCCCACCCGACGCGCTCGCGGCCCATGGCCGCGATGGACAGATTGTCCCAGACGCTCAGCTCACGGAAGATCTTCACCGATTGGAACGTGCGCCCGATCCCCCGCCGCGCGATCTCGTAGGTCTTGAGCCCGTCGATCCGCGCCCCGTGGAAATACACGGCCCCCGCATCGGGCCGCAGCAGATTGGTGATCAGGTTGAAGACGGTGGTCTTGCCCGAGCCGTTGGGGCCGATGAGGCCGACGATGGTCGCGGGGGCGATCTCGAACGAGCACTCGCTGACGGCGCGGAGCCCCCCGAAGAGCTTGCTCAGCCCGGTCACCGCCAGCGCGGGCGTCGCGTCAGGCGGCGGCGGCGCGGCCGGGCTCATGCGCCCGGGTGGCGCGTCACTTCTTCTCCCAGGCGTACGGGGGCACCGTCACGTACTTGCCGTCCGTCTTGGCGGCGACGGCGGCGGGATAGATCGGCACCTTCTTGCCCCCCTGGATCTGGACCACCACCGTCTGGATGGGCATCCGGTGGCCCTCGGCGAGCGGCGTGAACTTGCGCGTGCCCCACGCGGTGGCGAAGGTGTTGCTCTCGATGCTGAGGCGGACCTTGTCCGGATCGAGGCTGCCCGCCTTCGCGATCGCCTCCAGGGCGACGAGGGCGGAGTCGTGCCCCTGCACGGCGAAGTTGGTGACGTCGGTGCCCGTCTTCTTCTTGTAGGCGGCCATCATCGGCTCCGAGACATCGGAGTAGCGCGCCGGCCACCAGCGGTTGTTGATGATGGCGCCCTCCATGGCCTTGGCGTGCTGGTCGATGAAGGTCTGGGCCGCCACCGTCGCCCCCATGTGGGCGAGAAGGGCCGGCACCTTCAGCTCGTACCACTGGTTGAAGAGCACCGGTCCGCTCGACCCGTAGATCTCGCCGATGATGACCTGGGCGCCCACGCGCTTGATCTTGGCGAGCTGCGGCGTCAGGTCGGTCACCCCGCGATCGACGAAGTCCTCGGCCACGATCTCCACGTCCTTGGCGTTCTGCTGGAACCATTCGCGCGAGATGCGGGAGAAGTCGCGCCCCGCGTCGGTGTTCTCGTTCAGCAGCGCGACCTTCCTGGGCTTCGCGTGCTCGGCCACCGCGGCCACGAGCGAGCGCACGATGTCGTTGGCGGTGGGGCTGAGCTGGAACACGTAGCCCATCTTGTTGGCGGCGATCCGCTCGCCGATCTTCAGCGAGGCGGAGCAGCAGGTGATCACGGGGATGGAGGCCTTCTGGAACTCGTCCATGACCCGGAGGAAGACGTCGCTCGAGAGGACTCCCACGGCGACGTGGATCTTGTCCACGGTGAGCGCGCGGGTGACCGCGTTCAGCCCCACGTCGGCCTTGCCCTCGTCGTCGTACCAGATCACGCGAACGCGATGGGGCTTGCCCCCGAGGCTGATCCCCTGCGCCTGCACCCGCTCCACCGCAACCTCGGTGCCTGCCTTGATCTGAGCGCCCACGTCGGCGCTGATGCCGGAGATCGGCATGAACGCGCCGATCCTGATCTCCGGAGTCTCCTGGGCGGCGAGGGCGGCGATGCCAATCGCGAGCGCCACCACGGCCCCGAGCATGCCCACGATCCGTGCAGCGACTCGCTTCATGGCTGCTGCCTCCCTTTGCCTGCTCAGGTTCCGCGCTTTCGGCGAAGTTCTCGATCGTGACGTGGGTCCGCGGTGGCCCCGGTGATAGCACACGGCGCCGGGGGCGTCAACGACGGCCCGGATCAGATCAGGAAGGCGAGGTTCGGCAGGGGCTCGGCGGCGTTGATGAGCACGACCTTCTTTGAGCGCATACGGAGCTCGCCGTCGACACGGCGGAGCCGGTGCGTGGCGCGCCCGACCCACCAGTGCGTCTCATGCTTCGCCTGGATCGACAGCTCGGCGAGAAGGAAGTTGGACCCGGCCACGAGCTCGCCATCCTCGGCCCTGGCGATCTCGATGTTGGAGACGAGCCGGCGCATGAGCGACGCGGGCTCCTGGCTGTAGCGATGGCCGGTCTGCAATAGCTTCACGCGCGTCTCGAGTCGCGCGCGGTTGTCGTAGACGTGCGAGAGGTGCTTCTCGGGGTCGGACTCGGGATCGGTGGTGGCGGGCACCCAGTACACGGCGTCGTCCGTCCAGAGCGCGAGCCACTCGGCGTAGCGCGCCTCATCGGCCAGGCGAGCCTCCATGTAGAGAAACTCCGTCACCGCGCTGCGCTCGGCGTCGGAGATGGCGGCGGGTCCCACCGGCGACTACGCCTCGACCATGACCTGGCGGTAGTGCCTCCAGAGCGCGCGGTTCGTCGTCTCGTCGGTGACGTGGGAGACGCCCCGCCCCTCGGCGTCGACGTACTCGCGGTTGAGCCCGCGGCTCAGCTCGATCCACTCCGCGAGGGAGGCCTGGAGCCCCGCCTGGTTCCGTCTGGCCACGATGAGGTCGTCGGGCATGAGAAACGATGCCGGCCCCATCCCCGCCTCGCTCATCCGGAGCAGCCGCGAGTTGAACTGGGGCGCACCTTTGAGAAAGATCGGGGTGTGCCAGTGCACGCACTCCTCGACGCTCACGGGCTGCACGATGGCCACGTTCGTCTCTCCCAGGAAGAGGTTGGGAAAGATGAGGGCATGGGCCGGACCCTCGACCATGCGGCGCCGGGCCGTCTCCGCCCCATCCCGGCGCTCGAGCGCCGCCACGTAGGCGTCCACCGCTGATCCAGACGCGCCCCCCAGCCATTCGAACGGTCCCTCGTAGCCGGGGGACCAGTCGATCTCGATGTGCCCGTGGCCCCAGTCACGCACCACCGCCTGGATGGTCTTCTCGTCGCCCACGACCCGGCGGTACTGGGACTGGACCGTCTTGAAGAGCGCGAGGTGCACGAATCCCAGGTGGTACCCATCGCTGTCGTTCTCGGGCAGCATCTTCCAGTTCGCGGCGCACTGGTGCTTGACCCATCCCGCGCTGATCTCGATCTCGCCCTCGGGCGAGAGATCACACGACCGATCGATCAGCCGGGTGGCCGCCCCGAGGTGCTCGGCGAGGGAAGGACCGGTAGGGCACAGGCTCGCGAACACGAACCCCCGGTAGTTCGACAGGCGGGGGACGCGCGGCAGGCCGTGCGCGCTCTTGTCGAACGACGCGTAGCCCCCGGGGTACGGGACGCCCAGGAGCTCGCCGCGCAAGCCGTAGGTCCAGCCGTGGTACGGACAGGCGAAACTCCGCGCATTGCCGTGCGTGGCCGGGCACACCATCGTCCCGCGGTGGGCGCAGCGGTTCAGAAAGACGGAGACGCCGCCCTCGCTCCCGCGGACCATGAGGACGGGCTGCGTGCCGAGCGTGCGGGTGACGAAATCGCCGGGCCGGGGGATCTCGCTCTCGTGGCCCACGAAGACCCAGCCGCGATGAAAGATCCGCTCCATCTCGTCGGCAAAGATCCGCGGATCGGTGTACAGCGACACGTGAACGCGATCGTCCTGGATGAGCGCTTTGTAGTCGATCAGCGGGGCGCCCCTTTCGCGAGAAGGCCCCGTCGCGCGAGATTGGCCATCAAGGCGCCGGTGCCGAAGCTCCAGGGCTCGGCCTCGTCGCAGGCGACCACCTCGTTCGCCAGGGTGCCGAGCTCGGGCGCGCCGATGCTCACCACGTCCCCCGTCTTGTGGGTGAACCCGCTCCCGGGGGCGCCGCGATCGTCCACGGGGGCGAACATGGTGCCGATGAACAGGATCATGCCGTCGGGATACTGGTGATAGCGGCCGATGGCCTGCGCCGCGAGGTCGGCGAGGTCGCGGCTGATCTCGGCCACGTGGGTCGTGTGCTTCACGCGGAAGCCGTCGAGGCCCTCCACGATCGTCTCGAAGCTCAGGCGGCGCGCGGAATCGAGGGTGAAGGTCTCGTCCAGCACCCGGACGAAGGGGCCGACGGCGCACGAGGCGTTGTTGTCCTTGGCGCGGCCGAGGAGGAGGGCGCTCCGCCCTTCCACGTCGCGCAGGTTGACGTCGTTGCCGAGGGTCACGCCCACGATGACGCCCGCGCGGTTGATCACGAGCACCAGCTCGGGCTCGGGGTTGCTCCAGACCGACGCGGGGTGGATTCCCACGCGGGCGCCCAGCCCCACCGCGGCCATGGGCGGGCACTTGGCGAAAAGCTCGGCGTCGGGCCCGATCCCGACCTCGAGATATTGCGACCACATGCCGCGGGCGACCAGCACGTCCTTGATGCGGCCCGCTTCCGGCGATCCCGGCCTGACGCCGCGCAGATCGGGCCCGATGATGGCCTGGATCTCGCGCCGGACTCCGTCGGCGAGCGCGGGGTTGCCCCGCGCGCGCTCCTCGATGACGCGCTCGAGCAGGCTCGCCACGAAGGTCACCCCGCTCGCCTTGACCGCCTGCAGGTCGCACGGGGCGAGCAGCCAGGGGCGCGAGGAATCGCGCTGGCCTTCCCGGCTGTTGGCCACGATGTCGCCGAGTCGCCCGGCGGCGGGCGCGACCTTGATGGCCGCCCGCACCTCGTCGGGCGCGGCCACGTTCAGGAGCTGGCTGACCGTCGGATACGACGGCGTCAGGTCCACCACGTCGTCCCCGCGCACCGCCACCACGCTGGGCCCCTGCTCGGCCGGGACCCACACGCGCCCGATGAGCAGGGCCCGGGCATCGCGGGGCACGCACTCGTCGGCGGACAGCTTCGCTCTCGACGTCATCGTCCTCTCCTTGCCCTCACCGATCCAGCCAGGCGCTCAGCAGGCGGCCGCCGTAATCGTAGCCGAGGTTGGGGCCATAGTTCTTCAGCGCGCCGTCCCACACGAAGAGGGTCACGGGCGAGTAGATCTCGATGATGTACTGCTGGACGGCGACCAGGCGCTGGATCTCGTGGATGAGGCGCCGGCGCGCCGCCACCTCCTGGGTCCGCCGCTGGCGAACCAGAAGATCGGTGAGGGCGGGGTCGTTGACCTTGGCGACGTTGCGAGGGTGTCCAGGATAGTAGTTGGTGAAGAGGTAGTTGTCGGGGTCCACGAAGGGGGTGGCCCCATAGTACATGGCCTCGTAGTTGCCGGTGGCGGTGGCCGTGATGTAGGCGCCGTACTCCTTCTGGTTCAGCTTCGTGTCGATCCCTACCGCCTTCAGGTCCTTGAGGATGAGCTGGATGGCGTCGTCCATGAAGGTGGAGCCGTAGTTGTTGAAGTCCATCACCGTGGCGAACCCGCGCGGGTACCCCGCCTCGGCGAGCAGGCGCTTCGCCGCCGCGGGATCATGGCGGTAGTAGCGCGCGCCGTCTCCCAGCTGATCCACGGGTAGCGCCCACTCCTGGAGCCCCGCGGGCACCGCCGCATTCAATCGGCCGACCCCGTCGGCCACGGCGGCGATCAGCTCCTGCCGGTTCATGGCGTGGGAGATGGCCCGGCGTACCCGCACATCGGAGAAAGGCGCCTTGTCGGTGCGCATGAACACTCTGTACCCGACATTGCTCGGCAGCTCCGCCGTCTTGAGATTCGGCCGGTGGCGCTTGAGCTGGTCCTTGATCGTGTTCCAGTCGGTGCGGTTGATGGCCCCCGTGTTCTCCCAGCCGAGGTCGTACTTGCCCGCGAGGAAGGCCGCCATGCGCGAGGCATTGTCGTCGTCGATGGTGACCTCGATCCGGTCGATATAGGGCAATCCCGCGAGGAAGTAGGCGGGGTGACGGACGAGGGCGTAGGACACGTTCGGCCGGTAGCTCTCCAGCATCCACGGCCCCGTGCCCACGGTAGCTTCCGCCCTCTTCAGGTCGCCGAACTTCTCCACGCACTCGCGGGCGATGATGGCCAGGGTCATGGGGTTGGCGAGCATGTCGAGGAACCAGGCGAAGGGCTCCTTCACGGTGAACTTCACCGTGTAGCGGTCGAGGGCCTCCACCTTGTCCACGGCGGCCAGCATGTACGACTGCGGGTTGCCCGTCACCGTGCGGAAGCGGTCCATCGAGTAGACGACGTCCTCGGCGGTGAGCTCTCGTCCGTTCACGGGAGGCTTCGGGTGGAATCTCACGCCCCTTCTCAGCTTGAAGACGTACGTGGTCTCGTCGGGCTGGGTCCACGACTCGGCGAGATCGCCCTCGAAGGGAAAGGTGCCCGGCCGGATCGAAGGCCCCGCCTTGTGCTTGAGCAACCGGCTGTGCGTGAGGGTGTAGGGCACCTGCGTCCTGAAGGCGAGCGTGAGGTACGGATCCCAGTGCGGCGGGTCCCAGAGCCGGAGCGAGAGCGTGCCGCCGCGCTTCGGGGCCTGGGCCGCGACGGGGGACGCGACGAGGGCGGTCCAGCCGGCCAGCGCTCCCACGGCGGCCGCCGAGGCGCCCTGCGCGAACAGCTCGCGGCGGGTGACGGCCGCCGTCACGGGCTACAGTCCGTAGAGCGCGGCGGCGTTGTCGCGGGTGAGCTGCTTGCGCATCTCGGGCGAGAGGTCGCCCATCTGCTTCTCGATCACCTTCCGGGAGTTCGGCCACGTGCTGTCGGGATGCGGGTAGTCGGACGCCCAGAGCAGGTGCCCCTCGCCGTAGAACTTCAGGAGCGACATGGCGACGTGGTCTTCCTGGAAAGACACCCAGACCTGGCGACGGAAGAGCTCGCTGGGCTTCATGAAGAGGTCGATGCCACCGCGCTGGTCCCAGTATTCCCTCGCCTCGTAGAGCCGCCAGAAGCGATAGTCCAGCTCCTGGACGATCCAGGGCAGCCAGCCCACGCCGCTCTCCGCCATGACCAGCCTGAGCTTCGGATGCCGCTCCAGGATGCCCCAGCCGAACAGATCGACGAAGGGATCGAGGAACTGACTCATGAAAAGCTTGGTGGTGTTGAAGACGCTGGCCGTCTTGTCCTGATCGACGGCCATCGGACCCATCAGGCTGCCCCCGACGCCGAAGACGACGACATGGAAGGACAGGATGAGGCCCGTCTCCTCGAAGGCCGTCCACAGCGGCTCCCAGGCGGGATCGCTGATGCGCGGTGTCGCCCGCGCGATCTGGAGGTTGGCCTGACGGAGCCCTCCCTTCTTCGCGAGCCGGTACACCTCGTCGCGGGCGGCGGTCGGATCCTCCGGCGGCAGGATCGCCGCGCCGAGAAGCCGGCGCGGGGCGGACGAGCAGAACTCGATCAGCCAGTCGTTGTAGGCCTGGAGACAGGCCGTGCGGAGCGCCGGGTCCTCGACGCTCATGGAGCTGACCGGCCCGTACATCACCTGCGCCTCGACGCCGTCGCGGTCCATGTCGGCCAGGCGCAGCGTCGCGTTCGCCGGCCTCAGCTCGGTCTCGTCGACCCCGCCCCGGTCGAACGCGTTGAACGCCGACTTGGGCCCGGTCGCCCGTCGCCCTCCCGCCCACCGTCCCCAGAACCCGCCGTCGCAGAGCCACACGGAGCCGGCGTCGCGATCCTCGACGCGCGGCGCCCGGTCCCGTAGCGTCCTCGGGAGGCGCGTCGTCCACAGATCGCGCGGCAGGTACTGGAGATCGAGATGGTCGTCGGCCGAGATGAGCTTGTAGTCCACGTGATCCTCCGGTGGGCGGTGCGCCCGCACCGCCGCGCGATCGAGTCTAAGCGTGCGGGCAGCCATGATCAAGGGCGCGGGGCACTGGGGCAATTTGCTTCGCCATACTTCGTTCTCGGTCGCCTGCAACGCTCAACGTACATACCGGTACGCCTCGCGTTGCAGGCTCCCTCGGGCGTGGCAGTTCGAGCTGAGGGCGCAGCCCGAGGCGAGGGCTGAGTGGATCTGGCTCGCAACTTGCCCCAGTGCCAGCGCCCAACTGACCTCACCGGGCGCCCGCCGTGGCGTGGGTATCGATCAGCCGGTACACTGTGTCCGGCTCCCGCATCCCGCGCGGTGAAAGGGGAACCCCATTGGCCACGTCCAAGACGACGCCGTTCACCATCGCTGTCCCGCAGGCCGTGCTCGACGACCTCCGCGAGCGTCTGGCCCGCACGCGCTTCCCCGATCAGCCGCCCGGCGCTCCGTGGGCCTATGGCACGGACCTCGGCTACCTGCGCGAGCTCGTCACGCACTGGCAGACCCGCTACGACTGGCGCAAGCACGAGGCCGAGCTCAACGGCTTCCGCCAGTTCACGGCCCCCGTGGCCGGGATCACCGTGCACTTCATCCACGAGGAGGGCCGCGGGCCCGCGCCCCTGCCCCTCATCCTCTCCCACGGCTGGCCCGGCTCGGTGTGGGAGTTTCACAAGATCGTCCCCATGCTGACCGATCCCGCGCGCTTCGGCGGCGACGCGCGCGATGCCTTCACGGTGGTGGCGCCGTCGTTGCCCGGCTACGGCTTCTCCTTCGCGCCCGGGCAGGCCCGCTTCGGCATCACCGAGATCGCGGATGCCTGGGCCCAGCTCATGACCGACGTGCTCGGCTATCGTCGCTTCGCGGCCCAGGGCGGCGACTGGGGCGGCTTCATCACCTCGCGGCTGGGCGCGGCCTATCCCGAGCGCCTGGCCGGCATTCACGTGAACCTTTTGTCGCTTCGACGAGATCTCCCGCGTCCCGACACGCCGACGCCGGAGGAGCGCGCGTACCTGGACGATCTCGGAAAATGGCTGCGCGAGGAGACGGGCTACCAGTGGATCCAGGGCACCAAGCCCCAGACCCTCGCCTATGGCCTCACCGACTCGCCCGCGGGGCTGGCCGCGTGGATCGTCGAGAAGTTCAGGACGTGGAGCGACTGCGGCGGCGACGTCGAGCGCAGCTTCTCCAAGGACGAGCTGCTCACGAACGTGATGCTGTACTGGGTCACGGGGGCGATCGGCTCGTCCTTCTGGCCCTACTATGCCCGCTACCACGCGCCCTGGCCCATCGCCGACGGCCAGCGCATCGAGGTGCCCACGGCCTACGCCGACTTCCCGAAAGAGATCATCCGCCCACCGCGCTCGTGGGCCGAGCGCGTCTACAACATCAAGCGCTGGACGGTGATGCCATCGGGCGGCCACTTCGCCGCCCTCGAGGAGCCCAGGCTCCTCGCCGAGGACATCCGCGCTTTCTTCCGCGACCTGAGATGAAAGAGGGGATTCCGTCATGAAGCTTGGCTTCTCGCTTCCCATGGCCGGTCCGTGGGCGACGCCGCAAAACCAGATCCTCGTCGCCCAGCGCGCGGAGGCGCTCGGCTATCACTCCCTCTGGGTCTTCCAGCGCATGCTCTATCCCATCAAGCCCCAGAACGACTACCCGCCCTTGCCCGGCCAGCCCTGGCCCAAGTCCTTCGAGCGCGTGATGGATCCGCTCGTCTCGCTCGCCTTCGTGGCCGCCGTCACCTCGCGCATCAGGCTGGGCACGAGCGTGCTGATCGTGCCGTACTACACGCCGATCATGCTCGCCAAGCAGCTCGCCACCCTCGACATCGTCTCGGGCGGGCGGCTGGACGTGGGCCTCGGGCTCGGCTGGTCCAAGGACGAGTTCGACGCCGTCGGCGTGCCGCACCAGGGTCGCGGCAAGCGGGCCGACGAGTTCCTGCGCTGCCTCAAGGCCATCTGGACCGAGGACCCCGTGGAGTTCAAGGGCGAGTTCTACTCGGTCCCGCGCGCCCGGGTGGAGCCTCGGCCCGTCCAGCGCCCGCATCCGCCCATCACCATCGGCGGCTACGGTCCCACCGTGATCCGTCGCGCCGTCACCTATGACGGCTTCAACGGCGGCAATGTCCCGCTGGGTCAGGTCGCGCCGCTCGTCAAGGAGATCAAGGCGGCGGCCGAGGCGGCGGGACGAGATCCCGCAACGCTCCAGATCGTCTCGCGCGGCAGCTTCCAGCTCCACGCGACGCCCAAGGGCCCCGACCGTCGCCCGCTCTGGGGCTCCCTCGCCGAGATTCGCCAGGACGTGGAGCGCTACGCGGAAGCCGGACTCACCGAGCTGTTCCTGGAGGCCAACTTCGATCCCCGGGGCGTCACCCTGGAGGGCGCGCTCGAGGTGCTGGAAGCCCTCGCCCCGGGGTCAGGTCTTGCAATATGACACTCCGACATGCGGGCGTGATCGTATGGGCTCAACGCGTGACACGTAAGTCGAGCGCGTGGGTGCAATCGGCTTCTCCCGCGCACGGGGCGAAGCCCAGGGCTTCGTAGAGGCGCGCGGCCTCGGGGTTCGCCGTCCGCAGCCGCAAGCGGTCGAACGAGCCGCGCGCCGCCGCGATGACTTCCACCACGAGCCGCCGGCCGATCCCGTGGCGCCGATACGCCTCCATGACATAGAGGTGGCGCACCCGGCCCCCGGCCCTCCGCGGTGTACGGGTCGACATTGAGCCCGCACGCGCCGACGACCTCGCCGTTGACGCGCGCGGCGTATAGCGCCTCGCCGGGCTGGTCAAAGCGGTTGGTACCACTGGCCCACTCGGCGATCAGCCGGCGGACGAATCGGAGGCCAGACCGCTCGCTCTCAGCGACCAGCGTCGTGAACGAGGTCGCCGAAAGCTCGCGCACTCGCTCGATGGTCGAATCGCTCACGCGGCCCCCGCCCGCCCGGCCCAAGATGACATGGTCAGACCTGATCTTCGCTTAAGATACGAGTGATCATGAGCGTGCCCACGTCGATGATCCGCTGTCCCGTGTGCGTGGACTCCGCGACCTCGCGCTGGGGCTCCCGAGAGGGCCACGCCATCTTCGAGTGTGGCGCGTGCGGGCTGAGCTTCTTCGACCTCTCGAGCTTCACGGCCCACGACTATCGAGATTACTACCGCTATACGGAAGCCTGGAGCGAGACCGACATCGTGTACGAGGTCGAGGTGCGTCGACGGCGGACCGTCCGACAGCTCCGACGCCTCGCCTCCATGATCCCCGGCCGCCGCCTGCTCGACATCGGGGCAGGGCCCGGATACTTCTGTCGCATCGCCCTCGACGAGGGCTGGAACGCCGCGGGCGTGGAGATCTCGGCGCGGGCCGTGGAGATCGGCCGGGACCGGCTCGGCGTGAGCTACATCGATCTCGAGGCGGTGCCCGCGGCCAGCGTGGACGTCGTCTGCTGCCGCCACGTGGTCGAGCACGTGGCGGATCCGCTCGGCCTTCTCCAGGCGCTTCGGCGAGTGCTCAGGCCCGGCGGCGTGCTCGTCGTGCACGCCCCCCATCAGGAGCCGTTGAGCTTTCTCCTGCGAAATCGGCTCCTCCGCGGGCCGGACATCCTGTGCGCCCTCTACCTGCCGGACCACGTGCTGGGCTTCACCGGCTCATCGCTGTCGCGGGTGGCGAAGCGAGCGGGCTTCGACACGCTCTCCGTGGAGACCACCGGCAAATGGAGCGCCTATTCCGATCCCTTCTTCCTCCGCCATCACATCCGCCAGCGGACCTTCCTGACCCTGTCCCGTCACGTCACACGCCAGCTCGTCGACAGCATGGGCGCCCGCTTCGGTCGCGGCGACTGGGTCGTCGGCCACTTCCGCAAGAGCCCCGACTAGACGGGCGTCCGATTCCGTCGCCTGCACGGCCCCAGGCTCTTGTTGAAGCCGGTCCCTTGCCAGAACTCTGGAGGCGGCGACAGTTCAGGCTTCCCGATCCAGCCCGTACGAACCTCGAGAAAGTACCTGGCACCATCGGGATCTGTACATACTCCACCGCGTCGAGCACTATCTGATCCCACTCGCCCAGGAAGCGAAGATCGTGGAGGGTCTTGGGATAGCGTCCGTAGCGAACTTTGTGGAGCTCGACCAGAGCGACGGCGGTCTTCAGATGCTGGTCGCCAAACATGTTGTCGAATGGCCGAGTGACGCCGGACTTGACGAGGAAGTAGGCGCCGATTCCTACGCCCGTTCCGACGACCACGACGAGTGCAGTGAAGACAATCCACAGGATCTTGATGCTGCGCGTCATTCGCGACCCTGCCCCGACGCCTAGCGCCCAGCGCCCCGCACGATCGAGAGAAAGGAGGCCTTATCCGCCACCCGTTACCGGAACAGCGACTTCAGGAGCAGGGAGGCGATACCCGGCTCGCGGAGGAGGGCCACGATGAGGTCGCGGTGGCGATTGAAGCGGGCGGTGCGGCGGATGACGTCCTGGACGGAGTCGGAGCCGAGGGCGCGCACGAGCTCGTCGATCTCGCGGTCGCGGCAGCGGACGAGGAACTGGCGGAGCCAGCCCGACATGCGCAGCTCCGGCCCGAGCTGCGTCTCCCAGCGATCTTCGTAGCGCTTGAGAAAGCCCTCGTCGAGCCGCCCGGCCTGGAAGCCCTCGATCAAGGTGTCGGCGGCGAGCGAGGCCGTGAGCAGGCTGTAGTAGATGCCGCCGCCCGTGGTCGGCTTCGTGAAGCCGCCCGCGTCACCCACGAGGAGGAGCCGATCGGCCACCGTCTGCGGCGCGGGCTGCAGGGGCAAGAGACGCCGCACCGGGCGGCCGGGCTCGCCACGCAGCCGCGCCCGCACCTCGGGCCGGGCGAGAAACCGCGCGAGCCCGGCGCCCGCGTTGCCGCGCGAGAGGACGCCAAGCTTGAGGGCAGCGCCCTCGCCGCGCCGCACGGGCACCGCCCAGAGAAAGCCATCGGGCGCGATCTCGCGACCGAAGTGGATCTCGACGACGTCGGCGGGATCGCTCTCCACTTCGACCTGCGCCGTGTGCAGCATGTGGGCGGGCAGCCCCAGGCCAAGCTGGCGATGGAGGCGATAGGAGACGCCGCAGGCGAGGACGCAAGCCCGGGCGTGGATGGCTCGCCCGCCCGCGAGGAGCGTGACACCGTCGGCGTCCGACGCGATCTCGTCCACCCGCGCGCCCGTGCGCACGGTCGCCCCGGCGCGCTGCGCCTGCTCGGCCAGGCTCCGGTCGAACTGGGCTCGGTCCACGGCCAGGATCTCCTCGGTGCCCGACCCCGTCCACGGCACGTGGCAGGAGCCTCCGCCGGGGGCGATGAGGCGGGCGCGCCGCAGGCGGTTGAGCACGACGTCCTCGGAGATCTTGGTCAGCGTGGCCGTCTCGAGGGAGATGATGCCCGTGCAGTGGACGGGCTCCCCGACGTGCTCGTGCTCTTCGAGGACGGTGACGTCGAGGCCCGCCTCGGCGCAGCGGCGGGCGGTCAGGAGGCCGGCCGGGCCGCCCCCCACGACCGCGACATCGTGCATGCGGCCATGATAGCGGCGGCGGCTTGCCCTACCAAGCTTTGTGGCACTGGGTCAATTTGCTTCGCCATACTTCGTTCCGAGCGGGCCGGCAACCCTCAACGTACGTTCAATTCAGCCCTCGCCTCGTGGCTGCGCCCCTCAGCTCGAACGGCCACGTACGCCTCGGGTCTGGCTCGCAACTTGCCCCAGTGCCAGGGGCGTGATCAGATCTTGGGGCCGCGGCGATCCCAGCGGCCGAGTCCCGTGATCCAGAAGGACATCGCGATGAGCCGCAGGTCGAGCCAGAAGCTCCGCCGGCGGATGTAGAGGAGATCGTAGCGGAACTTCCGGCGCCGGGGGACGTCGCGGGCGGCGAAGACCTGGGCGATGCCCGTCAGTCCCGGACGCACTTGATGCCGGCGCTCGTAGCCCGGCACGTCGGCCAGCCGGCCGAGGGCGCCGCCGGAGCTGGTCTCGATCTCGGCCGGCACGAGGGCGCGCGGACCCACGAAGCTCATGTCACCCACGAAGATGTTCCAGAGCTGCGGCAGCTCGTCGATGGCCGAGGCCCGGAGCCAGGACCCCACGGGTGTGATGCGCCGATCACCCTCCATCGCCTGGAGGGGCCCGAAGCGCTCGGCATCCGGCACCATGGAGCGGAACTTCAAGCTCCGGAAGGGGCGCCCGCCCACCCCGACGCGCTCCTGGCTGAACAGGACGGGCCCGCCGTCGCCGAGCTTGATGGCGAGGGCGACCAGGGCCCAGAGCGGCGCCGAGAGGACGAGCCCCAGGCCCGCGAGCGCCACGTCGAACGCGCGCTTCCGTCGCGACTGACGCACGGGGCGCGGCTCGCTCCCCGCCTCGCGGAGGGTCCGGGCGTAGGCATCCACCTGCCCCGGCCGGTCGAAGCTCTCGGCGGCCCGGCGCGCGTTGGCGCCCAGATGCCGGCACAGCTCGCGGTCGCGGTAGAGCTCGAGCACGCGGGAGGCCAGGACCGCGGCGTCGCCCGGGGGGGCAAGCAGCCCGCAGTCGTGCTTGAAGGTGATGTTGGCGACCTCGCAGGCGGGCTCGACGGCGGCGACGTAGGGACGGCCCGCGGCGAGGATCCCGTAGAGCTTGCTCGGCACGATGCAGCCGGCGAGCCCCTGGCGGAGTCCGATCACGAACATGTCCGCGCTGCCGAAAGCATCGGCCAGGCCCTCTTCCGGCTGGCGCGGGAGAAATCGCACCCGCTCGAGGCCCAGTTCGTTCACGCGGGCGGCGAGGGCCGCCTGCCGAGCGCCGCCGCCCATGAGCACCCACTCGATGCCGGGCTCGCCCCGGAGCCGCGCCGCCGCGTCCACGAACGTGTCGAGGTTCTGCGAGAGGCCGAGGTTGCCCGAGTGCATGACCACGAAGGGCTCCGCGAGGCCGTGGGCCCGGGCGAAGGCATTGTCCTTGGGCCGCGGGATGATGGCGGCGCAGTCGGCCCAGTTGTGGATCACCGTCACGCGGGCGGGATCGGCGCCCTTGCCGTCCACCAGGCGGTCGCGCATCGTCTCGCCCACGGCCACGATCCGGTCGGCGCGCGCGACGAGGGCGCGTCCCACCCTTTCCAGCGCCGCGTCCATCAGACGGCTCCGGAAATTCTCCATGAGGCGGGTCACCTCGGGGAAGAGGTCCTGGCAGACATAGACGAAGCGCGCGCCGGCCCGCCGCGCGGCGTACAGGGCGGCGAGGCCGATGATCGGAGGATCGGTGAGCGCCACCACCACGTCGGGACGCGCGGCGCGGCGGCCGGCCACCCAGGCGGAGAAGAAATAGCTGAGGTAGTTGGCGACGCGACCCGCGAAGCGCGACTTGTCGAAGGTGGTGCCGCGGGCGCGCAGGATCTCGACGCCCTTCCGCGTCTCGCGACGCACGAGCCCGAAGCCGCGGCCGCCGTCGCCCGGCCGCTCGCCGCACACCACCGTCACTTCCATCCCGTGCCGGGCCACCAGGTCCTCGCAGAGCTGGGTGAGGAGCTGGCCGGTGGCGCCGTCGTCGGGCCAGTACGAGCGGTTGAAGACGCAGACCTTCATGCGCCCTTCTCCACGCCCGTCGAGCCGAGGACGAGGGCGTCCATGCGCGTGCGCAGGAAGCAGTCGAGGGCCTGGAGCGGCGTGAGCACGATGGGCTCGTTCTCGTTGAACGAGGTGTTGAGCACCACGGGCACGCCGCTGAGCTTCTCGAAGGCCTTGATGAGCTGCCAGTATTCAGGGCTCGCGCTCCGGCTCACGGTCTGCAGCCTCCCCGTGCCGTCCACGTGGGTCACGGCAGGAATGATGTCGCGCTTCTCGGGCCGCACCGGGTACACCTGGACCATGAAGGGGTCGGGGACGGCGCCCACGAAGTAGTCGTCCAGCGACTCCTCGAGGATGGAGGGCGCGAAAGGACGAAACCGCTCGCGCATCTTGATCTTGCTGTTGATGATGTCGCGCATGTCCGCGCGGCGCGGGTCGGCCACGATGCTGCGCTGGCCGAGGGCGCGGGCGCCCCATTCCATGCGCCCCTGGAACCAGCCCACCACCTGCCCCTGGGCCACGCGCTCGGCCGCCCAGCGCGCGCGGTCCTCGAGGTCCTCGAGGGGCACGAGGCGGCAGCCGGCCCGCGAGAGATCCTCCTTTCGTTGCGTCAGGGCCTCCTGGACGGCGGCCGCGTCGAAGCGCGGGCCCCACGAGGCGTGGTCCATGGTGAAGCCGTTACGGGGATTGCCGAGCCGCTCGTGCCAGACCATCAAGGCCGCGCCGAGCGCGGTGCCGTCATCGCCGGCCGCGGGTTGGATGTTGACCTCGGTGAAGGGCGTCTCCGTCCGGATCTTCCCGTTCATCACGCTGTTCAGGGCGCAGCCCCCCGCGAGGGCGAGACGCTTGAGCCCGGTGCGTCGCTGGACCGAGCGGAGGAGGTGGAAGGCCGCCTCCTCGAAGACCGCCTGCGCCGAGGCCGCGATCGCTTCGTGCCGCGGCTCGAGCGGATCCTCCGGGCGACGCGCGGGCCCGAGCAAGGCTTCGAGCTCGGCCGTGAAGACGCGCCCGATCACGGGCTCGCCGCCCTCCCAGGTCATGTCGACGCCGCCCGTGTGGTGGCGGAAGTAGCGGAGGTCGAGACGGAACGTCCCGTCGTCAACCAAGTGGATGATCTGTCGGAGGGCGGGGGCGAAGTCGGGGGCGCCATAGGCGGCCAGGCCCATCACCTTGTACTCGTCGCCGTACTTCATGAAGCCGAGATACTGGGTGATGGCGAGATAGAACATCCCGAGCGAATGCGGGAAGTGCACGCGACCGAGCACGTCGAGGCGATTGCCGTGGCCCGTGCCCCAGGAGGTGCTCACGAAATCGCCGAAGCCGTCGATGGCGCACACGGCCGCCTCCTCCCACGGCGAGACGAAGAAGGTGCTCGCGAGGTGGGCGGGATGATGCTCGACCCAGTGCATGCCGGAGCGCACGTACCACGGCGAGAGTCCGAGGGCGGTCGCGGCTTCCTCTGCGGCGTCCTTCACGCGCCTCCGGTTGGTGGCGCGATCCTTGACGAGACGGAGCGAGGGACGGTGGAGCGCGGCGTACAGCGCCTTCCTCCAGAAGTGCGCGCGCGGATCGCGGGCGATGGCGATGGCGGAGAGCTCAAAGGGCTCGATGCCCGCCATGCTGAGGCAGGCGCGGATGGACTCCGCGGGAAAGCCGGCCCAGTGCTTGACTCGAGTGAGCCGCTCCTCGGCTATCGCTGCGGCCAGCCGTCCGTCCACGAGAAGCGCGGCCGCCGCATCTCCGTGATACGCGCTGATGCCGAGAACCGCGTTCATGAACCCGGTTTTCTCCCTTGGCTGAGGCGTCCGACCCAAATCGGAGCATACGCTGTGCCACGGCTTAGGCCCAAGCTTTTCAGGTACTTATAAGACGGACGACGGCCCTCCGAAGAGACCCCAACGACACTTTCTGCGAGGGGTTTCCCACGTCTGTCAGCGACGGGGCTCGCCGAGGGTGGCGAGAAACCGAGCGCTGAATGCCCGCGGAGTGAAATCACGCTCCCAGCGGGCGCGGCCCGCTTCACCCATTCGTCGCGTGAGGGCGGGATCCTGGAAGAGCCTGAGGAGAGACTTCAACACGCTTTCGGGATCGGCGGGGTCCACGAGGTAACCGCTGGTTCCATCTTCGATGAGCTCGGAGGCCGAGCCCGTCGCGCCCACGCAGGCGCGACCGGCGCGCATCGCCTCGAGGAAGACGAGCCCGAAGCCCTCCTCGCTCGACGGCATGACGAAGAAGGCGCAGTCGCGATAGAGCGTGTCGAGGCCCGTCTCCGTCACGCGCCCCTCGAAGCGGATGGCCGCGCCGAGCGCGGCGGCCCTCGCCTCGAGTCGCGGAAGGTCGTTACCCGCTCCCGCCACCACGAGGCGCGCGCCCGGAATCTCGGCGAGGAGACGCGGCCAGATGTCGATGAGAAGATCGTGCCCCTTGTAGCGCTCGGCGGAGGCCATGCGTCCCACGATGAGGGCGAAGCCGCCCGCGACCGCCCGCGCCTCCCCCTCGAGGGGTTCTTCGAGAGCGGGCGCGGCGAGATGGCACACCGTGATGTCCCGCGAGGCCAGGTCGGGATTCGCCTCGCGAAAGCGCCTGATCGTGTGCTGGGAGATCGCCAGGACGCGACCCGCGCGCGCGAAGGCCACGCGCTCGAGCCGGCGGAGGGGCCGCCAGCACTCGATACCCACGAGCACCGTCGCGAGCGTGGCGCGGCGCCACCAGGCGAGGAGCTGGGCCAGGGGCCCCAGGCGCAGATGGAGGCAGACCACGTGCGCGGGCGAGGGACCTTGGCGGAGCATCCGCGCGGTGAGCGCGGTCAGGCCGAGCTTGCTTCCGCCCGCGCCGGCAAGCCCGATTCCCTGCCCGGGATCGGCGAGCGTCGAGCTCTCGTCGTGCAGGGTGAGCACGCGGACCGGGGCGAGCGCGCGCGCCACCTGTCGTGACATGGCCGAGACGCCGTCCATCCCGGCGAGCCCCGGGGTGACGACGATCGACGGGGCGCCGTGCACCGCCGCGCGATACCACTCGGCGAGATCGGCGGCGACCGCGTCCCAGGCGTAGCGCCGCCCCACGAGCGCACGTCCCCGCTCGCCCATGGCGCGCGCGCGGGCGGGATCGTCGAGCAGCGTCCGCATGCCCGCGGCCATGGCCTCCGGCTCCTGGGCGACCCAGAATCCCGCCCCCACGCTCTCGATCTCTTCCCACGGGCACGTCCGTGTCGCCACCACGGGCACGCCCGCGGCCATGGCCTCCGCCGCGCTCAGCCCGAAGCTCTCGGAGTCCGAGCACAGCACGAGAAGGCTCGAGGTGGAGAGCAGCGCCCATTTGTCCGTCTCCTCGAGCTGACCGGCCCAGTGGACTCGCGGAGCGGCGAAGCGCGGCTCCATCTCGCCGCGATGGCCGCGCTCGTCGGGACCGGCGATGACGAGGCGGGTGTCGGGTCGGACGGCCAGCACGCGGTCGAAGGCCTGGGCGAGGAGATCGAGGCGCTTGATCGGATGAATCCGCCCGAGAAAGGTAACGAGGGGCGCTCCGTCCGGCACGCCCAACCGTCGGCGGATCTCCGATCCGGCCGTGGCCGGGACGGGCGGCGCCTCCACTCCATTCGGCAGCGTGACCACGGGAGCGCCGGGCGCCCACGCTCGAACCGCCCGCGCTTCGGCCCGCGAGGTGGCGTGGAGGAAGGCCGCGTCGAGGAGGCCCCGGCGCTCGATCAGCCGGTACGCGATGCGCTTGCGCCAGCCACGCCGGGCGATGGAGCCCGGGTCGAGCATGCCGCGCGGCGAGATCACGAGAGGCACTCGGGCGCGGCGCGCGTGGCGCGCCGCGGCCCACCCCGGCGCGCTCCAGAGGCCGTGCACGTGCACGAGATCGCTTCGCGAGACGGCGTCGTCGAGGGCGGCGCCGAGGCCGCGGGCCCCGAAAAACCGCCGGGGGAAGCCGCGCGGCAGGTAGCGCACGGGCACTCCCTCGTAGAGATCGCCCTCGAGCGGCGAGCACGGCAGCTCGGATGGTCCGTCGGCCGTGGTGGTCAGCACCTCGGCCTCGACGCCCTGGTGGAGGAGGGCGCGACAGAGCCCGAGCACGCTCCGGGGCGGCCCGCCATAGCGGAAGGCGGGCGCGAAGTAGGGCGTGACGTGGAGGATGCGCATGGAGCCGACCTTCAGCGTCCCAGCCGCCGGCGTCCGGCCCGGCGGGGCCTCGTCGAGCGCGAGCCACCCGAGTGCCAGAGCAGGACGCGGTCCAGCACGAGGGTGAGGCCGCCGAGATAGACCATCATGGTCACGGTCAGTCCCAGCGTCTTGATCCAGGACCGCTCGAAGATGTAGAGGCACAGCCAGAACATCACCGTGGCCAGCCCCACCGCGAGATCGCGATGGCGGATCGCTCCGAGCCACCAGTGGTACGCCATCCCGATGAGGAAGCCGTAGACGAGGACGGGCAGGAACATGAGGGGCACGCCGAAGTCGACGTAGGACTCCGCGGCATAGCCGAAGGCGATGTTCGTCCCTTCCTTCGCTCCCGCCACCCACACCCCGGAATACTGCGTCACCATCTCGCTGTCGGCCATGACCTCGCCCTTGTCCGGGAAGAGAAAGCGCGGCATCACGAGGTTGGTGAGGGCCTTCCCGAGGATGGCTCCATTGGTATGCGGCAGGACCTGGGGCACGCGGCTCACCGCGAGCGCGGGATAGTAGACGACCCAGAGCCGGTCCACGAACTTGTCCACGTCCTCGAACAGCTCCGTGCGGTCGCTGTTGAGCCACGCGGAGGTCAACGCCGTGATGCGCTTCAGGCGCGCCTCGCGGGACTCCGCGAAGACCTGGCTCTCGAAGTCGTGACGGAAGTCCTGCCGGATGGCCATCCACAGCACGCCCGTGAAGAGCATGGGGACGGCGAGGACGCCGAGCACGATCCAGTGCTTGATGTTGCGCCGATCGAAGACACCGAGAAGGGCGACGGCGGCGAGCATGATCGGCTCCCGAAAGCCCGCGAAGAAGCCCGTGAAGCCCAGGGGGATCTCGCAGAGGAGGATGAGGGCCATCCATCCCCAGCGGATGCGCGGGTAGGTCAGGCGCCGGAAGATCATGAAGAGGGTGGCCAGCCGCGCATAGGTCAGGGCGAGGATGGCCTGGGTCAGGGCCGGGACTTCCCAGGCGAAGCTCTGGATCGTCCCCGTCGCGATGGTCGTCCCCACGTAGACGGCAAGCAGAGTGGACCACGTGAAGGCGTTCGCGAGCCGCGGGTCACCGCTCGACCTCGGCGCGGGCAGGACCTTCATGCCGAGCACGAGGCCGAGGAGGAGCGCGACGAGACAGCCGAGGCCGATCAGGACCATGGGCCGGTAGTCGCTCAGGTCCATGGTGTCCAGCGATCGACTGGTCAGCGCGTGGTAGTAGACGCCCATGGTGATCTGGGCCCACTGGAAGGTGAAGGCCATGGCGAGGACGGGCGGGCCGTCGGCGGTTCTCAGATACCGCCATCCCGCGCACAGGACTACGATGCCGGCCGCGGCGATCCAGTCCGCCGCGATGATCCAGGCGCCCGTCGCGGCCGCCGCCACCCCGAAGGCCCAGACCACCGGAGAGCCGTTGAGCGATCCGCTCAGGGATTTCCCGGCCGACCGGTAGCCTCCGGCCGCGGGCAGCATCGACATCGCGGGGCGATTGAAGCGAAGCATGGCTAGGTCAGGATCTCTTCCTCGTCCGCCGTGGCTCCGACCACGGTGTGCGGACGGGCCAGGGTCACGCATGCGGCCACGAGTCCGGCTGTGGCCGCCGCGAAGGAATACATTTCCGCGCGCGCCCGGCACGCCGGGACCGCGTCGTGGCCCGCGCGCAGGCGCGCCCGCACCCGCTCGAGCGAGCGGGCCAGCGCCGCCACGTCGCCTGCCGCGAACACCTCGCCCGTCTGGCCGGGCGTGATGAGGTCGGGGGCGCATCCCACACGATCGCTGACCACGCAGGGCAGCCCCGAGGCGAGCGCCTCGTTCACCACCAGGCCCCAGGTCTCTCCCCAGTCGCTCGGCAGCGCGAGACAGTCCGCCGCGGCGTACACGCGGCCGAGCTGGGTCTGATTAAGGAAGCCCGCCCAGTGCAGCTCGACGCCGAGCTTGCGCGCCTCGGCGCGGCACTCCGCCTCGAGCTCGCCCGCCCCGACCATGAGCAGGCTCACGGGCGGAGTCATCCGCGCGATGGCCCGGACGAGGTCCAGGGGGCGCTTCTTGGGCTCGAGCTTGCCCGCGAACAGCGCCACGAAGGCAGAGCGCGGGAGGCCGAAGGCCGCGCGGGCCGCCTGGCGCGCTTCCGGCGTCTGGTGCGCGGCCGCGGCGCGCCCGAAGAACTCGGTGTCGATACAGTGCGGCGCGTCCCACATCAGCGAGTCCCTCGCCCCGAAGCGCCGGAGATAGGCGCGCGCGTGCTGGCCGACACTGAGATAGCCGTCGAAGCGCCCGAGCAGAAGCCGCGTCCGGAGCGTCCACGGCCAGCGCCGCCAATCCGTGGGAGCGGTCCCGAGGTTGGTGTCGCCGCGATAGAGCGTGGGGATCCCCTGCCGCCGGCATGCCCAGAGCGCGCGCGCGAGGGTGACGGAATGCCAGCCGGGGATCAGGGCGATGTGGGGCCGGCTCTCCCGGATGGCCGAGGCGATCTCCGGAACGTCGAGGCCCCAGAAGCGGTCGCTGTGCACGCTCTCTCCCGGCCGCGAGGGTCGAAGGACGCGACAGCGGTACCCGTCGGTCAGCGGCACGTCCCACTCAAACGGCTGTCCGAAGCCCGCCCCCTGCTGCTCCGCCGTGGGCTGCGTCGCGTAGAGCACGGTCAGGTCGATGTCGCGACAACGCGCCGCGATGTGGCGGAACCACGGGGCGTAGTACTGGACGGGATGCGTGAGGATCGCCGTGAGCCTGATGGGCTGCATGGCCGGCACCGCGCCCGCCTTCGTTTCCCGCGTCATTCCCAGGCCCGGTCGGCGAGGAGGGGGCTGTCCCGCCGGACGAAGAGGACATCGCCCATGCGCAGGCGCTTGTCCCGCGGCCGCTGGGACAGGCACGCGAAGTCGTACAGCTCGAAGCCCCGCTCGCGGAGGAACTCCAGCATGTCGACGAAGACGGCCCGGCCGTTGTCGTTGATCGGATAGAACTGCAGCTCGGTCAGGATGACTTCCGTCTTCTCCAGGAGCGCGCGGGCCCCCGTGAGGGCCGTGACCTCGTGGCCCTCGATGTCGAGCTTGAGGAGGGCCCGGTCCGATCGCGTCACGCGCGGCGCGATCAGGGCGTCGAGGGTGGTGGCGGGACATTCGACCTCGCCGGGCGCGACCTCCCCCGCGCGACCGACCCAGGCCCCCGTTCCCCCGCCCTCCTCGCCACCGCCAATCATCCGGACGCGCGAGATGCCCGGCTCGGTGATGGCGACCGCGTGCACGATCACGCGGGGCAGGCGCGCGGCGAGAGCAGTGAGGGGAGCGGCGCAGGCGGGCTGAGGCTCGACGAGGAGAAACGTGGACTCCGGGAAAACCCCGTGGGCCAGCCGCGTCCACTCTCCTCGATTGGCCCCGCAGTCGATGACCACCCGCGGGGCATATCCCACGCTTCGCAAGAGGAGGAGCGCGTCCCGCATCCCGTCGAAGCGATTCGTCGGCCAGCGGTGCACCGAGTAGCCGCCCGTCCTCAAGAGTGCCCGCATGTGCTCCTTCAGTCGGCTCATCGGCGCGCCGTCCTTCCTACCTGGTCGAGGAGGGCGGCGAGCTTGCCCGCCAGCGCGTCGGCCGACCACTCGCGCAGCGACTCCCAGTTGACGGCCGTCGGGTCGTAGCGCGGATTCTCGACGAGGGCGGCGAGCTCGCCGTAGATCGCTTCCACGCGCGCGCCGGCGCGGTCGGCGTCGCCGTAGGTGACCACGCGGGCCGTGGGCGACGCGGCCGTGCCGCGGAGGACGTCCACCACGCTGCTGGCTTCGTGGTACACGGCGAGGAGCGGGCGCTCGGAGAGGAGCGCGGGGAAGAGCTTGCTCGCCGTGTAGTGCCGCTCGCTGCTTCCCATCAGGAGGATGGCGCTGGCCTGGGTCTGGACCGTCAAGGCGTCCAGGTAATCGAGCCGCCCCGGCATCTCGGTGACGCGATCGGCGACGCCGAGCGCGCGCGCCACGGGAAGCACGCGCCACGGCGCCCCGGGGGTCGTGACGTTGCTCGTGCCGAAGAAGTGCAGGCGCAGCCGCGCGTAGAGATCAGGACGGCGGATGCCGATGAGCGCGGCCGCCTCCAGGACGGCGCGCAGCGTCTCGAAACCGAGGGGGAGCAGCGTCCCCACGTAGCAGAGATGCACCTGCCCGTCCTTGGGGTCGAACCACCGGTTGCTTCGCAGCTGCCGCCGGAGGGCGTCGAAGTCCTCGGGCTCGCCGCCCAGTGGAATGTCGGCGCACGGCCGCTCGGCGAGCCACGGATAGCGATCGCGGAGCTGCTCGTAGGTCGCGCTCGACACGGCGGTGATGGCGTCGGCGGCTCTGACCACCATCGGCTCGAGCCGCATGGCCAGGGCCCGGCTCAGCCGGCTCTTGAGATCCGGCCGGCCGCCGGGGCCACCCCCGACCGTCTCGCCCCAGGCCCCGACCCACGGATCCTGGTAGTCGAGCACGAAGGGAATGCCGAAGCGCCGCTTGAGCCAGGGCCCGAGGAGGGCGGGATAGGCGGGATAGATGGTCACGAACAGCGCGTCGAAAGGCTCGCGGCGCAGAAGCCCGGCGCAGGTGCCCAGGAGACCGGTGAAGGCGCGCAGGCCGAGGTCGCCGATGCCGAGCCGGCGCGTCAGGGAGGCCGGCCACGCGCGCGCGTGGACGACTCGCAGCCCCGGCGGCACGAGGTCGGCGAGGGCGGGATCGAGACGCCCTTCGTAGTCCCGCGGGTCGACGGCGACGACCGTGGGCTCCCAGCCGCGCGCCGGGAGATGAGGCGCGAGCAGGCGCACGCGATGCGTGGCCGCGTTCGTGTCCGGCGGAAAGTGCGGGCTCACCATCAAGACGCGGCGCACGGCTACCTCACCGCCTCCACGTAGGGCGAGTACGGCGCGTGCTTCCTAGGGGCTCCGCCAGCCACTCGGAGCTCAGATCGGGGACGAGCTCGGGCTCGAGAGAGGTGACCTCGTAGTCCCAGGAGGCGAGCAAGTCGCGGCACGCGCGCCGCTGACGCTCTCCGTGCAGGGCGAGATAGATCGCGGGACGGTACTTGGCGAAGCTTCGCGCTCCGCCTCGCAGCACGGCGTCGTCGCTGCCCTCGACGTCGATCTTGACCACGTCGGGCGGCGGCGCCCCGCTCTCGGAGAGCCAGTCGTCGAGGGTGACGGCCCTGACCTCGACGCTCCCTCCCGCGTCGGCGTGAAACTCGCTCGGCGAGTCGCCCTCGGCCATCTTCAAGGTGCCCGTGGCGTCGCTGACCGCCACGTCGCAGACCACGACATCCTCGAGGCCGTTCAGCGTCAGGTGGCGCCTCAGGAATCCCAGGTTTCTGGGCATGGGCTCGAAGGCCACGACGTGCCCGGTGGGCCCCACCGCCCGCGCGCTCGGCAGCGTGTAGAGGCCGACGTTGGCGCCGATGTCCCACACCGTCATCCCGCGCCGGAGCCGCGCCACGAAGGGCGTCAGCTTGTCCCGCTCGAGAACGCCGAGCCACGCGCCGTGAGGCGCTGAGCCCACGATCCAGCGCATCCCGCGGCCCGGTCCGCTCAGCACCGGCACGGTGGCCGACAGCGGTATCAGTCGCAGGGGCAGCCGGATCAGCCGGCCGAGACGCGATCGGACAGGCGCGGGCGTCCATCGGGTCAGCCTCATCGAAGGGCCTGCCTCATCAAGCTCTCGTAGAGCGCCTCGTAGTCGCTCACGATCGTCGCGTCGCTGAAGCGGCGCTCCGCCTCCGCGCGACAGGTCGCCCGGTCGATCGCGCCCAGCCGGCCCACCGCCTCCGCCATCCCCTCCGCCGTGTCGCAGAGGAAGCCCGTGCGGCCGTGGTCTATCCCTTCCGGGACGCCGCCTCGACGGAAGGCAATCACCGGCGTGCCGCACAGCAGCGCCTCGGGCAGCACCACCGGGAATGGCTCCTCCCATTCGATGGGCAGGAGCAGGGCGGCGGCGGCGCCGAGCAGCTCGTTCTTTCTCTGGTTGTCCACGGGTCCGACGTAGGTGATGAGCCGCCCGTCGATGAGGGGCTCGATCTCCTTCGCGAAGTACGCGCGCTCGTGAGGCAGCGCGGACACGTTCCCCGCGATCTGCAGGGGGCGGTTCAGCCGGCGCGCCACGGCGATGGCGGTGTGGGCGCCCTTGCAGCGATCGAGCCGCCCGAGGAACACGAGGGGCGCCGCGGCGGGGTCGACGTCGGTGCGAAGCTTGTACTGGTCGACGGGGGCGCAGTTGTAGATGACGCTCCAGTCGCCGCCGCCTGGTCGTCCCGTGTCGCGGATGGCCGCGCTCACCGCCGTGTAGTGAAGGCGCCGCGCGCGCAGGGCGCGGGCCAGCCGCATGTTGCGCGGCGAGACCGTCCGCATGTAGGTCTGCACCTTCGGAAGGTCCCACCGGAGAATGCCGGCCAGATACGCGAGCCGGCCGAAGTTGTGGACCAGATCGAAGCGGTCGGGCTCTCGCCAGAAGCGCCGCGTGACGAGGGCGACGTTACGCACGTTGCTGGAGCGCGTCCACTCGCCGACGTGCCCGAACGGCTCGCAGGCGCCGAGGGTGGTCGAGCTCGGCGCCGCCCACAGGGTGACGCGGTGGCCACGCCGGTGCAGCCCGTCGGCGAGGTCGGCGATGACCCGCTCGATGCCGCCGTAGTGCTCGGGCGGCACGGGAATGAAGGGATCCATCACGAGGAGAATCCGGAGCGTCATCGCAGCGCCTTCTCCACCGCGCCTACCAGCGCTCCGCTGTCTTCAGGATGCTCCCAGTGCCAGCGGCGCTGGGCCGCCCGCCAGGCCGCGGCCTTGGCGCGGGCCAGCGACGTCTTGTCGTGGGCCCAGCGGGCGAGCAGGGCGGCCATCGCCGGCGTGTCTCGGGGCGGGCACAGCGCGGCGCCGTCGCCCAGCCCGGCGGCAAACTCCCGCTGCCCGGGCGTATCGGTGAGGATGACGGCGAGGCCGGCGAGCACGTAGGTGAAGACCTTGTTCGACAGCGCGAGCCGGTTGTTGACGCTGAAGCCGGGCTCCACGGCCAGCCCGACGTCATGGCCCGCGCACGTCTCGACCATCGAATCGGGAGGCGCGGGAGCGTGATGAAGGATCCGGAGCCCGGGCGCCGCCTTGTCGGCGAGCGACCGCAGGCTCTCCAGATAGCCCGGCACGGGCCGCCCGCGGAGGTGGAGCTCGCCCGAGATGCCGGCAAGTCCGGCCGCGCGCACGGCATGCTCGAGCCCGCGACCCGAGCCGATGGTCTGGCTGAACCAGTAGAGCCGGAGGCCGTCGCCCGGGCTCGCCTCGAGGGCGGGCGGGCGCGACGGGAGCGGGAAGGTGTTGTGCACGATGACGGGATGAACGCCGTACTTGTTCCCGTAGGCGGCGGCGATGGCCGCGCTCGAGGTCGTCAGGACCCGCGCCTCCGGCAAGACGTCCTTCTCGATTCGTTCCGCCAGCCCGTGACCCAGCGCCGTGTCGGCGCCGCCCGCCTGCTCCGCGCTGTGGAAGTCCTCGAGATCGAGGGCGAAGGGGACGCCGGCCCGCCGGCCCGCCTCCGCCGCCGCCCCGATGGCTCCCGTGGTGCCGCCATAGAAGAGATCGGCGGGCTCGGAGAGCGCGGCCCGGACGAGCTCCGGATGCGTCCGGGCATAGCCGCGCAACACCAGCGGCATGGACGCGCGGGCGGGTCCCAGCAACGCTGACAGCCGTCGCGCGAGATGGTATCGAGCGCCGCCGCGCAATCGGGCGAGGGGCGCGGTGGCGCGGCTGTAGTCGACCTCCATCCACTTCCACGCGCCGGGCCGGCGCCGACGCACGTCGGCGTCGGCGGCCACGGCCCAGTCGACATGCCGCGTGCTGACGAGGCGGACGGAGTGCCCCGCCGCGGCGAGCGTGTCGGCCGCCTTGAGCATGCGCGGGCAGGTCGCCAGGTGCCCCGCCGTGATCACGCAGATCCGCGCCATCACCGTCTCCACGAGTACGAGAGCCGGTGCGCGAGCTCCGCCCCGGAGATTCCCGCGAGCATGAGGAGGCGTGAGCGCTCGAGGGGCGGCTCGCTCGAAGCGGCGAAGCCGTGGCGCGAGGTGAAGGCGAAATCGAAGCCGAGCTCCTCGACCAGCTTCACCGTCTCGGGGGTGTAGTCGTCGCCAGGCTGGCCGTTGGGATACGCGAAGGCCCGGACGGGGCGTCCCACCCAGCCCTCGAGCCGCGACTTGTTGCGCTCGATCTCGTCGCGCTGCTGCTCGGGCGCGGCCTGGGCCAGGATGGGATGCGAGGCGGTGTGTCCGCCGATCTCGACGTTGGGAGCGGCGGCGAGCCACCGGACCTGGGCGGGGCTGAGGGGCGCGCACGGGTCCGTGTCCGTGGCGCGGATCGTGTGGGGGGTCCAGCGCCGGCGCCACTCCTCGTAGGGGAGCCGCTTCATCCGCTCCACTTCGTCCTCGCTCCGGGCCCGGACGACCGCGTCGTACCAGGCCAGGCTCCGCTGCTCCACGGGATCGCTCCACACGAAGGCCACGATGGGAATGTCGTGACGCTGCACGACGGGCAGGGCCTCCGTGAGGAGCGTCGCGTAGCCTTCGTCGAAGGTCACGAGCACGGGTCGCGGGGGCAGCGGCCGCCCGCCGCCCAGCGCCCCCCGCCAGTCGTCCAGGCTGATCGGGTTGCAGGTCTCCCGGAGGAGCCGGCAATGCGCGTCGAGCTCGTCGACCGTCACGTGCAGCCCCGCGAAGTCCATGCGCGCGCCGTCGCGGGGGCGCACGCCGTGGTAGCAGAGGACGGCGACGCCGGGGAAGCGATCGTGCTTGAGCCGCCGCGCGTAGTGCCCGCTGCCCAGGAGGCAGCGCTTGGCCAGGGAGGCGACGGCGGGAATCATCGCAAGCCCCCTGCGGGCGGCTTCCGGCACAGGACCGTGGTCAGCACCGGATAGCGAGGGTCGTGGACGTCGAGCTCGTCCGGGCGCAGCTCCTCCAGGGCGAGGCCGAGGAGCGCGGCGACAGCGGCCAGGCAATTGCCGTGGCTCTCCACGCGCACCTCGCAGCCCTTCCACACCCGCTCGAGCACTTCCGTCCAGCCCTGCGCGCTCAGCCGCCAGTAGTCCGGCGCGTCCCCCGTGAGTGGCACGAAGCCCGCCGCGCCGGCGAGGATGACGCCGCCGGGCTTGATCACCCGCAGCGCGTGATGCAGCGAGCCCTCCACGTCGCGCAGGTGCTGGAGAGTGTTCGGCAGCAGGAAGCAGTCGTAGCGGTCGCTGGGCACCACCAACCCCGAGGACGCGAGGTCACACTGGTACGTCGGCCGGAACTCGCCGCTGATGTCCACGGTGTCGACGCCCGCGAGGTCGCGGCCGTAGCGACGCGCATGGCCGTCGGTCTGGACCTCGAGCACGCGGCCCGTGATGAGGTCCCGATGGCGATCGAGGAACCCGTTCAGGTAGTAGCGGTCCACCGGCGTGCCACGATCGAAGCCGTAGTTGGCGGAGAAGGGCGCGAGCCGACGGAGGTTGCCCCAGCGCGGCCGCTCCTGGCCCCGGGCCACGCGGCGCAGGCGCATCATCCACCGGGGGCCGAGGAGCCGGGCGATCCGCTCTCGCCCCACCGGCTTCATCCCGCGTACATCTCCAGATAGTCGGTGGCGATCTGGTCCATGGTCCGGGCGGGCGGCAGGGCGCGGCGCCAGCGATCGATGGTGGCGGCGGGAGCCGCCGCGACCTCCGTGAGGGCGGCGGCGAGCTCGCGCCAGCTTCCCGGACGGACGAGGCGGCCATTGATCCCGTCGCTCACCAGCTCGGCGAGGCCGCCCGCGCGGGTGCCGATCACGGGCGTGCCCACCGCGTGCGCTTCGATGGCCACCGTGGGACCGCCCTCGACGGCGAGCGAGGGGCAGCAGAGGACGTCGTAGCCCGCGATGATGTCCGCCGCTTCCTCGTGAGACACGGCGGGGGCGAAGGTGATGCGCGGGTCGTCCTTCACGAGCGCCTGGAGCTCCGCGACGCAGCGCCGCTCGGCAATGGTGACGACGGGACCACGGAGCTCGACACGGATGGGCAGCGCCGCGGGCAGCGCGCGCGCGGCCCGCGCGAGGTCGTGGACACCCTTGAGCGCCTCGAAGCGACCCAGGTATCCCACCGTCACGGGGGAGCTCGTGGGCGCCTCGTCGGGCCCGGGCTTGGGCACGATCTTCGACTGGCTGAGCCCGAGACGGTTCAGGGCGAGCTTGGCCCGCGGGGCACCGTTGGCGACGGCGGTCTCGAGGGCCCAGGAGGTGAGGACGACGAAGCGGTCGACGGTGTCGATCATCTCGGCCTGCCTCGTCTGGTTTTGCTCGATGACATCGACCATCGAGAGCGCCGTTCCCAGGCGACCCGGAAGCCGGCGCGCCGCGCGGGCGAGGACGGGCGGAACGGCCCCGAGGGCCGCGGCGAGCGGGACGGGCATGCCCCGATGCTGGAGCGCGCAGGCCGCGCACTTGGCCGGCCGGCAGAGGCCGTCGCACAGGCGCTGACCCCATCGCATCATGGTGCCGCGTTGGCAGATCCAGCCCAGGCTCGCCGAGTGGGTGGTCACGATGACGCGCGCTCCCGAAAATTTCGCGGCGCGCAGCTCGGCGAGTCCGAGCCCCGTGACGAAGGTGTGCGCGTGAACCACGTCGGGACGCTCGGCGGCGAGCCACCGGTGGAATCGCGCAGCCCCGCGGACGGGGGTCTCGCCCTGGCACTCCTCGCGAGTGGGCGCCGAGGGAATCGGGTAGCGATAGACGGGGACACCCTCGTGCTCGTAGCGACGCTCGGCGGCGGCGCCGGGATCCGGCGCGGCCACGAGCACCTCCTGCCCCGATTCGCGAAGGCGGCGGCAGAGCCCGGCCACGTACACCTCGGTGCCGCCGAGACTGTCCGGGTAGTACCAGCCCACGGCCTGGACGATCTTCATGCCTTGACGGCCACGCAGGTGATGATGTCGCCCAGCTCGCGCTCCGCGAGGAGCCGGCGGAAGCGCGCGTCGGTCGCCCACCACTCCCGCAGCGTGGCGCGGGTGGGGTCGGCGCTGATGTCCCACACGAGGTCGGTGGTGAGTCGCTCGATGCGCCAGCCGAGGGCGGGCAGCTCCGCGCGAAGTGTCCGCGCGCTGATCTGGTCCACGCTGCGGTGGGTCCAGTCGAAGTGGCCTTCCCACTCGCTCCCGAAGAGCATCTGGCTCAGGCTGTCGCGGTTGGTGGTGCTGATCACGAGGACGGCGCCCGGCGCTGCGAAGGGCGTGAGGCGCGCCAGCACGGCGAACGGCTCGCGGAAGTGCTCGAGCACGGCGGCGAGGACCAGGGTGCCGAAGGGGCGCCGCGCCGTGATCGAGGCGGGCAGCTCGTCCTTCTCGACGTCGCACACCCATGTCCGATCCGGCCCGAGCCGCTCGACGGCCCTGGCGATGGCCCACTCGGAGATGTCGACGCCCACGCCGGTCAGCCCCTCCGCGTCGAGGGCGGCGAGGAGGCCTCCGGTGGCGCAGCCGATCTCCAGCACGGGCCCGCGCGCGCCGTGGGCCCGGAGGAGCCGTACGATCTCCTGGTGATCGGCGGCGCTCTGCGCCTCGTGGTCCACGTAGTTCTCGCCCTCGAAGTACTCGCGTCCCACGGCGGAGACATCCAGGGGCACGTAGTGCCCGGTGAGACGCTCGCGGACGCGGCCGTCGGGAGCGACGAGCCGGAGCTTCCAGCAGAAGCGGCGGCCAGGGAGCGGCAGGGGGACCCGGCCCCAGTCGCTGCCGCCGAGCCGCACGGCGCCGGAGACGAGGTCCAGGCCGAGCGCGCTGGGGCCCGGGTACTCGCGCGCCTCGCCCGTCCAGAGGATTCGCACGGGAAAGTGACCCTCGTATCCCAGGAGCGTGGCGCTCAGCCTCCCCGATCCCGTCTCACGCAGATCGACGGTGAGGACGGTGCCGGTGACCCGGTAGGGGGCGCGCAGATCGATGAGCGCGTCGTCGCGCCCCGCTTCCGCGGGCAGGAGCACGGCGTGGCGATTCGTGATCCGGCTCAGCGCGCGGAGAAAGAGCCCCTTGAGCCGCGTGACCACGGGCGCGGTCATGGCCGCCCTTCCCCGCCCTGCCGGGACGAGAGGGTGGAGGAGCTCGACCACGGGGATGTCATGTACTCGCCGAAGCGGTCGATCGGCGTTCCCGCGGACGCGCTCCGTCGCGCGGGGCGCGCGTATCGGAGCCACTCCCGTGCCGAAATCCCCGCGTGGCGGAGGCGACGGCGGGCGACGGCCCAGCGGCCCGCGCGGACATCGTGGAGCGTCTGCTTGGCCACGGTGTAGGCGAGGTTCTTCCGGGCTTGCTCGCGCTCGGCGGAATTGAGCGGACAGCTCGGCGCGGCCAGGGCCCGCCACGCTTCACCCGGCACCAGGGCGTACTCGCGCGCGGCCACGGGGTTCTGGATCTCCTGGCCGGGATGGATGCGGTACCAGAAGAGATCGGTCGGCACCAGGAGCACACCGACGCTGGCGCAGGCCTTGAGCCAGAAGATGTAGTCGGAGGCGGCGCCCCGCTCCGGGAAGCCTCCGAGCGAGCGGAACACGTCGGTCCGGATGAGCGCGCCGGCGGGCCCGCACATGAAGAGGCCCTGGCCCAGGAATTCCCGCTGATAGGCCAGGCGCGGCGTCAGCAGCATGGGGCACGGCCCGCCCGGCCAGTGCCACCCCGAGGACAGGGCGAGGGCCGCGCCCGGCTCCGCGCGAAGCGGCTCCACCATGGCGGCGAGGCAATGCGGGTACATGACGTCGTCCGAGTCGTGGTACTTGATGAACTCGCCGCGCGCGAGGGCAGCCGCGCGATTCCGGTTCGGATAGTCGCCGAGGTTCTTCTCGTTGACGACCACGCGGACCCTCGGGTCCCCCTCGTACTTCCGCGCGATGTCCACCGTGCGGTCGTGGGAGGCGTCGTCCACCACCACGAGCTCGAAGTCCTCGAAGGTCTGGGCGAGGACGCTCTCGATGGCAGCGGCGATGTAGCGCTCGCGATTGAAGGCGGTCATGAGCACGCTGACGGCGGGCACGCTCACGACGCAGGAGCCTCCCGCCAGATCCGCAGCTTCGGGAGGCGGCTGAGCGGCCGCTCGAAGAAGTGCCACGAGAGAGAGCCCGCGGCCACGGAGGAGGCGACGAGGAGCGCGAAGGCCAGTCCCGGCACGCCTCCCACCGTGTCGTACAGGCCGAGGCAGTTCCAGAGCAGGAGCGGCATGAACAGGTGGTACACGTACACGCCGTAGCTGATCCGACCGAGGTAGGTCAGGGGCGCTGCCGTGATCGCCCGCCGGATCAGGCCGTCGCCCTCCGATACCGCCCATCGAATGACGGCCAGCCAGACGGCCGACAGGACGAGGGACAGCGTGACCACGACGAGGGTGGGCGCCATGCCCTTGGCGTGAAGCACGAGCAGCACCACCGAGATGGGCGTCCCGATCAGGGCGCCCCACCGGGCCAGCTTCTTGCCGTCGCGCTCGTCAACGATGGCGAGAAGGGCGCCCATGCCGAGCACGTCGAGGTTGCACATGGGCAGCACGAGGACCGCGACGTCGGACAGCCCCATCGCGTGGACGATCAGGCGGGAGAGCGGACCGATGGCGATCATGCCGCACACCAGCCGGCTCAGGAGGCGCCTCGGGCTGAGCAGGATGACCCAGGGCCAGAAGAGGTAGAACTGCTCCTCGACGGCGAGCGACCAGAAGTGCGAGCCGGGTCCCCTCCACATCGCTTCGCGGGCGAACAGGAAGTTCGAGGAGTAGAAGAAGAACCACGGAAAGTACGCGCGGATCTCCTGGACGCCCAGCAGCGCGGTGAGGGCGAGCGTGAGGTAGTAGACGGGAAAGATCCTGAGCGTGCGCCCCGCCAGGAACCTCTGCACGGCCTGGGCGAGACCGCCTCCCTCGTCCATGCGCCGCCGAGCCTCCAGGAGCAGGCTGGTGATGAGGAAGCCGCTCAGGGCGAAGAAGGGCTGCACACCGAAGGCGCCCCACGGGAGGATGTGGCGAATGGGCCCTCCCGCGAAATGCTCGACCATCACGGCGCCGATGGCGAGCGCCCTCAGCCCGTCCATTTCGAGGATGCGGCCGCGGCCCGCAGGTCGAATAGGCATCATCGCGCCTGCGCCGGCTGGCGGATTCCGCGGACCGCCCGCAGCGTCTTCACGAGGGCATTCGGGAGCCAGGGCTGATCGAGACGGCTCCCGTAGCGCAGGACCACCCTTTCGGGGCGAGGACGGGACAGTCTGGGCCACTGGGCGAGGAGCGCCTCGAAATCGCCCGCGCGCCGTCGCGCGTCGAACCGCTCGTCCACCGCCTCCTGGGCGGCCCCGCTCATCTCCTCGAAGCGCCGCCGATCCGAGACGGCCCGGCCGATGGCCGCGGCGAAGGCCGCCACGTCCCCCGGCCGGGGCAAGAAGCCGGTGCGGCCGTGCTCCACGATGTCGCGGATCCCGCACGGCAGATCGCTGGCCACGGGAACGACCCCCGCCGACATCGCTTCCAGCACCACCCGCGGCAGACCCTCGGCGCTGCTCGGCAGAACGAGGAGATCGTGGTCAGGGTAGAGACTGAGCACTTGGGCGTTCGTCTGCACGCCGAGCCACCGCACCCTGGCGGGCTCGATCCAGCCCGCCTGCGACTCGGCGAGGCCGGCGCCGTCGCCCACCACGGTCCAGCGCGCGACGATGCCGGCGCGGTGGAGGGCCTCATCGATTCCGGAGAGGAGATGGGCTCCCTTGGCGCGCTCCAGGCGGCCGACGAAGAGAAGCCGGGGGGAGCCCGAGGCGGCGGACCGGAGGCGGGCGGCCCGGGGGACGCCGAAGGGCTGATGAAAGATCGCCTCCCGTCGGTGGGGGAGCCGCCGGATGAGCTGCTCGTGGCCGATCCGCGTGAGCGCGACGAAGGCGGAGATCAACGGCTCATGCATCACGGCGAGGTCGTAGTAGTACTCGTAGTCGCCGTGCAGGATGAAGATGACAGTCCGCCCGGGATCGTGGATCGACAGCATGGCGAGCTCGAGCCAGTCGTTGGCGACGAGAACGCCGGGCCCGGGTGGCACGGCGCCGGCGAGCCGGCGCAGCACGGAGAAGAGATTTTCCGTGGGGAGCGCGTACTGCACGCGGTGCTCGCCATCCGCGGGCATCCGTTCCTGGTACCGTATGTCGTCGCTCAGGCGGTTGTCGGTGAGCACGACGTGCTGGGGCATCCCGTTTCCTGAGCGATGGGCGAGCACGTCGGCGACGTTCACCGCCACGCCCCCGAGCTTGTCGGGCAACACCCACACCGCGCTGGCCGGGGCGCTCACGATCAGGCCCTCCAGGCGCGCACGAGCACCGCCCAGCACAGGGCGCGCGCAGGAAACGGCGTGTTCGCGCCGGCCACGGGCGGGCGCCAGGGCAGAGGCACCAGTTCGTCGAGCGCGTAGGTGAATCCCTCGGCGGCGAGGAGATCGAGCACCTCGCCGGTCTGGCGATGCGCGGGGTCGAACTCGTGCAGATCGAGAGCGAGCGCGCGCACGTTGCCGAGGGCGCCGCGGCAGTCGTCGAGCACGGCGCCTTCGGCGCCTTCGATGTCGAGCTTCAGCAGATCCACGGGCTCGTCGTCCAGCACGTCCCGCAGGCGCAGGCTCGGCACGGGCCGGGTTGCCCCGCTCTCGCGGTGGGCCCGGGTCGCGATCGCCCCGGAGTCCGCGCCTTCGCTGTGGAACTCGATCTCCCCGGTCTTGTTCCACACGGCCGCCTGCACGGTCTCGACGTCGGCCACGCGGTTCCGCTGAAGGTTCTCCACCATGACCCGGTAGATGGACGGATCGGCCTCGAAGGCCGTGATGCGCGCCTGCGGGTGGGCCCGCTTGAAGTAGAGCGTGGCCAGGCCGATGTTGGCGCCGCAGTCGAGGATGCGCGGCGCGGCATTGCCCGTCTCGAACCTGAGCGTCTGCCTGACGAAGAGGTCCTCCCACTGCGGGCAGGTGGTCAGGAGATCCGTGTACCCGAGGTCATAGCCCATGAGCCGGATGCGCCCCGGTGTGTAGCGGGGGACGCGCTCCGCCTCGCGGCACGCCTGCCGCCACGCCGCCATCGCGGGGGTCGGGAAGAGCCGCCGCTTGGCGCGGCCCGCCATCCGACGGGCGCCCTTCCAGGCGTTGCGTGGGCTCATGCGCCCGTCTCGTCCCACCGCAGAGCGGCGGCGGCCGGCTGAAGGCAGCTCCACTCCGCCTTGCGGCAGAAGAGCCCTCGCCCCGTGTACAGCTCGTACGGACGCCACGGCGCTGCGGGCGGCCCCACCTCGAAGGTGAGGGCGCCGGAGATCTCGTCCACGTGCTGGAGGAAGGGAACGCCCACGAAGGTGTTGATCCGGTATCGCCCGGGCACGAAGGTCGGCCCCGGCAGGCGGACGAGCACCCGGCAGCTCCTGGCATCGGGCAGCGCGACGCCGGTGTCGTCCACGTTCATCAGGCTCAGCAGGGGCTGCCCGTCGTCGGAGCAGACGATGAGCTCGACGACGAGCCCGCGGAGACTGGTGCCCGCGGGCATGCCGTCGGTGACCTCGATCGAGAGTTCAATGAGCAGGTCCGCGTCGCACGGAATCCCCTTGGCGGGGCCACCCTGGTCGTCCACGATGCGCGCGTCGGTGACCTGGGCCCAGCCGACCCCATGCCGGTCGCGGGGATCGAAGCGGGCTCCAGCCTCGCCCGCGGGATCCGGCCGCACGTAGAGGTCCGCGACGGTATCCATCGTTCCATTTGCGATCACCCGTCCGCGATCGAGCAGGATGCCCCTTCCGCAGAGCCGCCGCATGACGGCCATGTTGTGGCTCACGAACAGGACGGTGCGGCCGGTGCGGGCGACCTCGTCCATCTTGCCCAGGCACTTTCGCTGGAATTCGAGGTCGCCCACGGCGAGGACCTCGTCGACAAGGAGGATCTCCGTGTCGAGGTGCGCGGCCACCGCGAAGGCCAGCCGCATGTACATGCCGCTCGAGTAGCGCTTGACCGGCGTGTCGATGAAGGCCTCCACGCCCGCGAAGGCCACGATCTCGTCGAACTTCCGGTCGATTTCCCACTTGCGCATCCCGAGGATGGTGCCGTTCAGGTAGATGTTCTCGCGCCCCGTGAGGTCGCCGTGAAAGCCCGTTCCGACTTCGAGGAGGCTGCCGATCCGTCCGTACAGCTCGACCCGGCCGGCCGTGGGCGGGGTGATCCGGGAGATGATCTTCAGCGCCGTGCTCTTCCCGGCCCCGTTGCGTCCGATGATGCCGAGCACCTCACCCCGCTGCACGTCGAAGGAGACGTCGCGAAGCGCCCAGAAATCGTCGGCGGCGGCACGGGGCCGGCCGAATCGCCGGAAGGGCGCCGCGAGGATGTCCATGAGGGCTTCGCGGAGATGGCCGGGACCAGGCGCGGCGCCCCCGATGCGATAGCGCTTCGAGAGCCCCTGGACACGGATGGCGAGCGCGCTCATGGCTAGACCTGGTCCGCGAAGCTCTGTTCCATGCGGTGGAACTGCCAGGCCCCGAGGGCGGCGAGCACCGCGGCGCTCAGGGCCGAGATGCCGAGGCTCGGCCAGTCGAGCGCCGTCCCCAGCACCGCCGCCCGGTACGCGTCGATGATTCCCGTCATGGGATTGAGGGCAAAGAGCGGCTGCCAGCCCGCGGGCACGAGGCTCGTCGGATAGACCACCGGGGTGGCGAACATCCAGAGCTGCATGAGGAACGGGATCGCGTACTGCACGTCCCGGTAGCGGACATTGAGGGCGGCGAGCCACATGCCGATCCCGGTGGCCGCGAGGGCGGTGAGCGCGGCGAGGGGGAGCAGGAGGACCGCGGTGCGCGCCGGCACGATGCCGTACCAGGCCATGAGGCCGCCGAGGACGAGGGAGGCGATGGCGAAGTCCACGAGGGCGGACAGGGTCGCCGACAGCGGCACGAGCACGCGCGGGAAGTACACGCGCGTGAGGAGATGCGCATTGCCGACCACGCTCGTCCCCGCCCGGGTGACCGCGCCCGAGAAGTATGTCCAGGGCAAGAGCCCGAGATAGGAGAAGACCGGATAGGGCACGCCGTCGCTCGGCATGCCGGCGAGCCGGCCGAGGAAGATCGCGAACACGACCATGGTGAGAAAAGGCTGAAGGATCGCCCAGAGGAAGCCCAGGACGGTCTGCTTGTAGCGCACCGAGATGTCGCGCCAGGTCAGGAAGTAGAGCAGGTCACGGTAGTGCCAGAGCTCGCGGACCTCGACGAGAGGGCGGCTCGAAGTGGGATCGATGACGACCCAGGGCACTCCGGCTCCCGCGTCTCGTCCAAGCATCACGCTCATGCGGCGAGCCTCTCGGGTCGATCGGACCCGAAGCGCGCGAGCACGAGGAGGGCCCAGGGCCGCGACCAGTGGCTGCGGCCGGCCGCGAAGGCACGCCACACCGCTTCGACCGCGGGCCGCTGCAGGCGCTTGTCCTCGAGGCAGAGGCGCTCCAGCTCGGCGGCCCGCGCGCGCATCCACGCGGCCATGGGAAAGGTGAAGCCCATCTTCGGGCGATCCCAGATCTCTCGGGGGAGGCGATCGCCGAGAGCGTCCAGGAGGAGCGGCTTCGGACGCGCGCGGTCCAGCTTGAGCGAGGCGGGCAGACCGAGCACGGTCTCGACGAGTCGGTGGTCGAGATAGGGCACCCGCGCCTCGATGGAATGCGCCATGCCCATGACGTCGGTGTCGCGCAGGAGCTGGTCGCCGAGGTAGTGGCTGAATTCGAGCCGCGTCAGGGCCTCGCGCAGGTTCCCTGCTCCCGCACGCGCGTCCCTGGTGAGCGCGGGCGTCGCCTCGAGGTCTCCCTCCGAGGCGCCGAGGAGATCCCTCACGATGGCGCGCGGGAAGAGACCACGAACGAGATGGTAGACGCCCGGGGGCGTCGGCGCCTCGAGGGCGGCGAGCCGATCGAGCCCCGGTCGCGCCAGCAGGGCCCCGGCCATCGGCCCGAGCCCCGTCACTCCGTGACGGACGGCCGCGGGCAGCACGGCCATCACGGCGCGCGCGAGTCCGAGCCCGGCCGTGTGCCGGAGATGATCGTAGCCCCAGAAGACCTCGTCGCCCCCGAGGCCCGAGAGCACCACCGTGAGCCCGGCTTCCCGAGCCGCGCGGGCGATGCACCAAGTATTGAGCCCATCGACCGTGGGCTGGTCCATGGCCCCGAAGAAAGCGCCCAGGTCGGCGAAGACCTCGGGCGCGCGCAGCAGCACCTCGTGGTGGTCGGCGCCGACCCGCGCTGCCATGCGCCGGGCATACGCCGCTTCCGAGAGAGCCCGCTCCTCGAAGGCCACGGAGAGCGTGGTCAGCGGCTGCGACCGGCCTTTCGCGGCCAGCGCCGCGAGCGCGGACGAGTCGATGCCTCCCGAGAGGAAGACGCCCAGGGGCACGTCGCTGACGAGGTGCAGGCGCACCGACTCTTCGAGCCGCTCGCGCGTCTCGGCGACCGCCTCCGCGGCCGCCCGGGGCGCCGTCCGCCGCGCGGTCTCCACGGCGCCGCCGAGATCCCAGTAGCGCTCGGCGCGAGCGCCGCGGGAGCTGATCTTCAGGATGTGCCCGGGGGGGAGGGCGCGCACGTCCTTGACCGTGGTCAGGGGCGACGGCACGCTTCCCCACTCGAGAAAGCGCGCGAAGGCTTCGCCGCTGGCCTCGTCGGGCACCAGACCGCCGCGGACGATGGCCGCGACCTCGGAGGCGAAGAGCACGCGCCGGCGGTCCTCATGCCAGTAGAGCGGCTTGATGCCGAACCGGTCGCGGGCGAGGAGGAGCGTGGGCGCGGGCGCCGTCTGAAAATACGCGAGCCCGAACATGCCTCGCAGCCGGGCGAGCGCCGCCTCTCCCCACGTGTCGAAGGCGCGGAGCAGCACCTCGGTGTCGCTCCCCGAGCTGAAGCTCTCGGCGGGGCCGAGCTCGGCGCGCAGCTCGCGATAGTTGTACGTCTCTCCGTTGTAGGCGAGCCACCCGCGCCTGTCGGCTGAGCCCATGGGCATGCGGCCGCGCGGCGAGCGATCGAGGATGGCGAGACGGCGGACTCCCAGCACTATCGCTGACCCAGAGCTCCCGACGGGATAGGTCATCACGTGGGCGGGATCGAGTTGGCCGAGGAGCGCCCTCAGCTCTCCGCCCCGCGCCGCAGAGTCGGGAATCAGCAGGCCCCAGTCATCGGGACCTCGATGCCTCTGAGCGTCCAGCATCCGGAGCACCGCGCCGACGTCTTCTACCGTCACGCGCCCGTCCAGTCTCATCAGGCCAGCGATGCCGCACATGACGAGGGGCTCCGATCAGCGAGGACGAGGTGAGAAGGCGGAAGGATCCTCGGACTTCATTCGAAACCTAATCTACGGAAGGGTCTGCGGACAGACGGCATATTAAGGAGGGGTTACCCGTGGGCGTCAGGCTTCTGCCAGATTTCGGCTTTTCCGGCTGGTCCTGTCGATCTCCAAAATTTGTAGTATCGAGCTCTAAAGGCTCGTTTGACGGCTCGCCGGCAGCCCAGAAACCCTCCAGATTGATGGGCCAGAGAGGCCAGGAAGGCGCCATCTCAGCCCCCGGAGCCCCTTCATTGATTTCCACTTCTCTCATGGCCATCTAGCCACCGTTTCGGACCCGAGGTGCTAACCTCTGAGGTCCAGTCCGCAAGACCCGTTCATCGTCGAGCGGTGAAGGGTTGTGGTGTCCGCAACCGGGCTTTCCCATGGCTCAGTCGTGGCATGTGAAGTGCAACATCTGCGCCATGGAAGCGGAGGACACGCAGACCACATGATCAAAGCGGTGACGATCGATCTCTGGGGCACCGTCGTTGTCGACAGTCCTTCGACCGACGAGCGATATCGCCGCGAGCGATTGGCAGGACTCGAGACCACGCTGTTGCGCTTCGGCTTCCGCGTGCCCGCGGCCGACCTCGCGCGCGCCTACGGCGAGTCAGGTCGTCATCTCGCGCGCATCTGGCGCAGATGGCGCGACGTCCCCGTGGAGCGGCACGTCACGCTCCTCCTCCAGGCCGTGGATCCCGCGCTGCCCGGACGCGTGGGCTCCGAGGCGATCATCGCGCTCACCACCGCGTACTCGAGCCCCGCCCTCCTGGCGCCTCCCACACTCGACGAGGGAGCCGCGAGGGTGCTCGAGGCGCTTCGCGACCGTGACATCGTGGTGGGACTCGTCTCGAACACGCTGCGCACACCCGGCGAGGTCCTCCGCACCATCCTGAAGCGCCAGGGCGTGCTCGATCGCTTCGCGGCCACGGTGTTCTCGGACGAGTGCGGGGTGCGCAAGCCCGATCCGGCGATCTTCGACATCGCCCTCGAGCGCCTCGGCATGGACCGCAAGGAAGTCGTGCACGTCGGCGACGATCCCATCCTGGACGTCGAGGGCGCCCGCGCGGCGGGCCTGCGGGTGGTCCAGCTCGCGCCGGGCCAGGGCTGGGCATCGCGCTATACTCCCGACGCCGTGATCGAGCGTCTCCGCGATCTGCCCGGCGTGCTCGCGGATCTCGAGCGGGCCGAGCGGCGCCCCGCCGCCAACCCCGCCCTCGCGCGACTGCGCCCGCGCTTCCTGGCGCGCCCCACGGGCCCGCGTTAGCCATGGGCATCATCGCCATCGGTCTCCGAGGTCGCACGGTTGCCGGGCTCATCCTGACCCTGGCCGCTTGGTCGTTCGCCACCGCGGGGGCCCAGCCACCGGCGCCCGCGGCTCCCCTGTCGACGGCCGAGGTGGTCCGTTCGGTCGAGGCAAATCCCGCAGGCGCACCCCAGGCCACGGCACAGGCGGTCGCGGCCGGCCGGTCCGAAGACGCCGCTCCCATCGTGGCCGCCGTCGTGGGCATTCTTCAGCCCGCGGATCGCCGGGCCCTGGCCCCGAGCGTCGTCACCTCCGCCATTGCCGCCCTCGTCGTGCCCGATCGCACGCCGTTCGCGCCGTCGGTGGCCTGCGCGGGCATCCGGGCCGTGCCCGCACCGGAGCAGCCGGGAGTGGTCCCGGCCATCGTGAGCGCGGCGGTCGCCCTCGCCCCGCAGGCGCGACCGCAGATCGTGGCCTGCGCCATCGCGGCCGCCCCAGCCCTGGTCGCGGCCATCAATGACGCGGCGGGCGGGGCCCTGGCCGCCCAGCTGGAAGCGGCGTCGAGTCCAGCGACCCCGCTGCCTGGCAACAGCATTGGCCTCGACAGCACGCTCGGCCCGAGACAGAGCTGCGCCAGCCCGCCGTGCCCGTAGGCGAGAGCCGGCCCGGCGCTGTCGTGTCCAGACTCCGAGAGTGGACCCACGCATGACCTCCTGCGCTCCCTGGTGATGGGGCAAAACCTTCGCCGTGGACATGCGACGACTTGGTTTTTCGGCTCTGGCGGCGGTCACCCTGCTGGTCGCCCCGCCCTCACCGGCGGGGGCGCTCAACCTCGAGGAATGGCTGCCCGGGTTCACCGTGACGCCCTTCCTGTCCGAGCGCATCGAGTACGAGACCAACGTGTTCCAGAGGGCGTCCGACGAGAAGAGCAGCATGATCTCGCGCACCACGCCGGGATTCCTGGTGGAGTACGGACGGGGAACGCTACAGCTCGCGGCGGGCTACCGGGCGGAGATAGTCCACTACTTCGACCTCGAGGGGCTCGACACCGTCAACCACAACTTCGTCGGCCAGGGGAAGCTCACGCTGGCCAAGCTCCAGCTCATGTTCCGGGACGACTACATCCAGACCACCGTCCCCCCGGGCACGGAGCTCACCGGCCCCATCAAGAGCAACACGAACACCCTCGCCCCCACCGCGGAGTACAAGCTGACCGATCGGTTCTCCCTGGGCGCGAACTACACCTGGACCCATATCAGCTTCCCCGGCAGCGACAGCAGCAGCGCCGCCAATGCCGGCGCCCAGGCCCAGCAGGACCAGACCGTCCAGCAGCTCGATCGGGACGAGCACGTGACCGGGCTCACGGTCTTCTGGAAATTCCGGCCCACGGCGGACCTCGGGCTGGGCTACCAGTACGGCACCAAGACCTTCACCTCCGCCACGGAGCGCAACGTGCACACGCACACCGTCACCTTCACGGTGCGCGGAGACGTCACCTCCAAGCTCTCCTCGACCTTCCGGATCGGGATCCTGCACCGGGAGGAGATCTCGGGCGTGGCGCCGAACTTCACCGGTCTCACCATGGGCGGAGGCTGGATCTTCCGGATGAGCGATCGGACCACCTTCACCCTGGATACCGACCGCAGCGTGCAGGAATCGGTGTTCGAGGGAGCCCAGTACTACGTCAGCAGCTCGGCGACCTTCGGCGTGCGTCAGGAGTTCTCGAGAAAGCTTGCCGCCACCTTCCGGACGGCCGTGGGCACCAGTGACTACAACACCCGGCAGCCCCTTGATGCTTTTCGGACCAAGTGGCGTCACGACAACCTGGCGGGGGGTACCCTCGGGCTCGAGTACGCCATCCAGCCTTGGCTCCGAACCGGGCTCGACTACACGTTCCAGAGCCGGGGCTCGAACTTCCGCCCCTTCAACTACGAGGACAGCAAGATCGCCGGTAGGATAACTCTGCAATTCTAGAGGCTGGTTGAGATACAAATGAAGAGAGGAATGGTGACTACGATGCCGCGCTCGCTCTTGCTGCTCCTGGCGGTGCTCCTGCTTGCCGTGGGGCCGGTCGCTCTGGCCACGGCCGAGGAGTACGTCATCGGCTCGCGCGACGTCCTCAAGGTCACGGTGTGGGGACAGGACGATCTCTCCAAGGAGTATCCGGTCGATCCCGACGGCTATGCCGCGATTCCTCTCGTGGGCCGGGTCAAGGCCGCCGGTCTCACCCCCACGGCCTTTGCCGCCGCCCTTCGCGGCGCCCTCGAGAAGGACTACCTGGTCAACCCGCAGGTCCTCGTCTCCGTCAAGGAATTCCAGTCACAGAAGGTGCACGTCAACGGGGAGGCCGACAAGCCGGGGGTCTACTACCTCCAGGGACCGACCACCGTCCGCGACATCCTCTCACGCGCGGGTGGACTCTCGAAGACCGCGGGCACCCAGGTCCTGCTCGTCCGCGGCGACGGCGGAAAAGGCGCGACGGGTCAGCCGGGCGGCGCCCCCACGACCAGGCGTCTCGACGTGGCGCGTGTCATGTCCGGCGACCCGGCCGAGAACGTCGAGGTGATGGACGGTGACTCCATCGTCATCCCCAAGGGCAACACGTTCTTCGTCTTCGGCGAGGTCAAGAAGCCCGGCGCCTATCCGCTCGACAAGGAGACCAACATCCTCGAGGGCATCACCCTGGCCGGCGGCTTCACCGACAAGGCCTCGCCGGGCCGGGTGCGGGTCATCCGGAGCACGGCGGCGGGAGGCCAGGAAGTCATCAGCGTGGACATGAACGACGTGATCAAGCGTGGCCAGCGCGACCGGGCGATCTCCCTCCGGGAGAACGACGTGGTGGTGGTGCCGGAAAGTTTTTTTTAGTAGTGGAGCCCAAGGTGAAGGGGTTTGTCCCGAGATGAGCACATGAGCTTCGAACCGCGCGAGACGCAGGGCCAAGCGCATCTGAACGACTACCTCCGGATGCTGTGGAAGCACCGGTGGCTCCTCACCGCCGTCTTCCTCCTCACGGCGGTGACGGGGGCGATCTGGACCCTCGCCCAGACGCCCATCTACCAGGCCTCGGCCACCGTGCTCATCGAGCCCGAGCTGCCCAAGATCCTGAACATCCAGGAGATCACCAATCCCGGCATGGGCTCCCTCGAGTACTACCGGACGCAGTACGCGCTGATGACGAGCCGCCCCGTCATGGAAAACACCGTGGCCGCCCTCAAGCGCCAGGGCCGCTCGGCCGCCCTCGCCGCCCTCGGCGCGGGCACGGATCCGCGAGTCAAGCACCTGGGCGTGGTGTCCGTCGAGCCCATTCGCAACACGCAGCTCGTCCTCGTCCGCTTCGAGCACTCCGATCCCGTCCTCGCCGCCGAGGTGGCCACGACGGTGGCGCAGGCCTACGTCAAGTACAACCTCGACTCCAAGCTCAAGGGCTCGCGCGATGCCCTGGTGTGGCTGAACGAGCAGATGTCCTCGCTCAAGACCAAGGTCGAGGAGTCGTCGGTCGCGCTGCAGAACTATCGGGTCAAGGCGGGCATTCTCGGCATCCAGGAGCAGCGCGTGCTGACCGCGCAGAAGGCCCAGGAGGTCAACCGCTCGCACCTCGACGCGCAGGCGCGACGGCTGTCCATCGAGTCCAAGCTGCGCGAGCTGAACCGCATCGCCAAGGAGCAGGCGAGCACGGACAGCCTCACCACCTCCATCGAGGAGCCCCTCATCGGCAAGCTCAAGGCCGAGATGGCGGAGCTCCAGAACCAGCGCTCCAAGCTCCTCCAGACCTACAAGGACAAGCATCCCGAGGTCCTCAAGGTGGACGCGCAGATCCAGCAGCTCGCCCAGCGCATGGACGCGGAGATCCAGAAGTCCCTGCGCGCCCTCGACACCGAGTACAAGGTCGCCCGGGCGCGCGAGGACAGCCTGATGGGCGCGGTCAACCGGCTGCGCTCCGAAGGCCAGGAGCTCAACGAGAAGGAGATCGAGTACTCCGCCCTCCAGCGCGAGGCGGATTCGAACCAGCAGCTCTACGAGGCCATGCTCAAGCGCCTGAAGGAGACGGGCGTGGCGGGCGGCCTCGACACCAACAACGCGCGCGTGGTCGAAGAAGCGTCCGCGCCGGGAATCCCGGTGCGCCCGCGCAAGACCTTCGGGCTCATGATGAGCGTGCTCCTGGGGCTGGGGCTGGGCGTGGCCGCCGTCGTGGGCGTCGAGTACTTCGACCGCAGCGTCAAGTCACCGGAGGACGTCGAGCGGGTGCTCGGCCTGCCCGTGATCGCCGTCGTCCCCGCCTTCGCGTCGAGGCGCTGAGATGAGACGCCCCCGCGAGCCACAGACCGGGGCCGGGACCCCCACCGCGCTCGTGACGGAGACGTCGCCCAAGTCCGCCGCCGCCGAGGCGTACCGGACGCTCCGGACCAATATCCAGTTCGCGGGCCTCGATCGGCCCTGCAAGACCATCGTCATCACCTCCGCCACGCCCGCGGAGGGCAAGACGACCACGGCGGCCAACTTCGCCGCGGTGTGCGCGCAGTCGGGCTCGCGCGTCCTCCTCGTGGACGGTGACCTGCGCAAGCCCACCCTTCACAGGATCTTCGGCCTCGACAACCAGCGCGGTCTGACCACGACCATGATCGAGGGCAAGAGCCTGGCCGACGTGGCCATCCCCACGCGGGTGCCCAACCTCTCCGTGGTGGTGAGCGGGCCGCTGCCGCCCAACCACGCCGAGCTGGCCGCCTCGCGACGGATGCACGACCTCATGGAGGCGGCCACGCGCGTCTTCGATCTCATCGTCATCGATACGCCGCCCGTTCTCTCCGTCTCGGACGCGGTGGCCCTCGCCGCCCAGATGGACGGCGTCATCCTGGTCGTGCGCGGGGGCAAGACATCGGCGGAGGCGGCGCGGCGCGCGGCCGAGCAGATCGACGCGGTCAAGGGCCGCATCCTCGGCGTCCTCTTGAACCGGGTGGACGCGCGAAACAGCGGCTATTACGCCGATCACGGCCGCTACTACGATGCCTACTACGGCAGCGATCACAAGGGGTGAGAGCTCGGCGGTACCGCTCGAGTCCGCGAGCATCTGGCTCCTGTACGCGGCCCTCCTGTGGCCGGCCCTGGCGGGCGGCGCGCACGCCGGCTGGCTCCTCGCCGCCACGCAGCTCCTGGTCCTCCTGTCCGCCCTCGCCTGGGTCCTCGGCATGGTCGCCGCGGGCCGGCTCGAGTGGCGCCGCACGGCCCTCGACCGGCCCGTGGGGCTTATCGTCGTCCTGATCGCGACCCAGCTCGCCCTCGGCCCGGGTCCCCTTCTCCGTTGGGCCCTGGCCTCTCCCGAATCGGCGGCCTCCCTGCCCGCGCGCTTTCTCTTCGTGGGCACGGTCTCGCCCGGCGACACGACGCGCGCCCTCCTGCTCTTTCTCACCTACGTCGGCGTCTACGTCGTCGTCGTCAACGTCGTCCGCCGGCGCGCGGACGTCGAGCGGCTCGTGCGCACCCTGCTCGTGACGGGTGGCGTGGTCGCCTTCGCATCGCTCGTGGATTTTCTCGCGCGCGAGGACTGGATCTTCCGCTGGCGGGAGGAGAGGCTGAACGCGCGCTTGACGGGCCCCTTCGCCAATCCCGACCACTGCGCGACCTGGCTCCTCATGCTGGTCTGTCTGGGCGTGGGCTACCTCGCCGCGCGCCGCGGCCAGGCGCGGAGTGAGTCCGGCCGCCTCGCGGACATCGTCCGTTCGCCGCGGGACCGGGAGGCCACGCTTCGCCGCTATCTACCCGCCTTCGGCGTCGGTCTCATGACCCTCGCCATGGTCTTGACCCTGAGCCGCGGCGCCCTCGTGAGCCTGGCCGTGACGGGGTCGCTCGGCCTGCTCGCCGCGGCCCGCCTCGGTGGCCTTAGATGGTCGCTCGCCTCGGCATGCGCGCTCGGCGCGGTGATCCTGGGCTATGGCCTCTGGATCGGGCTCGGCCCGCTGCTCCATCGCGTGGGCTCGGCCGACGCGCTCGGTCGCGTGCTCCAGTGGCAGGCGACCCTGCCCATGCTGGCCGCCTTCCCGACCTTCGGCGTGGGGCTGGGCGCCTACAAGGAAGCCTTCTTCCACTTCCAGCCCTCGACGCTCGGCGCCGGGCACATGTACTTTCCGTACGCGCACAGCGATCTCCTCCAGCTCCTGATCGAGACGGGGCCCCTGGGGGCGGCGCTCTCCCTCTGGGCGGCGGGGCGGGTCGCGCGCGACCTCGTGGGCGCTCATCTTCTCGGTCGTGGCCGCTGCCCCGTGGGCCGAGACACAGACGGCCGGAGGAGCGATCCCTTCAGCGTCGGCATCGCCATGGGCGCGCTCGGCGCCGTCGTCGCCCTTCTCGTCCACAGCGCCGTCGACTTCCCCGCGCGCATTCCCGCCGACGGCATCCTGGCCGCGGCCTGTCTCGGGCTCGCAACCACGGCCATGCACACGCGCTTCACCGGCGGGGGGCCCCTTGTCATGGAGGTGGTCGGCCAGCGCAGGCTGGGCGCGGGGCTTGCGCAGCGGGTCGTGGCCTCGGCCGTCGCTCTCGGGCTCGCCGCCGGGCTCGTGCCCTGGATCATCGGCCCCGCGCGGGTCGAGGCGGCGCCCGCGGAGCGCGCGCAGTCCGGACTGGCCGAGGCGCGCCGACTCCTGGCCGCGCGGGCTCCCGGCGAGCAGGCCCCGCCCGAAGCGCAGGCGCTCACGAGGGCGGCGGTGGCAGATCTTCGGCGGCTGATCGCCTCGACGCCGTCCAATCCCTTCGTCCACGAGCGGCTCGCCTGGGCCCTCGAGCTGCAGTCGGCGGCTCGGGGCGAGGGCGGCGCCGATCTTCATCGAGCCGCCCTCGTGTCCATGCAGCGCGCCGTCGCCCTTCAGCCGGAGAACCCGTACCTCTATCGCTCGCAGGCCGCGTTGAATCTCACCGGAGAAGCCTCGGGCCTGGGCGTCGCTCTCGCCGCCGGGCGCCGGGCGGTCGAGCTCGATCCCGCCCTCCTGCCCGATCTCGTGGACAGGCTGGCTCCGCGCGGGCTCGAGGCGGGGCAATGGGCAGACCTCGTTCCGACGCGCCCCGCTACGCTGACAGCTCTCGCCGCCCAGCTCGAGAGCCGCGGCTTCCTGCGCGAGGCGAATGCCCTCTACGAGCGGGCGCTCCAGAATGCCGGGACGGGCGAGGCGACGGCAATCCGCTGGGCCTGGGCGCAGTTGCTCCTCGGCATACGACAACCCGCGCGCGCCCTCGCGCAGATGGATGCCGCGCTCGCCGGCTCGCCCGGCCATCCCGAGCTCTTGCTCATCCGGGCCCGCGCCCTCGCCGCCCTCGGCCGTCCGGAAGCGCTCGCCTCCTTCAGCGAAGCGCTGCAGAGCGCCCAGGCGCGTCAGAGGGCAGGCGAACGCCTCGTGTTTGCCGACGAGGCCCCGGCCCTCCGCGCCATCGTCTCCTCCCGGCTGGGCGGCGACTCCAGGCTCTCGACGGCACGCTACCGTCGGGCGCTGGCGCAGCGCCTCAGCGACGAGGGGCAATGGCCGGCCGCGCGCGCCGAATGGGACCGCGCGCTGGCCGAAGGTCCACTCGACGCCGCGGGCCACTTCGCGCACGCGCAGGCGCTCGAGGCCACGGGCGAGCGGACGAGAGCGCTCGAAGCCTATGGCCAGGCCGTGGCCCTCGACGCGCGCGCGGTCGCCTACCGCGTCAGGCTGGCCGAGCGCCTCTGGGAGGCCGAGCAATACGTGCAGGGCCTGGCCGAATGGCAGCGGCTCGTGGAGCAGGAGCCACGCAACGTCCAGATGCGGGTGGCTCTGGCCCGCGCCTACCTCAAGACGGGCGATCGCGACCGGGCGCTCGGCGAGTACCGTCGCGTCCTCTCGCTCGAGCCCGGCCACGGCGAGGCCCGCCAGCTCGTGGCGAGGCTCGCGCAGCCGTGACCGCCGCCCTCGATCGGCTCATGACCGCCATTCCGGAGGAGCCGGAGCGTTTCGACGCGCTCTGCCGCGACGTCACCGACTGGATCACGCTCGTGGAGAGCGCAGGGCGTGACGGCGTGCTCGGCATCCTGCGACGCGAGATCGTCCTCGCCAGGATTCCCGTGCCGGAGGACGCGCGGCGGTTGCTCGAGCGGCTGGAGGCGGTGGAGCGCTTGTGGCAGGCCAACGTCACCCGCGCGCTCGATCGGGTCCTCCTCGCCCTCGACGTGGCCGGCATCCAGACGGCGGCGCTCAAGGGCCCGGTTCTCGCCGAGCGTCTCTATCCCGAAGCCTCGATGCGCCGCTGCACGGACCTCGATCTCCTCATCGCAGAGCGAGACATCGAGCGGGCGGCCCGCGCCCTCGAGCCGCTCGGCTATGAGCTCGAAGACGGCCTCGCCGCGCTCTATGCCCGCCGCCATCACCACCATCTGCATCTGGCCGGCCGCTGCCCGCCCGTGATCGAGCTGCACTTCCGCGCCTACGTCGGCTTCGGCGTCACCCTGCCCGCGGAAGCGCTGCTGGCCCGGGCGCGCGCCCATCGCACGGGGGGAGGCGCCCCGTGCTGGGTGCTCGCCCCCGAAGACGAGCTTCTCTACCTGGGCGTTCACGCGGCCGGCCACTGCTTCGACCGGCTTCTCTGGCTCTACGATCTCAAGCTCTTCATGAGCCGGAATCCCAGCCTCGACTGGGCTCTGCTTGCAGAGCGCGCGCGAGCCTTCGGCGTCGAGGCGGCCTGGGCGCTCGCCCGCGATGTGCTGAAGCGACGGCTCGGCGTGGCGGCGCCGGCCGCGACGAACGGCCGCGCGCCCGCTCGGCTCGGCCGCCGTCTCGTGGCAAGATTCGTGGATGGCCGGGTCGGCCCTCCCGCGGCGGGACCGCTCGTGACGTTGCGCCAGCTCCTGGTGATGGCCGCCCTCTACGATCGGCCCGCCTCCGCCGCGCGGTTCGTCGGCCACCACGTCGCGCGCATCGTGCGGCGGCGCGCCCGGCGCTGGCTGCCCGCCCTCGTTCCCGCGGAATGGGCGGCCTAGCCGTGGGCCGCCTCTCGCTCGACGCCCCCGTGTCCCAGAATCCCGAGGTGGTGAGCCGCGAGGTCGAGGGCGAGTTCGTGCTCCTGGATCTCGAGAGCGCCACGTACTTCGGGCTCAACCAGGTGGGGAGCCGGGTCTGGACCCTCGTGGCCGAGCTGGGCTCGCTCCGCAAGGTCTGCGAGGCCATGGAGCGCGAGTACGCCGTCCCCCGGGAGCAGCTCGAGCGTGACATCCTGAGCCTGGCCCGCGAGCTTCGCGACAAGGGACTCCTCGTCGTCGCCCGCGACGGGCGCTGAGATGGCCTCAGGACTCCTCTCGCGGGTCCGTCGGCTGCCCCCGAGCGAGCGCGCGCTTCTCGCGACCGCCTGGCTCGCCCTCGGCGTTGCCCCTCTCGCGCTGGCCGTCGTGCCCTTTCGCAGGCTGCGTGACTGGGCCGAGGATGAGACGAGGAGCGGGAGGCTCGCGGGCCCTCCGACGCCCGAGCGCGTGGCGGCCCTGGTGGAGGCGGCGGCCCAGCATCACTTCGTGCGCACCACGTGCCTCGCCCGCGCCCTCGTCCTGTGCCGGCTCCTCCGACGGAGAGGCGACGCGGCCCGGCTGGTCATTGGGGGCGCCCGCGGGGTCGGGTCGCAGGGAGGCGACGCGCTGCTTCCAGGCTCCTTCGAGGCGCATGCCTGGGTCGCGTGCGACGGCCTCGCGCTGACGGCGGGAGGCCCGATCGATCGATTCACGATTTTGCTAAGTCAGGGGGGAGCGAGCGCCGCTCCTCCCCCGACACCCCCCCACAGTCTTGCTCGAGAAGAGACGCGCAGGACAACAGCTTGAGTCAAGGGGGAGCGAGCACCGATCCTCCCCCGGCACCCCCCACCGGTCATGCTCGAAGCGAGGAGAGAGATCATGGAGACGAAAGAACCGGCCGATCCCACGGATCCTCAGTTGTCCCGGAAGACGTACGAGACACCCCGTCTGGTGAGCTATGGCAGCATCTCCAAGCTCACGCAGGGCAGCGCGACGGTGGGCAATGACGGGGGCGCCGGAATGATGAACATGCAGTGTCTCTGAGCGCCCCGTGAGTGGTCTCGCAGGTCTTCTCGCTCTCGACGGTGGGAGCGCCGAGACCCTCGTCCTACAGCGGATGCTGGCCGCGCTCGCGCATCGCGGGCGCGATGGACAGAGCACATGGTCGTCGGGGCCGATCGCCATGGGCCATCAGGCCTTCTGGACGACTCCCGAGGCGCAGGGCGAGATCCAGCCCTGGCGCCATCCATCCGGCGAGGTGGTGGCGACTCTGGACGGGCGCATCGACAACCGTCGAGCGCTCCGAGATGCGCTCGTGGCCAGGGGCCACGCCCCCCGCGCCGAGCACGACGCCGAGCTGGTCCTTCGCGCCTATGAATGCTGGGGCGAGGATTTCGCGCGCGAGCTCGTGGGGGATTTCGCGGTGGCGATCTGGGACGGGCCCGCGCGGCGGCTCGTGTGCGCCCGTGATCCGCTCGGGGTCAAGCCCTTCTACTACCATTCCGATGGACACCACTTCCGGTGGAGCTCCGAGCCCCAGGCCATTTTCGAAGACCCTACCGTGCCGCGCCGGCCCCACGAGGGCATGGTTGCCGAGATGCTCGCAGGCTACCTGGTCAGCACCGAGGAGACCCTCTGGCAGGGCCTCTACCGGCTCCGGCCGGGCCACACGCTGACCGTGAGCCGGGAGGGGCTCCACCTGAGACGGTACTGGTCACCCGAGTCCGCGCCCGAGGTCCGCCACTCGAGCGATGCCGAGTACGCCGAGCATTTCCGGACCGTGCTCGAGGAGGCCGTCCGCTCGCGGCTTCGCGCGGTGGGTCCCGTGGGCGCGCATCTCTCGGGCGGGATCGACTCGTCCTCGGTGGCCGTCCTCGCCCTGCGACTGTCGGATTCCGGAGCCGCCTCGGCGCGGATCGAAGCCTTCACCCAGAGCTATCCCGAGCTGGCGGATGACGAGCGCCCGTTTGCCGAGGAGACGGCCGGCCGGTGGGGAATCAAATGGCATGCCCTCCTGCCTGATCCCCCGGGCCCGGGGCACTACGAGGGACAGGCGCGCCGGTATCTCGACTTCCCCGACTATCCGAACGGAACGGCCTGGAGCCTCGCTCTGACGCGGCTCGCTGTCAGCAACGGCTGCCGCGTCATGCTGACGGGAGTCTGGGGCAATGCTTTCCTCGAGGGCTCCGTCGAGCATCTGGCCGATCTCCTCCGGAGCTGTCGGCTCGCCGAGACCCTGCGGTGCGCGCGCGCCTGGGGACCGCTCCTGGGCGGCACGAGTCCGGCATCGGTCGTCTTCGACGGCGCCGTGCGTCCGCTCGTGCCCGCCCCCCTCCGTCGCGCCATCGGCTCCATCGTGCGCCGGCGCATCATCCCCGGCTTCGTGCCGCCCGCCTTCGCCAGACGGGCCGGGCTGCGCGATCGGCTGCGCGCTCCCGAATGGATCCCGCCCTACCCGACCTTCGCCCAGCGCGGCGTCTATCGCGCCGCGCTGAGCGCCTGGAATATCCACGCGGGTGAGATCATGGAGCGTGGAGGGCTCCAGCATGGGATCGAAGAGCGCCATCCCTTCACCGACCGGAGGCTCGTCGAGCTGTGCCTGGCCCTTCCGGAGGCACAGCGCTGGCGCGGGCGGACGCTCAAGTGGGTTGAACGGGAGGCGATGCGCGGGCTGGTGCCGGAGTCGGTCCGGATGAAGACCGACCAGCCCGAGCTGTCGTTCCTCCACATGGACGCGCTCGCCGCCGCGGGCGGCGAGCGCGCCTTCGAGCGCCTCCGGCTCGCCGAGCAGGGCTGGCTCGACGCGCCGAGGGCGCGCGCGCTCTATCGACGGGCCGCCGAGCTCTACGCGCGACGCGACCCGCGCTATGCCGAGCTCGTGGGGCCGCTCTGGACCATTCACGGCCTCGAGCTCTGGCTCCAGGCCGCGATGGGAGAGCCCTCGCCGTGTCCCTGATCGTCGACGAGCACCGCCAGTATCTCGCCGACCCGCACCGACTGGCCGCCTTCGAGCGCGCCATCGCGGCCACGGTCAAGCCGGGGGATGTCGTCATCGACCTGGGCGCGGGCACCGGCATCCTGGGGCTCTTCGCGTGCCGCGCCGGCGCCGCGCGCGTCTACGCCATCGACGACGGCAGCATCATCGGGCTCGCGCGGGAGCTCTGCCGCGCCAACGGCTTCTCGGACCGCGTCGTGTTCGTCAAGGGATTGTCGAGCCGCACCGCGCTGCCGGAGAAGGCCGACGTCGCCGTCTCCGACCAGATCGGTCGCTTCGGCTTCGAGGCCGGCGTCTGGGAATATTTCACCGACCTGCGGGCGCGGCTCCTCAAGCCGCACGCCTCGACGGTGCCCCGCCGCGTCGAGCTCTGGATGTCGGCGGTGGACGCGCCCGCGCTCTTCGAGCAGGTCGAGTTCTGGAGCACGCGCCCCGCGGACTTCGACGTCTCGCCCGCCCGCGCCCTCGCGGTGAACACCGGCTATCCTGTGCGCCTCGACACGGAGCACCTCCTCGCCGAGCCCGCTCTCCTCGCGTCGCTCGATCTCGCCGAGCCCGAGCCCTCCTCCATCGGCGCCGCGGTCGAGCTCACCGTGGAACGCGCGGGCACGCTTCACGGGCTGGGCGGGTGGTTTCGCGCCGAGCTCGCGCCGGGGATCTACATGTCGAATGCGCCGGGCGACGCCTCCCGCATCGACCGCCGCAACGTGTTCCTTCCTCTCGACCGGGCGACCCCCGTGGCGCCGGGCGACCGGATCCGCATCCGTCTGCGCATCCTGCCGTCGGAGGTGATGCTGCGCTGGCACGTGACGATCGAGACCGCCGCGGGAGACGCCAAGGCCGTCTTCTCCCACTCGACGGCGGCGGGCATGCTCCTGGCGCTCGAAGACCTCGCCCGGACGCGCCCGGACTACGTGCCCCGGCTCTCGCCCTGGGGCCTCGCCCGCCAGACGCTTCTGGGGCTGTGCGATGGCCGGCGGCCGCTCGCGGAGATCGAGTCGGAGCTCCGCCGCCGGCATCCCGAGCTCTTCGCCTCCCCGGCGGCCGCCGCGGGCTTCGTCGCCGAGGTCGTCACGCGCTACGCCTGATGGCCATGCATCGCGTCTCGGGACTGCGTCTGGAGGCGGACATCCCGCTGCCCGAGCTGCCGCGCGCTTCCGCCGCCCGAGCGGACTGCCGGTTCCAGCTCCTGCCGCCGCGCCGGCGGGCGGCGGCGCCACGCGCGTGGCTGCATCGCTGGCGGCGCGACGACGGCGGGGTGCTCGTCTCGCTGGGTCGGACTGGGCGCGACTATCTCGTGCGCTTCACGGGCTTGGCAGACTTCCTGATCTCCCGCGAGGCCGACCTCGTACGGTGCCGGGCGCGGCCGGAAGTCTCGCCCGCGACGGTGCGCCATCTGCTCCTCGATCAGGTCATCCCCATGGTCCTCGCTCATCGCGGCCGCCTCGCCCTCCACGCGAGCGCCGCCATCGCGGGCGACGGCGCGCTCGCCTTCGCGGGCAAGGCGGGCTGGGGCAAGTCGACGATCTGCGCGAGCCTGGCCCACGCGGGTGGATCGCCCCTGGCCGACGACTGTCTGGTGATCGGCGGCCGGCGCGGGCGATACTTCGCGGTACCCAGCTATCCCGGCCTGAGGCTCTGGCCGGACACGGTCAAGGCCCTCGGCCGCCGTGTGCGTCCCGGCGCACTCGTGGCGGACTACAGCGAGAAGCGCCGGATCACGTCGCAGCGAGCCGACATCCGCCGGCGGGCGCCTGTTCCCCTCCGAGCCATCTACGTTCTCTCGCCTCCCCGGAGGCGCCGCGTGATCAGCATTGCGCGGATCGAGCCCCGGGAGGCGGTCGGCCGTCTCCTCGCCCACACCCATCGGCTCGATCTCACCGATCGGAGCCGGCTCGTGGCCGAGCTGGATGCCTTGAGCCGACTGGCGGCGCGGGTGCCCGTGTTCGAGCTCGCCTTCCCCCGCGATCTCGAGCGGCTCGCCGCCCTGCGCGCGGCGGTGCTGCGCCACGCCGGGGGCTTGCCCTAGCGCCATGCCCCTCTACTCACACTCGCGCCTGAGCGTCTACGAGACGTGCCCGCGCCAGTACCGCTTCAGGTACGTGGATCGCATCATGCTCCCGAGAGTGAGAACCGCCGAGATGTTCCGCGGCACCCAGGTGCACGCGGCCCTCGAGACGCTCTACCGCCGAATGCAGCGCGGGCGCACGCCGTCGCTCGACGAGGTCCTCGACGGCTATCGACGGGCATGGCAGGAGCAATGGGCGCCCGAGATCCTGATCTCCGACCCGAGCATGACGCCCGACGACTTCCTCCGCCAGGGCGAGCAGGACCTCGTGACCTACGACGCGCGCTACCGTCCCTTCGACGCGGACCGCACGGTGGAGGTCGAGTCACGGATCACGCTGTCGCTCGATCCTGCCCGGCGCATCTCGCTCCAGGGCTACGTCGATCGCCTGTCGATCGCCCGTGATGGCGTCTGGCGGATCCATGACTACAAGACGGGCCGCCGGCTCCCCGCCCAGCAGGTTCTCGACGAGGACAGGCAGCTCGCCCTCTACCAGATCGGCGTGCAGCGACGCTACCCGCTGCTGACCGACCGTGTCGAGCTCGTCTGGCACTATCTGGCCTTCGACCAGGAGATGCGTTCCTCCCGATCGCCCGCGGCCCTTCTCGAGCTCGAGCGACGGACGCTCGCGCTGATCGATGTCATCCAGGCGGACACGGCCTTCGAGACGCGAGTGGGCCATCACTGTCGATCGTGCACGTATCAGCCCATGTGTCCGGCCTGGAGCCATCAGTTCCGGCAGGCCGCGCTCCCCGAGCCAGAGCGTGTGCTGGAGCCTGGCGCGGTCCTCGTGGACAGGCTCGTCGAGCTCCGCCAGCAGAAGCGCGCGCTCGCGCGACAGATGGAACTGACCGAGGCGGACCTTCTCGAGTATTCGCGTCGGGAGAGAGTCGAGAGCGTCTTCGGCGCGACCCACAAGGCCACTATCAGCGAGGAGGAGACCGTGGCCTTTCCAGCGCCCGCGGACCCGAAGCGCGGCCAAGCCGAAGAGGCGATCAGGGTGGCCGGCCGATGGGACGAGGTTGCCAAGCTCGATGTCCGGGCCGCTGTCCGCCTCTACAGGAGCGGAGTATGGCCAGAGTATTTCCGGCGTATCCTGGCTCCTTTACTCAATAAAATCACGAGGTTCCGGATAGGGCTCCGAAAGCGATGACGTCGCCTGCTCACCCCTCCGTCTATGAGGCCAAAGTGCCGAATATATGGATAGGAGCGAGGGCACCGGCACGAAACTAGGAGTCCGACGCGACCGAGACGAGGCTTGAAGGGAGCCTGTGATGGACACACATCTTCCGAGCATCCTGTGCGTGGACGACGATCCGGCGGTGCTGGATCTGCTCAAGGAGTATTTCACCCTGCAGGGCTTCGTGGTCCTCACCGCCACCAATGGCGTCGAGGCCTTCCTGCAGGTCAAGCAGTGGATGCCTCGCGCGGTCGTCATGGATCTCTTCATGCCTCGCCTGGGCGGCATCGGCGCCCTCGGGCGCATCAAGGCGCTCAACCCCGGCATCGCCGTCATCCTCGTGAGCGGCATGGGTAACGCGCTCGACCTCGTCACGGAAGCGGGTCTGTCGGTGGCGGGCGCCCTCGCGAAGCCCCTCGACCTCAACAAGCTCTCGGAGACCCTCGCCCGGGTGGGGGTCATGGCGCCCCTGGCCCTCGCCGCGGGTAACGGCGCCACCCCCGCGCGCCCCGTCCGCGCCAAGGTTCTCGTCATCGACGACGAGCTGGAGATGCGCAAGCTCGTGACGGAGCACCTGCAAGACAAGGGCTACGAGGTCCTCGAGGCGGCCGACGGCGAAGAGGCCCTCGCGCGCCTGCCCGAGTATCAGCCGCACATCGTGCTGCTCGACCTCATGATGCAGGGCATCGGCGGCATGGAGACCCTGCGCCGCATCAAGGCGATGCAGCCCGAGATCTGCGTCATCATGGTCACGGCCATCGAGGAGATCGAGTCGGCGCAGACGGCGCTCGGCCTGGGCGCCTCCGACTACGTCACCAAGCCCTTCAGCCTGCAGTACCTCGACTCCGTCCTCGAGGTGCACCTGCTGATGGACAGGATCAACCCCGACTCGAAGTAGACGCCTCCAGCAGTCGCGCCGCGGCGTCCTCGCCCGAGCGGACGCAGTCGGCGATCCCGACGCCGCGATAGGCTCCGCCCGCCAGAGCCAGGCCGGGCAGCTCCCGCACACATCCCTCGATCGCCTCCACGCGGGCCAGGTGTCCGATCTGGTATTGCGGCATGGCGCGCGGATAGCGGCCCACGCGCGTCCAGAGCGGCGGGACCCGGACCCCGAGCAGCTCGGCCAGCTCTCCCCGCGCCACCCGCGCCAGCGTCTCGTCGTCCCCCTCGAGCACGCCCTCGTTCATGGCCCCGCCCAGGAAGACCCGCAGGAGCGCGCCGCCCTCGGGCGCGCGCCCCGGATACTTCACGCTCGAGAAGGTGCAGGCGATGACGGGCCGCCGCTCCGTCTGCGGCACCACGAAGCCGAAGCCGTCGAGCGGGTGCGGGATGTCGGCGCGTCGCCAGGCCAGCGTCACCGTGGCCGAGGACGCGTAGGGGATGCCCTCGAGGAGCAGAGCGAGCGACGGGTGCGTGTAGCGAAGCGCGCGCGCCGTGTGGTGCGCCTCGCAGGCGAGGATCACCGCGTCCGCCTCGGCCGCGTGCCCCTCCGCGGTGGCGACGCGCCAGCGGCCGCCCTCGCGAGTCACCCCGGTCACCCGCTCCTTGAGACGCACTGCGCCCGGGGGGATCCGCGACTGGAGAGCGCGGACCATCTCTTCCATGCCCTCGGCGAAGGTGACGAAGAGCGACCAGCGCGCGCCGCTCGCCTCTCGATTCTCCGCGGGCGCCCGTCGGGCCGCGCGCCAGAGGGCCAGGATGAGGCTCCGCTCGCGCCGCTCCAGCTCCAGGAACCTCGGCATGGTCGCGGCGAGCGAGAGCAGATCGGGATCCGCCGTGTAGATCCCGGCCACGAGGGGCTGCGCCACCCGCTCCAGCGCCTGACGGCCCAGCCGCCGCCTCACGAAGGCGCTCAGACTCTCGTCGGGATCGAGACCTCGCGGCAGCACGAGGTCGAGGGCCATGCGGAGCTTGCCCGGCCAGGAGAAGAGGCGGGAGCGGAGCAAGGGGCCGAAGCGCGTGGGCGCGAGGAGCTGGAAGCCCTCGGGCAGCGGATGCAGGCGGCCCCGGAAGAGCGGATGCAGGCGGCCCCGGAAGACGACGAAGACGCGCCGGAAGCGATCGTCGGTGCGGACGAGCTTGTCCTCGAGGCCGATCCGGCGACAGAGCTCGAGCGCCCAGGGCTTCTCGGAGAGAAACGAGTCGGCGCCGCACTCCACGAGGAAGCCGTCGCGCCGCTCCGTCTGGATGGTCCCGCCCAGCCGGTCGGAGGCCTCGAAGAGGCTCAGCTCGAGGTCGAGCCCGCCCTCGCGCGCCAGCTCGCAGGCGCGATGGGCCGCGGCCAGACCCGCGATGCCGCCGCCGACGATGGCCAGCTTCACGCGCGAGCGACCTTCATGCCGGTCCCTGCCTGACGAGGTCGGCCAGCATGGCGATGAAGAGGGGATGATCATTGGCGGCGGCGGCGCGGTGGAGGCGAAGGCCGAGCTGGTCGGCGACCTCGCGCGCCTCGACGTCGAGATCGTAGAGGATCTCGACGTGATCGCACACGAAGCCGATGGGGGCCAGGACCACGTCGCTGACGCCCTTGCCCTCGAGCCCGCGCAGCACGTTGCAGACGTCGGGCTCGAGCCAGGGCTCGCGCGGGGAGCCGCTCCGGCTCTGATAGGCGACCTGCCAGCGCTCGTGCCCGAGTCGCGCGGCGATCGCGCGCGAGGCGCCCTCGAGCTGGTCCGCATAGGGCGATTCCTTCGCCATGGCCGTGGGCACGCTGTGAGCGGTGAAGACCAGGAGGGCGTCGCCTCGCGCCTCCAGGGGAACCCGGCCCAGGGCGTCGCTCACGCGCGACGTCATCGCGTCGAGGAAGCGCGGGTGATCCCACCACCCAGGCGCGAAGGCCACCTCGGGAGCGCCCGCGCCGATCTTCGCGCGCGCGTCATCCACGTCCCGCATGTAGCGCGTCCACGAGGCCTCGGTCTGGAAGGTCGAGAGAATGATGCCGAGGGCGCGACGATGGCCGGCCTCCCGCATCCCCGCCAAGGTCTCCCGGAGGAAGGGATGCCAGTTCCTCATCCCGATGTGGACGGGAAGCGCGGGGCCCTCGCGCGCGAGAGCCTGGCGAAGCCCCTCGGCCTGACGCAGCGTCAGCTCGGTCAGGGGCGATCGCCCGCCGATCACCTCGTAGTGATGGGCGACGGCGTCGAGACGCTCGGGCGGGATGCGACGGCCGGCCGTGACGATCTCGAGAAAGGGCCGCACGTCCTCCGGCTTCTCCGGCCCGCCGAACGCCAGGAGGAGCACCGAGTCGACGCTCATCGCGCGGACAGCTCGTGGACGATGTCCACGAGCGCCTTCACGTTCTCCACCGGCGTCTCCTGGTGGACTCCATGCCCCAGGTTGAAGATGTGGCCGGGGCGCCCCTGGGCCCCGTCGAGGATGCCCTGCGTCGCGCGCCGGATGGCGCCTGCATTGGACAGGAGCACCGCGGGGTCGAGGTTGCCCTGCACGGCGATGTCATGGCCGAGCCGGTCCCAGGTCGGCCCCAGCTCCACGCGCCAGTCGAGCCCCAGGACGTCGCCTCCCGCCTCCCTCATCAAAGGAAGGAGGCCCGCCGTACCCACCCCGAAGTGAATGACCGGCGTCCCCGGCGTCAGGCGGCGGATGCTCTCACGGCTCCACGGCTGCACGAACTCGCGGTAGTCGGACGGCGACAGCGTCCCCACCCAGGAGTCGAAGAGCTGCACGGCCTGCGCGCCCGCGGCGATCTGGCCGTTGAGGTACTCCGCCACGATGGCGGAGAGCCGGGACATGAGAGCTTCCCACGCCCGCCGCTCCGCCCGCATGAAGCGCTTCGTGAGCAGGAACTCGCGCGAGGGGCCGCCCTCGATGAGATACGAGGCGAGCGTGAAGGGCGCGCCGGCGAACCCGATGAGTGGCACGCCCTCGGCCAGAGCCTTGCGCGCGAGCCTGACCGTTTCGAACACCGCGCCCACCGCCTCTCCCACGTCGACGGTGGGGAGGGCGGCGACGTCGGCCGCGCTCCGGATCGGGCGGGGAATCCGCGGCCCTTCGCCCTCGACGAACTCGAGCCCGACGCCGAGCGGCTCGAGGACAAGCAGGATATCCGCGAAGAGAATGGCGGCGTCCACGCCGAGCCGCTCGACGGGCTGCAGAGTGACCTCGGCCGCGGCCTGCGGGTTCTTGCACAGCTCGAGGAAGCCGTGGCGCGAGCGCATCGTGCGGTACTCGGGCATGTAGCGTCCGGCCTGGCGCATGAGCCAGATGGGCGTGACCGATGTCGGTTGCCGGCGACAGGCGAGGAGAAACGGCGATGCGACGGCGTTCGACATGTCGAGCCGAGCCTACAGGCCGCCTCTGGCGCAGTCAAGAAAGCGGCGGTATGATCCAGCCCCGGCGCATCATTTCACGGCGCGCCGGCCGTGGTCCAGACCCGTCACCCTGGGGAGGAGTCTCCGATGCCCTTCACGTCCGGCAAGCAGGCCTTCCTCGAGATCCTCAAGCAGGAAGGCGTCGAGGTGATGTTCGGCAATCCCGGCACCACCGAGCTGCCCCTCATGGACGGTCTCGCGCGTGAGACGCGCATCCGTTACATCCTCGCCCTGCAGGAAGCGGTGGCCATCGCCATGGCCGACGGTTACGCGCAGGCGAGCGGCAAGCTCGCCGCGGTGAACGTGCACACCTCGCCCGGGCTCGGCAACGCCATGGGCATGCTGTACGACGCGAGCAAGGCGGGCTCACCCCTCCTCCTGACCGCGGGCCAGCACGACCAGGCCATGAACCTGACCGAGCCCATCCTCTGGTCGGATCTGCCGCCCGTGGCGCGGCCCTACGTCAAGTGGTCGCACGAGATCACGCGCCTCGAAGATCTCCCGCGCGCCGTGCGTCGCGCCGCCAAGACCGCGAAGGCGCATCCCACGGGCCCCGTGTTCATCTCGCTTCCCGTCGACGTGCTCAACGCGGAGCGCGACATCGATCTCCTCGAGACGACGCGGGTGGCCCCGCGCATTCGCGGCGACAAGGCGGCCATCGAGGCCGCCGCCGATCTCCTCGTCAAGGCCGAGCGCCCCCTCCTGATCTCCGGGGACGCGGTGGCCCATGGCGACGGCCTCGACGAGATGGCCGAGGTCGCCGAGCTCCTGGGCGCGCCCGTCTACAGCGAGTGCGTGCCCTCGACGTGCTCCTTTCCGTCCACGCATCGGCTCTATCAGGGCACCTTCCCGCGCCTGGGCCCGCCCATTCGCCAGCTTCTGATGAAGCACGACCTGATCTTTTCCGTGGGCGGCGACATCTTCACGCTCTCTCTGCCCTCCGACGTCGAGCCCATGCCCGAGGGCGTGACCCTCATCCACATGGACACGGACCCGTGGGAGATCGGCAAGAACTATCCGGCAAAGGTCGGAATTCTGGGCGATCCCAAGGCCACGCTCCCCGAGCTCGCCGAGGCGATACGCAAGCGGCTCACGCCCGGCGCGACCAAGGCCGCCCAGGCGCGCGCGGAAGCCCTCGGCAAGGCGCGCGAGGCCAAGATCGCCGATCTCAAGGAGCGCGCGCGCCGGGAAAGCGGGCAGACGCCGATCAGCCCGCTCGCGCTGGTGGCGGCGGTGGCGGAAGCGGTGCCGGACGACGCCGTCGTGGTGGACGAGAGCATCTCCTCGGGCGGGGGCCTGCGCGAGCTGCTGCGCTCGCGAGACTCCAAGAGCTTCTTCGGCCTGCGCGGCGGCGGCATCGGCTGGGGACTCCCCGCCTCGCTGGGGATCAAGCTCGCCCAGCCCTCGCGGCCCGTGGTGGCGCTGGTCGGTGACGGCAGCGCCATGTACACCATCCAGTCCTTCTGGACGGCCGCCCACGATTCGATTCCCGTGGTGTGGGTGATCTTCAACAACGCCTCCTACCGCATCCTCAAGCAGCGCACCCTCGCCCTGAAGGGCTTCTCCGCCGAGGACGACAAGTACGTGGCCATGGACCTCGTGAATCCGCGCCTGGACTATGTCGGCCTCGCCAAGGCCCAGGGCGTCGCGGGCGAGCTCGTGGAGAAGTCCGCCGACGTGGGCCCCGCCATCCATCGCGGGCTGGCCTCGGGCGGCCCCTACGTCATCGACGTGCGCATCGACGGGTCGTTCAAGAACTAGTTCATGCCGGGACGCCTGGACGGCAAGGTCGCCATCGTCACGGGCGCCGGATCGCGGGGGCCGGGCGTGGGCAACGGCAAGGCGGCCGCGCTGCTCTTTGCCCGCGAGGGCGCGCGCGTGCTCTGCGTCGATCTCAAGGCCGAGAATGCCGAGGAGACCGTGAAGCAGATCGCCACGGAGGGCGGCGAGGCGAGCGTCTTCGCGGCCGACGTCACCCGCAAGGCGGATTGCCAGGCGATGGTGAACGCGGCCACCGAGCGCTGGGGCGCCATCGACATCCTCCACAACAACGTCGGCATCGAGTCGCGCCGCACCCTCTTCGAGGTCACGGAAGAGGAGTGGGATCAGGTCATGACCGTCGACCTCAAGTCCATGCTCCTGGCCACCCAGGCCGCGGCCCGGCCCATGGTCAAGCGCGGGCGGGGCAGCATCATCTGCGTCTCCTCGGTGGCGGCGATGCGCGGCCACGGCCGCACCGCCTACGCGGCGGCCAAGGCCGGCGTCATCGGCTTCGTGCGCACGTGCGCGGCCCAGCTCGCCCCCAAGGGCGTGCGGGTGAACGCCATCGCGCCTGGGCAAGTGTGGACGCCCATGGTGGAAGACGTCGGCCCCGAGCTTCGCGAGAAGCGCCGCAAGGCGAATCCGCTCGGCGTCGAAGGTGAAGGCTGGGACGTGGGCTGGGCCGCCGTCTACCTGGCGAGCGACGAGGCGCGCTGGGTCACGGGGCAAACCCTCGTCGTCGACGGCGGCTTGACGCTGACCACACGATAACTCTCACGGGAGACCTTTCGATGCCGATGACCTTCGGGATGCACCTGGGACACGTGGGCGGGCCGATGGCCGAGATGCGCAAGCTGTGGCGTTATGCCGACGCCAACGGCTTCGACTGGTTCTCCTCCGCCGACCACTTCCAGGAGTCGCCCTACCGCGACGGGAACGGGCCCTGTTTCGAGGCCATCAGCACGATGACGGCCATCGCCCTCGACACCAGGCACGTGAAGGTCGGCTCGCTTGTGATCTGCGTCAACTACCGCAACCCGGGCGTGCTCGCCAAGGCCGTGTGCACCATCGATCACCTCTCGGGTGGACGCTGCGAGCTCGGCATCGGCGCGGGCTGGCACCAGCACGAGTACGAGGGCTTCGGCATCCCCTTCGAGCGGATCGGGATCCGCCAGGATCACCTGGAGGAAGCGGTGCAGATCCTGCGCATGCTCTTCGACCAGCCCGTCTCGAACTTCAAGGGCCACTACTTCCAGCTCAACGACGCGCGCTGCAACCCCAAGCCCCTCCAGAAGCGGCTGCCCATCTGGGTGGGCGGCCAGGGAGAGAAGCGCACGCTCCGGACCGCGGCCAAGTACGCGGACGGCTGGAACGCGCCGTACATCGACGCGCAGACGTGGAAGGCCAAGAACGCCGTCCTCGACGACTGGTGCGCGAAGGAAGGCCGCGATCCCAAGACGCTCGCGCGCACCGTGAACATCGGCTTCTACGGAGGCGCCGACGCCAAGGGCGTGGCGCGCGGCGAGGCGATCTTCAAGTCGCACTGGGGCGAGCGGCCGGATCGCAAGGGCTTCTTCCGCGGGTTGCCGAAGGACGCGCTGGAGATGTGCCAGGCCTACCAGGCCGTCGGCGTGCAACGGGTGAACCTGGCCTTCCGCGAGGGCCCCTACGACTTCGAGGCCATCCAGGCCTTCGCCGAGACCGTGCTGCCGGCCTTCGGCATCAAGCGTCCCTCGTGAAATTCTCCGGATGTCGTGATCAGCAGCGATAGCCGTCGAGGAGGGAGATCGCCCTGCTGAGATTGCACACCGCACAGGAGGAATTCGAGCCCGCGGGTGTCTATGTCAACACGGCGAGCATCGGACTGCCGCCCCGGCGAACCGTCGATGCCCTCAACGAGGCCATCGGGACGTGGCGGGCGGGCCGCGCGGAGGCGGCGGGATATGACGAGCTCGTCAACCGCGCCCGGCAGCTATTCGCCAGCCTCGTGGGCACCACGCCCGAGCGGGTGGCCATCGGCAACCAGGTCTCGACGTTCACCGCGCTGGTAGCGACGGCCCTTCCCGACGGCGCGCGCGTCCTGGCTGCCGAGGAGGACTTCACCTCCGTCCTCTTCCCCTTCTTCGCCCACGCCGACCGCGGCGTGCAGGTGAAGACCGTGCCGCTGGCCAGCCTCGTGGATGCGATCGGCCCCGGCGTCGACCTCGTGGCGGTGAGCGCGGTGCAGTCGGCCGACGGCCGCCTCGTCCCCGGCGGGCTCGAGGCCCTGGCCTCGGCCGCCTCCCGTCACGGCTGCCTGACTTATATCGACGCCACCCAGGCCGTGGGCTGGCTGCCATTCGACGCGGATCGCTTCGACTTCGTGTCCTGCGCCGCGTACAAGTGGCTGCTCTCCCCTCGCGGCACCGCCTTCGGAGTGGTGCGGCCGGAGCGTCTCGGGATGCTGCGCCCTCTCTACGCGGGCTGGTACGCCGGCGACGATCCGTGGACGTCCATCTATGGCCCACCGTTCCGGCTGGCCAAGGACGCGCGCCGCCTCGACATCTCGCCGGCATGGCTGGCGTGGGCGGGCACGGTGCCCGCGCTCGAGCTGCTGGCCGAGGTCGGCATTGCCGCGATCCACCGACACGACCTCGCCCTCGCCAACGCGCTGCGCGGACGGCTCGGTCTGCCCGCGGGTGATTCCGCCATCGTCACCGTGGCCGCCGACGGAGGGCTGGAGCGGCTGGGGGCGGCCGGTATCAAGGCCTCCGTCCGCGCGGGCGCCGTGCGGCTGTCCTTCCATCTTCACAATACCGAAGCCGACGTGGACGCCGTGGCGCGCGCCCTCGGCTGCTGAGCTTCGTTCGACAGAGCGCGAGCGGCCCGGGACGTCGTCAGCGTGGCCGGTGTATATTGCTCATGGTGGCGATCACCACGTCGTCCTTGGGTCACCAGGCCGTCCTCTGGAGGAGTCGAGCATGGCTGAGAGCTCCCAGCTGATCCGCGGCCTCGAGGGCGTGGTCGCGGCCGAGACCGAGCTGTGCGATCTGGACGGCACCAATGGCCGGCTCGCCTACCGCGGCTACGACATCGACGACCTCGCGCGCAAGGCCAGCTTCGAGGAGGTCGCCCACCTGCTCTGGATCGGCGAGCTTCCCACTCGGGCCCAGCTCGACCGCTTCCTCGGCGAGCTCGCCGCCGCCCGACCCATTCCCGGCGAGCTCAACAAGGCCTTCGCGCTCATGCCCAAGCAGACCGATCCCATGCGCGTGCTGCAGGCCGCGACCGCCATCCTGGGTATGCACGACCCCGACGCCACGGACAATTCGCGCGAGGCCAACCTCCGCAAGTCCATCCGCCTCACGAGCCAGTTCGCCACGGCCATCTGCGCCCATCACCGCATCAGGAACGGCCAAGAGCCGCTGGCGCCGATCCGGGAGCTCTCGCTCGCCGCCAACTTCCTCTACATGCTGACGGGCAAGAAGCCGAGCGAGGTCACCACCAAGGCCTTCGACGCGAGCCTCGTGCTCTATGCGGAGCACGAGCTCAACGCCTCGACCTTCACCACGCGGGTGATCGCGGCCACGCTGTCCGACATGCATTCCGCAGTGGCGGGCGGAGTGGGCGCCCTCAAGGGCACGCTCCACGGAGGCGCCGGCGAGGCGGTCATGCGTACGCTCATGGAGATCGGGAGCCTCGACAAGGTCGACGCGTTCGTCGACAAGGCCTTCGCCGAGAAGCGGCGGTTCATGGGCATGGGTCACCGCGTCTACACGGCAGGCGACCCGCGCGCGGCCATCCTGAAGGGCATGGCCGAGGCGGCCTGCCGCGAGACGGGCCAGGCGCTCTGGTACGACCTGGCCGTCAAGCTGCATGCCAAGGTCAGCGCGACCAAGAAGCTCATCCCCAACGTGGACTTCTACTCGGCGCCGCTGTTCTACTCCATCGGCATCCCCGTGGATCTCTTCACGCCCGTCATCGCCGCCTCGCGCATCGCGGGGTGGACGGCCAACCTCCTCGAGCAGTACGAGGACAACCGGCTGATCCGCCCGCGCGCCGACTACAAGGGCCCGAAGCGGAAGGCCTTCGTCCCCCTGGAGAAGCGCTAGCCGTGGGACTGAGCCTCACGCGCAAGCTGATCGACACGCACCTTCTCTCCGGCAAGCCCGTGGCCGGCGAGGAGATCGCGCTGCGCGTGGACCAGTGCCTGCTCACCGACACCAACGGCAACATGGCCTGGCTCCAGTTCGAGACCATGGGCTTCCCCCGCGTGAAGCCCTCGCGCGTCGTGACGTACATCGACCACAACGTCTACCAGACCGACTCGCGTAACACCGACGACCACCGCTATCTCCAGACGGCGGCCGCGCGCTACGGCTCCTGGTTCTCCAAGCCGGGCAACGGCATCTGCCACCAGGTCCATTTCGAATCGTTCAGCGTGCCGGGCCAGCTCGTCCTCGGCACGGACAGCCACACGCCCCTCTGCGGATCGACGGGCATGCTCGCCATCGGCTCCGGGGGGCTCGACGTGGCCGTGGCCATGGGAGGCGGCGCCTATCACCTGCCCATGCCTCGTGTCGTGCGCGTCACCCTGACCGGCGAGCTGAAACCCTGGGTGCACGCCAAGGACGTAATCCTGGAGCTGCTGCGGCGCTACAGCGTGCGCGGCGGCAGCGGCAAGATCTTCGAGTACGGTGGACCCGGTGCGGCGACGCTCTCCCTGCCCCAGCGCGCGACCATCTGCAACATGGGCGCCGAGCTGACCCTGACCACGAGCGTCTTCCCCTCCGACGAGGCGACGCGCCACTACTTCGCCCTCCTCGGCCGGGAAGAAAGCTGGCAGCCGCTGGCCGCGGATGCCGACGCGGAGTACGACGAGGAGCTCGAGCTCGACCTCGGCTCGCTCGAGCCGCTGGTGGCCCTGCCCGCGTCTCCCGACAAGGTGGTGCCGGCCCGCGAGGTCGCGGGCACGGTCATTGACCAGGTCATGGTCGGCTCGTGCACGAACTCCTCGTGGGAAGACATGTGGGCGGTGGGCCAGACCCTCAAGGGCCGGAAGGTCGCGCCGAGCATTCACTTCGTCGCCTTTCCCGGCTCGGGTCGCATTCTCGAGATCATGTCCCGCGAAGGGCTGCTGACCGATTTTCTCGTCGCCGGCGCCACGGTGTCGGAGCCGACGTGCGGGTCATGCGCAGGTATCGGTCACGTCCCCGCCGCGGGAAGCAAGAGCCTGCGCGCATTCAATCGCAATTTCTCGGGGCGGAGCGGGGTCAAGGACGACCAGATCTATCTCTGCTCGCCGCTGACCGCGGCGGCCTCCGCGCTCACGGGAGTCATCACCGATCCGCGCGACATGGGCGCGGCCCCGCCCCGCCACTATCCCGCCTCCCTGGTGGCGAGCACGGCCGGGCTCATCCCGCCCCTGCCCGAGGCAGAGGCCGCCTCGGTTCGCGTCATCAAGGGGCCCAACATCAAGGAAGTGCCGCGCGGGCGGGCCCTCGAGGAGTCGCTCAGGCTGCCCGTGCTGATCAAGCTCGGCGACAAGGTCTCGACCGACGACATCTCGCCCTCGGGCACGGCCGTCCTGGTCTTCCGCTCCAATGTGCCGGCCATCGCCGAGTTCACGTTCAAGAACACGGATGCCGAGTTCGTCGCGAGGGCCAAGGCCGCCGGCTCCGGCATCCTCGTGGGCGGCGAGATCTACGGCCAGGGCTCCTCGCGCGAGGCCGCCGTGCTCGGGCCGCTCCACCTGGGCGTGCGCGCCGTCCTCGTGAAGAGCTTCGCCCGCATTCACCGCGCCAACCTGATCAACTGGGGCCTGGCGCCCCTCGAGTTCGACGACCCGTCCACCTACGATACGATAGAGCGCGGCGACATCCTGAGGCTCGACGGCATCCGATCAGCGCTTCAAGCGGGGAGGAAGATCACCGTGACCGATGAGCGGACGGGGGCGACCTTCCAGGTGCGCTGCGTGCTGACCCCGCGCGAGCGGGACATCCTGCTCGCCGGCGGCCTCCTCTCCCAGACCGCCGCTCAATCTCCTTCGACCGAGGCGCAGTCCATCCAGAATCCCTCTCCCCCATCGGGGGAGAGGGCCGCAGTTCGAGCTGAGACGCTCGCCTCGAGCGACGAGGTGAGGGCTGAGTAGACAAGGGGGCGGTCCATGACTCAAGCGCGCGTGAGGGCGGTCTACATGCGCGGCGGCACGAGCCGCTGCCTCGTCTTCCATGAGGCCGACCTGCCCGCCGCGGGCCCGGAGCGCGACTACATTCTCCTCGCCGCCCTCGGCAGCCCCGATCCCTACGGCCGCCAGCTCGACGGCCTCGGCGGCGGCATCTCCTCATTGTCCAAGGCCTGCATCATTGGACCCGCCACTCACCCCGGCGCCGACGTCGACTATACGTTTGCGCAGGTGGAGATCGGCAAGCCCCACGTGGACTACACGGGCAATTGCGGAAACTGCTCCTCGGCGGTGGGGCCCTTCGCCATCGAGGAGCGCATCGTCGACGCCGTCGACGGCGAAACTCTCGTCCGCATCCACAACACGAATACCAAGAAGCTCATCGTGGCTCGCGTGCCCGTGGTCGCGGGACAGCCGGCGGTCCACGGCGACTTCGAGCTCCCCGGCGTGGCCGGCACGGGCGCGCGCATCCCGCTCGATTTCCTCGAGCCCGGCGGCGCGGGCACCGGGCGCCTGCTGCCGACGGGCAAGCCGCGAGACGTGGTGGAGGGCCTGGAAGCCTCACTGGTTGACGCCTCCATCCCCATGGTCTTCCTCCGCGCCCGCGACCTCGGGCTCACCGGCACCGAGATGCCCCAGGCCGTGGACGCCGACAAGGCGCTCTGCGAGCGGCTCGAGAAGATCCGCGTCGCCGCGTCCCAGCTCATGGGCATCCCGGGCAGCGCGGCCACTCCCAAGATTGCCATGGTGACGGCGCCGGCGGAGTACACCGCCCTCGACGGCACCCGCGTCGGGCGCGAGGCCGCCGATGTGGTCGCGCGCGCCATCTCGATGGGGAACTGTCATCGCGCCTTCCCACTCACCTCCTCCATGTGCCTCGCCGTGGCCGCTCGCATCGAGGGCACGCTGGTCCACGAGTGCTCGACCGCCAAGCCCGGCGCCGACGTCCGCCTCGGCCATCCTTCGGGCGTGCTGCCCCTCGACGCCGCCGTCGTCAGCCAGGGTGGCGAATACGTCGCCGAGCGCGTCACCGTCTACCGCACCGCGCGCCGTCTAATGGAAGGCTGGGTCCGCATCCCCTGATGTACCGGCGCGCCTTCCTCGGCCTCGCGGCCGTGGTTGTCCTCGCTCTCGTCGTCGCCGGTGCCTCCAGCCAAGCGTCGGGGCAATCGCGCGAATCCATGCCCCGCGTCGGCATGCTCACGCCCGTCCCGTCGGCGACGGCGAAGCCCGGCTGGGATGCGTTTCGCGAGGCGATGAAGGAGCTCGGCTATGTCGAGGGGAAGAGCGTCGCCTACGAGTACCGGTCGGCGGAAGGGCAGCCCGAGCGCCTTCCCGAGCTGGCGGCCGAGCTGGCGAAGCTTCCCGTGAAGGTCATGGTGGTCGCGACGACGCCGGGCAACCTCGCGGCCAAGAAAGCCACGACGACCATCCCCATCGTCATGGTGGCCGTCGGAGATCCCGTGCGGGTGGGACTCATCTCCAATCTGGGGAGGCCGGGCGGGAACATCACGGGGTTCACCAATCTCAGCGGCCAGATCGCCGCCAAGCGACTCCAGCTCCTCAAGGAGGTCATCCCGACCGCCACCCGCATCGGGATGATCGGCAACCCCGGCGACCCCAACGCCCTGGTCCAGATCCAGGACGCCGAGGCCGCCGCCCGCGAGCTCAAGCTCCAGCTGCGCCTCTTCACGATCAAGGAGGCCGCCCAGCTCGAGCCCGCCTTCGAGGCGGCGCGAAGCTGGCGAGCGCAGGCTCTGCTGCGCCTGGTCGACCCGCTCCAAGCTTTCCTTCGGGCGCGGACGATCGAGCTGGCCGCCAAGGCCCGCATCCCTATGATGTTTGGTTCCCGGGCTGACGCCGAAGCGGGCGGGCTCATCGGCTATGGCGTCGATCCCCTCGAGACCTACCAGCGTGCCGCCTCCTACGTGGACAAGATCCTCAAGGGCACCAAGCCCGGCGACCTTCCCGTCCAGCAGCCCACGAAGCTGGAGCTTGCCGTCAACCTGAAGACGGCCGCGGCGCTGAACATCAAGATCCCGCAGACCGTTCTCCTGCAGGCCGACCAGGTGATCGAGTGACCACGCGGCGGGCGTTCCTCGGCACGCTGGCCGGCGGCCTCCTCGCGGCGGTGCCCGTCGCCGAAGCTCAGCAATCGGGAAAGACCCCTCGGATCGGCTTCGTGGAAGCGGGAGCGCCGTCCGCGAACCAGCACTTTTTCGACGCCTTCAAGCGCGGGCTACGCGAGCTGGGCTACGTCGAGGGCCAGAACGTCGCGGTCGAGGAGCGCTGGGCGGAGGGACAGAACGACCGGTTCCCTGCTCTCGTGGCCGAGCTGATCCGCCTCAAGGTTGACCTGCTGCTCATGGCATCGACATCCGGCGCGCTCGCGGCAAAAGCGGCGACCACGACCATACCCGTGGTCTTCGTGGGCACTGCAGATCCGGTGGGAAACAGGCTCGTGGCCAGCATGGGACGACCGGGCGGGAACATCACGGGATTCTCTCAGGGGGATGACGTCGGTTTCGGCGGAAAGAGGCTGGCCCTCCTCAAGGAGGCCGTGCCAAAGCTCGCTCAGGTCGCCGTCCTCTGGAATCCCACCGCGCGCGGCCTGGAGAACCGACTCAAGGAAATCTACGCGCCGGCCGCGACGCTCAAGGTGACGCTCAAGGCGTTCGAGGTCCGCGAGGCGAGCCAGCTGGACGGGGTGTTCGCGGCCATCGCGCGGGCCCGCGTGGATGGGCTCACGGTGTTGACGGATCCCCTGACGCTGCGCCATCGCGCCGCGGTCGTGAGCCTGGCCGCAAAGCACCGGCTGCCCGCGGTGTACGGGTTCGGGGAGTTCGTGCGCGCGGGCGGCTTCATGGTGTACGGGGCGAACATCCCCGATCTGTTCTACCGCGCGGCGGCGTACGCGGACAGGATCCTGAAGGGCGCCCGGCCCGCGGATCTCCCTGTCGAAGAGCCCACGAAGTTCGAGCTGGTCATCAACCTCAAGGCGGCCAGAGCGCTCGGCCTGGCGATCCCGCCGTCGCTGCTCGCGCGCGCTGGCGAGGTGATCCAGTGAAGACCCCTCATCCTACCCTCTCACCAGAGGGGAGAGGGTACGACGTGTTCACGCGAGAGCACGGGATGCTGCGGAAGAGCGTGCGCGCCTTCGTGGAGAAGAAGGTCGCGCCTCATGTCGACGAATGGGAGGCGGCGGGGCGAATCCCGAAGTCCTTCTGGCGGCGGCTCGGGGAGGTGGGATTTCTTGGGCTGGAGTTTCCCGCGGAGTACGGCGGGGCAGGCGGCGATTTCCTCTCGAGCGTGGTGCTGGGCGAGGAGATGGCGCGCTGCCGATCGGGCGGCGTCGCCTTCAGCGTGCTCGTGCACACGGACATGTCCTCGCCCTGGCTCACGCGCTACGGGAACGATGCGCAGAAGCAGAAGTACCTGCCGGGGATCATCCGCGGGGACACCGTCTGCGCGCTGGGAATCACGGAGCCGGGCACGGGCTCCGACATGGCGAACCTGTCCACTCGCGCGGTGAGGAACGGAGACCACTACCTGCTCACGGGCAGCAAGACCTTCATCACCAACGGCGTGTATGGGGACCTCTATTTCGTCGCGGCGAGGACGGCGCAGGGCACAGCCGAGCGGCGCCACGACGGCCTTTCCATGTTCCTGGTCGAGCGCGGGCTGCCCGGCTTCACGGTCAGCCGCAAGCTCGACAAGATGGGCATGCGCGCCTCCGACACCGCGGAGCTCGCGTTCCACGAATGCGCGGTGCCGGCGGAGAACCTCCTGGGCGTCGAGGGGCGCGGCTTCCAGCAGCTCGCAGCCGGGCTCCAGCGCGAGCGGATCATGGCCGCGGTGCTGGCGCTTTCGGGCGCGGCCCAGGCGCTCGAGGACACCCGGGCATACCTCCAGGAGCGCCACGCGTTCGGCGGCCCGCTGAGCGAGAAGCAGGCCCTGCGGCATCGGATGGCCGAGATGGCCACGGAGATCGAGGCTGCGCGGCATCTGGTGTACCATGCGGCGGGGCTCTACAATGCCGGGCGGGACTGCATCACCGAGGTCTCCATGGCCAAGCTCTTCTGCACCGAGGTGGCCAACCGGGTCGCGTACCAGGCGGTCCAGCTCCACGGCGGCTACGGCTACATGCGGGAGTTCTCCGTGGAGCGCTTCTTCCGCGACGTGCGGCTCTGGACCATAGCCTCGGGCACCTCCGAGATGATGAAAGAGATCATCGCCAAGCGGCTTCTCTGATGGCGAACTGCCCATGAGATCAAAGGAGATCGTCATGACCCGACCGAGACGAGGTGTCATTGTAAACAGCGCGGTTTTCACGCTGGCCGTACTCGGGCTCGCGGTGACTTCGGCGCGCGCCCAGGACGTCGTGAAGATCGGCCAGATCGAGGCCCAGACGGGCGCCAACGCCATCTACGGCTGGATGTCCTCGCAGGGCACCGCGCTCGCAGTGGACGAGATCAACAAGGCGGGCGGCTTCAAGGTCGGGAGCAAGACCTACAAGATCCAGCTCATCGCGCTGGACACGCGCGGGGAGCCCAAGGAGGCGACGGTCCAGCTCAAGCGCCTCATCGAGGTGGACCAGGCCAAGTACATCTTCGGGCCGTTCCTCTCCAACGTCTTCCTCGCCGTCCGGCCCTACGCGGGCGAGTTCAACGGCAAGATCCTGATGTGGGGCGGCGCCACGCGGATCCACGACTATGTCGGCACGCCCGGCCACGAGTTCCTGATGCGCACGTGGAACTGGGACGCGGGCACCAACGGCTTCGGCGAGCTGATGGTGGACAACCTCGTGAAGACCACGGGCGCCACGAAGATCGCCATGCTGTTCCAGAACGACCAGGGCGGCAAGGTGCTCGAAGACATCTACGTGCCCATGTTCAAGAAGAAGGGGATCGAGTATCGCCTCGACTACTTCGAGCCCGGCACCAAGGACTTCTCCGCGGTCCTCGCAAAGATCGCGGCCTGGAAGCCAGACTTCCTCTTCCCGAGCTACGCCGATTCCTACCTCTTCGACATCGTCAGGCAGGCGACAGAGACCGGCCAGCTGAAGAAGTTCTTCCTGGTGCGCGGCTCCCTCGGCCCGGGGCTCAAGAACAAGGACGGCCTGGACGAGTACATGGTCTACGTCCCCAAGTACTTCGAGGAGGCCGAGAAGAAGGATCCAAAGGTCGCGAAGTTCGTCAAGGCCTACAAGGACTTCTACAAGCGCGACTTCCCGTACGACCAGGCTCCCCTCTGCTCGGCCTCGTGCTACGACCACGTCTACATGCTGGTCGAGGCGATGAAGAAGGCGGGCACCGTCGACGACCCCGCCGCCGTCAAGAAGGCGCTCATGTCGATGACCTACGACGGGCTCTGGAAGATCCGCTTCGACGACAAGGGCGAGGCCATCTTCAACTTCGACGTCGTCCGGCTCAAGAAGGGCGGCGCCCTCGAGGTGACACACATCAATCCGAATTGACGCAGCTCGTTCTCGGCCAGGTCCTCAACGGCGCGATCATCGGCGCGATGTACGGCATCATCGCCCTCGGCATTACGCTCACGTTCGGGATCACCGGCATCGTGAACTTCGCCCTGGGCGAGTTCATGATGATCGGCGCCTATGCCACGTACGCGCTGGCCGAGCGCGGCGGGCTCCCCTATCCGGTGGCCGTGGTGCCCGGATGCCTCGTGGCCGCGGCGGCCGGGTATCTCTCCAACAAGGCCTTCTTCCGCTTCACCCGCAACAATCTCGTCAACGGCCTCCTCGTCTCCATCGGCCTCATCTCCATCTTCGAGAGCGCCGCCATGCTCCTGTGGACAGCCACGCCGGTCGAGATGCACTTCGTCCTCCCGGGCGCGCTGCGCGTGGGCGACATCGGATTGCCCAAGATGAAGCTTGTCGTCTTCGCCGTGATCGTGGCCGTCATCGTCGCCACCTACCTGGGCCTGGCCCGCACCTGGCTGGGGCGCGCCGCCTTCGCCTACGCGCAGAATCCGGAAGCGGCCATGCTGATGGGTGTGCACACTCCCCGGCTGGAGACCGCCGTCATGCTGTATTCGACGGGGCTGGCCGGCCTGGGCGGCGCCCTCTACGCGAGCCTCTACTCGCTCGAGCCCGCCATGGGAGGCGTCTACGTGCTCAAGGGCATGGAGGCGGCGATCCTGGGCGGGATCGGCAGCCTCATGGGCTCGCTGTGGGGCGGCGTCATCCTCGGCGTCATCGAGGGCGTCGGCTCCATTCTCCTCCCCACGGCCTTCCGCGACGCGTACGGCCTGGCCGTGCTGGTGGCCATCCTGCTCTTCCGGCCCGCGGGCCTGTTCGGCGACGAATGACGGGCCAGGCGCTCCTCTGGGGCGCGCTGTACGCGCTGCCCCTCTTCGTGCGCAGCGATTTCCTGCTCACCATCTTCATCTTCACGTTCATCTACGGCATCCTCGCGGTGACCTTCGACCTGATCTTCGGCTTCACGGGCCAGCTGTCGATGTTTCACCCGGCCGTCTTCGGCGTCTCCGCCTACATGACCCATCTGCTCGCCGTCCACGCGGGGCTGCCGTTCTGGGCGGCCACCCTCCCCGCCGCGGCGGCGTCCGTGGTGCTCGCGGCGGTCGTGGGCAGCATCTGCTTCAAGTTCCGGCTCAAGACCTTCTACTTCGCGGTGGTCACGCTCGCCTTCTCGGAGATGATCCGGCTCGTGGTCATGAACTGGAACAGCGTCACCAACGGCACCCTGGGGCTCGTGGTGGCGGGCAAGCCGACGATCTACTGGCCGGGGAGCGGCGTGATCCCCATCAAGGGGCCCGTCGCCTGGTACTACCTCACCCTTGTCTGCCTCTCCGTGACGGTGTTGATCTGCGCCCGCTGTCTGCGGTCGTGGATGGGGCGCTGCTTCGGCGCCATCCGCCTCAACGAAGACCTCGCCCGCACCCTCGGGATCAACGTGTTCCGCTACAAGCTCCTCTCCTTTGCCATCGGCAATGCCCTCGCCTCGTTCGCCGGCGGCCTTTACGGTTACTACACCGGGTACATCGACCCGGGCTACCTCGGCATCAATCAGTCGATGGAGGTACTGGCCATGGTCCTGCTGGGTGGCCAGGGCACCCTCACCGGGCCCATCGTGGGCTCCCTCGTGCTCACCGGCCTGCCGCATGCCATCGATCTCCGGGCCGAGCTTCGCGCCGTGCTCTACGGCGCCATTTTGATCTTCACGATCCTCGTGATGCCGCGAGGCATCGTGGGCACGCTCAACGCCTGGAGGTCCCGGCGTGCCTCTTGAGGTGCGCGGGCTCACCAAGCGCTTCGTCGGCCTCGTCGCCGTCGACGACGTCTCCTTCACCGTGGAGCTCGACGAGATCGTGGGCATCATCGGGCCGAACGGCTCGGGCAAGACCACGCTGCTGAGCATGATGGCGGGGCTCCTGACTCCCACCTCGGGCCGGGTGCTGTGGAAGGGACGAGAGATCCAGCGCCTGCGACCCGACATCATCGCCGGACAAGGCGTGGTCAAGACCTTCCAGAACCCGCAGGTCTTCGCGGAGCTGAGCGTGTTCGAGAACGTGCAGGTGGCGAGCCACCTGAAGCTCAAGCGTGAGCTGGGTCTCCGCCGCGCGCTCGAGATCGTGGGCGCCGCGCGGGACGTCGAGCGCCGCCTGGCCGAGCGCGTGGCCGAGGTGCTGGCCCTCTGCAACCTGGGCGGGGCCAGCCGGCAGCTCGCCGGCAACCTCTCGTACGGCGAGGAGAAGATGCTCGGCATCGCCATGGCCCTCATGTGCGAGCCCGAGCTGTTGCTCCTCGACGAGCCGGCCACCGGGCTCGGGCGCGACGAGATCCGCAACCTGGAAGCCGTCCTCGACAAGGTCCACGCCGCCGGCACGACGCTCTGCCTCGTGGACCACAAGATCGGCTTTCTCCGCGGCCTGGCCGGCCGGGTCATCGCGCTCAACTACGGCCAGAAGATCGCGGAGGGGCCGCCCGAGCGGGTCCTGAACGAGCCGGCGGTGATCGAGGCGTACCTCGGGGCGGGCCATGCTCGAGCTTGAGGGCATCGACTGCCACTACGCCAAGGTGCACGTCCTCCACGGCGTGAGCCTCGTGGTGAACCGTGGCGAGATCGTGTCCATGATCGGCCCCAACGCCGCCGGCAAGACCACGACCCTCCGGGTCATGGCGGGGCTCAAGCAGCCCTCGGCCGGACGCATCCGCTACCTGGGGGAGGACATCACCCGGCTCCTGCCCTTCGAGCGGGTCCGGCGCGGGCTCGTGCTCGTCCCTGAAGGACGGCAGATCTTCCCCAAGTTCACCGTGCTGGACAATCTCCGGATGGGCGCCTACCAGCGGCCGGACCGCGGCGCGATCGACGGCGACCTCGAGAGCGTCTACGAGCTCTTCCCCCGATTGCGCGAGCGGCGCGACCAGCGCGGGGGCTCGCTCTCCGGGGGCGAGCAGCAGATGCTGGCCATCGGGCGCGGGCTCATGGCCCAGCCCAAGTCCCTGCTGCTCGACGAGCCTTCGCTCGGCCTCGCCCCCATCGTGGTCAGCGAGATCGCGCGGACCATCCGCGAGCTGGCGAGCCGGGGGCTCACCATCATGCTCGTGGAGCAGAACGCCGCCATGGCCCTCGAGCTGGCCGATCGCGCCTACCTGCTCGAGTCGGGGCACATCTCGCTGCACGGGACGGCCGCCGATCTGCAGAAGACCGACGTGGTCCGCAAGCTGTATCTCGGCGCGTGACGGCTGCCATGACCACGCTCCTCGACGTGATGGCGGTGCGGGCGACGGGCGATCCCGGCGTGGCGCTGGTGGACTGCGGCGAGCCGGGCGGGCGTGTCGAGGAGCGGGTCTGCGGCGTCCTCGTCGTGGGGGGCGGGACGGGCGGCATCGCGGCAGCCCTGGCCGCGGTGCGCGCCGGGCGCCGCGTGTGCCTTCTCGAGGAAACGGACTGGATAGGTGGCCAGCTCACGGCGCAGGGCGTCTCCGCCCTCGACGAGCACGAGCACATCGAGAGCTTCGGGGGGACCCGGAGCTACTACGTCCTTCGCGAGGCGATCCGTGATCACTACCGCCGGCTCTCGCCCGCCCTCGCCACGGCAAAGCACCCGAACCCGGGGAGCTGCTGGGTCACGCGCCTGGCCTTCGAGCCGCGCGTGGCCGTCCAGACCCTCCTCGGCATGGCCGCGCCTCATGTCGCCGCCGGGCGGTTGGAGCTTCTGACGCGCACCAAGGCCGCGCGGGCGGAAGTCTCGCGGGACAGGATCGAGAAGGTGCTGGCCGTCAACCTGGACAATCGGCGCTGGACTTGTATCCGTCCCGACATCGTCATCGACGCCACGGAGCTCGGCGATCTCTTGCCGCTGGCGGGAGCGGAATACGTGACCGGCGCCGAGACCAAGGCCGCGACGGGCGAGCCCCACGCGCAGCCTCTCGAGCCAAAGGCCCACTGCGTTCAGAGCTTCACCTATACCTTCGTTCTCGAGAACACCGGCCCGGACCACGCTCACGTGATCCCGCGGCCCGAGCGCTACGCGCACTACCGCGACGGCCAGCCCTACTCGCTCCGCATCCACGTCCACGGCGGCGAGATCTACGGTGAGGAGACGAGATGGCTCGAGTACCAGGTGCTCGAGCAGGCGCCCGGGACCAAGGGCGGGCTCTGGACCTACCGCCGCCTCATCGACGCGACCCTCTTCCCTTCCGGCAGCGGCCACGCCGACGACATCAGCATGATCAATTGGCCGGGCAATGACTATCGCGACCGAAGCATCCTCGATCAATCGCCGCTCGAGCAGGCGGGAGCGCTCCAGGACGCCAAGCGCGTGAGCCTCGGCTTCCTCCACTGGCTTCAGACCGAGGCGCCACGGCCGGGCGCTCCGCCGGGATTCCCCGAGCTCAAGCCCAGGCCCGACGTCTTCGACACCGCCGATGCCCTCGGCAAGCATCCTTATATCCGGGAATGCCGGCGCCTTCGCTCCCTCAAGACCATCGTCGAGCAAGAGGTCTCCGCGGAGTATCAGCGGGGAGCGCGGGCGCAGCATTTCCAGGACTCCGTCGGTCTCGGCTGGTATCCGATCGACATACACAATTCCGGCCCTGACGACGTCGGCGTGTCCTGCCGCACCCGGCCATTTCAGATCCCTCTCGGGGCGCTCATCTCGGCCAGGGTGAGGAATCTCCTGGCCGGAGCCAAGAACCTCGGCGCCACCCACATCACCAACGGGTGCTATCGCCTCCATCCCATCGAGTGGAATGTGGGCGAGGCGGCCGGCGCCCTCGCCGCCTTCGTGCTCGAGACCGGACACGATCCCGCGGCGGTCCATGCGGACCCCCGGCTGCGACACGAATTCCAGCGACGTCTCGTGGACGAGGGCGTTCCCGTCTACTGGTTCACGGATGTCGGCGTGGATCACCCGGCCTTCTCCCCGCTCCAGCTCGCGGCGGTGACGGGCGAGGTGACCGGCGCCCCTGATTGCCTGGAGGCGGCGGCCCTGCCTGCGGACGTGCGCCGGAGATTTGGCCTGTGAGCGCCAGCCTGACCATGGACGGCGCCATCGCGCGGCTTACCCTCGAGCGGCCGGAAGCGCTCAATGCGTTGAACAGGGAGGTCGCCGCGGCCCTCGAGGACTCGCTCGGGCGGCTCGAACGCGCTCGCGACGTCTCGGTGGTGGTGCTGAGCGGGCGCGGCCGAGCCTTCTGCGCCGGCAACGACATCGCGGAGATGCCGGCCCTTTCTCCCGCCGACGCTGAAGCGCTGTCACAGCGCTGGCAGGACATCATGGACCGCTTCGCGCGCCTGCCCCAGGTGACCATCGCGGCCGTGCAGGGCTACGCGCTCGGCGGCGGCTGCATGCTCGCGGCGGCTCAGGATCTCCGCATCGCGGAGACGGGGGCCACGTTCGGTCTGCCCGAGATCACGCTCGGCTTCAATCCGAGCTACGGCATCGCGCGGCTCCTGGATGTCGTGGGCGGCGGCGACGCGCGAGAGCTGCTGCTCACCGGCCGCCCCGTCGGCGCCGCGGAGGCGCAACGCATGGGCCTGGTGACGCGGGTCGTGCCCGACGGCACGCTCGAGCGCGCCGCCGCCGACTTCGCGGCGGAAGTGGCCCGTCACCCGCGAGGCGGGCTGGCGGCGACCAAGGCCATCGTCGCCGATATCCGGGCGGGCCGCAGGGGCGACGCGGCGCGGGCCTACGCGGCAGCGCTGAGGGCCGACCCCGAAGCGAGGGCGCGCATCGCCGCCTTCGTCGCGAAGAAGAGGCGAGGCTGAGCCGGCGATGCTGATCGTGGGAACTCGCACGCTCGGGAGCACGCTCGAGGACAAGGCGCGGCGCTTCCCCGACGAGCCCTTTCTCATCTTCGAGGACGCGACGGGAGCCGGCGGACGCTGGACCTGGCGAGAATTCGACGCCGATGTCAACCGCGTCGCCCATCTGTTGCTCGCGTGCGGCCTCCGACACGGGGACAAGTTCAACCTGCACCTCGGCAATTGCCCCGAGTTCCTCCTCTTCTGGATGGCCGCGGCCAGGACCGGCACCGTCATGGTGCCGACCAATCCCGTCGCCACCGCGGACGAGATGGAGTACATCCTCACGCACTCCGAGGCCCGCCTCGCCGTGACCGAGCCCCAGTACGCGGCGGCCATTCACGCGGTGGCGGGACGGTGCCCCGCCCTGGGCGGCGTCCTCGAAGCGCGGCCGCTCGCCCCGCTCCTCGATGGCCTTCCGTCCGCGAAGCCCGAGACGGCTGTCGCGCCCCTCGACGAGGTCTCCATGCAGTACACCTCGGGCACGACCTCCAAGCCCAAGGGTGTGCTCCTCACCCACGCCAACTACATCTACGGCGGCGAGGTCATGTCCAAGGCGATGCGCGTCGGCCCTGGTGACCGCCACCTCATCGTGCTGCCGCTCTTCCACGCGGGAGCCCAAGTGCACGCGTTCATACCGATGCTGCTCTGTGGGGGCAGCGTCGCCCTCATGGAGCGCTTCAGCGCCACCCGCTTCGTCGAGCAGGCCATTCGCCACGAGGCCACCCTCGCCGCGCTCTTCGCCGCGCCCATCCGGATGCTCCTGGCCCAGCCGCGCTCCGCCTCCGACAGCGGGACGCGGCTCCGCGCGATCTCCTACGCTCAGAACATCACCCCCCAGCAGTTCGAGGAGTGGCACACGCGCTTCCGTGCCCCCCTCATGCAGATCTGGGGCATGACGGAGACCATGAGCCTGCCCCTCATGCAGCCGCTGGATCTTCCGCGCAAGCCGCTCGGCTACGAGTGCAAGGTGGTGGACGAGAGCGGCAAGGAAGTGCCGCCCGGCACGGTGGGCGAGCTTGTGGTCAGCGGCATCCCCGGTGTGAGCCTCATGAAGGGCTATTTCAAGAACCCGGAGGCGACGGCGAGCACCCTGCGCGATGGATGGCTGCACAGCGGTGATCAGGCGGTCATGGACGAGGACGGCTGCTTCTTCTTCGTGGACCGGAAGAAGGATATGATCAAGCGCGCCGGCGAGAACGTGTCCGCCTCGGAGGTGGAGGAGGCCTTGAGGCAGCATCCCGCCGTGTTCGACGCCGCCGTGGTCGGCGTCCCGGATCCCGTGCGCGACCAGGCCATCAAGGCCTACGTCATCCTGAACGACGGGGCGAGAGCCACGAGCGAAGAGCTGATCGCCTGGTGCCGGGCGCGGCTGTCCGGCTTCAAGGTGCCGGAGCGCGTGGAGTTCCGCGACGTCTTCCCTCGCACGTCGGTCGGCAAGATTCAAAAGCATCTCTTCTAGGAAAGGACAGGCGATGGCCGCCAAGCTTCCGCTCCTGTACACCCACGTGATGGGCAGCCACGGCTTCCCCGGCTGGTTCTGGACCGCCCTCGACAAGATCAAGGCTGAGGAGTACGGGCAGACGGACGCGCGAGAAGCCTTCGACGACGCGACGCAGCTGGCCATCCGCGACCAGGAGCGCGCGGGCATCGACGTGATCTGCGACGGCGAGATGCGCCGCTTCTTCTTCGTCCAGACCTTCTACGGGAAGATGGAGGGGCTGGAGACGCTGGAGCCGCTGCGAAAGACGGGCCTCTACGCCTACGATAGCGTGCCGCGCTACCGGCCCACGCGGAAGATCACGGTGCCCAAGGGCCTCGGGACCGTGGACGAGTTCAAGTACCTCAAGAGCCAGACCGACAAGCCCGTCAAGGCCACCTGCCCGGGGCCGGTGACGCTCTCCATCCACGTGCAGACGCGCCCGGGCGACGCCTACAACAACGACCGCCTCGCCCTCTGCTGGGACCTCGTGCCCGCCGTCAACGCCGAGCTCAAGGCGCTGGCCGCCGCGGGGGCCGACTGGATCCAGGTGGACGAGCCTTCGGCGGCCATCGTGCCCGGGCAGGCCCCCGAGTACGTGAAGATGTTCAACGCCTGCGTGGAGGGCGTGAAGGCGAAGATCGGCTACCACGTGTGCTTCGGCAACCTGCTCTCGCGCCCGCGGGGCAAGCGGAGCTACCGATGGATGTTCCCCGCGCTCCTCGAGACCAAGTGCCAGCAGTTCGTCTTCGAGTACGCCAACCGCGAGATGGCCGAGATCGAGATGTGGAAGGAGATCGGCGTGGATCGTGACGTCGCCTGCGGGGTGATTGACGTGAAGTCGTTTTACATGGAGACTCCCGAGGACGTGGCGGAGCGGGTCCGCCTCTGCCTCGAGCACATCCCGGCCGAGCGGCTGTCCCTGGTGCCCGACTGCGGCTTCTTCGCGGTGCCGCGCTGGGTGGCCTTCGAGAAGCTCAAGCGGCTGGCCGCGGGAGCCGAGCTGGCGCGCAAGCAGCTGAAGGGCTAACTCTCAATGACGAGGGAGGCACACATGGCGGCGAGCAGGCGCGAGTTCCTCAAGACGGCGGGAGCGGCCGCGGCAGCGGGCGCGCTGGGATTCCCCGCGGCGGCTCGGGCGCAGGCGCGGCCTGGCGTGCCATCGGATCCGGTCAAGATCGGCATCATCGCCATCCGCGCGGGCATCGCGGCGCCCGTCGGCACGGCCGGGCTTCGCGGCACCGAGTGGTGGACCGAGCGGGTCAACAAGTCGGGCGGCATCCTGGGGCGTCAGGTCCAGCTCGTCGTCGAGGAAGAATCCACGCCGAAGGACACGGTGGAGCGCTACCGCAAGCTCATCCTGCAGGACAAGGTCGAGGTCGTCATCGGCGGCATCTCCACGGGCGTGACCCTCGCCCTCGGCCCCGTCGCCGAAGAGATGGAAGTGCCGTGGCTCTCCTGGGACGGTACGACCCAGAAGGGCGTCGAGGAAACGATGCCCAATCCCAAGTGGGCCTTCAAGAGCGTGGACAACGAGGTCGAGGCCATCGTGGCCGGCACCCTCACACCCAAGTACTTCAAGGGTGTGCAGACCATCGCCGGCATCAACAACGATTACTCCTACGGCCACGACTGCTGGGAGACCTACCAGGCCGTGCTCAAGAAGCTCGGTATGAACGTCAAGCCCGTGCTGGAGCTCTTTCCCAAGCTCGGCGTGACTGACTTCACCTCGCACATCGCGGCCATCCAGCAGGCCAAGCCCGATCTGCTCATGACCTCGTTCTGGTCTGGCGACGCCACCATCCTCATGAAGCAGGCGGCGGCCGTCGGGCTCTTCAAGACCATGAAGGGCGTCTTCACCACGGCCGGCGGCGTCCACGATTCGCTCAAGAAGGAGTTCACCCCCGAAGGGCTCCTGCTGGGTTACAACACCATGTACTTCGACGACCCCAAGGGCAGCGCGCTCCTCAAGCAGTTCGTGCGGGAGTACAAGGCGAAGTATAACGAGTACCCGCCCTACGAATGCGACCACGCGTACTTCAACATCGAGTCCTACAAGGTGGCCGTCGAGAAGGCCTATGCGGCGACGAAGAAATGGCCGACCAAAGCCGAGGTGGTCAAGGCCCTCGAGGGCATCGAGGCTCAGTCGCTCTCGGGCACGCGCTCGTGGCGGACGGACCACATTCAGATGTGCAACTTCTACCAGGGCATCACCACCCACAAGAACAGCTACGACTTCGTCACCATCAACCCCGTCGAGGTCGTCTCCACCAAGACCGCCATGAAGCCTGCGGGCTCCAAGCTCCTCGAGTGGATCAACGGCTGGAAGATCTGAAGCTTTGCGTCGGCGGCGTCCCCTCATCCACTCAGCTCTCGCCTCGTCGCTCGAAGCGAGCGTCTCAGCTCGAACTGCGCCCCTCTCCCCCTCACAGGGGAGAGGGTTTTGGTCGACCTCCGCTCTTTCTTCGAAGTGAAAGCGGACCCTTGAATGTATCCCTCTCCCCTATGGGGAGAGGGCAGGGTGAGGGGCACCTTCCACATCGCGCCCGCGCATGATCGCGAACCTCGTCAACGTGCTGATGGGCGGTGTGTTCCATGCCGCCGTCCTCTTCCTGGTCGCGGCGGGATTGCAGGTCGTGTTCGGCGTCCAGAAGATCTTCAATCTAGCCTGCGGCTCCTTCTATGCGCTGGGCGCGTATACGGGCGTGTCGGCCGTCGCCTACTTCACGGGGCACGGAGGGCCGCCGGCGCTCTTCATCCTGCCGCTGGCGCTGGGTGGCCTCGCGGTCGGCCTGATCGGCATCGTGGTCGAGCGCGGCCTCCTCCGCTTCGTGTACGATCGCGACGAGACTTTTCAGCTCCTGCTGACCTTCGCGCTGGTGCTCATGCTCGAAGACCTGATCCGCATGACCTGGGGCACCGCGCCCGTCTCGACGGGCGGGCTCTATTTGAGCTACGGCCAGGCCCGCGTGCTGGGCGCCATCGTGCCCGTGTACAACCTCATCGTGATTGCGGCCAGCCTCGCCATCGCGATCGGCATCGGCTGGCTTCTGACGCGCACGGTCTTCGGCCGCATCATCCGCGCGTCCGCCGACAATCGCGAGATGGCGGAGGCGCTCGGCGTGGACATGCGGTGGGTCTACGTGCGCGTCTTCACGCTCGGGACGATGCTGGGCACGCTGGGGGGCGCCCTCGTCATCCCGGCCACGGCCGCCATGAGCGAGATGGGCATCGAGCTCATCGTGGAGGCCTTCGCCGTCGTGGTCATCGGAGGCCTCGGCAGCATGCGGGGGGCCTTCGTGGGCGCGCTCGTGGTGGGCGTGCTCCGATCGGTGGCGATCTCCGTCTACCCCGAGCTCGAGATGCTGCTGATCTACCTGATCGTGATCGTCGTGCTCCTCTGGCGACCGCGAGGCCTCTTCGGAGCCGTGGCCACGTGAGGACGACCATCGTCTTGAGTCTCGCCGGCCTGGCCATGCTGGGCTTGCCGGTTGTCGCGCCGACCTACTACGTCACGCTGATGCTGCCCTTCATGGCCTATGGCGTGATCCTGCTCGGGCTGAACCTGCTCTTCGGCTACACGGGGCTGGTCTCGTTCGGGCATGCGCTCTTCATCGGTGTCGGCGCCTACACGGGCGCCGTGATGACGACGCATTTCCACGTGCGGCACATGGAGCTGATCCTGCCCGCGGCCGCGCTCGCCGCCGCTATCGTGGCGGCGCCGGTAGGCGCCCTCTGCGTGCGCTACGTCAAGATCTACTTCGGCATGCTCACCCTGGCCTTCGGCATGGTCTTCTACACCTTCCTGCTCAAGTTCTACAAGCTGACGGGCGGTGACGAGGGCATGCGCATGCTCCGCCCCTATCTCCTCGGCAGCGGCTGGGAGGGCTTCTCCAAGACCGCCTACCTGGTGGGCCCCTACTACTATTTCTCGCTGGGCGTGTTGATCCTGGCCACGCTCCTGATGTGGCGCATCGTGCGCTCGCCCTTCGGCCTCTGTCTCAAGACCATCCGCGACAACCCGCTCAAGGCCGAGAGCCTCGGCGTCAGCGTGCCGCGCTTTCGCTGGTACGCCTTCATGATCTCCGCGGTCTACGCAGCCGTGGGCGGTGCGCTTCTCGCCACGCCCACGGGCAACGTCGACCCGACGCTCGCCTACTGGACGCACTCGGGCAACGTCGTCTTCATGGTGCTGCTGGGCGGCTTCTCGTCCTTCTTCGGCCCGCTCCTGGGCGCCTTCGCCTTCATCTTCCTCCAGGACACGGTCATGTCGGTCTTTCCCTACTGGCGCCTCGTCTTCGGCGCCATGCTCGCCTTCATCGTCATCTTCGCGCCGTCGGGGCTCATGGGGCTGTTCGCCCGTCGTCGCGGGGTCGAGGCCTCGCGCGCGTGATCCTCGAGGCCCATGACGTCCGCAAGCTCTACGGTGCCTTCGTGGCGCTGGACGGCGTGAGCCTGTCGATCCGCGAGGGGGAGTTCGTGTCCATCATCGGCCCCAACGGCGCGGGCAAGTCCACGCTCATCAATGTGCTGACGGGCGTGCTAGCGCCGAGCGGCGGCTCCGTACGCTTCAAGGGCCAGGACATCGCGGGGATCGGCACCGTCGCTCTCACGCGCCTCGGCATGGCCCGGAGCTTCCAGCTCGTCCAGATCTTCCCGGAGCTCTCCGTGCTCGAGACGCTCCAGGCCGCCGTCGTCTCGCGGCTCGGCCGCGGCGCCCGCCTTCTCGCCTCGCTCGGAAGCGACCGGCAGGTGCAGGCCGACGCGCTCGAGGTCGCCGCGCTCTTTGGCCTCGGCGACAAGGCGCATGCCCTCGCGCGCGAGCTGCCCCAGGGAGACAAGAAGCTCCTCGATGTGGCCTCGGCCTTCGCTCTGCGCCCGGAGATCATCCTGCTCGACGAGCCGACGAGCGGCGTCAGCACGGCCGACAAGCACGTGGTCATGGACATCCTGGTCAAGGCGGCCAAGCGGATCGGGCTTCGCGCCATCATCCAGGTCGAGCACGACATGGACATCGTCTTCGGCTACTCGGACCGGATCATCGCCCTCCACCAGGGGAAGGTGCTGGCCGACGCCACGCCCGCCGCCATCGAGGCCGACCAGCGCGTGGTGGACATGGTCGTGGGCCGCCGCCGCGCCCCTCACCCTGACCCTCTCCCCAGAGGGGAGAGGGCAGGGTGAGGGGGCAAGTCCAGATGCTCGCGGTCCAGGAGATCGACGTCTACATCCAGGAGAGCCATATCTTGAGGCGCGTCTCCCTCGAGGTGCGCGCGCGCGAGGTGGTCTGCCTCGTCGGGCGTAATGGCGCGGGGAAGACGACGACGCTCCGGACCATCATGGGCTACCATCACCCCCGGGGCGGCGGCGTGCGCTTCAACGACGTGCCCATCCACGAGCGACGAACCCATGAGATCGCGCGGCTGGGGCTGGGATTCGCCCCCGAGGAGAGCGGCATCTTTCCCGACCTGACGGTGGCGGAGAACATCGAGATCTCCACGTGGACGCGTCCCGGCGGTCGCCCGGCCGCCGAGCGGCTGGCCGCGGCCTACGAAGTCTTCCCCGCCCTGCGCAAGTACGTGGCGCGCAAAGGCCCCGAGCTGTCGGGCGGGGAGCGGAAGATGCTCTCGATCGCGCGCGCGCTGGCCCTCGACCCCGACATGCTGCTCCTCGACGAGCCCTTCGAGGGGCTTTCCCCCGCCATCATCCCCACGGTGGCCGCGGGCCTCGCCGAGATCACCCAGCGCGGCCACGCCATTCTCATGGCCGAGTCCAATATCCACCACGTGCCAGAATTCGCCACGCGCTTGTACGTGATCGAGCGCGGCGAGATCATCTTCGCGGGACGGCCGGGCGATGTCCGCAACGACCCCGCCGTCCTCCGGATCATAGGAGGAACGACCTGATGCCCTCTCTGCCTCTCATCCCGTCCACCGTCGTGGGATCCCACGGCAAGCCCGGCTGGTGGTTCGCCGCCGTCAAGGCCTTCGAGGCCGGCCAGTTCGGCCCGGGCGACCTCGAGGAGATGTTCGACGATGCCGCGGACACGGCCATCCGCGACATGGAGCGCGCCGGCCTCGACATCATCACCGACGGCGAAGTCCGGCGTATGGACGGCTACGTCGACTCCTACTACGCCATCATCAAGGGCATCGAGCCACTGCCCGTGCGCCGTCAGGCCGGGCCCTGGGGCTACGATCAGCAGACGCGCTACGAGGCCGTCGGTCGCATCGAGGCGCCGGCGGGAGGTCTCGGCATCATCAAGGAGTTCGAGTACCTCAAGGCGCACACGGCCAGGGCGACCAAGGCGACCTGCGCGGGCCCACTGACCTTCGGCTCGCGCATTCACCCCGGCAAGATGTACAAGGGCGTGGTGGACGTGGCCGAGCGCTTCGCCGAGGTGATCAACGAGGAGCTGAAGGGCCTGGTGGCGGCCGGCGCCCAGCACATCCAGCTTGACGAGCCGGCGCGCGGCAATGTCTCCGGCGAGGAGATGGCCCGGCTCTTCAACCTTGCCACCGCGGGCGTCAAGGCCAAGCTTGGCTTCCACATCTGCTTCGGCAACCGCTTCGGGCGCTCGCGCTTCGATCGCACCTATCGTCCCTACTTCCCCGGCGTCCTCGAGGCGCGCGCCGACCAGCTCGTCCTCGAGTTCGCGGGCCGCGAGCTCTCCGAGCTCGATGTGTGGAAAGAGTACGGCGAAGACCGCGAGCTGGGCGCGGGCGTCATCGACGTCAAGGGCTTCTACCCCGACACGCCCGAGGACGTGGCCAAGCGCATCAAGCGCGTGCTCGCCGTCTGCAGGCCGGAGAAGCTCACCGTCAATCCCGACTGCGGCTTCGGCTGGTCCCCACGCTACATGTGCAACCAGAAGGTCCGCGCGCTGGCCGCCGGCGCCGTCCTCGCGCGCCAGGAGCTGACGGGCAAGAAGTAGTCGCCATGTCGGTGGCCGATCGACGGGGGGTCGAATGAGCGAATTGATCGCTGAGCGGCTCCTGTCTTTGCCGCAAGGCTGGCGGGAGCGGCGCTATCTGTGGTCGAGCCTAGGCAGCCTGACCTTCGGCGAGGCCGAGCGCGCTGCCCGCCGCCTCGCCGCCTGGCTGGCCGGCGCCGGCGAGGTCAGGCCGGGCGACCGGGTCGCCCTCTGCCTGCCGCGCTCTCTCGAAGCGGTCGTCGCCGTGCTCGGGGTGCTGGCGAGCGGCGCCGCCTACGCGCCCATTCCCTACCAGGGGCCGCCCCGTCGCCTGGCCGACATGCTGTGCGCGCTCGAGCCGCGGCTCCTCCTCACCACCGCCGAGATGCTGGCGCGCCTGCGCAGCGCGGGTCCCCTGCCGCCGCCGGCTCTCCTGACGGTGAAGCCCGGCGGCGCGGGCCTCGAGAGCCTGATCGCCGACGTCGCGGCGGCGCCCCGCCCGGCCGAGCGCGGGCACGACGATCTGGCCGCCATCTATTTCACCTCCGGTTCGACCGGGCAGCCCAAGGGCGTGATGCTGTCCCAGGGCGGCATGGCCGAGATGGCCGCCTGGATCGCTCGCTGGAACGGCATGACCGCGGACGACCGCCTGGCGAGCGATGCCGGTTTGCACTATGCGACCGCCTTCGATCTCTTCTCCCCGCTCTTCGGCGGCGGCTCGACGCTGCTCATCGGCGACCGCGAGGCGATGTTTCCCGAGAAGGTGGCGGAGATCCTCGAGGCTGAGCGGGCCAGCGTCTGGTGCTCCTCGGCCACGTCGCTGCACCTCCTGCTGGAGCGCGGCGAGCTGGCGCGCCGCGACCTCGGCGCGCTCCGCCGGGTCGAGTTCTTCGGCGAGCCGCTGGCGCCCGCGGCCCTGCGCCGGCTCATGGAGCTGCTGCCGCAGGCGGAGTTCGTGAATTTCTACGGCGCGACGGAAGCTCACCGGGTGACGACCTATACCGTCCCGCGGCCGCTGCCCGCCGATCTTGCCCACCTCCCCCTCGGCCAACCGACGGAGAACTACGCCTTCTCGCTGCGGGATGCTGCCGGGGCCGAAGCAGAGGCGGGAGAGCCGGGGGAGATCGTGGTGGCGGGCCCGCGCGCCCTGCTCGGCTACTGGCGCGACGAGGCCCTGACCTCGGCCAAGCGCCTGCCCGGCGCGGCCCAGTCCTATCGCACCGGCGATCTCGCCCGCTTCGGCAAGGATGGGCTGTTGCATCTAATCGGCCGTCAGGACCAGGTGGTGAAGCTGCGAGGCAATCGCTTCGACCTGGGCGAGCTCGAGGCGGTGCTGAAGAGCGATCCGGCGGTGAAGGAAGCGCTCGCCTTCGCCCTTCCCGACCCTCAAGGCGAGCTCGAAGTCCGCGTGGCGCTGTTGACCGACGATCCCGAGGTGGAGATGCGATTGCGGCGGGTGATGATGGAGCGCCTTCCGAGCTACGCCCGGCCGGCGCAGATTGCGCTCTTGACCGAGCTGCCGCGGCTCGCGACCGGTAAGGTCGACCGCCAGAAGGTCAAGGGCGCCCTCGCGGAGCGCCGAAGCGCCTAGCCTCGGACGCCGGGGAGAGTCCCTCGCAAGGTGCACCGATCTCCGCGCCACTCTAGAGTTAGTGGTGATCCAGCCAAGAGCAGGGGCAAGGTTCGGCTCTTGCAGGCTGTTGGACTAGTTTACAAATCCGGCACGGGAACAGCGCGGGCACAGCAAAGCCGATGGGTTACGGCCCGGCCTCATTCTTGCTGAGCACCCTCCGGGGGCCCTTGCCCGGAGCAGCGTGGAGAGACCTGGCCCCGGACTACAGTCGAGGAGGAAGCAATAAGCGTTCTCATCGATCGTGCGGCACTACCGCCGCCTCCAAGGCCCGCGGCAGCCCGTGGAACGGACTTCGTGCCGCCACGGAGTCCGCTCGAGCATCAGATCGCCGCGATCTGGGAGGAGCTGTTCAGCCTGTCTCCGATCGGAGCGCACGACAACTTCTTCGATCTCGGCGGTGACTCGCTTCTCGCTGTGACACTCGTGGCCGCGATCGAGGAGGTATGCGCCCGTGCCCTCCCGCCGGCGGTGCTCCTGGAGGCGGCGACGGTCGCCGGCCTGGCCGAATGGGTTGCCCGCGAGGACAGTGGCTTTACCGAGCCCCTGACGGCGCTCCGCGCCTCGGGCGTCCGCACTCCGCTCTTCTTCGTACACAATGACAACGGCCGGGGCCTCTACACCTACGCCCTCGCGCGTCGTCTCGACGCCGACCGCCCAATCTATGCCGTGCATTTGCACGGGCTCGACGGGCGTGCGCTTCCGCCGACGGTCGATGCGATCGCGGCGGACCGCCTGCGGACCGTGCGCGCCGCTCGGCCGCACGGGCCGTATGCGCTTGGTGGGCACTGCTACGGCGGCCTCGTCGCGTTCGAGATGGCCCGCCAGCTCCGGGCGGAGGGCGAGCGCGTCGAGGCCGTCGTCATGGTGGACACGCCCGCCCCGTCCCGTGGTCTCCGTACGTTGCACGGCGCCTCCGACATGCTGGGCCGGCTGCGAGGCCTGTCGCCGGCCGAGCGTGACGGGCTGTTCATGCGCATCGATCAATTCTGCGAACAGCTCGTCTCGCGCGTCCGCTACTATCAGGGACGATTCCGGGTCCTTCAAGGGTCGAGTCGGCGCGCGCAGGTCGAATTTGTCGAGCGCAAGCTGGTGATGGCGGCCAGGAGCGCCGCGCGGGCGCTTCCGAGCCACCGGGCGCGGAGAGGAGGAGAACCGGCTGATGCTTCCCCGGTAGCGATTGTCGAGCCCGGGGATGCGTACCGCCGGGCGATCCGATGCTATCTGCCACCGCGGTACGCGGGACGTGTAGCCCTCTTCCGGGCTGAGCAGTGGCCGGCCGATCGCCCGGATCTCGGCTGGTCGCGCCTCCTCCCCCTCCTCGAGGTCGCCATCATACCCGGCGATCACCACACATGCATCACGCGCCACGTCGCCGAGCTCGCGGCCCGTATCGAGGAAACCCTGCAGCGCGCAGAGACCACGTCGGCGGCGACTCCCTCTGAGTCGGCATAGTTCGGGAACTCCGGAGCTCGTGCTTATTTGACGACAGCGCGTTTTCTGTCTACCCCGGGTGAGCTCGCTCCCGTCCGGCGCGTGCGCGGTTCCGCCACCGGGCCAGCCAGGCGCTTTGACACGGCCGGCCACGCCGCCTAGACTGCGGTCAAGTACTCCTCGGTAACCACCCGGCTCATCGGGAGGACCGCGATGCGGCTGCGTTCAACTGGGATTCCTCTGCTCGTCATCCTCAGTACTCTGTTCCTGCCGCTCGCCGTTGCGGGGCAGCAGGCGGGAAAGGTCTACCGGATCGGTCTGCTCGACTACAGCGCGCCCGATCCCGCCCGCCAGGCCTGGTGGAATGCGTTCCGTCAACAGATGCGCGACCTCGGCTACGTGGAGGGACAGAACGTCACCTTTGAGCCGCGCTGGGCGCAGGGCGACGACGATCGACTTCCGAAGCTGGCCGCCGAGCTCGTCGGCCTCAGAGTGGACCTTATCGTCACGGGGGGGCAGAACGCCGCGCTTGCGGCGAAGCGGGCAACCGCGACCATCCCCATCGTGACGGCTACCGGGGCGGATCCGGTGGCGCTCGGGCTCGCTGCCAGTCTCCGGCACCCGGGCGGAAACGTCACGGGGGTGACCTCCATCAGCAGCGAGCTGGCTGGCAAGCGCCTCGAGCTCCTGAGAATCGTAGCGCCACGCGCGTCCCCCATCGCGATCCTATGGGACGAGAGGAACCCGGCATCCCGTCTGGGCGTGGACGGGACCGAAGCCGCAGCCAAGCCAGCGGGTCTCACCAGACACAGCGTCCCCGTGCGCAGCCCTGCCGAGATCGAGGCGGCGTTCGCCACCCTGGTTCGGGATCGCCCCGGAGCGCTCATTGTCGTCCCGAGTCCGGCAATCTTCTCCCACCGTAAGCGACTCGTCGAACTGGCCATGAAACACCGGCTACCGACCATCGTCGGCTCCCGTGAGTATGTGGAAGCGGGCGGCTTGGCCAGCTATGGCCCCGACTACCCCGACCAGTTCCGTCATGCCGCCGTCCACGTCGACAAGATCCTCAAGGGCGCCAAGCCCGGCGATCTCCCCATCGAGCAGCCCACCAAGTTCGAGTTGATCATCAACCTCAAGACCGCCAAGGCGCTCGGCCTCACGATCCCGCAGTCGCTGCTGGCGCGAGCGGATGAGGTCATTCAGTGAGGGCAATCGAGTTGATCAGTTTGCTGGCCAGTTGGGATGCTTCTGGCACACCACCACGCACAGGTGAAAGGAGTCTGTATGGCCATTCAAACAGCTGACGTCATCATGCCCGGAAACGAGAACGCCTTCGAGACCGGGCGGCGTGGGCAGATATCGTCGATCGCCGAGCTCGACGAATCCTACCGTTGGCTGCTCGAAAAGAACGTTACCGCAACTTTGGCCACGATCAAGCGAAGCGGACTGCCCCAACTGACACCGATCTGGGTGGCCCATGATGGCGTCAACATTCTCGTGAACACCAAGAAGGACCGGCTCAAAGACCGGAACATGCGCGCGCGATCAGACGTGGCTATCCTGTGCGTCAATCCGACGAACCCTTACCACTGGATGGCGATCAACGGCAAGGTCGTGGAGATGATCGAGGAGACCGACCCCGCGAAGGGCCACGAGGCCACGGACAATGTGAACGAGCTGGCCCGGCGCTACATCAACACAACGCCCTACCCGCTGCGAGATCCCAGGGGCGAGGTGCGCGTGCTATTCAAGGTGCGGCCCACATACGTCATGACGTTTGGCCCGCCCCCGACTAGCTGAGCCGCGCGGCACGGGGCTGCCTCGACAGCGGGAAACGAGCGCAGGAACCTAGCTGGACGTGACCAGGCTCGCGTGCAGCTCATCCAAGGTCGACGCGTTCTCCAGGTCCCGGATCTCAGCCAGCACCTGGTTGCAACGCTCGGGCCCGAGCGCCACCGAGGCGAGGCCGCGGAACTTCGCCTCGACCGCTTCGTCGGTCAGCGGGTTCTGGTGGTGCCCCTTCGGGTGGCTGGTCTCCGCGATGAACCGTCGCCCTTCCCTGGTCATCGCCTCGACCCGCGTGCATGACTCCGCCGGGTAGCGGCGGGTGAACCCGGGCTCCTCCACCACGATCACCCTCGCGATCAGCGATCGCAACGCCGGGTCCGTCAGCCGAGACGGCGTGAAGGTTGCCGGCGTCACGCTGCCGTCCTGGAGGGCGGCGGCCACCAGATACGGGATGCTGTGGTCCGCCGTCTCCCGCGTCTTGGGATCCCACTTCTCGGGCTCTGCCCCCGTCCGCCGCACCGCCTCGCCGGAGGTCACCACGCGTACCGATTCGATCTCTCCCGGGGCCAGCTGCTGCCGCAGCTCCAGGGCGAGGCCGATGGGCCCTTGCGTGTGGATCACGGACGGGTATGCCTTGAAGCTGGTGCCGGTGATCCGGAACGTTTCGCCGTCGCCGCCGAAGTGCGGCCATTCCGGGGCGTCGATCCCCAGGTGTTGCCACAGCCCGTCGCGCCCTTCGAACGGCTCGCCCGGTCCGGTCATTCCCCCGGCCGCCAGCTCCGCCGCGAAGACTCCCGTCCGGACCGCCGCCGCGGTCGCGCAGCCCTTCCACATCGAGAGCTGCCCGATCCGCGTCACGCCCAGCGGGACGCCGGTCGTGATGGCGATGGAGATGGCGTTGCCCATGGCCGCCCGCTCCAGCCCGAGGATCTTGCCGGCGCCACAGGCGGCGCCGATGGCGGCGAACATGCCCTGGTCCCAGCCCTTGAGGGGCACCTCGTCGGCGAGCCGGCAGAACGCCTCGTACGCGGCCACGATCGCCGTGATCACCGCGCGGCCATCGGCCCGGTGGCCGTCGGCCACCGCCAGCACGCCGGAGATCATGTCGCTCGGGTGCCCCGTGCCTCGACCCACGTACGTGTCGTTACAGTCCAGGTAGCGGACGAGCACCGTGTTCGCGAAGGCAGCCATGTCCATGGACGTCTGCTGCCGCGTGCACAGGAGATAGGCCGGCGGATCTCCGCGCACCGCCGACGCCATACGGCGAGCGGCGGATCCAGGCTCGCTGTCGAAGGCGCCCGCCGCGCACCCCAGCGCATCGATCAGCGTGCGCTTCACCTGGTGCACCACCTCCGGAGACAGATCGCCGTAGGCCAGCCGGCACACGTAGTCGCTCAGGTATTCGGTCGTAGGGTCCATGGCTCCTCTTGCGCGGTCACGGTGACCGCTGCCGTCTCCTCGTCAAGATGATCGTACTATCCCCGCGGGCTCCGGAGCGTCCTCATGCGCTGGGGCCTGCCCTGGGGCGACCTCCTGATGATGCGGCGCCAGCTCCTGAATTTCAAAGCCCTCGCGGAGCGCTGATGCGGTCTGGCGGTCCGGGGTCAGGTCTTGCAAAACGGCATTCTGATCGGCGACGCTCCTTGCTTTGACACGATATGAGTGGCGTACACTGTGGCGCCGGCGCAGAGGCGCCGGCAAGAGGAGGTCGCGATGATGGACCCGGCGTTCACGCTCGAGAGAAAG
>WNFC01000265.1_pt1 | contig 115731 bp, 107 predicted proteins | sample 5400541 | NCBI WGS metagenome assembly WNFC01 (sample SAMN13153342, study PRJNA577476) | soil metagenome | isolation source: 120 cm saprolite under Douglas fir tree site 2 hole 2 replicate 1 | place: USA:California | collected 2015-04-18
CCAGTAGGCTAACGGGGCTGACATCCACCACTATTGAGGTTTTCATGCGACGCTTCCTAGCGCTTATGGCTGTCCCCCTGCTGGCCGGCGTGGTCCTGGCAGGCTGCGGCTCGTCGAAGTCGACCGCATCATCGTCATCATCCTCATCCTCCTCAGCCTCGAACTCGTCCGTCACCGCGACGGGATCGTTCGGCAAGGCGCCCACGGTGGCCATCCCGAAGGCCAAGGCGGGCGCCAATCTCGCGGTCAGGACGCTCATCCAGGGCACCGGCACCACCCTGACCAAGAGCGACGCCATGGCCGCGAACTTCGTCCTTTATTTCTGGGATGGAACGAGTTCCGCACTGAAGGCCAACACCTTCACCAGCAACCCGACCGTGATCGGCGGCACGATGCTGCCGGGCCTGGAGTCCGCGCTGATCGGCAAGAAGGTCGGCAGCCGCGTCCTCGCGGTCATCCCGCCCGCGCAGGGTTACGGCACCTCGGGCAACTCCCAGCTCGGCATCACGGGCAGCACCACGCTCGTGTTCGTCATCGACGTGCTCAAGGCGTACTCCAGCACCGCGGGCGCGACCGGCACGCAGCAATCCAACGGCGGCGGTACGCTACCCACGGTCAGCGCCAAGGCGGGCAGCGCGCCGACGCTGACCTTCGCGTCCTCCTCGCCGCCGAGCGGGCTGGTGGCCAAGACGCTGATCAAGGGCAACGGCCCGGCGGTCGTCAAGGGCGAGTACGTCATCGCGCAGTACGTCGGCTACATCTGGCGGACCAAGAAGGTCTTCGGATCATCCTGGACGTCGGGCTCGCCGTTCGGCTTCGTCATCGGCGCGTCGCCCGAGCAGGTGATCCCGGGCTGGGACAAGGCCCTGGTCGGCCAGACCGTAGGCAGCCGGGTGCTGCTCTCCATCCCGCCGGCGCAGGGTTACGGCAGTACCGGCGCGTCCCAGGCGGGCATCAAGGGCACCGACACCCTGGTGTTCGTGGTCGACATCATCGACGCGCTCAAGCACGGCTGAACCCGGAAACCCCACGCAGCAGGCGGCCGGCGTGCCGGCCGGCCGCCGCTGCGGTGAGGAAGTACGCGAGGTCCTCGTCCAGTCCGCGGCCCATCGTGGACAGCCGCGCCGGGCATGCCCGCAGCGCCGCCTCGAGGCCGTCGACGGGCACGGTGACGATCTCGTGCCGCCCGCTCAGCCCGGCGGCCTCGGCCGCCACCCGGTCGCCGAAGGCCCCGCCCAGCGCGGGGACCACCACCTGCGCCCGGGCCAGCGCGACCCGGCCGTAGGCGGTCAGGCTGTGGTGTGAGACGCCGCGGTGCCGCTCGCGCGGGTCCGCGTCGCTCACCCGCAGCGACGCCACCGCCCGTCCGGCCAGCGCCGCGACGGCGTTGACCGCCTCGCCCGCCGCCACGCCGGAAAACCCCCAGCGGGTCCCGGTGCCGAGGTTGCCCGGCCCCTGCGTGACCACGGCGATATCGGCGCCAAGCACGTGCCGGGCGGCCAGCAGCCCGGTATGCACCGTCACCGTCTCCAGGTCCCCGCCGAACGACTGCCCGGTGGTCACGGTCGCTGCCAGCCAGCCCGCGTCCTTGAGCGTCGCGCAGGTACGGGAGAACCAGGCCGGCAAGGCTCCGCCGTCCTGCATGACGTAGACCACCCGGGGCGGGTCAGGGGAGGGAGGGCTGGTCACGCCGGATCGTTCGGCCGAAGAGAAGACCCCGGCCAGCACGGCCGGGAGCGCCGAGTGCAGGTCGGCCACCACGACGGGCATCTCGCCGATGTCATCCGCGTCGCGCAGCACGTCATGATGGGGTGATCCCTGCTCGTCCGCGCCGAGCACGGTGGCCTGCAGCGGCGAGTAGCGGGCCTTGACCAGGTGGCCGGCCAGCTCAGGGTCGGGCGGCAGCCGGTCGGGGACCGCGATCACCAGGGCGTATCCGCCGGTGCCCAGGCCGAGGTCGAGCGCCGTGGTGTTGACCAGCACCCGGTCGCCGGGCCGCGGGCATCCGGTCAGCGCCGGGTAGGCGAGCGCCCGCACCGGCGCGCCGTCCACCGACACGTCAAGCTCGACCGCGCCCGGCCACTCGCGGCGCGTCCCGCTGACCGTGCCGTTCCGCCATGTGATCACCCCCGGCAGCCTACAAGGGGGTCCCAAGGGGGGTCTGGGGGATGGGTCCCCCCCAAGGGGGGTCTGGGGGGATGGGTCCCCCCAGGATCGGGGGGTTCCGGGGGGTCGTCCCCCGGACTAGCACTGAGACAATAATCTGGAACCACGGGAGGGCTGGCCTATGTCGAAGCGCAAGACCGAGCGGCTGCTCGGCCTTGTCGTCTGCCTGCTCTCCACCAGGCGCTACCTCACCGCCGAGCAGATCCGCCAAGCCGTGCCCGGCTACCCGGAGCAGGACGACCTGTTCAAGCGGATGTTCGAGCGGGACAAGGAGGATCTCCGCGACCTCGGCGTGCCGCTGGAGACCGGCCTCAACCACCCGTTCGACGAGGATCCCGGCTACCGGATCAGGCAGCAGGCCTACGAGCTGCCCGAGCTGCGTCTCGAGGCGGACGAGGCGGCGGTGCTCGGCTTGGCCGCGCGGGTCTGGCGGCGGGCCGAGCTGGCCGGCGCCGCCGCCGGGGCGCTGCTGAAGCTGCGCGCGGCCGGCATCGACGCGGCCGTCCTGGACACCGGCAATGAGCGGGCCGCCTCGCAGGGCATCGAGCCCAGGCTGGGCACGCCCGAGCCGGCCTTCGGGCCGCTGTGGGAGGCGGTCAGGGACCGCCGGCCGGTGACGTTCAGCTACCGCGCGGCGGGCCGGAGCGACCCGCAGCGGCGCGAGCTCGAGCCCTGGGGCGTCGTGAACCGGCACGGCCGCTGGTACGTGGCCGGCTGGGATCGGGGACGCAACGCCACCCGGGTGTTCCGCCTCGGCCGGATCGCGGGCCCGGTGAAGTTCTGCGGCCCGCCGGGCCGGGTGACCGTGCCGGACGGCGCGGACGTGCGCGAGCTGGTCCGCGACTGGGACTCCGTGCCCGCCCAAGAGCGCACCGCCCTGCTCCGGGTGCGAACAGGTGCGGGTGTCGGGCTGCGGCGGCATGCCGTTTCTGTGCAACCTGACGATACCGAACCAGGCTGGGACCAGGTCACGACGCGCTTCGCCGACGTGAGCTGGTTCGCGGATTACGCCGCCTCGTTCGGTCCGGACGCGGTCGTGCTGGACCCGCCGGACCTGCGCGAGGCCGTAATCCGCAGGCTCAAGGGGGCACTCGCGTGAGCGCCTTGGTCACCTCCACCGAGCGGCTGCAGCGGCTGCTCGCGCTGGTGCCCTACGTGGTGAGCAGGAAGTCGGTGGGCCTCGCTGATACCGCGGCGGCGTTCGGGGTCAGCGAGCGTGAGCTCGTCGACGACCTGAACCTGCTGTGGTGCGTCGAACTGCGCGCCCCCGATCCCTACTGCCCGATCGACCTGTCCTATGAGGGCGGCGAGATCGTCGTCAGCCAGGCCGAATCCATGGGCCGGCCGCTGCGCCTGGCCGTCGACGAGGCCAGCGCGCTGCTCGTCGCGCTGCGGATGCTGGCCGAGGTGCCCGGGCTCGAGGACAGGTCGGCGCTGTCCCGGCTGATCGCCAAGCTCGAGACCGCGGCCGGCGAGGCCGCCGCGGCGAGCGCCCAGGTCGCCGTGCAGGTCGACGTCCACGACGACGGGGCGGAAGGGTACGCCGCCCAGATCCGCGCCGCCCTGTCCGCCGGGCGGCGGCTGCACCTGCGGTACTACGTGCCCGGCCGGGACGAGGCCACCGAACGCGACGTCGACCCGATGCGGCTGCACATAGTGGAGGGGCGGCCGTACCTGGAGGGCTGGTGCCTCCGGGCCGAGGGGATGCGGCTGTTCCGGCTGGACCGGGTGCTCAGCCTCGAGGTGCTCGACGTGCCCGCCGCACCGCCGGCTGAGGCCCAGCCGGTGGACCTGGACCAGGGCCTGTTCCGGCCGTCGCCCGATGACGTGCCGGTGGTGCTCGAGCTGTCCGCGGCGGGGCGCTGGGTGGCGGAGTATTACCCGTGCGAGTCGGTATCTGACCTGGAAGACGGCCGGCTGCGGGTAGTGCTGCGCACCCCGGATACCGGCTGGGTGCGGCGGCTGGCGCTGCGGCTCGGCGAGGACGGCCGGGTCATCTCACCGGCGTCGCTGGTGACCGCGGTGCGCGAGGCCGCCACCGCCGCGCTGGCCAACTATGTCGTATTATCGCTGAGTACACGCCGTTTGCCTGCGGAAACTGTGTCGCTGTAGGACCGCCGTGTAGACTCTGGCCGAGAAGGACGTCTCCGGCGTTAGACGTCTCCGGCGTAATAGAGGACGAACATGTTTGGTCAGCTGTTCGACAGCCCCTGGAAGATCCTGATCGTCGCCTTGGTGATCATCGTGCTGTTCGGGTCAAAGAAGCTGCCTTACGCGGCGCGTTCGCTAGGCCAGTCGATGCGCATCTTGAAGAAAGAAGTGCAAAGCCTGCATGAGGACGACGAACCCGTCTCTGATGCCCCAAGCGCCTCAAGCGCCTCAAGCGCCTCAAGCGCCTCAGGCGCTTCGCCCGCTTTCCCGCCGCCCGCGGCGATTGCCGCCAGTCAGCAGCCTGATCAGCAGCAGGCCCAGATAGACGCACTGCAGCAGCAGATCCGTGACCTGCAGCGTGCAGCCACCATGGACACGCCGGCTTCCGCCCCGGTCCAGGCGGGCGCGGCGGCCGAACCTCAGCGGACCCAACCCAGCTAGACAGCCTTACTGCGGAAAGCGGTCATGGCGAAACTCCCCGGTGCCATCGCGGGTGCCCGCATCGTCGGCGAGCGCTTCGTGCATTCGCAGCGGCAGCAGAACCCCGAGGGCCGCATGCCGCTCATGGATCACATCCGTGAGCTGCGCAACCGCGTCGTCAAGATGGCGCTCGGCCTCATCGCGGGGATGATCTTCGGGTTTGTCTTCTTCAACCCGGTCTGGCACGTCATCGAGCGCCCGCTGTGCTCGGTCGTGATCCGCGGGCACGCCGGGTGTAACACGCTCGGCATCAACCAGCTCGCCCTCAGCGGCCCGCTGGACTCGTTCTACCTGCGGGTAAAGGTCGCCGTCATCGTCGGGGCGATCCTGTCCTCGCCGGTCTGGCTCTACCAGCTCTGGGCCTTCGTGGCGCCCGGCCTGTACGCCCGGGAGAAGCGGTGGAGCTACATCTTCCTCGGCACCGCCGTCCCGCTGTTCCTGATCGGCGTCACCCTCGCCTACTGGTCGCTGGGCCGGTCCATGCACTACCTGCTCGGCCTGACGCCGGGCGGCGTCGCGAACATCATCAGCGTCGACCAGTACATGAGCTTCGTGATGACGATGGTGCTCGCGTTCGGCATCGCGTTCGAGGTGCCGCTGCTCATCATCATGCTGAACCTGGCCGGCGTGCTGACCCACGAGCGGTTCCGCAAGTGGCGGCGGGTGATGCTGTTCGGGGTCTTCCTGATCGCCGGCATGGCCAACCCCAGCCCGGACCCGATCACCATGCTGATCCTCGGCGGAGCCTGCGCGGCCCTGGTCGAGGTGGCCGAGTTCATCGTGTGGTCCAACGACCGGCGCCGGGCCCGGCTGCATCCGGACCCGTATGCAGGCCTAGCCGACGACGAGCTGTCCCCGCTGGACCTGGACGACACCGACCACCGGCTCAACTAGGGGCGATCCAGCCCGGACCCGCGAAGGGCCTAGTCTGGAATCCTTGACATCCTCCTCCGCCTGAAGGCGGAGGATTCCAGCTACTCACCCGCCTGCTAGGAGGCGAGCAGTTGAGGTTCGCGATTCATAGGCTCGGCATCCCGGAGGCCTCCCCGCGCAGCCACGGCGTGCCCCGCCGCGGGTATGCTTGTCTATCGCAGACATGTTCGATTATAGCAGACCGTGAAGGGGGGTGGCGGCTTTTTTCTCCGGCCTAAAGGTCGGGGTCTCCACGCCGCGCACCTGATGACTACTCCAGCGGAGCGGTACGCCGCGTTCCGCGATCGGCAGTCTCACCCCGAACTCGCCTCCTTCCGCGCGCTCTACGAGTTCGACTTTGACGACTTCCAGGTCGCCGCCTGCGGCGCGCTCGGCGCGGGCAGCGGCGTGCTTGTGGCCGCTCCCACCGGCTCGGGCAAGACGGTGATCGGCGAGTATGCCGTGCACCTGGCGCTGGCCCAGGGCCGCAAGTGCTTCTACACCACGCCGATCAAGGCGCTGTCCAACCAGAAGTACGCCGACCTGGTCCGCCGCTACGACAGTCGCACGGTGGGCCTGCTCACCGGGGACAACAGCATCAACGGCGACGCGCCGGTAGTGGTGATGACCACCGAGGTGCTCCGCAACATGCTGTACACCGGCTCGCTGGCGCTGTCCGGTCTCGGCTACGTCGTGCTCGACGAGGTGCACTACCTGGCGGACAGGTCCCGCGGCGCGGTCTGGGAGGAAGTGATCATCCACCTGCCCGAGTCGGTGCAGGTGGTGGCGCTGTCCGCGACGGTGAGTAACGCCGAAGAGTTCGGCGAGTGGCTGGATCAGGTCCGTGGCGGCACGGCGGTCATCGTCGATGAGCAGCGGCCGGTGCCGCTGTGGCAGCACGTGCTGGCCGGGAACCGGCTGTACGACCTGTTCACCGACGACGAGCACACCCGGGTCAACCCCGAGTTGCTCCGGGTGGCCCAGCGGGACACCTGGATCGAGCGCAAGGCCCCGGGCCGGCCCGGCCGGGGCGGGCGGCGGCCGCGCCGGTTCGCGCCGGCGTACCGGCCCGACGTGATCTCGCGGCTGGACGCCAGCGGGCTGCTGCCCGCGATCACGTTCATCTTCAGCCGGGCCGGCTGCGACGCGGCGGTCGAGCAGTGCCTGGCCGCGGGCCTGCGGCTGACCACTCCTGAGGAGGCCGATCTTATCCAGCAGGTCGCCGAGCGCCGCACCGCGGACATCCCGCCCGAGGACCTGACCGTGCTGGGTTACGGCGAATGGCTGGACGGGCTGCGGCGCGGGATCGCGGCCCACCACGCCGGGATGCTGCCCGCCTTCAAGGAGGTGGTCGAGGAACTGTTCTCGGCCGGCCTGGTCCGCGCGGTGTTCGCGACCGAGACGCTCGCCCTCGGCATCAACATGCCGGCCAGGACCGTGGTCATCGAGAAGCTGGATAAGTGGAACGGCGAGACCCATGCGAACCTGACGCCGGGGGAGTACACCCAACTGACCGGGCGCGCCGGGCGGCGCGGCATCGACGTCGAAGGCCACGCGGTTGTGCTGTGGCAGCCCGGTATGGATCCCGGCGCGGTCGCTGGCCTGGCCAGCACCCGTACCTACCCGCTCAATTCGAGCTTCCGTCCCTCCTACAACATGGCCGTCAACCTGACCGGCTGGGCCGGGCGATCCCGCGCGGCCACCCTGCTCGAGTCCTCGTTCGCGCAGTTCCAGGCCGACCGCGGCGTCGTCGGGCTGACCCGGCAGGTCCGCAAGAACCGCCAGGCCATGGCGGAGCTGGCGAAGGCGATGACCTGCGACAAAGGTGATTTCGCCGAGTACGCGGAATTGAGACGATCTTTGACCGAACGAGAGGGTGATCTGTCTCGGGCCCGTGCGACATCCCGCCGGGCGGAAGCCGCCCGATCCCTCTCGCTGCTGCGCCCGGGCGACATCATCCGGGTGCCGGGCGGCCGGCGCGCCGGCCTCGCGGTGGTCCTGCAGCCCGGCCTGCACGCCGCCCACGCCGGCAACGGCCGGTCCGCCGGCCGCGGAGCGCACGGCCATCCGGGGAACGGCCGAGCTGGAAACGGACTCGCGGATAATGGCGGGGCCTTGGCGGGATTCGAGGGCCCGGGTCCGCTGGTGCTCACCGAGGGCCGGCAGGTCAAGCGGCTGGCGGTGGCAGACTTCCCCGTGCCGGCCGAGGTGATCGACAAGATCCGGATTCCCGGGTCGTTCAGCCCTCGCTCCCCACAGCACCGCAAGGACCTCGCGGCCACCATGCGAAACCGCCTGGCTGCTGCTGGCCCGGGGGGACGACCCCCCGGAACCCCCCGCTCACGGGGGGGCTCCACCCCCCCGTACCCCCCTGGCCAGCTGGGAACCTCCCAAGGGGGGTCCGCCGACCTCAACGCCGGCGATGTCGCGGACCTGCGGCGGCGGCTGCGGCGCCATCCGTGCCATGATTGCCCGGACCGCGAGGACCATGCCCGGTACGCCGAACGCTACATGCGGCTTGAGCGCGAGACCGAGGCGCTCGAACGCCGGGTGGCCGGCCGGTCGCACGTGATCGCCCGCACCTTCGACCGGGTGTGCCACGTCCTGGAGTGCCTCAGCTACCTGGCCGGGGACACCGTAACGGCGGACGGGCAGCGGCTGGGCCGCCTGTACACCGAACTCGACCTGCTGGCGGCCGAATGCCTGCGCCGCGGCCTGTGGGACGACCTGTCCCCGGCCGAACTCGCCGCCTGCGTGTCCGCCTTGTCCTTCGAGTCGCGCCAGGCCGACGACGCCCAGCCGCCTAGGCTGCCCAAGGGCCGGGTGCCCGAGGCGCTCGCCGCCACGGTCAGGACCTGGGGCGAGCTTGACCAGCTGGAGAAGGACAACGGGTTGTCGTTCCTCCGCGAGCCCGATCTCGGCTTCGCCTGGGCCGCCTACCGATGGGCGCGGGGAGCACGGCTGGAAGCCGTCCTGGACGAATCACCCGACCTCACCCCCGGCGACTTCGTCCGCTCCGTCAAGCAGCTCATCGATCTCCTCGACCAGATAGCCTCCGCCACCCCCGACCCCCCGGACGAGCCGTCGCCGCGCAGCCTGGCCGCAACCGCCCGGGCCGCGATCGACGCGATGCGCCGCGGCGTGGTCGCCTACTCCGCCCTCGCCGATTAGCTGGGCGATTCGGCGCATCAGCTGATCGCGCGGGCGTACCGGGTGGAGAGCGTGCGCAGGCTTTCGGCCAGTTCCGGCGCCACGGACCCATCGACCCGGAAGTCGGCGTCGAGCAGCCCCAGGTAGAGGGCGAGCATAGCGGGGGTGTCAGACCCGACATCGATCAGGCAGGTGTCCGGGCCGGCCGGCTCCACCGTGATCGCGGCGGGCAGCCGGTCCGCGGCCTCGGCGGCCGGGGCGTGCACCGTCACCCGCGCCCGGTAACGCCAGGTCGCCGTGGCCAGTCCGCGGGAGAGCCGGCCGATGACCTCGTCATCGGCCATCTCCCTGGGCCTGAACCGGGGCCCGGCAGGCAGCCGCAGGCCCATCTGATCGACCCGGAACGTGCGCCAGTCCCGCTTGTCGACGTCCCAGGCCAGCAGGTACCAGCGGCGACCCGAGCTGACCAGGCGATGCGGCTCGGTCAGTCGGACGGTATCGGCGCCGTCGTGGGCGTGGTAATCGAAGCGCAGCCGTTCATGGTCGCGGCACGCGGCCGCGATCGCCGTCAACGTGCCGGCATCGACCGGTGAACCCGAACCCGGCAGCGCGATCATCGCGGCGGCCAGCGTGCCGATGCGGCGGCGCAGCCGGGACGGCAGCAGTCGCTCCAGTTTGGCCAGGGCGCGGACCGAGCTTTCCTCGATCCCGGCCACCGCGCCGCCCGCCGCGGTGCGCAGCCCGATCGCCATCGCGACCGCCTCGTCATCATCGAGGAGCAACGGCGGCACAGCGGCCCCCATGCCGAGCCGGTAGCCGCCACTGACACCGGGAGTGGCGTCCACCGGATACCCGAGGTTGCGCAGCCGCTCGATGTCGTTTCGTACGGTCCGGGTGGTGACGCTGAGCCGTTCGGCCAGCTGCGGGCCGGTCCAGTCCCGCCGGGCCTCCAGCAGGGAAAGCAGCCGGAGGAGTCGCGCCAGGCCTCGGCCGTAGGCCGACGGGGGGTGAGGGGGGTCGTCCCCCCTCGAGTCAGCAGAGGTTTCAAGCATTTTCTAAGTCTGCCCGCTATCGCGGAACGAACCTTTCCGCATTGAACTCTAGCGTTGGTGACATGACGAACCAGGATGAGATCCGCCCCTTCCGCATCGAGATCCCGCAGGCCGACCTCGAGGACCTCCGGTCCCGGCTGGCCAGAACGCGCTGGCCGGCGAGGCCCAGAGTCGACTGGCACAGCGTCGACGACTGGAGCCGCGGCGTTCCGGTCGACTACCTCAAGCAGCTCGCCCGGTACTGGGCCACCGACTTCGACTGGCGGGCACAGGAGGCGGCCCTGAACGAGATCCCGCAGTTCACCACGGTGATCGACGGGCAGGTGATTCACTTCTTCCACCAGCGGTCACCGGAACCGGACGCGCTGCCGCTGATCCTCACCCACGGCTGGCCCAGCTCGCCAGTCGAATTCAGCAAGCTGATCGGCCCGCTAACCGATCCGCGCGCCCACGGCGGCGACCCCGCCGACGCGTTCCACGTCGTCGTGCCGTCGCTGCCCGGCTACGGCTTCTCGAACCCGATCGGCGCGGCCGGCTTCAGCCTTTTCGGTGTCGCGCGGGCCTGGGCCGAGCTGATGAGGCGTCTCGGCTACGAGCGGTACGCGGCCCAGGGCACCGACGTGGGTTCGGGCGTGGCCGGGATGCTGCCGATGGTCGATCCGCAGCGCGTGGCCGGCGTTCATCTCAGCGGCACCGGGGCCTCGACCCCGTTCGGCCCGCCGGTCGAGCTCGACGGGCTCTCCGCCGCCGACCGGGCCCGCGCCGAGAAGTTCAACAAGTTCCGGGACGAGGGCCTCGGCTACCTGATCCTGCAGTCGACCCGTCCGCAGACCCTGGCCTATTCGCTCAACGACTCACCGGCCGGGCAGCTGGCCTGGATCGCGGAGAAGTTCCATGAGTGGACCGATCCGGCCGTCACGCTGCCCGACGAGGCCGTGGACCGGGACCAGTTGCTCACCAACGTCAGCATTTTCTGGTTCACCGGCTCCGGTGCGTCCGCCGCCCACGCGGTCTACGAGGGGATGCAGGCCTGGCGGGCCTTCGCCGCCCAGCAGGAGTCGGGCGAGGCACGGCAGTGGCAGGGAGAGCAGGCCGGTCCGCCGACCGGGGTCGCTGTCTTCGCCGCGGACAGCACGATCCGGAGCCTGATGGATCCGCTCGGCACGATCAAACACTGGTCGGAGTTCGACCGCGGCGGCCATTTCGCCGCCATGGAGGTCCCCGACCTGCTCACCGACGATATCCGCGCCTTCTGCCGGTCCCTGCGCTGACACCGCGCGCCTGGCAACATTGATCAATGTCGCCTATGCATTAGCGCATTGATTGGCATTGGTGTCGATGGACCGACCATGGCTAGCCTGGGAACGTCTAAGGGAGGTGCCATGTCGCTGACTAGCACAGCCAATGCCATGCCGAGCCGCCAGGCCGACGCGGCGGCGTTTGCCGGGACATGTCCGGCCAGCCTCGTGCGGGCGGTCCGCGCCGAAGTCCGCCGTGGCCTGGACTGGCCGCAGACCGCGGACTGCGTAGCCCGCGTGCTGCGGGTCGGCCTTCCCGATCCTGCGGACATCCTCCCGGCGCCGCTGCGCCGCGGGGACCCGGCGTGCTATCAGAGCCACCTGCTGTACGCCGAGCCTGACGGCTCGTTCTCGATCGCGGCGATGGTCTGGCTGCCCGGGCAGGAGACGGTGATTCACGACCACGTGGCCTGGTGCGTCACGGGCGTCCTGCAGGGGCGCGAGTACGAGGAGATCTTCGCGCTCGCCGACGGCGGCCGCGCGCTCAGGCTGGCTACCCGCAACGTGAACCCGGCTGGGGCCGTGACCGGCTTCGCGCCGCCCGGCGACATCCACCGGGTCCGCAACACAGGTGACACCGTGGCCATCTCCATGCACATCTACGGCGCGGACATCTCCCGCCTCGGCAACAGCATCCGCCGCGAGTACGCCCTCCCGATCCACCCGTAACGCACTCGCCTTCCTCGCGGAGCCCCTGTCTTAACATCGTGGGCGGTTACTGCCCTCATACGGGCAGTAACCGCCCACGATAATCTCACGCGGCGCACGGCAGCCCGGGCCGTGGCGGGCTTGGCGTAGCGCGGGGTCACCGGGGCGGCGGTAGCGGGCGCGGGGTCACACGGGGCGGCGGTAGCGGGCGCGGGGTCACACGGGGCGGCGGGGATCCGGGGGAGCACTGGTAGCAGGGCTCGGGGCACGCACCACGGGTCGTTCGGCCAAAAAGATCTTGAACTTGGGCTTGCCATGTGATCGTTATCGATATATCGTTGAACTAACGACAAGGATCGAGAAGCGATCTAGAGAGTTTTGAAGGAGTATCACAATGCATAGCGAAGCATGGGGAAGTCCCCCAGACCCACGAGAGCACCGCGCCGGCCACCGAGGGCGCGGCCGGATGCGTGGCGGGCCGCCCTGGCCGGGCGGGCCGTTCGAGTTCGGGATGCGCGGCGGGCCGTTCGGGCCGCCGAGGTTCGGCGGCCGCGGGCCGCGGGTCCGGCGCGGTGACGTGCGGGCCGCGATCCTCGACCTGCTGGGCGAGGGGCAGCCGTGGAACGGCTACCAGATCATCCAGGAGATCGGCGCGCGCACCCAGGGCGTCTGGCGGCCGAGCGCGGGGTCGGTGTACCCGGCGCTGCAGCAGCTCGAGGACGAGGCCCTGATCAGGGCGGAAGCCGCCGGCGAAGACCGGCGCCGGATGTACACGCTGACCGAGGAAGGCCGGGCGTACGTCGAAGAGCACGCCGATGAGCTCAGGGCGTCCTGGGATGCCGTGACCGGAAGCGTCGACGACGCCGAGGTCCAGCTGCGGAACACGATCAAGCAGGTCATCGTGGCCGTGACGCAGGTCGCCCAGGCCGGCTCGGCGGCCCAGGTCGCCCAGGCCGGCAAGATCCTGGCTGACACCCGCCGGGCGCTTTACCGTATCCTCGCGGCAGACGGCGAGGAAGCGGGGGAGGACACGCAAGGGTGACTCCGGCTATCTCGGTCAGCAAGCTGACCAAGAGGTACGGCGAGATCGATGCCGTGCGCGGCATCGACTTCGAGGTAGCCGTCGGAGAGACCTTCGGCTTCCTCGGCCCGAACGGGGCTGGCAAATCCACCACCATCAAGATCCTGTGCACCCTGGCGGACCCGACCTCGGGTACCGCCAGGGTCGCCGGTCATGACGTGGTGAAGGAACGAGACACCGTGCGCCGCAACATCGGCCTGGTGTTCCAGGACACCACCCTGGACAACTACCTGACCGGGGAGCAGAATCTGCGCTTCCACGCCGACCTGTACGGGGTGCCCAAGGCGGCGTTCGGGCCGCGGCTGCGCCAGGTGCTCGAGATGGTCGGGCTGTGGGACCGGCGGGGCAGCGTGGTCGCCACCTACTCGGGCGGCATGCAGCGCCGGCTGGAGATCGCCCGCGGCCTGCTGCACGCGCCGCGAGTGCTGTTTCTCGACGAGCCGACGGTGGGGCTCGACCCGCAGACCCGGGTGTCCATCTGGGAGTACATCAACCAGCTGAAAAAGCGCGAGGACATCACGATCTTCCTGACCACGCACTACATGGACGAGGCGGAGAACTGCGACCGGATCGCCATCATCGACCACGGGATCATCGTGGCGATCGACACCCCGGAGGCGCTGAAGGCCTCGATCGGCAAGGACCGGGTGCAGATCAGCACCGCGGATGACCCGGCGGCGATCCGGGCGCTGGCCGAGGTGTTCGGGATCGACGCGGCCATGCACGAGGGCCTGGTGACCTTCTCGGTGGAGTCGGGCGAGCACTTCGTGCCCCAGTTGTTCGCCCGCCTGCCGGTGGCCATTCAGTCGGTGAGCGTGTCCCGGCCGTCCCTGGATGACGTGTTCATGTCCTACACCGGCAAGACGATCCGCGATGCCGAGGCTTCCGTCGGCGACCGCAACCGGGCGATCGCGAACCGGTTCCGCAGGAGGTAGCGAGGTAGCGATGGCCGCTCAAGACACGGCAAACCGGGACGCCCTCGAGGCCGAGGAGCGCAACCTCACCGAGATCATCAGGGTCGCGGTCCCGGAGCGCAGCATCCGCGCCGACCTGCGCGCGGTCAGCATCGTCTGGCGCCGCGAGCTGATCAGGTTCCGCAGCGACCGGCTGCGGGCGATCACGGCCCTGGTGCAGCCGGTGCTGTTCCTGTTCGTGCTCGGCACCGGCCTATCCCAGCTCGCCTCCCGCGGCATGCCGCCCGGCGTGGACTTCTCCACGTTCATCTACCCGGGTGTGCTGGCCATGTCGGTGCTGTTCACGGCCATCTTCTCGGCCGCGTCGATCGTGTGGGACCGTGAGTTCGGGTTCCTGCGCGAGATGCTGGTCGCGCCGGTGCGGCGCTGGGCCATCGTGATCGGCAAGTGCCTGGGCGGCGCCACGGTCGCCACCTTCCAGGGCATCATCTTCCTGGCCCTGGCCGGCGTGGCGCACGTGCCGTACGATCCGGTGCTGCTGCTCACCCTGGTCGGGGAACTGCTCCTGTTGTCGTTCACGCTGACCGCGTTCGGGGTGATGATGGCCGCGCGGATAAAGCAGATCCAGGCGTTCATGGCGCTCACCCAGATGTTCGTGATGCCGCTGTTCTTCCTGTCCGGCGCCCTGTACCCGCTGAACGGGCTGCCGTCCTGGCTGACCGTACTGACCCGCATCGACCCGCTCACCTACATCGTGGACCCGATGCGGCACGCGGTGTTCGATCACCTGGCCGTCAGCCCGGCGGCGCTGAACGCGCTTAGCCCCGGCGTTACCTGGAACGGCTGGCTCGTCCCGCTTGGCCTATCCCTGGCCATGGTCGCGGCCATGGGCCTGGCGATGCTCGGCATAGCCATAGCCGAGTTCCGCAAGACCGAATAATCAACCGGCACCGCATTGCATGCGATCCGGTATTCGGACCATTAATTAGTAAGCACCTGCTGATCATTCCCAGTTTTGTTCATCACTATAGCGAAAAGTGACGAACAATCCCGCTCCCGCAACACCAACCCGCCGTCCCCCCGTTCAGTCAAGAAACCTCACGGATTACCCACCGCCATCCCCCCGCTCCTCCTCCCGACATGGCGCAACGAAGGGTTTCCCTTAGCCCGGTGATTCTTTGCCCGCCAGCGCCAGATGTCTCACTCAGACTACGCTCCGCCGGATTCTGCTCCCCGGGCCCAGAACCAGGCCCCCGCGAGCACCCACCCCAGACCCAGGCCACCGGCGAGCACCCCTACGGCGAGAGCGCCACGCGGGGGGTCCGGGGGGTCGTCCCCCGGGAAAGCACTGCGAGCCCCCGCCGAAGCCGCCCGAAGGGCGGCGAGCATAGGGCGACGCCGGGTGGCTACGGGGGCAAACCACCCGGCGTCGCGATCATCGGCGTTCCGACGGGGGCCCGGAACGCCGGCAGTGATGCTCCGACGGGGGACCAGAGCATCGATATGAATCGTACACGGAAACCCCAGTGTGTCAAGACCCAATTACAACCAGATCTCGGGACGAGCCTGAGCAGGCCCAATCTCTGCTCAGTTTAGTTATCGCCAGTGCCCGGCCCGACCGGGCGCTGACCGTTTCCCCCGTTTGCTTCTGAGGGCCTGCTGGAGTCGCGGGTGGCGGGCACGTTCGGGTGGTACTCCATGAAGCCGCGGATGTTGTCCGGTTCCCGGCCGCCGTTGGCCAACACCACGGCGAAATAAGGAATGACGACGGCGGCGACCGCCGGTATCGCGGTGAGCCAGCCGAAGTGATTGATGAACAGCACCACGGCTATTACGAAGCAGACCGAGCGGATGCCCATCATCAGCAGGTACCTGCGCTGCCGGTAGGCGATGTCATCGGAGAGCGACCGGCGCGCCTGCGTCACGACGTGCACCGACGCCCGCCGGCCGGAAGGGCTCATCCTCACGCTTCCACGGTATGCCCAGGCGTCAAACCCCGGCGACTCGCCTCCGCCTTATTCGGCGCGCCGGTGATTCAGCGCGGCCGGGGTGATTACGGCACCCCGGGCGTCAGCTGGCCTGGCTGACCGACGACATGTTGAAGCCCTCGACCCGCACCGGCGGCATCGCCGCCCGGTTGAAGTAATCGCCCCACTCGCGCGGCAGCGTCGGCTCGGTGGCGCCCACCTCGAGCAGCCGCCCGAGCATGCCGACCGGCGACTCGTTGAACCTGAAGTTGTTCACCGCGCCTACCACCTCGCCGTCCTCCACCAGGTAGACCCCATCCCTGGTGAGCCCGGTGAGCAGCAGCGTCTGCGGGTCGACCTCGCGGATGTACCACAGGCAGGTGAGCAGCAGCGCGCGCCCGGCCGAGGCGATCATCTCCTCGAGCGTCGGCGGCCCGGCGGCGGAGGTGGCGAAGATCAGGTTGTCGATGGCGGGCGTGACCGGCACCCCGGCCACCGCGGCCGAATGCCGCGAGGAGACCAGGGCCGCCAGCGATCCGTCGCGGATCCACGATGTCGTGCCGAGCGGGAGGCCGTTGTCGAATACCGAGGAGTCAGGCCCGGACGCGTGCGCGATCACGAACGGCGCGCAGGCGAGCCCCGGCGCCCGCGGGTCACTGGACAGCGTCACGGGCTGGGTGGACAGCCGCTCGCCGATCCGCGTCCCGCCGCCGGGCTTGCTGAACACCGTCCGCCCGTCCGCCGCGTCCTTCGCCCCGGCCGACCAGTACATGTAGGTGAGCAGGTCGGACACGGCGGTGGGGGGCAGCAGCGTCTCGTACCGCCCGGCCGGCAGCGAGAGGGTCCGCTTGGCCCAGCTGAGACGCTCGGAAAGCCCGGCGTCCAGGCCGGCGATGTCCACCTCGGTGAAATCACGCGTCGCCACGCCCGCCCAGGCCGAGCGCGTCAGGTCGGCGGATTTCGCGTTCAGCTCCACCCGGCCGGTGGGCTGGTCGTGCCGCTGCCGCAGCCCGGCCGAGCTGCCGAGGAACGTGCTGGCCAGCTCGTGTTCGGCGAACCCGTAGAGCTTCCTGCCGACCGCCTGGGCCGCGCGCAGCGTCTCGCCCAGCGCGGCCGCGAAGTCGCGCAGCACGCCGATCTCGGTCCGGCCAGGCGGCATGTCCCAGCCGGGCTCTCCATTAATTATCCCGAACGAACCGGGCTGTCCCGCCCCGGGCAGCTCTCCTGCGTCCTCGGCGGGCGGCGCCTCGGCGGCGGCGCGTTCCGCCTCCCGGACCACGTGCTCGATCTGGTCGGGGCGGACGCCGGCCCGGGACACCACGCCGGCCGCGGCGCCGTCACCGCGCCGGTCGATGGCGATGACGGTGAGCTGGCGGGAGCCCGACACGCCGTTGGTGGTGAGCGTGTTGCCCGCCCAGCGCAGGTTGGCGGCCGAGGTCTCCTCGGCGATCACGACGCAGTCGTCGGACCGGGACGCGGCCAGAGCGCGCTCGACGGTGTCCTGGGGAGAGAGCCCGCTGCTGGTCATGAGGACCCCTCTTCCGCCGTGTTGAGTATCCGCACGCCGCGCATCAGGGCCGCCGGGCAGCCGTGGCTGACCGGGGCGACCTGGCCGGGCTGGCCCTTGCCGCAGTTGAACGCGCCGCCGAGGACGTAGGTCTGCGGGCCGCCGGCGGCCTCCATCGAGCCCCAGAAGTCGGTGGTGGTGGCCTGGTAGGCCACGTCGCGCAGCTGCCCGGCCAGCCGTCCGTTCTCGATCTTGAAGAACCGCTGCCCGGTGAACTGGAAGTTGTACCGCTGCATGTCGATCGACCAGCTCTTGTCGCCCAGGACGTAGATCCCGCGCTCGACGCCGGCGATGAGGTCCTCGGTGGACGGCCCGCCGGCCGCCGGCTCCAGCGACACGTTCGCCATCCGCTGTAGCGGCATGTGGCCGGGCCCGTCGGAGAACGCGCACCCGTTCGAGCGCCCGAACCCCTTGAGCTGCGCCATCCGCCGGTCAAGCTGATAGCCGGCCAGGATGCCGCCGCTGATCAGGTCCCAGGACTGCCCGGCCACGCCCTCGTCGTCGTAGCCGATCGTGGCCAGGCCGTGCTCGGCGGTGCGGTCGCCGGTGACGTGCATGACGCCCGACCCGTATTGCAGGCTGCCGAGCTTGTCCAAGGTGGCGAACGACGTGCCGGCGTAGGCGGCCTCGTAGCCCAGCGCCCGGTCGAGTTCGGTGGCGTGCCCGATCGACTCGTGGATGGTGAGCCAGAGGTTGGACGGGTCGATGACCAGGTCGTAGTGGCCCGGCTCGACCGAGGGGGCCTTCAGCTTGGCCGCGAGCAGCTCGGGCAGTTCGGCCAGCTCGGCGGCGAAGTCCCAGCCGGTGCCGGTGAGGAACTCATGGCCCCGGCCCGCCGGCGGGGCCAGCGTCCGCATGGTGTCGAACCTGCCGTCGCCGGAGACCGCGATGGCGGTGACCTGCGGGTACAGCCGGACCCGCTGCTGGGTGGCCGTGGTCGCGCCGTCGGAGTAGAACTTGCACTCCCTGACCTGCCGAAGCGACGCGTCCACGTGGCTGACGGCGGCGTGTGCGAGCAGCGCATGGCTCCACTGCGCCAGCAGCGCCACCTTGTCCGCGACGCTGACCGTGAACGGGTCGACGTCGTAGGCCGACACCCAGGTCACCTCGCCGTAGGCGGGCTCGGAGGCCAGCTCGATGGGCTCGGTGTTCATCGCGGCGGCTACCTGGGCAACCTCGACGGCCTGCCGCGCCGTATGCGCCGCGGCGTCCGCGGTCAGGTCGACGGTCGAGGCGAAGCCCCAGGTCCCGTCTACGATCACCCGGACCGCCAGGCCGGTGTCGTCGGCGTCGAAGAGCGTCTGCGGGTTCCCGTCCGAGAGGCCGATCTGCTGGCCCCTGATGCGTTCGGCGCGGAAGTCGGCGTGCTGGGCGCCGAGGCTTTTGGCCTGTGCGAGCGCCGCGTCCGCCAGCTCCCGCAGCGGCAGGCCCGTGAATTCCGGGTCGATCCTGGACTGAAGATCATTCACGCGGCGTGAGTCTATCTCACCCCCTCCGGTCGCTGCGGTACCCTCAGGTGGCCTGAGAGAAGAGAACCGCTGTTCTACCCTTAGTCGGCCTAAGAGAGGTGACGGTGGGGCGTTCTGCGCTTGTGACCGGCGGGAACCGCGGTATCGGGCTGGCCATCGCTCGGCGGCTCGCGGCTGGCGGCGACAGCGTCACCGTGACCTCGCGTTCTGGTGACCCGGTGGAGGGGCTGGCGGTGGTCCGCTGCGACGTGCGGGACGCGGCGTCCGTCGACTCGGCGTTCGCTTCGGTCGAGGCGGAGCAGGGTCCGGTGGAGGTGCTCGTCGCGAACGCGGGCGTGACCCGCGACCAGCTGCTCGCGCTGATGAGCGAGGACGACTTCGGCGCTGTGCTCGACACGAACCTGGCCGGCGCATACCGGGTGGCCAAGCGGGCGGTACGCGGCATGATGCGGATGCGCCGCGGGCGCCTCATCTTCATTTCCTCGGTGGTTGGCCTGTACGGCTCGGCCGGGCAGGCCAACTACGCCGCGTCCAAGGCCGGGCTGGTCGGCCTGGCCAGGTCGCTGGCGCGCGAGCTCGGGTCGCGCGGCATCACCTCCAACGTGGTCGCGCCCGGGTTCGTGGACAGCGATATGACGGCGGGCCTGCCCGAGGACAGGAAGGCCGCGATCCTGGCCGCAGTGCCGCTCGGCCGGTACGCCGCGGCGGACGAAGTGGCCGCGGCCGTCGCGTTCCTGGCCGGGCCGGACGCGGCCTATATCACCGGCGCCGTCATCCCGGTCGACGGCGGCCTAGGCATGGGCCATTGACCGCGGGCGGCCCATTGACCGCGGGCGGGCCATTGACCGCGGGCTCCGGGGGGTTTATCCCCCCCAAGGGGGGTCTGGGGGGATGGGTCCCCCCGGTCGCGGGGGGTCTGGGGGGGTCGTCCCCCCGAGGAGACAGGGAGTGTGATGGGAATCCTGGCGGGCAAGCGGATCCTGGTCACCGGGGTCATCACGGACGCCTCGATCGCGTTCCACGTGGCGCGGGTCGCGCAGCAGGAGGGCGCGACCGTGGTACTGACCGGCTTCGGCCGGCTCAGCCTGGTGGAGCGGATCGCCCGGCGGCTGCCCGCGCCGCCGCCGGTGCTCGAGCTGGACGTGACCAGCGACGATCACCTCGCCTCGCTGGCCAGCCGGGTCTCCGAGCACGTCGACGGCCTGGACGGCGTGCTGCACGCGATCGCGTACGCCAACCCGGAGGAGGCGCTGGGCGGGAACTTCCTGCACACCAGGTGGCCCGACGTGGCGACCGCGGTGCAGGTCTCCGCGTACTCGCTGAAGGCGATCACGATGGCGGCGCTGCCGCTGATGGGCGGCGGCGGTTCCGTGGTGGGGCTTACCTTTGACGCCAGCGTGGCCTGGCCCGGCTACGACTGGATGGGCGTGGCCAAGGCCGGGCTCGAGTCCTGCGCCAGGTACCTGGCCCGCGACCTGGGCGAGAAGGGAATCCGGGTCAACCTGGTGGCGGCCGGGCCGCTGCGCACCATGGCCGCGAAAGCCATCCCCGGGTTCGACCGGTTCGAGGACATGTGGGGCGCCCGGGCGCCGCTCGGCTGGGACATCACCGACCCAGAGCCGACCGCGCGGGCGTGCGTGGCGCTGCTTTCCGACTGGTTCCCCGCGACCACCGGCGAGATCGTGCACGTCGACGGCGGCGTGCACGCGGTGGGGGCCTGATGGCCGAGTACGTTCTCACCCTTTCCTGCCCGGACCGGGTCGGGATCGTGCACGCGGTCGCGGCCTACCTGCACCGGGCCGGCTGCAACGTGCTCGACAGCCAGCAGTTCGGGGACCGGATCGTTGGTGGGTCGGGCCGGTTCTTCATGCGGGTGCACGTCGAGACGGTGCCCGGCGCGCCCGCCACCTATGACTCCTTGTACCTCGGCTTCACCGCGGTGGCGGCCGAGTTCGCCATGGAGTGGGAACTGCACGACACCGCCGTCCAGCCGCGAGTGCTGATCATGGTGTCCAAGGCCGGCCACTGCCTGAACGACCTGCTGTACCGTCGCGCGGCGGAGTCGCTGCGCATCGACGTCCCGCTGGTGGTCGGCAACCATCCCGACCTGGCGCCGCTCGCGGCGGCGCACGGCGTCCCGTTCGAGCACGTCCCGGTGGGCGGCGACCCGCTGTCCGTGCAGCGGTCCGAGGGCCGCCTGCTCGACCTGGTCAGCGAGCTGAGCATCGATTTCGTGGTGCTGGCCCGCTACATGCGCGTCCTGTCGCCCGAGCTATGCGCCAAGATGGCGGGCCGCATCATCAACATCCACCACTCATTCCTGCCGAGCTTTAAGGGGGCGCGGCCCTACCACCAGGCCCACGCGCACGGCGTGAAGCTGATCGGCGCGACCGCCCACTACGTGACGGCCGACCTGGACGAGGGCCCGATCATCGAGCAGGAGGTGGCCCGGGTCGACCATTCCAGCAGCCCGGAGGACCTCGCCGCGATCGGCCGCGACGCGGAGCGGGTCGCGCTCGCCCGCGCCGTCCGCTGGCACGCCGAGCACCGCGTCCTCCTGCACGGCCGCCGTACCGTCATCTTCCGCTGAGCCGGACACGCCACCGATGGGGCGTGTAGGCGGCCGTTAACACTATCTTGGCGGCAGCGAGCCTGACCACGGAAAATCTCCGCCTTACGGCCAGATAATTAGTGGATCACCTTCACATCACGATTGCGTTCCTTGAGATCGCCCTTGTTCCAAATCGCGCGGTCGCAGCTTAAGGTGACAACGGCTAGCAAGCCCGGGTTGGCCATGGCCGCAGAGGGTCGTGTACGGGGCCCGCGAGCTGTTGGCACCGCGGGGCATGGCGCCCCGGTTATTTCCTCGCGAACGATCTTCGCCGAGCAGACTGAGGAGGACACAGGGTGGTGACACACTTCCGCACGCGGGCTTTTGCCGCAACCGCGGGCGCTGTGGCCCTGACCATGCTGGCTGCCGCGTGCAGCTCATCCAGCAGCAGCAGCAGTTCGGGAACGCCAGCGGCGCAGCAGCAGCTGACGGCCGGCTGGCAAGGGCTCAACCCGGGTACGGGAGCACCCCAGACCGGCGGCACGCTCAACATGGTGGGCATCAGCGATGTCGACAACATGGACTACGACACGGGCTACTACACCACGGACTACCAGGTGCTGCGCCTGACGCTGCGCCAGCTCTACAGCTGGCCGGCCATCCCCGGCCACAACACCACGCCGGCGCCCGACCTGGCCACCGGCATGCCGGTGATCAGCGACAACGGCCTGAAGCAAACCGTGACCATACGCAGCGGGCTGATGTGGAACACGAGCCCGCCGCGGCCGGTGACCGTGCAAGACGTGGTGCGCGGGATCAAGCGCGCCTGCAACCCCAGCACGGTCAGCTTCGGCGGCATGGCGGACTTCGAGGCCACCATCCAGGGCCTGACCGCCTACTGCACCGGCTACCCGACCGCGGCGGCCAGCAGCGCCGCCGCGATGAAGAAGTACATCGAGAGCCATAATGTGTCCGGGATCACGACCTCCGGTAACAGCATCACGTTCACGCTGACCAAGCCCGCCCCGTGGTTCGTCGGCGCGATGACGCTGCCGCCGTTCAGCGCGGTGCCGATCGAGGCGGAGAACGGCCTGCCCGGCAGCCCGGCGGTGTACAACCACATGTATTCCGACGGGCCCTACGCAATCGCCTCGTACACTCCGAAGAAGTCCATCAAGTTCGTGCGCAACCCGCAGTGGCAGGCGAGCACCGACCCGCTGCGCAAGGCCTACGTGGACGCGATCAACGTGGACGAGACCGGCAACCAGACCACGATCTACCAGCAGATGAGCACCGGTTCAGCGTCGCTGGGGATGAGCTTTGACGCGCTGCCGCCGCCCGCCGATTACCCGGACCTGCTCAACATGATCAAGTCGGGCAGCCACCTGGCGAACCTGGGCGCCACCTACGACTCGAACCCCTACCTGGTGTTCAACACGGTGTCGCCGAACAACGGCGGCGCGCTGGGCAAGGTGGCGGTGCGCCAGGCTCTCTCCTACGGGATCGAGCGCAGCCAGCTGACCAAGACCCTCGGCGGGGCCGCGACGGACCCCCCGCTCACCCACATCCTGCCGCCGGGCATCGACGGCTCGCAGAACGTGCCCCAGGGTTACGACCCGTACCCGTACAATCCGGGCAAGGCCAAGTCCATGCTCGCGGCCGCGGGCTACACCTCGAGCCACCCGCTGCAGCTGAAGTTCCTGTACCGCAGCGACAGCCAGGGCCAGACGAAGACCTTCAACAACATCTCCACCCAGCTGAACGCGCTGGGCTCGGTGAAGGTGAGCGGCGTGCCCACCAACCAGTCAGACTTCTACGGCAAGTACCTTCTGGTCCCCAACAGCCCAAGCTCTCCGGCGCCCGCGTACAAGGGCACCTGGGACCTGGCGCCGGCGGGCTGGGGCCCGGACTGGTTCGGGAACGCGGCGCTGACCTTCTTCAACCCGCTCTACTCGAGCCCGGGCGGGTTCCCGGCGAACGGGGGTAGCAACTTCGGTTACTTCCAGAGCACGACCGTCAACAACCTGATCAACCAGGCGCTGAGCCAGCCTACCGAGACCCAGGCCGACACGTTCTGGGCGCAGGCCGACCAGCAGGTCATGCAGGCGGCGGCGATCTACCCGATCACCGAGCAGCTGCAGCTCGCCGAGCACGCACCGTACGTGCACAACGCGGTGTACATGACCCAGTGGCAGAACTTCGACCCGGCAAACGTCTGGCTGAGCAAGCCAGGCGGCTGATCACATCCGTAGCCTCGCCGGCCGCCCCTTTCCCGGGGCGGCCGGCGAGGCTACATTCAAGCTAAGCTGTAGGCCTGGCCAGCCGCGACACCATCGCGCGCGGGCCAGTTACTTGTGAAAGGCGAACTGCGTGGCCCTGCTCGAGGTTGAAGACCTGCGTGTGTCGTTCAGCACGGCGGACGGCATCGTGCAGGCGGTGCGCGGAGTCTCCTACGACATCGATGCCGGGCAGACCCTCGGCATCGTCGGCGAGTCAGGATCCGGCAAGAGCGTCTCCACCCAGACCATCATGGGGCTGACCCGGGGGGCGCGGATCTCGGGCCGCGCGCTGTTCGAGGGCCAGGACCTGCTGACCGCCAGTCCCGACCAGATGCGGGCGATCCGCGGCGCCAAGATCGGCATGATCTTCCAGGACCCGCTGTCCAGCCTGCACCCCTACTACCGGGTCGGCTGGCAGATCGTCGAGATGATCAGGCTGCACGACCACGAAATGAGCAAAGACCAAGCCAGGCAGCGGGCGGTGGAACTGCTCCGGCTGGTCGGCATACCGGAGCCGCAGCGCCGGGTGCACGATTACCCGCACCAGTTTTCCGGCGGGATGCGCCAGCGCGCAATGATCGCCATGGCGATGGCGCTGAACCCGGCGCTGCTCATCGCCGACGAACCCACCACCGCGCTCGACGTGACCGTGCAGGCCCAGGTGCTCCGGGTGATCCGCCGCATGCAGGAAATATTCGGCACCGCGGTCATCCTCATCACCCATGACCTCGGCGTGATCGCTGACGTCGCCGATGAGGTCCTGGTGATGTACGGGGGCAAGGTGATGGAGCGGGCCGACCGGCGGACGCTGTTTTTCGCCAGCCACCACCCGTACACCGAAGGTCTGCTGCAATCCCTGCCCGCCTATGGCGGCGAGCGCGAGCGGCTGCGCCCGATCGCGGGTCAGCCGCCGAGCCTGCTCGCTCCCCCGCCCGGCTGCCCGTTCGCGCCGCGCTGTGTCTATGTCATGGACAGGTGCCGTCAGGAGGAGCCCCCGCTCGATCCGGCAGGCGAAGAGCCGGGACACCTCTCGGCCTGCTGGCTGCCGCACAACAGCGCCGACCGCGAGGCCATACGCCGCCGCGTGGCGCGGGTTGAGCTGGCCAGGTCGGCCGGGCCGGCGGGAGCGTGAGGGACAGCCCGATGAGCGAAATGAACACGGTGCCCGGTGCGGCTTCCCTCGAGGGTGATGACGTGCTGCTGCGGGTGGAGAACCTGGTCAAGTATTTCCCGGTCGGATCCACCCGGCCGTTCCAGAAGCGGGAGCACGTGCACGCCGTCGATGGCGTGAGCCTGACGGTCAGGCGCGGGCAGACCTTTGGCGTGGTCGGCGAGACCGGGAGCGGAAAGTCGACCCTGGCCAGGTGCATCGCCAGGCTGTATGACGTCACCGCCGGCCGGATCGTCTTCGATGGCCAGGACATTACTCGCATCTCCCAGCGGCGCATGCGGCCACTGCGCAGGGAGGTTCAGATGATCTTCCAGGACCCCATCGGCTCGCTGAACCCGCGCCGCCGGGTCGGGTCGATCATCGGGGACCCCTACGCGATTCACGGCCTGGCCTCGGGCGCGGAGCGCAAGCGCCGCGTGCAGGAACTGATGGAGCGGGTCGGGCTCAACCCGGAGCACTACAACAGGTTCCCGGCCGAGTTCTCCGGCGGTCAGCGGCAGCGGATCGGGGTGGCCCGGGCGCTCGCCTTCCGGCCCAAGCTGATCATCTGCGATGAGCCGGTCTCGGCCCTCGACGTCTCCATCCAGGCGCAGGTCATCAACCTGCTCGCCGATCTGCAAGCCGAGTTCGGGCTCACCTACATCTTCATCGCGCACGATCTTTCCGTGGTGCGCCACGTCAGCAACTCCGTCGCGGTCATGTACCTGGGCCAGCTAACGGAAGTGGCGCCCGCGGACGAGCTTTTCACCAGACCGCGTCACCCCTATACCGGCGCGCTCCTGTCCGCGGTGCCCGTCCCCGACCCGGATCTGTCCGACCGGCGGGAGCAGATCATCCTCGTGGGGGATGTGCCCTCGCCCATCATGCCGCCGTCGGGTTGCCGGTTCCATCCGCGGTGCCCCAAGGCCGTGCCGGTCTGCGTGGCGGAAGATCCGCCGCTCGAGCCGCGCCTCGGCGACGGCCCGGAGCACCTGGCCGCCTGTCACCGGCCGATGGAGGCGGGGGAGAACCTGGCCGACTTCCGCCCCGCGATCGATGAAGCGGAGCGAGTTATCGAAGTTGACGGCAGCATCCTGCCGGACGGAGCCTTGCCCGGAGCTGCAGGTGTGGCCGGCGCGCTGCCCGCGCGGCGGGAAGGAAGCAAGCCATGAGCATGGTGCCTGATATCACGGGCGCGGAGACAGCGGGCCTCGAAGCGGGCCTCTTGACCGGTGAGGCGCCGGCCGGGAAGAAGATCGAGGGGCGGAGCCCATGGCGCCTGGCCTACGAGCGGCTGCGCGCCGACCGGGCCGCCAAGATCGCCTTCGGCACGATCATGGTGATCGTGTTCCTCGCGATCATCGCCCCCGTATTCGCGGCGCTGACGAAGCACGGGCCCAACCAGCAGTTCATTGACATCGGGGAGAACGCCAACGGCGGCCCGGTGGCCCCGAACGGCACATTCTGGTTCGGCACGGACTCAGACGGGCGCGACCTCCTCGTCAGGGTCCTCTACGGCGCCAGGGTCTCCCTCGTCGTCGGCGTGCTCGCCACCGCGATCAGCGTGGCCCTGGGCGTGGTGTTCGGCCTGGCCGCGGGCTACCTGGGCGGGTTCGTGGACAGCCTCATCGCGCGGGTCATCGACGTGATGCTATCGATCCCGTTCCTGGTGATCGCGATCTCCGTCGCCTACATTTCCGGCCCGAGCGTCTGGCTGGTTATCGTCGTCGTCGGCGTGCTCAGCTTCACCTATCTGGCCCGCATCGTCAGAGGCCAGGTGATCTCGCTCAAGGGAAAGGAGTACATCGAGGCGGCCAGAGCCCTCGGCGCGGGGCCGTGGCGGATCATGTTCATCGACCTGCTGCCGAACGTGATGGCCCAGGTCATCGTGTATGCCTCGCTCCTCATCCCGCTGGCGATCGTGTTGGAAGCGTCGCTGTCGTTCCTCGGCGTGGGCGTGCCACCGCCGACGTCCGACTGGGGGGAGATGATCAGCACGGCATCTGGCTATTACCAGTACGGGTACTGGTGGTTCCTGTTCTTCCCCTCGCTGGCGCTGCTGATCACCACGCTCGCGTTCAACATCTTCGGTGACAGTGTCCGCGACGCGTTCGACCCGCGTGGCGGCGGACTCTACGTGTAGGAGCCTTCGTGACCTGGTTTCTGGTGCGCAGAACCGCGCAGGCCATCCTGGTGCTCTGGGCCTCATCGGTGGTCGTTTTCCTCCTTTTCTTCGTCGGCCCCGGGCCCAGCCAGGTGGCCAGGACGTTCGCGGGCCGGCTGGCTACGGCGGCCCGCATCGCGCAGATCAAGCATGAACTGCACCTTGACCAGCCGCTCTACCTGCAATACGGCCACTGGGCGGGGAACCTGCTGCAGGGCAACTTCGGCTATGACTACTACAAGGGCGAGCCGGTTGTCTCTGCGATCTCCCAGGCCGCCCCGGAAACCATTTCGCTGGTTCTCGGCGCCGCCATACTCTGGATTGCCTACGGCATATTCAGCGGGGTCATCTCGGCGGTGAAGTCCCGGTCCCTGCTGGACCGGACCTTCACGGCGTCAGCGCTGTTCTTCTACTCGATGCCGACCTTCGTACTGGGCTTGTCGCTGATCTGGATATTCGCCTATAAGCTCAGCCCCGTCACCACGTTCTTCCCGTTCCACGGGTACGTGTCCATCACGGCGAACCCGGGCCAGTGGTTCGAGTACCTCCTGCTCCCCTGGCTCACCCTCGCCTTGGTGACCGCGGCCACTTATACGCGGCTGACTCGCGCGTCGATGCTGGATGTACTGGGTGAGGACTACATCAGGACCGCCCGGTCCAAGGGCATGCGTGAACGTCGCGTGATCACGAGGCACGCGCTGCGTGCCTCGCTCACGCCGGTGGTTACCCTGGCGGGCCTCGACATCGGCACCGCGCTCGGCGGAGTCATCATCACCGAGACGCTCTTCGGCATACCCGGACTTGGCTGGACCGTCGTTCAGGCGATCAACCAGCAGGACCTGCCCATCATCATGGGAATCGTGATCCTGGCCGCGGCCTTCGTCGTCGTCGCGAACCTGATCGTGGACCTTATCTATGCCGTGCTTGACCCTCGCGTCCGCTTGTACTGACGCCAGGGCCCATCGCACGAGCCAGGCCGGGCTGGCAGTATCTGCGTCATTCTCTTGCCCTGAGGGCGGATGATGCCGATACTCCATTCATGGGAGGGTCGACGGCGGACACGCCCTCAACGCCCGAATTTCTCCGTGCCTCCGACGCGGAGCGCGATCACGCGGTCAGCGAGCTGAGGAACGAGTTCGCCGAGGGCCGTCTGTCGCACGAGACCTTCATGTACCGCATGCAGACCGCTCTCGACGCGCGGAACCGCGACCAGCTGGCCGGCTTGTTCACTGACCTGCCGCCGCGGCGCCCCGGGTGGCTGTCCCGGATCCGGGCCGCTCTGCGGGGCGAGGACCGTTCCGCAAGTGACGGGCGGGCGGACGGGGATCCGGAATTCCCGAGGACCGAGCGGATCATCGGGTCCCAGAACGGGCCTGGGCCGCGGGTATTTCCCTGGGCTCAGGGAAACCAGGGGCGTCCCGCCGCTCCAGCGCCGGCCGTCGCTGCGGTCCCCGCGCCGCTCGTCTTCCCGCCGGGTAGCGGGGTCCGGTTCACCATCGGGCGGACCCGCGACTGTGACCTCTGCCTTACCGACTTGTCGGTGTCCCGGATGCACGCCCTGCTGATGCGCCGCGAGGACGGCTGGGTGCTCAGCGACCTCGGATCGCACAACGGCACCAGGCTTAACGGCTGGCTGGTCCGCGAGCCCGTCCCGGTGTACGCGGGCGACCGGGTGGAGTTCGGCTCCATGGTGTTCGTCATCCAGGGCGATCCGCCGGAGGAGGCGCCCGCAGAAAGCAGTGCTCCCGAGGAGGACAGCAGTACCCCCGAGGAGTAGCCGGGTCGCCTAGAGAGCAGGGCCTTCCGGGTAAAGGGCACAGAACCGGCTAGAGTCGGGAAGCGTGACGACGGTTCTCCTAGTCCGGCACGGGCTTACCGCGACGACCGGTCACGTGCTGACCGGATGGACGCCGGGTATCCCGCTCGATGACCGGGGCCGAGCCCAGGCGGCCGCGCTGGCGGCCAGGCTGGCTCCGCTGCCGCTTGACGCCATTGTCAGCAGCCCGCTGGAACGCTGCCAGCTGACCGCGGCGGCGATCGCGGCGACCAGGGACGGCCAGCAGGTCGTCACCGAAGACCGGGTGGGGGAGTGCCGCTACGGGGACTGGACCGGCAAGCCGCTGAAGAAGCTGGCCCAAGAGCCGCTCTGGCGCGTCGTGCAGGCGCATCCGAGCGCCGTGACGTTCCCCGGTCCGGATGGGGAGTCCATGCCGGACATGCAGCACCGGGCGGTGGCCGCGGTCAGGGAATGGAATGCCAGGCTCGGCCGGGACGCTACCTATCTCATCTGCTCGCACGGTGATGTCATCAAGGCCATCGTCGCAGATAGCCTGGGATTGCATCTCGATCAGAGCCAGCGAATCCAGGCTGATCCCTGCTCGCTGACCGTGATCCGGTATACGCCGCTGCGGCCTTTCCTGGTCCGGATGAATGACAGAGGGGGTGGAGTGGATGACCTCATGCCACGAGCGGATGGTCACGGCCATGCCCACAGTCGCGGTACGGCGCAGAGCGACGCGGCGGTCGGCGGAGGCGCCGGGGGATCAGACCAAGCGAGCGGAGCGGACCAAGCGAACGGGCGGGCGGACATGGTGAACGGCGCGGCCAGCATCCAGGCCGCCGGGGCGGACGGTCGCCAGCAGCCGGCGGACACGCGAGGATAGGACTATGCCGGTCTATTTCTATGACCCGCCGGACAGGTTCGTGGCCGGCGCGGTGGGGCAGCCAGGCGAACGGATCTTCTACCTGCAGGCGACTTCCAGTGGTCGCGTGACCAGCGTGGTCCTGGAGAAGTTCCAGGTGAGCCTGCTAGCCGAACGGATTGACGAGCTTCTTGACGAGGTGCTCAGGCGCACCGGCGGGTCGCCCGAAGTGCCCGCCGCCGCCCCGGCGGGGCTGCAGGACGACGCACCGCTCGACCTGCCGCTGCTCGAAGACTTCCGGGTGGGCGCCATCGCCCTGGCCTGGGACGGCGACGGCGGCATGGTCGTCATCGAGGCGCAGGAGGAATCGGACGAGCCGGTGGAACCGCTGGCCGAGGATCTCCCGGCCGATGGGCCGGGCGTGCTGCGGGTCCGGATCACGCCGGGCGCCGCGCGTGCCTTCGCCCAGCGCGCCGCCAAGGTCGTGTCGGCGGGCCGGCCACCGTGCCCGCTGTGCGGCCTGCCGCTGGACACCGACGGACATGTCTGCCCGCGACAGAACGGTCACCGCGTCGGCCATGCTTGAGCAGAAGCGATCCGCGCCAGACGATGACGACGGCGAGCAGGCCACGCTTGACCTGCTCGCCAGCGGGAAGCTGGAGATCGAGGGCAGGCTGGTCGACGCGTCCAATGCGACGCTGTACTGCACGATCAGGACCAACGGCCGGAACCCGAAGACCGCCAAGACCGCGAAGGCCCAAGGTTCTGGGGTTCAGGTCGCCTGCGTCTACAAGCCGATCGCGGGCGAGCGTCCGCTGTGGGACTTTCCCATGGGCACGCTCGCGGGCCGGGAGGTCGCTGCCTACGCCGTATCCCGCGCGGCCGGCTGGGATGTGGTCCCGCCGACGGTCATGCGGGACGGGCCGTTCGGGCCCGGCATGTGCCAGCTGTGGATCGACCACGATACCGACGTGGATCTCATCGCCCTGTCGCGCCGCACCGATCACGGGGGCCTGCGCGACATGGCCGTGTTCGACGCGGTGGTGAACAACGCCGACAGGAAGATCGGTCACCTGCTGCCCGTCGCTGACGGGCACCTGTACGGCTGCGACCACGGAGTGTGCTTCGCCGAAGACTACAAGCTGCGCACCGTCTTGTGGCAGTGGCGGGGCAAGACCCTGCCGAGGCGCTCGCTCGAGGCGCTGCGCCGCCTGAACACCCAGCTCAACGAGGGCGGCCTGGAAGCCGAGCTGGCCTCGTTGCTGACCCCGAGCGAGGTCACCGCCACCAAGATCAGGATCGAGACGCTACTCAAACACCGCGTCCACCCCTATCCGCCCGCGGACTGGCCCGCCGTTCCCTGGCCCCCGGTCTGAGGTCACCCGGCCTGGTCCGCCGCCGCCTGGCGCCAGTTGTCCGTGAGGAACGCGAACGCCTGCCGCAGCGCGCTCATGGCGTAGGTCCAGTCATGCGTGCCTGGCTGGATACGCACGGTGACCGGTACGCCGTACTTGCGCAGCAGGCCGCCCATCCAGGCCGCCTGGCCTGCGATGAGCGAGTTCGGTTCTGTCCTGTCCTCATCAAGCAGGACCTGCATGCCCCGGGCCTGCCACGGGTGGGCTGACGGCGTGTTCCGCGCGACGACCGACGGAACGTCGCCGAACATCTCGGACAGGTCGTTCACTATGAAGTACCCCGCGACCGACACGACCTGGCCAAACACCCCCGGGTACTGCATCGCGATGTTCATGGCCCCGTAGCCGCCCATGGAGAACCCGGCGATGGCCCGGTGCGCCGCGTTTCGCATGTGCGTTCCCTCGACGGCGGGAAGGGCCACCTCGACCACCCGGTCCATCACCAGTTCCCTGCCGCCGTGGGAGTTCGCCCATTCGGTGTCCGGGTGCCGCTCGCCGTTCCCGTCGACGCTGGCGAAGACGAACGGCGGGTAGCCGCTCTGGAGCAGCTTGTTCAGCATCCGGGCCAGGCCGCTGGCGAACGGGTCTTTCGCCACCCCCGGATACCCGTGCAGGAAGTAAAGCACCGGGATCGTGGCGGAGTCCGGACCTGGCGGCCGCCATACCCACACCGGGTGGGGCTGCTCGTCGGACGGGCCGCGGATCTGCAGCACGCTCACCGTGCCCTGCAGCCTGGCCGGCGTGATCGTGTCCGAACTCGCCAGCCTGGTCACCCCGGACGGGAGCACCATCAGCACGCAGAAGACCCCGATCACGCCCAGCGTGTCGAGCGAGCGGATCAGGCGCCGAACAAGCCGGACCCCTGGGGTCGACGCCTGCATCGGGTCAGATACCCGGCTCTCCGGCGTCGCCATGGCGCTTGAAGTAGCGCTCGAACTCGCGGGCGATCGCATCGCCGCTCGCCTCGGGCAGGTCCATCGCGTCCTTGGCCTCTTCCAGGGTCCGCACGTAGTCGGCGACCTCGGAATCCTGCTGGGCGAGCTCGTCCACCCCACGCTCCCAGGCGCGCGCCTCCTCGGGCAGGTCGGCCAGCGGCAGCGGCACGTCCAGGATGTCCTCGACGCCGCGCAGCAGCGCCAGCGTGGCCTTCGGGCTCGGCGGCTGCGCCACGTAGTGCGGTACCTGCGCCCACAGCGAGACGGCCGGAAGGCCCGCTCCGGTGCAGGTGTGCTGGAGCACCCCGACGATCCCGGTGGGGCCCTTGTAGTCCACCAGGCCGACACCGACGTCGGTGCCGAGCTTCGAATTCGACGAACCGACGGACACCGGTACCGGGCGGGTGTGCGGCGCGTCGGCGAGCAGTGCGCCGAGCAGGATGACCAGCTCCACGCCGAGACTTGCCAGGCCCTGCACCAGTTCCTCGCTGAACGCCCGCCAGCGCATGTTCGGCTCGACGCCGTGCACCAGTACGACGTCACGGGCCAGGCCGGTGGGCGGCACGGACTCATCGCCCGGCCGGGCGGGGGCGAGCGAGATCCTGGTCGTCGGCCAGATCAGCCGCTGGGTGTGCCCGCCCTCGATCTCTACCACCGGCCGGTTGACCTGGAAGTCGTAGAAGTCCTCGGGATCGATGGCGCCGATGGGGGTTGCCTGCCAGGCGATGCCCAGGTGGTTGACCACCCCGCTGGCCGCCTCGCCGGCGTCGTTCCAGCCTTCGAACCCGGCGATGGCGACCGGTGAAACGAGTTCGCCGATGTCGTTGAACTCGATGACTCGCCACCTCCCACCCAGCAAACACCAAACCGCGCAGGCCTTCCCCTATAGCCTACGTGGTCAGCCTAGTTCGTTGGGTGACCAGCCAGTGTGTCCGCCGAGACCTAGGGAAACTTTGCTGCGTACCCCTACAATGGCCGGTAATGAGTACACTACGGACCGCCCTCGCCGAGCGAGTCGTGGTGGCAGACGGGGCAATGGGCACGATGCTCCAGGCGAGCGATGCCACCATAGACGACTTCGCTGGTTATGAGGGCTGCAACGAGATCCTGAACGTGACCCGGCCGGACATCGTGACCGGGGTCCACGAGGCCTACCTCGAAGCGGGCGCGGATTGCGTCACCACCAATTCGTTCGGTTCCAACCTGGGCAACCTCGGCGAGTACGGGATCGCGGAGCGGATCACCGAGCTGTCCGAGGCGTCCGCCAGGCTCGCCCGCGCCGCCGCGGACCGCTGGGCCACCCCGGCCCGTCCGCGCTGGGTCCTCGGCTCGGTCGGCCCGGGCACCAAGCTGCCCACGCTCGGCCACACCACGTTCCGCGAGCTGCGCGACACCTACCAGGCCAACGCCGAGGGCCTGCTGCGCGGCGGCGCTGACGCGCTGATCATCGAGACCTGCCAGGATCTGCTGCAGGCCAAGGCGGCCATCATCGGAGCTAAGCGAGCGGTGGCTAACATAGCCCCGGACGCGCTGGTCATTGCCCAGGTCACGATCGAGACGACCGGGGCGATGCTGCTCGGCAGCGAGATCGGCGCGGCGCTAACGGCGCTGGAGCCGCTCGGCATCGACATGATCGGGCTGAACTGCGCCACCGGCCCCGGCGAGATGAGCGAGCACCTGCGCTACCTGGCCGCGCACGCCCGGATCCCGATTTCCTGCGAGCCGAACGCGGGCCTGCCCGTGCTCGCCTCGGACGGTGCGCGCTACCCGCTGACCCCGGCGCAGCTGGCCGACGCCCACGACAGGTTCACCAGGGAGTTCGGCCTGTCCCTGGCGGGTGGCTGCTGCGGCACGACGCCCGAGCACATCGCCGCGCTGGCGGACCGCGTGGCGAACCGCCCGGTCGGCGCGCGCAGGCCGCAGCCCGAGCCGGGCGTGGCCTCGCTCTACCAGCACGTGCCGTTCCGGCAGGACACCGCCTTCCTTATCATCGGCGAGCGGACCAACGCCAACGGGTCCAAGGCGTTCCGCGACGCGATGCTCGAGGGTAGGTACGAGGACTGCGTGGGGATCGCCCGGGCGCAGACCAGGGACGGCGCCCACCTGCTGGATGTCTGCGTGGACTATGTGGGCCGCGACGGCGCCGCTGACATGCGGGAGATCGTGAGCCGGTTCGCCACCGCCGCCACGCTGCCGCTCGTGCTCGACTCGACCGAGGTCGCCGTGATCGAGGCCGGACTCGAGCTGACCGGTGGCCGCTCGGTCATCAACTCGGTCAACTACGAGGACGGCGACGGGCCTGACTCCCGGATCGCGCGGGTCATGCCGCTGGTGCGCGAGCATGGCGCCGCCGTCATCGCGCTTACCATCGACGAGCGGGGCCAGGCGCGCACCGCCGAGTGGAAGGTCGCCGTCGCCGAGCGGCTGATCGGGGACCTGACCGGGAACTGGGGGATGCGGGTCGACGACATCATCGTCGACTGCCTGACGTTCCCCATCTCCACCGGGCAGGAGGAGACCAGGCGCGACGCGATCGAGACCATCGCGGCGATCGCCGAGCTGAAGCGCCGCCACCCGGCCGTGCAGACCACGCTGGGCGTGTCGAACGTGTCGTTCGGCCTCAAGCCCGTCGCCCGCGCCGTGCTGAACTCCGTCTTCCTGGCCGAGTGCGTGCGTGCGGGCCTGGACTCGGCGATCGTGCACGCGGCGCGGATCATGCCTATCGCCCGGATCCCGGACGAGCAGCGGCAGGTGGCGCTGGACCTGGTGTACGACCGGCGTCGGGAGGGCTACGACCCGCTGGCCCGGTTGCTCGAGCTGTTCGAGGGGGTCGACGCGTCCGAGCTGAAGGCAAGCCGGGCCGCGGAGCTGGCCGGGCTGCCGCTGTGGGAGCGGCTGAAGCGGCGGATCATCGACGGCGAGCGAACCGGGCTCGAGGCGGACCTGGACGCCGCGCTGGTCCAGCGGCCTGCCCTGGAGATCGTCAACGATGTGCTGCTCGACGGCATGAAGACGGTCGGCGAGCTGTTCGGCTCGGGGCAGATGCAGCTGCCGTTCGTGCTGACCTCCGCCGAGGTGATGAAGGCATCCGTGGCCTACCTCGAGCCGTACATGGAACGGAGCGGCGAGGAGGGCAAGGGCAAGATCGTGCTGGCCACGGTCAAGGGCGACGTGCACGACATCGGCAAGAACCTGGTCGACATCATCTTGTCCAACAACGGCTACGACGTCGTCAACATCGGGATCAAGCAGCCCATCTCGGCGATCGTGGCGGCGGCCGAGGAGAACGACGCGGACCTCATCGGGATGTCCGGGCTGCTGGTCAAGTCGACCGTGGTGATGCGGGATAACCTGGCCGAGCTGAACTCGCGGGGCCTGGCCGGGCGCTGGACGGTGCTGCTCGGCGGCGCGGCGCTCACCCGGGCCTACGTGGAGCAGGACCTGGCCGCGGTGTTCGACGGCCAGGTCAGGTACGCCAGGGACGCGTTCGAGGGCCTGCGGCTGATGGACGCGGCGATCGCGGTCAAGCGTGGCGAACCGGGAGCCAAGCTGCCCGAGCTACGGACCCGCAAGGTCAGGACCACGGCGACCGCCCGGGGGTCGGAGGGCGGGACCGAGGCTGAAACGCTGGCTCGTTCGGACGTTAAAACCGATGGGCCGGTGCCGGATGTGCCGTTCCTCGGCACTGAGGTGATCAAGGGCATCCCGCTGGCCGAGTACGCCGCCTACCTGGACGAGCGGGCGCTGTTCATGGGCCAGTGGGGGCTGAAGCCGACCCGCGGCAACGGCGCCTCGTACGAGGACCTGGTGGAGACCGAGGGCCGGCCGAGGCTGCGCATGTGGCTGGAGCGGATGCAGACCGAAGGGCTGCTTGAGGCAGCTGTGGTCTACGGGTACTTCCGGTGCGTGAGTTCGGGGAATGACCTGATCGTGCTCGGCCCTGACGGGGTGACCGAGCTTGAGCGGTTCACCTTCCCGCGGCAGCGGCGCGACCGGCGGCTGTGTCTGGCCGATTTCTTCAAGCCACAGGGCGACGGCCAGGCGGGTAATGGGGTCCAGACCGACGTGGTCGCGTTCCAGCTGGCCACCATGGGGCCGCGGGTCTCCCTGGCGACCGCCGACCTTTTCGCCAAGAACGCCTACCGCGATTACCTCGAACTGCACGGGCTTTCCGTCCAGCTCGCCGAGGCGCTGGCCGAGTACTGGCACGCGCGAGTCCGGCGCGAGCTCGGGCTCGCCGGGTCCGATCCCGATAACCTGGATGGCTTCTTCCGGGTCGATTACCGCGGCGCGCGGTACTCGATCGGCTATCCCGCCTGCCCGGACCTGGCCGACCGCGCCAAGCTGGTCCGCCTGCTCGAGCCTGCCCGGATCGGCGTCGAGCTGTCCGAGGAGATGCAGCTGCATCCCGAGCAGTCCACCGACGCGATCGTCGTGCATCACCCCGAGGCGAAGTATTTCAGCGTTTGATATGACCGACGGGGGCAGTGCTAGCCCGGGGGGACGACCCCCCCAGACCCCCCCGCACTGTGCCGACGCGCGCGTCGCGGTGCTGTTCGACATGGACGGGCTGCTCATCGACTCCGAGCCGCTCTGGCTGGAGGCCGAGACGGCCGTCATGGCCAGGCTGGGGGGTAAAGGGTCGGCCTGGACCACGGCGGACCAGGTGCAGCTCCTCGGCGGCAGCCTGGACCGCACGGTGCGGTACCTGCTGGCCAAGGCGACCAAGCCCGCGTCGGCCGAGGTGGTCGCCGAGTGGCTCATGGCCGGCATCGCCGAACGGGTCCGAGACCGGGGCGTGCCGGTCCAGCCGGGCGCGCGTGAACTGCTGGCCGAGGTCGCGGCGGCCGGCCTGCCGCACGCGCTGGTGACCTCGTCCGAGCGCCGGTTCATGGACGCTGTGCTGGCCCGCACCGGCCTGCGCTTCGACGCGCTGGTGTGCGCGGAGGACGTCAGCGTGACCAAGCCCGATCCCGAGCCGTACCTGCTCGCGGCCAAGCTGCTCGGCGCCGACCCGGCCCGCTGCTACGCCCTGGAGGATTCACTGAACGGCGTGGCCTCCGCCGAGGCGGCCGGGTGCCGGGTCATCGCGGTCCCGTCGCTGGTCCCGATCGAGCCCGCGCCGGGCCGGGCGGTGGTGCGCTCGTTGCTCGACCTGCGGGCTGACGCCAGCGGCGTATGGCAGTGCTAGCCCGGGGGAACGACCCCCGGAGACCCCCCCGCTCCTGGGGGGACCCATCCCCCCAGACCCCCCTTGGGGGGGACGAGCCCCCCGAAACCCAGCACGGGGGTTAGCCCCAGGGCCCGCGCGCCAATCACGACTTAGACTTCATACAGAGCCGCGGGGAGGTGCGCGTGTCCACCTATGACAAGATCGCCTGGCTGCCGCTGTGCGGGGGACTGACCGGGCTCGGCCTGGTGCTGAGCTACCTCGCTCTGCGGCGGCGCGGTATCGGTTCCGGCCTGCGCGGGGCGGCGTGGTCGCTGCTGCCGCTGGCCGCCTACCTGACCGGTGCGATCGAGATGTTCTGGAAGATGGGGATCGCGATCGGGAACTTCGCCACCGGCTTCGCGTTCTCGCCCAGGGTGTGGTCGGGGATCGCGGTGGCCGGGGTGTCCGCGCTGCTGTTCGTGGTGTCCGGGCCGCTGCGGCGGCGGAGGCTGAAGCGGGGCCAGGACAAGCGGGCCGCCGAATCCGGGACCAGCCCGGCCGGGGCGGTGACGGCCAGCCCGCGGACCGCAGGGGGACAGCTGGCCACCCGGCAGGCCACCGCGGCGCCCGCCGCGGCCCCGGCCAAGGCGCGCAAGGGCAAGAACGCCGACGACGATGACGACGACCTTGGGGACGTCGCGGACATCTTGCGTCGGCACGGCATCACCTGAGCCGAAGTTTTTCCCACGTCGGCTGTTTACGAGATGTTTTCGCGTATCATCGCGGTAAAAACGGACATACGTAACACTAGTCACGTCAGCACATCTGAAATCATTTACCCGTGTAGTCTCGCTGGTCACAAAGTTGACGTTGAATGACAAAACGGCGCGACTTTAGTCACGATCAAGCTACGAGTGCCGCGCGGGACTGGCACCGGTGCGCGAAATAGCGCAACCTCACTACATACAGGCTGAGGCGTCCATGACCGTATCTCAAGGGGACCCAAGGAGCGAGTCGTGCGCGCGGGTGCCGTTAATCCGAGCAACAGGTAGGGTTTCACGATGGCTGTGCCCATTGACGTCGCGACCGGCCCGGGGGGTCCGGCGCCCGAGACGCCGTTGACCGTATCGGGCAAGGCCATCGAGGGCCGGTCGCTCGGGCAGATCGCCTGGATGCGGCTGCGCCGGGACAAGGTGGCGGTCGGCGGCGGCATCGTCGTCGCGTTCCTGATCCTGGTCGCCATCATCGGCCCGCACGTCGTGCAGAATCCGGATGTCTTCCATTCCGACCTGATCGACCCCACGTTCCTGCGCCCCAAGGGCACCTTCGGCGGGATCAGCCTGGCCCACCCGCTCGGCGTCGAGCCGGAGAACGGGCGGGACGTGCTGGCCCGGATTGTGGACGGTGCTCAGTACTCTATGCTCATCGCGTTCCTCGCCGCCGTGCTGGCGGTCGGCATCGGCACCTTCTTCGGTGTCATCGCCGGCTACTTCGGCGGCTGGGTGGACTCGCTGATCGCCCGGGCCATGGACGTGTTCCTCGCCTTCCCGCTGCTGGTGTTCGCGCTGGCGCTGGCCGGCGTGATTCCTAGCAGCGGGTTCGGCTTGTCGGGGAACACGCTGCGGATCGCCGTGCTGATCTTCGTCATCGGGTTCTTCAACTGGCCCTACATGGGCCGGATCATCCGCGGCCAGACGCTGTCCCTGCGCGAGCGCGAGTTCGTCGACGCGGCCCGCAGCCTCGGCGCGCGAGGGCCCTACATCCTGTTCCGCGAGCTGCTGCCGAACCTGGTGGCGCCGATCCTGGTCTACGCCACGCTGCTGATCCCGACCAACATCCTGTTCGAGGCGGCCCTTGAGTACCTCGGCGTCGGCCTTTATGTGCCCACACCCACCTGGGGCCAGATGCTCTCCAACGCGGTGCAGAACGGTTACTACTACATCGATCCCGAGTACATGCTCGTGCCCGGGCTCGCGATTTTCATCACGGTAATGGCATTCAACCTATTCGGCGATGGACTGCGCGACGCGCTGGATCCGAGGACCCGGTAACCAGGGGCGCGCAGCCCTGACGTGAACCAGTAACAGGAGGCGTTTCACGGCATGAAGAGACGCAGCACCTTCGCGGCGACGGCGGTCGCCGCAGTCGCGGCACTCGTCATCAGTGCCTGCAGCAGTAGCAGCAGTAGCAGCAGTACCCCGAGCCCGACATCAACGACCGGGGCGGTGGCGTTCAACGCCGGCATCAACAGCGTGGTCAACCCCGCCAGCGGGAAGGGGGGGACGCTGACCTACGACAACAGCAGCACGCCGGACTCCTTCGACCCCGGCAACACCTACTACGCCTGGGTACTGAACTTCGACCGGATTTTCACCATGGCGATGTTCAGCTACAAGTCCTGCCCGGGAACCTGCGGCGAGCAGCTCGTGCCGGTCCTGGCGACGGACATGGGGACGACCAGCAATAACGGCCTGACCTGGACGTTCCACATCCAGCCAAACATCAAGTTCGAGGACGGCACGGTCGTCACCTCACAGGACGTGAAGTACGCGATCGAGCGCACCTACGATCGCACGGTGGCGGCCAACGGGCCGACCTACTACCAGGCGCTGCTCACGGACCCGAAGTACCCGGGCCCGTACAAGGACCGGGCCAAGAACCTGATGGGCCTGACCGCGATCCAGACCCCTGACGCGACCACGCTCGTGTTCCACCTACAGGCGCCGTTCCCCGACCTCGCCTACGTGCTCGCGTTCCCGAGCAGCGCCGCCGTCCCGCCCGCCAAGGACACCGGCACCAACTACCAGCTGCACCCGGTGTCCACCGGCCCGTACATGTTCCAGAGCTATGCGCTGAACAAGCAGCTCACGCTGGTGCCGAACCCGCAGTGGAACCCGGCGACGGACCCCAACGCCAAGCAGGCCGCCAGCAAGATCATCGTTAACCTCAACGTGAGCCAGGCCGACATCGACAACCGGCTGCTCGCGGGCGACATCGGCATGGACTCTTCAGGAGTCGGCGTCGCGGCCGCGGCCCAGGCCAGGATCTTGTCCAGTCCGACGTTCAAGGCGAATGCCGACAACCCGATCAACGGATTCTTGCGGTTCATGTACCTGGACACCAAGGTGGCGCCGATGACCAACCTGCACTGCCGCGAGGCGGTGGAGTACGCGGTGAACAAGGTGACTACGCAGACGGCGTACGGTGGCCCCGTCGCGGGCGGGGCGATCGCGAGCACCGTGGATCCGCCCAACATCCTCGGATACGTGAAGTTCGACCAGTACAACGCGCTGTCGAAGCCGACCGGCGACATCACCTCGGCCAAGCAGCAGCTGGCCCTGTGCGGCCAGCCGAACGGGTTTAGCACGAACCTGGCCTACCGCAGCGACCGGCCGAAGGAGGTCGCGGCCGCCACCGCGATCCAGGCGTCGCTGGCCCTGGTCGGGATCAAGCTGACGCTGAAGGGGTTCCCCGCGGGCAACTACTACACCAACTTCGCGGGCGCGCCGGCCTACATGCACTCGCACAGCATCGGCATGGCCATGGGCGGCTGGGGCGCCGACTGGCCGGACGGCTTCGGCTTCCTCGACTCGCTCGTCGCCGGGAACACCATCGTTTCCACGGGCAATACCAACATCGAGGAACTCAGCGATCCGGTGGTCAACAACCTGTTCACCAAATCGAACACGGTCACCGGGGCGGCCAGGACGACGATCTGGGGGCAGATCGACCAGCAGGTCATGAAGGACGCGGGCATGGTGCCCCTGGTTTACGATAAGGCGCTGTTGTACCGGCCGCCGAACGACACCAATGTCACCGTGCAGGCGTACTACGGCATGTACGACTACGCCTCGCTCGGCTCGAAATAATGACCCTGAAGGCCCGATCGTAGAGAGCAGGTGAAGGCGCCGTCGCCGGGCGGGGGACACCCAGTCCCGCCCGGCGACGGCGTCGCACGCGATGATCTTCTTCATCATCCGCCGCCTCATCTTGACGGTGTTCCTGCTGCTCCTGGTCAGCATGATCACGTTCGCGATCTTTTTCCTCGTGCCGCGGCTGGCCGGGCAGACCGCTTACCAGCTCGCCGCGCAGTACGTGGGCCGCAGCCCCACCCCGTCGGAGATCCTGGCGGTCGAGCACAAGCTGGGCCTGAACGACCCGCTGTACCTGCAGTACGGCCGTTACCTCAAGGGCATCGTGTTCGGTATCCACTACAACAACGGCACCGATGTCAGCTACTGCCCGTTCCCGTGCTTCGGCTACTCATTCCGCAACCAGCAGCCGGTCTGGCCGCAGCTGGTCAGCGCCGCCCCGGTCACGCTGTCGCTGGCCATCGGGGCGTCCGTGCTCTGGCTGATCGGCGGGGTGGCCATCGGCGTGCTGTCCGCGCTGCGCCGCGGCAGCATCTTCGACCGGTTCTCGATGGGCATCGCGCTGGCCGGGGTGTCGCTGCCGGTCTTCTTCACCGGGCTGATCGCACTCGAGCTGTTCAGCTACAAGTGGTCGATCTTCCCCAACGTGCACTACGTGAGCATTACCTCTAATCCGCTGCTCTGGGCGCGCAATTTCGTGCTGCCCTGGATCACCCTGGCGTTCCTGTACGCCGCCCTCTATGCTCGGCTGACCAGGGCGGGCATGCTGGAGACCATGGGGGAGGACTACATCAGGACGGCCAGAGCGAAGGGCCTGCCGGAACGGCAGGTGGTGATCAAGCACGGGCTGCGGGCCGCACTGACGCCCATCGTCACGATCTTCGGCCTGGACCTCGGCCTGCTCCTCGGTGGTGCGATTCTCACCGAGACGACCTTCTCCCTGCCGGGTCTCGGCCAGTTCACGATCCTGGCCATCCAGAATCAGGACCTGCCCGAGATCATGGGCGTGGTCATGATTGCCTCGTTGGCCATCGTCGTCGCCAACATGGTCGTGGATATCCTGTACGCGGTGGTCGACCCGAGGGTGCGGTTCTGATGGCGGGCTCCATGCTCGAGGTCCGCGATCTGCGGATCCATTTCCAGACCGACGACGGCCTGGTCAGGGCCGTGGACGGGGTCTCGTTCACGCTGGATCGCGGCCGGACGCTTGGCATCGTGGGCGAGTCGGGCTCGGGCAAGAGCGTCACCAGCATGGGCATCATGGGATTGCACCAAGGGACCAAGGCCGAGATCACCGGCGAGATCCGGCTGGACGGCGAGGATCTGGTCACGGCGGACCCCGGCAGGGTGCGGGAGCTGCGCGGCAGCAAGATGGCCATGATCTTCCAGGATCCGCTCTCTTCGCTGCACCCCTATTACACGGTGGGCGCCCAGATCATCGAGGCGTACCGGATCCACAACGACGTGAGCAAGAAGGTCGCCCGCCAGCACGCCATCGACCTGCTCGCCCGGGTCGGCATCCCGCAGCCCGCGGTCCGGGTGGATGACTACCCGCACCAGTTCTCCGGCGGCATGCGGCAGCGGGCGATGATCGCGATGGCGCTGTCCTGCGACCCCGAGCTGCTGATCGCGGACGAGCCCACCACGGCCCTGGACGTCACCGTCCAGGCGCAGATCCTCGACCTGATCTCCGACCTGCAGTCGGAGTTCGGCTCGGCGGTCATCATGATCACCCACGATCTCGGCGTTGTCGCCGAGCTGGCCGACGACATCCTGGTGATGTACGCGGGCCGGGTGGCCGAGTACGGGTCCGCCGCGGACATCTTCAACCGCCCGGACCACCCGTACACCTGGGGGCTGCTGGCGTCGATGCCGCGGATGGACCGGGAGCGGACCACCCGGCTGGTGCCGATACCGGGCACGCCGCCCAGCCTGATCAGGGTCCCCTCGGGCTGCCCGTTCCACCCGCGCTGCCGTTACACCGGCCTGACCGGCGGGCGCTGCGACACAGAGGTGCCGCCGTTGCGCGAGGCGGTGACGCCGGGACACGCGGCGGCCTGCCACCTGACCGCCGAGCAAAGGGCGCGGGAGCGGGCCGCGCTGTTGGCGGGCAAGGTCCCGGACGATGCCAGGGAGCCAGTGTCGCAAGGCCCGGTGTCGCAAGGCCCCGGGTCACAAGGCAGGGCGGAAGCGTGACGGAACAGATCCAGACGTCGGTACCTTCGGCCGGGAACGGCGCGGAGCAGGCCGGCGACGTGCTGCTGCAAGTTACCGCCTTGGTCCGGCATTTCCCCGTCACCCGCGGCGTGGTGCTCAGGCACAAGGTCGGCGCGGTCCGGGCCGTGGACGGGATCGACCTGTCGGTGTCCAGGGGCCAGACCCTCGGCCTGGTCGGCGAATCGGGCTGCGGGAAGACCACCACCGGCCGCCTGCTGGTCCGGCTGGACGAGCCGACCAGTGGACAGATCGTGATCGACGGCCATGACGTCACGCACCTGCGGCAGGGCCAGATGCGCCCGCTGCGGCGCGAGATCCAGATGATCTTCCAGGATCCCTACTCCTCGCTCAACCCCCGGCACACGGTGGGCGCCATCGTGGGCGCCCCGTATCGGCTGCAGAAGGTCAAGGTCCCTGGCGGGACGAAGCGCCAGGTGCAGGAGCTGCTCGAGCTCGTCGGCCTCAACCCCGAGCACTACAACCGTTACCCGCACGAGTTCTCCGGCGGGCAGCGGCAGCGCATCGGGATCGCCCGCACCCTCGCGCTGCGGCCCAAGCTGATCGTCGCCGACGAGCCGGTGTCCGCGCTCGACGTGTCGATCCAGGCGCAGGTCATCAACCTGCTAGAGGACCTGCAGGATGAGCTGGGCCTGACCTACGTGGTGATCGCGCACGACCTGTCCGTGGTCAGGCACATCAGCGACCGGGTGGCCGTGATGTACCTCGGCAAGATCGTCGAGGTGGCCGGCCGGGACCAGCTGTACGCCAAGCCGCGGCATCCCTACACGGTGGCGCTGCTCTCGGCGGTTCCGGTGCCCGAACCGCTCAGCAGCGAGTCGGGCCAGCGGGAACGACGCCAGCGCATCAGGCTGGTTGGCGATGTGCCGAGCCCGCTTAACCCGCCGTCGGCGTGCCGCTTCCACACCAGGTGCTGGAAGGCGCAGCAGATCTGCCGGACCCAGGAGCCGCCGCTGGCTGAGCTGGTCCCGGGCCACCGAGTTGCCTGCCACTTCCCCGAGAACACCGCCCCGCGTCCCGAGGACACCCCGCCATCGGCCTGACCGCTACGGTCATACCATCACTACGGCTCGGGGAGCGACGGTTCGGGGATCGCTGGCTGATGCACGGGCTCGGCCAGCGCCGCCTCCCCGGTGGGCAGCTCGGGCAGCGGCGGCGGGGTGCCGCCGAACTCGGGGCACAGCGCCTTGTGGTTGCACCAGTCGCAGAGCCTGCTCGGCCGCGGCCGCCAGTCGCCCGCGTCCCTGGCCCGCTCGATGGCCTGCCACAGCGCCGCCACCTTGCGCTCGGTGGCGAGCAGGTCGGACTCGTCGGGGGAGTAGCGCAGCACCTCGCCTTCGGCCAGGTACATGAGCTGAAGCAGCCGGGGCACCTGGCCGCGCAGCCGCCAGATCACCAGCGCGTAGAACTTCATCTGGAACAGCGCGCTGGCCTCGTAGGCCTCCCGCGGCGCCCGGCCGGTCTTGTAGTCCACGATCCTGATGTCGCCGCTCGGCGCCACGTCGAGCCGGTCGATGTAGCCGCGCAGCCGCAGCCCCGAGTCCAGCGTCGTCTCCACGTAGGCCTCGCGTTCGGCAGGCTCGAGCCTGCGCGGGTCCTCGAGGGTGAAGTAGGCGTCCACGATCGCCGTCGCCGAGGCAAGCCAGCTGGATCGTTCGGCCTCATTGTCAAAAAGCGCGGCCAGATCGGGTTCCTCGGCGGCCAGCCGGCCCCATTCCTGGGTCAGCAGCGTCCGGGCCGCCTCCGGGGTCCGGTCGGCGGCCGGCAGGTCGAACAGCCGCTCCAGCGCGGCGTGCACCAGCGTCCCGCGCGCGGTCGCCGGGGTGGGCGGCTCGGGCAGCCGGTCGATCACCCGGAACCGGTAAAGCAGCGGGCAGGTCATAAAGTCGGCCGCGCGCGACGGCGACAGCGCGGGTCCCTTGGGGACGTCGGTCTCCGGCTCGGCCGGCAGCGTATTGATGGCCGCTGATTCATCCACAGCGCCACCGTAGGGCACGGCACCGACATTCGGGGGGATCTCCGCGAGGCGGGCCCGGTGTGACGCCGGCCCGGCACCGACCCGAACGACCTGTAGTGCACGTAGCATCGGTAATGTGGCAAGCACGACACCGGAAAAGCCGCCCGCGGACGCGGACAAGCCATCGCAGCGTCGCGAAGCCGGTCATGGGATCGTCATCGCGCGCCCATTCGGCATACCGGTGTACATCTCGCCGTACTGGTTCGTGATCGCCGGCGTCTTCATTCTCATCTACGCCAACGACCTGGCCGCCACCTTGCACGGTGCCACCAGGTTCATCGTGGCGGCGGCCTTCGTCGTGCTGCTCTACGTGTCCGTCCTGATCCACGAGCTGAGCCACTCCCTGGTCGCCCGCGGCTACGGGCTGCCGGTGCGTCGTATCCTGCTCTACCCGCTCGGCGGGTTCTCCGAGATCGAGCGGGAGCCGCCGACGCCCGGCCGGGAGTTCCTGGTGTCGGCGGCGGGCCCGGCCCTGTCGCTGGCCCTGGCGGCCGGCGGGTACGGCCTGATCCACGTGGTCTCGCCGGACACCATCCCCGGCACGCTGGTCAGCCAGCTGCGCTGGGCCAACCTGGTGGTCGGGATCTTCAACCTGCTGCCCGGCCTGCCGCTGGACGGCGGCCGGATGCTGCGCGCGGTGATCTGGAAGCTCACCGGCCGCCCCTCGACCTCGACCATCGCCGCCGCCTGGGCGGGCCGGGTGATCGCCGTGGGCCTGTTCGTGGTGCCGTTCGTCACCGGCGCGGTCAACGGGACCGGCGGGAGCATGGTCACCGTGCTGTGGCTGGCGGTGATCGCCGCCTTCATGTGGACCGGCGCCGGGCAGGCCATCAAGGCGACCAGATTCCGCGAGCGGCTGCCCGCGCTGCAGGCCAGGCGGCTGGCCCGCAAGGCGGTCTCGGTCGCCGCGGACACCCCGCTGGCCGAGGCGATCAGGCGCGCGGAGGAGAACCAGGCCCGGGCGGTGGTGATCGTCGACCACGACGACAAGCCGATCGCGATCGTGAACGAGAGCGCGGTGATGGCCACCCCGCCGCAGCGCCGCCCGTGGATGGAGGCGGGCGCGCTAGCCAGGACGCTGGAGCCGAGCCTGGTGCTGCCCGCCGACCTGTCCGGGATGGCGCTGCTTGACGCGATCCGCCGCGCTCCCGCCACCGAGTACCTGCTGGTCGAGCCCGGCGGCGAGGTTTACGGCGTGCTGGCCAGCCGCGACGTCGACCACGCCTTCGCCGGGGTATAACCGAGCATGACCAAACCGCGGCAGGGGCCGCTGATGCCCGGTGAGCCAGTGCAGCTGACCGACCCCAAGGGCCGCAGCCACCTGATTACCCTGCGGGCCGGCGCGTCCTTCCACACCCACCGGGGCACGCTGAGCCACGACGACATCATCGGCGGCCCGGACGGGAATGTGGTCAAGTCCGGCGGCGGCACCCCCTACGTCGTCTTCCGGCCGCTGCTGGCCGATTTCACGCTCGCCGCCAAGCGCGGCGCGGCGGTGGTGTACCCCAAGGACGCCGCGCAGATCGTGGCGTTCGCCGACGTGTTCCCCGGCGCGCGCATGCTCGAGGCCGGGGCCGGCTCGGGCGCGCTCAGCTGCTGGCTGCTGCGGGCCGTCGGCGAGCAGGGCACCCTGGTCTCGTTCGAGCGCAGGCCCGACTTCGCCGAGATCGCCAGGCGGAACGTCGAGTTGTTCTTCGGCGGCCCGCCGCCAGCCTGGCAGCTGGTGACCGGCGAGTTCGGCGGCTCCGGCGACGATCTTGGCCTGGCCGACTTTGACCGGGTCATCCTGGACATGCTGGCCCCGTGGGACTGCGTGGACGCCGTCGCCTCAGCCCTCACGCCGGGCGGCCTGGCCTGCTGTTACGTCGCCACCACGACCCAGCTCTCGCGCATCGTGGAGGCACTGCGCGGGCACGGCGGCTTCGACGAGCCGGCCGCCTGGGAGAGCCTGACCCGCGGCTGGCACGTGGAGGGGCTGGCCGTGCGCCCCGAGCACCGTATGGTGGGTCATACCGGGTTCCTGGTGACCGCGCGGCGGCTGGCGCCCGGGGTGATCCCCCCGCCGCGCAGGCGGAGGCCGGCGAAGGGCGCTCAGGAAGAAGATCATCAAGAAGATCATTGATCCGAACGGATCGAGGTTCTACGCCTCCTGCCGGCGGGTCGCCCGCCCAGGGCTAGCGGAGTGCATAGTGACACCTTGTGATGTGGTTGTGACTGATTGGTACGTTCGCGGGCGGCAAAACGGCGTCGAAACGGTGTCGGCAGGTTAGGGAATGCTCACGAATAGGTAGAGTCCAGTTAACGGTGCAGGAGGAGGTGAGGGCCGTGGCCACCAGAGATGACAGCGGGCGTGCTTCGCGGCACGAGGATGAGGTGAAGAGCCTTACCGCTCAGATCTCCTTCCTTGACGAGGAGATCGCCGTGCTACGGCGCAGGCTGGCGGATTCGCCCCGGCAGGTCAGGCTCCTTGAAGACAGGCTGCGCGAGACCGAGGGGAATCTCACCGGGGTCACCACCCAGAATGAGCGACTGGCGGCGACGCTGCGTGAGGCACGCGACCAGATCGTCGCGCTGAAGGAAGAAGTGGACCGGCTGGCCCAGCCGCCGTCCGGGTTCGGCGTCTTCCTGAACGCGAACGAGGACGACACGTGCGACGTGTTCACCGGCGGCCGCAAGATGCGGGTGAACGTATCCCCGAACGTGGAGCTCGGCGAGCTGCGCCCGGGCCAGGAAGTCGTGCTCAACGAGGCGCTCAACGTCGTCATCGCCCAGTCGTACGAGACGGTGGGCGAGGTCGTCATGCTCAAGGAGGTGCTCGCCGACTCCAGGCGCGCGCTGGTCATCTCCCAGGCCGACGAGGAGCGCGTCGTCCGGCTAGCCGAGCCGCTGCTGAACCAGCCGCTGCGGGCCGGCGACTCGCTGCTGCTGGAGTCCCGGTCGGGGTACGTGTACGAGCGGATCCCCAAGGCCGAGGTGGAAGAGCTCATCCTGGAAGAAGTGCCGGACATCACCTACAAGGACATCGGCGGCCTAGCCGGGCAGATCGAGCAGATCAGGGACGCCATCGAGCTGCCCTACCTGCACGCCGACCTGTTCAAGGAGCACCGGCTCAAGCCGCCGAAGGGGGTCCTGCTGTACGGCCCGCCCGGCTGCGGCAAGACGCTGATCGCCAAAGCGGTGGCGAACTCGCTGGCCAAGCAGGTCGCGGCCAAGACGGCGCAGGATGCCGCGCAGGATGCCGGGGCCAAGGAGGGCAAGAGCTTCTTCCTCAACATCAAGGGCCCCGAGCTGCTGAACAAGTACGTCGGCGAGACCGAGCGGCACATCAGGCTGGTCTTCCAGCGGGCCCGGGAGAAGGCCAGCGAGGGCATGCCGGTCATCGTGTTCTTCGACGAGATGGACTCGATCTTCCGGACCCGCGGCTCCGGCGTGTCCAGCGACGTGGAGAACACCATCGTGCCCCAGCTGCTCAGCGAGATCGACGGGGTCGAGGGCCTGGAGAACGTGATCGTCATCGGCGCCTCCAACCGCGAGGACATGATCGACCCGGCGATCCTGCGGCCGGGCCGTCTCGACGTCAAGATCAAGATCGAGCGGCCGGACGCCGAGGCGGCTAGGGACATCTTCTCCAAGTACGTGCTGACCGAACTGCCGCTGCACCCCGACGACATGGCCGCGAACGAAGGGTCGCCGCAGGCCACCGTCGAGGCGATGATCCAGCGCACGGTCGAGCGGATGTACACCGAGTCCGAGGAGAACAGGTTCCTGGAGGTCACCTACGCCAACGGCGACAAGGAAGTGCTGTACTTCAAGGACTTCAACTCCGGCGCGATGATCGAGAACATCGTCTCCCGGGCCAAGAAGATGGCCATCAAGGAGTTCCTCGAGACCGGGCGGAAGGGCATCCGGGTCAGCCACCTGCTGGCCGCGTGCGTCGACGAGTTCAGCGAGAACGAGGACTTGCCGAACACCACCAACCCGGACGACTGGGCCCGCATCTCCGGCAAGAAGGGCGAGCGCATCGTCTACATCAGGACGCTGGTCTCCGGCAAGACCGGGACCGAGGCGGGCCGGTCGATCGACACCGTGGCCAACACCGGACAGTACCTTTGATGGCTGTTCGCGCTCAGGAAACCGTGTCAGCATGTCGTCTTCGCCCATAACGGCATTAGGCTGCAATGGTGAGCGAGCTGAAGGGGCGCGGCGTCGCCTGGACCGAGGAGCGAGGAACGAGCGACGAGGGAAGGCGAGGCCTCGAGGCGCCCCGCAGGCGAGCGGGAGACACCTCATGAGCGTTCTTCGCGTGATGGGCACAGAGACTGAGTACGGCATCTCTGTGCCCGGCCAACCCGGTGCCAACGCCATGGTGACCTCATCCCAGATCGTCAACGCGTACCAGGCGGCCACCGCCGCCCGGGCCCGGCGGGCCCGCTGGGACTTCGAGGAAGAGAACCCGCTGCGGGACGCGCGGGGGTTCGACCTGACCCGCGAGGCGGCGGATTCCTCGCAGCTGACCGACGAAGACCTGGGCCTGGCCAACGTCATCCTGACCAACGGCGGGCGGCTGTACGTCGACCACGCGCACCCGGAGTATTCGGCGCCCGAGTGCACGAACCCGCTGTCGGTGGTGATCTGGGACAAGGCCGGCGAGCGGGTCATGGCGGAGGCCGCGGCCAAGGCCGCGACCGTGCCGGGCAGCGCGCCCATCCAGCTGTACAAGAACAACACCGACAACAAGGGCGCCTCCTACGGCTCGCACGAGAACTACCTGATGCGGCGCGCCACGCCGTTCGCCGACATCGTCAAGAACCTCGTCCCGTTCTTCGTCTCCCGCCAGGTCATCTGCGGGGCCGGGCGGGTCGGCATCGGCGCCGACGGCCGCGGCGCCGGCTTCCAGATCAGCCAGCGGGCCGACTTCTTCGAGGTCGAGGTCGGCCTGGAGACCACGCTGAAGCGGCCGATCATCAACACCAGGGACGAGCCGCACGCCGACCCGGAGAAGTACCGGCGGCTGCACGTGATCATCGGCGACGCCAACATGAGCGAGGTGTGCACCTACCTCAAGGTCGGCACGACCGCGCTGGTGCTGGCGATGATCGAGGACAAGTTCCTCGGCACCGACCTGTCGATCGAGGCCCCGGTGGCCGAGCTCCGCGCGATCTCGCACGACCCGACCTGCCGCCGCCTGGTCACGCTCAAGGACGGCCGGAAGATGACCGCCGTCCAGCTGCAGGCCGAGTACCTCGAGCTGGCCCGCAAGTTCACCGAGGACAAGTACGGGAACGACGTCGACGACCTCACCGCCGACGTCCTGGACCGGTGGGAGTCGGTACTGAACCGGCTGGCCGAGGACCCGATGCTGCTGTCGAAGGAGCTCGACTGGGTGGCCAAGCTCGAGCTGCTCGAGGGGTACCGGACCAGGGACGGGCTGGCCTGGGACAACCCGCGGCTGCAGCTGGTCGACCTCCAGTACTCCGACGTGCGGCAGGACCGCGGCCTGTACAACCGGCTGGCGGCCAGGGGCCGGATGGTGCGGCTGACCGACGACGCGACCGTGGAGCGGGCTGTGGAGAACCCGCCCGAGGACACCAGGGCCTACTTCCGCGGCCGCTGCCTGCGGCAGTACCCCGAGTCCGTGGCGGCCGCCTCGTGGGATTCGGTGATCTTCGACATCCCGGGGCGCGAGTCGCTGCAGCGGGTCCCCACGCTCGAGCCGCTGCGCGGCACCAGGGCGCACGTGGGCGAGCTGCTCGACCGCTGCCGCACCGCCGCCGAGCTGGTCGCCGCCCTTACCGGTAAGGAGTAGGGGCCGGCCAGGAGCGAGTCCCCGGCCGCGGATCGCGAGTTCGTACCGATTTCGGCCCGGCGGGATTGGGCGGGACTCCCACGGGTGACGATAGCGTTGGGACTGACGGAGGTAGTGATATGGCAACGAAAGACACAGGCGGTCAGCGGCAGACCACGAGGCGCGCCGAGGAGACCGAAGAGGCCGAGGCGGGTACCACCGAGGAAGTCAGGGAGCGGCACGAGAAGCTCTCCGACGACGTCGACGCGATACTCGACGAGATCGACGAGGTGCTCGAGGAGAACGCCGAGGAGTTCGTCCGGTCCTATGTCCAAAAGGGCGGCCAGTAGCGGGATCGCTGACGGCGCCGCCGGTTCGCCGTAGGCGTACGCGCTGGCGTCTTTCGGGTACCTGCCGGGCTCTGGCGTGGCAGTAGGGTCAGTTGAGTACGTTCGCTATGACTACGGGAGGAGGTCCGCGTTGGGCTCGTATTACGACGGCAGCCAGTCCGGCCCGTTCGCCGGGCGAGGCGGGGATCCTAGGACCGGCGGGCGGGTTCCGTCGGGTCTGACGGGCGTGCCGACCTCCTCGTTCGCCGACTTCCTCGCCTCGCATTCGCCCGGGCTGCTGCCCGGGCGGGCGGTACCTGCCGGGCCCGGCGACCTGGATCCGAGATCTCCGGGTACACCCGGCCAGGTCATCCGCGACCTGCCGCACGCCACCACGATCGTGTCCGCGGTGTGCGACCATGGGGTCGTGCTGGCCGGCGACCGCCGGGCCACCGCCGGCAGCATGATCGCCAAGCGGGACGTGGAGAAGGTCTTCCGCAGCGATGAGTTCTCGGCCATGGGCTACGCGGGCACCGGCAGCGTGGGAATCGAGTTCGTCCGGCTGTTCCAGGTCGAGCTCGAGCACTACGAGAAGATGGAGGGCCGGTCGCTGTCCCTGGAGGGCAAGGCGAACCGGCTGGCCTGGATGGTCCGGGGGAACCTGGCCGCGGCCATGCAGGGCCTGGTCGTCGTGCCGCTCTTCGTGGGCTACGACGAGGATTCGGGCCACGGGCGGATCTACAGCTACGACGTGGCCGGCGGCCCGTACGAGGAGCATAGATTCTACTCCATCGGCTCCGGGTCCCTGTTCGCCCGGGGCGCGCTGAAGAAGCTCTACGTGGACGACATGCCGGTGCGCGACGCCGCGCTGGCCTGCGTGCAGGCGCTGTACGACGCCGCCGACGACGATTCCGCGACCGGCGGCCCGGATCTGACCAGGCGCATCTTCCCGGTCATCGCCACGGTCACGGCCGACGGCTTCAGGAAGCTGCCCGCAGCCGAGGCCGAGGAAATCGCCCAGCAGGTCGTGCAGAGCCGGATGGCCGCGCCCGACGGCCCGACGGCCCCGTTGCTGAACAGCTAACCCGTTCCGCCTGCCCCATTACCTAGGTAGTAAAGGAAGCGTCCGCGGTGTCCATGCCGTTCTACGTGTCACCCGCGCAGGCCATGCGGGACAAGGCCGAGTATGCGCGGCAGGGGATCGCGCGCGGCCGCAGCTGCGTAACGCTGCAGTACGCGGGCGGAATCTTGATGATGGCGCCCAATCCGTCCCGGGCGCTGCACAAGATCAGCGAGATCTACGACCGGATCGGGTTCGCCGCGGTCGGCCGGTACAACGAGTACGAGAACCTCCGCAAGGCCGGCGTCACCTACGCCGACATCACCGGCTACCAGTTTGACCGGCACGATGTGACCGCGCGCGGCATCGCCAACTACTACGCCCAGAACCTGGGCACCATCTTCACCGAGAGCCCCAAGCCGTGGGAGGTGGAGATCGTCGTGGCCGAAGTGGGGGAGACCCCCGGCGACGATCAGATCTACCGGATCACCTTCGACGGCTCGGTGACAGACGAGCCGGGCTTCGTGGCCTTCGGCGGCCAGGCCGAGCAGGTGTCCTCGGTGCTGAAGGACCGCTATTCCAAGGACATGTCCCTGTCCGAGGCGTTCGCGGCCGCGCTGGCCGCGCTGTCCGCGCCGGGCAACGGCGAACGCACCGAGTTCACGGCCTCCCAGCTGGAAGTGGCCATCCTGGAGCGCGCCCGCGACCACCGCACCTTCCGCCGCATCCGCGCCGCCCGCCTGGAAGAGATGATCGCCGAAGCCCGCTCCGCCCCCGCCGACTCCGCCCCCGCCGACTCCGCCCCCGGCGGCTCCACGCCCCCGGCAGGTTCCGCCCCCGCCGGCTCGACTCCCGCCACGGGTTCCGGCTCCGCCCCGTCCACCCCCAGCGCCCCGTCCGGCCCCTCGGCTCCGTCCGGCCCCAGCGCCCCCGCAGACTCGGGCCCCGCTACCGGCCCGGACCCGTCCAGCTCCGACCGCGGCACCGGCCTAGGCGGCGGCGACACCCCGCCCAGCCCTCTCTAGACCCCCACACAACTCGAACCCCACACAACTCGCCCCTCTGCCGGCGCGATGTTCCATCGGGTCGGCCATGACCGGCTCAATGCTCCATCGGGCCGCCCAGGCGAGCCAGGCGCTGGCCGTTCAGAGCGGGATGTTCGCGTGGGCGCCCTTCAGCTGGGGCGCTTCGGCGATAGCCCGGGCCAGCTCGTGGCGCGTCTGGCTGGGCTCGATGATGGCGTCGATGACACCGAGGTCCAGGGCGCGCTGCAGGCCGCCGGCGGTGGCCTCGTGTTCGGCGGCTAGCCGTGTCTCGGCCTCGTGGAGTTGCTCGGGCGGCACCGAGGCGAGCGTGCGCCGGTGCAGGATACGGACGGCGGCGACCGCGCCCATGACGGCGACCTCGGCGCCCGGCCAGGCGAAGACGCGGGTCGCGCCGAGCGCGCGGGAGTTCATCGCGATGTAGGCGCCGCCATAGGCCTTGCGGGTCACCAGCGTGACGCGGGGGACGGTGGCCTCGGCGAAGGCGTGCAGAAGCTTCGCGCCGCGGCGGACCACGCCGTCCCATTCCTGGCCGACTCCCGGCAGGTATCCGGGCACGTCCACGAGCACGACCAGCGGCACGCCGAACGCGTCGCACATCCGCACGAAGCGCGCCGCCTTCTCCGCCGAGGCGGCGTCCAGGCAGCCGCCGAGGCGCATCGGGTTGCTAGCAACCACGCCGACGGTGCGGCCGGCCAGGCGGCCGAGGATGGTCACGATGTTCGGAGCCCACCGGGGGTGCAGTTCGACGCCCGGCGTGTCGAGCAGTTTGGCGGTCAGCAGGTGCACGTCGTATGCGCGGCGCGCGGACTCGGGCAGCACGCCGGAAAGGTCGTGCCCCACCGCGTCCTCGCCGCCCTCGCCGTCCTCGGCGATCTTGCCCTGGTCGCTGAGCATGGCCGCGAGCAGCCTGGCCCGGTCGAGCGCGTCCGCGTCCGTCTCGGTGACCACGTGCACCACGCCGGACCGGCGGCTGTGCGGCTCGGGGCCGCCAAGCCGTTCCATGTCCACGTCCTCGCCGGTTACGGACCGCACCACATCCGGGCCGGTGACGAAGATGCGCCCCTTCCCGGACAGGATCACGATGTCGGTCAGGGCCGGGCCGTAGGCGGCGCCGCCTGCCGCGGGACCGAGCACCACGGAGATCTGCGGCACCCGTCCGGACGCGCGGGTCATCGCCGCGAACACGGTTCCCACTGCGTGCAGGCTGGCCACGCCCTCGGCCAGCCGCGCCCCGCCGGAGTGCCACAGCCCCACGATCGGTACGCCACGCGACAGCGCCTCGTCATAGGCCCCGACGATCGCGGCGCAGCCGGCGCTGCCCATCGCGCCGCCCTGCACCCGGGCGTCGGAGGCGAAGGCCACCGCTCCCGCGCCGTGCACCAGGCCGACGCCCGCGACCACCCCGCTGCGCTCATCCCCATCGGCGGGCAGCAGTTCCAGCGTGCCGGGGTCGAACAGGGCCGCGAGCCGCTCGCGCGGGTCGCGCGGCAGCGCGAGCCGCGGCGCAGCCTGCGACGGTATGGTGGCAGCGGCCGGATCCCAAGTTCCCGAAGTACTCGAATCCACAGCGGTCATCTCGGGTCTCCCTGCCGGTCAGCCGGAACGAAGGACGATGGACGAAGGCTCAGGCGGCCGTGAAGACCAGTGACACGTTGTGGCCGCCGAACCCGAACGCGTTGTTAAGCACCGCCATCGGCTCGGAACCGCGCTTGCTGAGCGGCCTCGGCTCGGTGGCGACGTCGACCGGCACGTCCTCGTCCAGGTCCTCGAGGTTGATGGTGGGCGGGGACACGTGCTCGCGGAGCGCGAGAATAGCGGCCACCGATTCGATGGCGCCCGCGCCGCCGAGCAGGTGCCCGGTCATCGACTTGGTCGACGTGACGACTACTTCCTCCACGGCGGAGCCGAGCGCCTTCGCGAGTGCTTGCGCCTCAACCGCATCGCCCTCCGGCGTGGAGGTGGCGTGCGCGTTCACGTGCACGACCTGCGCCGGGTCGATCCGCGCATCGGCCAGCGCACGTGTGATCGCCGCGATCACCCCGGCTCCGTCAGGTGCCGGGTGGGCGATGTGATAGGCGTCGGAGGAGTAGCCGGCCCCGGCCGCGATGGCGTATATCGTGGCATCGCGCTGCCGGGCGTGAGATAGCGACTCAAGCACCAGCACGCCGGCTCCCTCGCCGAGCACGAACCCGTCCCTGGCCTTGTCGAACGGCCGCGACGCCCGTTCTGGCTCGTCGTTACGGGTGGACATGGCCCGCATGACGGCGAACGAGCCGATGTTCAGCGGCATGATCGCCGCCTCGGTGCCGCCGGCCAGCACCACGTCGGCCCGCCCGGAGCGGATCATGTCGATGCCGTACCCGATCGCCTCCGCGCCGGACGCGCACGCGCTGACCAGCGCGTGGGCACCCGCGCGGGCTCCGACCTCCATGCTGATCCAGCCGGCCGCGCCGTTCGGCATCAGCATCGGCACCGTGTACGGCGAGATGCGCTGCCAGCCCTTCTCCCTGAGCGTGTCGTACGCGGCCAGCGTCGACCCGATACCGCCGATCCCGCTGGTGACTGTCACCCCGAGCCGTTCCGGGTCCACTTCGGGAGTACCCGCGTCAGCCCAGGCCTCGCGGGCGGCGACCAGCGCGAACTGCTCGCAGCGGTCCATCCGGCGCGCCTGCACACGGCCCACGACCGCCACGGGGTCGGCGGCGGCCTCCGCGGCGATGCGGACGGGCAGATCTTTCGCCCACGGCTGGGTGAGCCGCCCCACGCCGCTGCGCCCCGCCAGCATCGCCGACCAGGTCGACGCGACATCCCCGCCGAGCGGGGTGGTCGCGCCGAGCCCGGTGACGACGACGGTCTCGCGCTCTATGGTCACGCTGAACCCCCGGCGTTCTTGGCGACATAGGTCACCACGTCCTGGACCGTGGTGAGGTCCTTTAGCTGGTCGTCGGGGATCTCGACGCCGAACTTGTCCTGCGCGGCGACGGCGATCTCCACCATGGACAGCGAGTCGATGTCCAGGTCGTCGACGAAGCTCTTGCTCGGCGTGACCTCGTCCGCGGGCACGCCGGCGATCTCCTCGACGATTTCACCAAGCCCGGCGAGAATCTCCTGGTCGTTCATGGCCGTTGCTCCTTAGTCGTTAAGTGTCCGTAAGGTCTGCGCCCCGGGGCGGGGCCGCGTCCCGTGAATCCCTTTTGCCGGGCCGGCGGCCAGCCGGCTCGGCAGGGCGCGGCTAGGGTACCGTGATCACCTGCGCCGCGTAACACAGCCCCGCGCCGAATCCGAGTAGCAGTGCTGGGGAGCCGGGCTTAATTGCCCCGCGCTCGGCCATCCGCGACAGCGCCAGCGGGATCGAGGCCGACGACGTGTTGCCCGCGTGCACGATGTCGTCCGCCAGGCGCTCGCGCGGTACGCCGAGCTTGCGCGCGATGGCCTCGATGATCCGCAGGTTCGCCTGATGGGGAACGAACGCCGACAGGTCGCTCACCGCGACGCCCGCCCGCTCGCACGCCTGCGCCGCGATCGGGTGCATCGCGCTGGTGGCCCAGCGGAACACCGCCTGGCCCTGCTGATACATGTAGGAGTTACGGTCCGCGATCGTGATGTTCTGGGACAGGTCTCCGGCGCTGCCCCACACCACAGGGCCGATGCCCGGCGGTTCGCCGTCCGCAACCGGCCCGACCACCGCGGCCCCCGCACCGTCGGCGAAGATGATGCAGGTGGACCGGTCGGTGGGGTCGATCCACGCCGTCATCTTCTCCGACCCGATCACCAGCACGTGCCGGGCGGTGCCCGCCCGGATCGCGTCGGAGGCGTTCGCCAGCGCGTAGCAGAAGCCGGCGCACGCGGCGTTGAGGTCGTACGCGCCGGGCGCGACGATGCTGAGCCGGTGGGCGACCACCGCGGAAGTGTTCGGTATCGACGCCTCGGTGCTGCAGGTGGCCACGATGACCAGATCGATGTCGGCGGGGGACAGGCCGCTGCCGGCCAGGGCCTTGCCGCCGGCCACGACCGCCATGTCCGTCACGCTCTCCTCGGGCCCGGCGAACCGGCGGCTGACGATGCCGACCCGGCTGCGGATCCACTCGTCGCTCGTGTCGACCCTGGCCGCGAGGTCATCGTTGGTGACCACGTTGCCCGGCTGGTAACCGCCGAAGGAAAGCACGCGGGCGCCTGAGGCGGGCGAGAAGGGGGTAAAGGACCTGACTTGCGAAAAGGGCTGGTGGGATGTCATGCGCCTTCCCTTGGCTGGACACGGACTAGGGGCTGACCTTCGCCGACCGGATCCCCGTCTTCCACCAGCCATTCGATGATCTCCGCTGGCCACGGCGCCGTGACCGCGTGCTGACCACCGCGGGCGACGACCGTGCCGAGGTCCGCGGTGAGGGCAACCATGGCCCCGGTCGCGGCCGCGTCGCCGCGTCCCGATGGCGACCGGAACGTTCCCGACGTCGGCGCGACGATCAGCCGCCACTCCGGCAGGTGGCCGTGGCTGTGGCGGTCGGAGTCGGCGAGATGCTCCCCGATCAGGTCGCGGGCCGCGTCGAGCTGCTCGGGGGTCTTGACCGCCAGCTGGGCCACGCCGGGCAGCGCCCGCCGGGCCAGGCCCGTCAGCGTGCCGGCCGGCGGCAGCTCGATGATCGCGGTGAGGCCAAGCTCGGCCATGGTCCGCAAGCACAGGTCCCAGCGCACCGGCGCGGCGACCTGGGCGACGATGCGCTCAAGCCACTCCTTGCCGGTGGTGACGGCGGTGCCGTCGGCATCGGAGAGCAGGGTCATCCGCGGATCCTCGACCGTCACGCCGGCCGCGGCGTCGCGCAGGGCCTCGACGGCCGGCGCCATGTGCCGGGTGTGGAAGGCGCCCGCGACCTGCAGCGGGCGCAGGCGCGCGCCGGCCGGCGGATCGGCCGCAAAGGCGTCTAGATCCGCGAGGGTCCCGGCGGCCACGATCTGCCCGGCTCCGTTGACGTTCGCGGGCGTCAGGCCGCTCCTGGCGATGGCCGCGAGCACTGCGTCCTGGTTGCCGCCGAGGACGGCCGTCATCCCGGTCGGCTCAACCGCCGATGCCGCCGCCATGGCCCTCCCGCGCACCCCGACCAGGCGCATCGCGTCGTCCGCGGCGAGCACGCCGGCGATGACCCCGGCGGCTAGCTCCCCGACGCTGTGCCCGGCGGCCACGTCGGCGGGCACGTCACCCGGGTCGCCGCCGGACAGTGCCGCGGCGGCGACGATCGCGGCCGCCACCAGCAGCGGCTGCGCTACCGCCGTGTCCTTGATCTCATCGGCGCTCGCGGTGGTGCCGAACCTGATGAGGTCGCAGCCCGCCAGCTCGGAGGCGGCCCCGAGGCGTTCGGCGACACCGGGCAGTTCCAGCCAGGGCGCCAGGAAACCCGGCGTCTGCGCGCCCTGCCCGGGCGCGGTGATGATCAGCATCCTCTTACACTGCCCTGTAGAAGTCCGCCACCTGAATGCGGAACAGTACGAAGTTGTCCGTCGAAAATTTGTAGATTCTCTCCAACTAGCGTTCATCCGGATGTCATCGTCGCGTTACCCAGTGCGCTCTGCCTCCTGCTCGCCTCCGGGGCGCCCGAAGCCACCGCCTTCCCTCGTCGCTCGTCCCTCGCTCCTCAGTCCAGGCGGTGCCGCGCCCCTTCGGCTCACTTGGCGGCCAGGCGGCCGAGGACCATGGCCACCCACAGGGTGAAACCGTCCCGCCCGGCCGAAGGCGTGTACTCGGTGAGCTCGGTGACGCGGCGCAGCCGATAGCGGACGGTGTTCGGGTGGACGAACAGCAGCCGGGCGGTGGCCTCCAGGGACGAACCCTGCTCCAGATAGGTGGTCAGGGTATCCAGCAGCGCGTGACCGCCGCTGACCAGGGGCTCGTAGACGTCGCTGATCAGCGCGGCCCTGGCGTCGGGATCGCCGTCCAGCGCGCGCTCGGGCAGCAACTCGTCCGCCCCGGTCGGCCGGGGCGCGTCCGGCCAGGCGGGGGCGGCGCGCAGCGCGGCCAGCGCCGCGCGCGCCGAGATGGAAGCGGCGCGCAGGTCGCGGACCAACGGGCCCGCGATCACCGGTCCCGGCCCGAACCGCCCGGCGAACCGCTCGGCCGCGGCGATCGGGTCGTCGGTGCCGCCCAGGACCAGGATCAGCCGGTTTCCCTGCACGCCGGCCAGCAGGTCGAGCCGGGCCCTCCTGGCCTGGGCGCGGAGCTCCTCGATGAGCGGCTCGGGCCCGCTGATCCGGGCTCCCTGGCCGTCCTCGTCGCCGATCGTGCCCACGACGACCGCGACGGGGGAGGACGACCAATTCAGCGCCGAGGCCCAGGAGTGCAGCGAGTCCTCGGTCTCCCCGCGGACCAGGGAGTCCACCACGAGCGCTTCCAGCCTGGCGTCCCACGCGCCGCGCGCCTCGGCCGTCCGCGCGTACACCTGCGCCGCGCTGAACGCGATCTCCCTGGCGTAGGTCAGCACCGCCTCGCGCAACTCCGCCTCGCCGCCGGGCGCGGCCAGCTCGTCGACCTGGGCTTCCACCGCGTCGATGATGACCCGCACCATCTCCACCGCGTGCTGCAGGCTGACCGCCCGGGCTAGCTCGCGCGGCGCGGTGCCGAACACCTCGGTCAGCGCCGGCCGGTTACGTTCCGGGTGCCTGATCCAGTCGAGGAACGCGGCGATGCCCGCCTGGGCGACCAGGCCGAGCCAGGACCGGTTCTCCGCCGACATGTTGCGGAACCACGGCAGCCGTTCGTCCATGGCGGCGATGGCAGCCGTGCCGAGCGCGCCGGTCGCACGCTCCATCCGCCGCACGGTCTCCGCATGGACCCGCGGCCTGGACCCGCGAACCTCCGGATTCGCCGCCATTCCCCCAGCCTAAGCGAGCTCCGGGGCACGCCAGCCGGCTAAGAGAGCGCCTCGCTCACCGGCAGGTCCAGCCCGTACTTGGCGATGGCCTGGGCAGGCAGGCCCGCGTCCACCGCGCCACTGCGCGCCAGCTCCCACAGCACCGCCACCGTGATCGACTCGGCGTCGACGTGGAAGAACCGCCGGGCCGCCGGGCGCGTGTCGGAGAACCCGAAGCCGTCGGTGCCGAGCGAGGTGAACGCGCCGGGCACCCAGCGGGCAATCTGGTCGGGCACCGCCTTGATCCAGTCCGACACCGCCACCACCGGGCCCGCCGCGTCGGCCAGCAAAGAGGTCACATACGGCACCCGGGACGACTCGTCAGGGTGCAGCATGTTAAACGACTCGCAGGCTAGCGCCTCCCGGCGCAGTTCGGTCCAGGACGTGGCCGACCACACGTCGGCGGACACCCCCCAGTCCCTGGCCAGCATCTCCTGCGCCGTCAGGGCCTGGCGCAGCGCCACCCCGGAGGCCAGGATCTGGGCCCGCGGCCCTGGACCATCCGGGGCCACGTCCGCCGCGGCCGAGTACCGGTACAGGCCACGCAGGATGCCCTCCTCGAGCGCCGCGGTCCCGCCAGGGAAGTCAGCGGGCTCGGCCGGCTGCGGATACGGCTCGTTGTAGACGGTGAGGTAGTAGAAGATGTTCTCGCCGTCCGGGTGTTCCGGCGTGGCCTCGTACATCCGGCGCAGCGCGTCCCGCACCACGTAGGCCAGCTCGAACGCCCACGCGCAGTCGTAGGACACGCACGCCTCGCTGACCGAGGCCAGCAGCACCGAGTGACCGTCGTTGTGCTGCAGGCCCTCGCCGGTCAAGGTCGTCCGGCCAGCCGTCGCCCCCAGCAGAAAACCCCGCCCGAGCTGGTCGCCGAGCGCCCACATCTGGTCTCCGGTCCGCTGCCAGCCGAACATCGAGTAGAACACGTACACCGGGATCATGTGCGTGCCGTGGGTGGCGTACGAGGTGCCCGCGGCCGTCACCGAGCCCATCGCGCCGGCCTCGCTGATGCCCTCGTGCAGGATCTGGCCCTTCTTGGACTCCTTGTAGGACAGCAGCAGGTTGCGGTCCACCGCCTCGTAGGTCTGTCCGTGCGGGGAGTAGATCTTCGCCGTCGGGAACAGCGAGTCCATTCCGAACGTCCTGGCCTCGTCGGGAATGATCGGCACGAACCGCTCCCCGATGACGGGGTCCTTCATCAGCTCCTTGAGCAGCCGGACGAACGCCATCGTGGTGGCGACGGCCTGCTTTCCCGAGCCCTTGCGCAGCTCGTCGTAGACCGAATCGCCGGGCAACGTCAGCGACTTGGCCCGTACTACCCGGCGGGGGAGCACCCCGCCGAGCGCGGCCCGCCGCTCGCGCATGTACTGGATCTCGTCGGAGTCCTCGCCCGGGTGGTAGTACGGCGGGAGTTCGGCTTCCAGGGCCGAATCCGGGATCGGCAGGTACAGCCGGTCCCGGAACTCCTTCAGCTCGGCCACGGTGAGCTTCTTCATCTGGTGCGTGGCGTTGCGGGCCTCGAAGTCCTTGCCCAGCGTCCAGCCCTTGATCGTGTGGGTCAGGATGACCGTGGGCTGGCCGACGTTCTCACGCGCCGCCTTGAACGCCGCGTACACCTTGCGGTAGTCGTGCCCGCCCCGGGACAGGTTGCGCAGCTCGTCGTCCGACAGGTGCGCGACCATCGCGCGCAGCCGCGGGTCGCCGCCGAAGAAGTGCTCCCTGATGTACGCGCCCGACTCGACGGTGTAGGTCTGGAACTGGCCGTCCGGCGTGGTGTTCATCTGGTTGACCAGCACGCCGTCGGTGTCCTGGGCCAGCAGCGGGTCCCAGTCGCGGCCCCAGATGACCTTGATGACGTTCCAGCCCGCGCCGCGGAAGAACGCCTCGAGTTCCTGGATGATCTTGCCGTTGCCGCGCACCGGCCCGTCCAGCCGCTGCAGGTTGCAGTTGATGACGAAGGTGAGGTTGTCCAGTTCCTCGCGGGAGGCCAGGCCGATCGCGCCGAGCGCCTCCGGCTCGTCCATCTCGCCGTCGCCGAGGAAGGCCCACACGTGCGACCGCGAGGTGTCGTGGATCTCGCGGGCCAGCAGGTACCGGTTGAACCTGGCCTGGTAGATCGCGTTCAGCGCGCCGAGGCCCATCGACACGGTGGGGAACTCCCAGAAGTCCGGCATCAGCCGCGGGTGCGGATAGGACGGCAGCCCGCCGCCGGGGTGCGAGAGTTCCTGGCGGAAGCCGTTGAGCTGGTCCTCGGACAGCCGGCCCTCGAGGAAGGCACGCGCGTAGATGCCCGGCGCCGCGTGCCCCTGGAAGAACACCTGGTCGCCGGACTCGCCGTGGTCCTTGCCGCGGAAGAAGTGGTTGAAGCCGACCTCGTACAGGCTGGCCGCGCTGGCGTAGGTCGCGATGTGCCCGCCCACGCTCATGCCGGGGCGGTTGGCCCGGGAGACCATCACGGCCGCGTTCCACCGGATGTAGGCCCGGATCCGGCGCTCGACGTGCTCGTCGCCCGGGAACCACGGCTCGCGCTCGGGCGGGATCGTGTTGATGTAATCGGTGCTACGCAGGCCGGGCACGCCGACCTGCTGCTCGCGCGCCCGCTCGAGCAGGCGGAGCATCACGTACCGGGCGCGGGCCCGGCCTCTGGTGCGCACGACCGAATCGAACGACTCGACCCATTCGCGCGTTTCGTCCGGATCGATGTCGGGCAACTGGGTCGGCAACCCGTCGCTGATGATGGGGAATTGCTGACGTCCGGAAGCCACGGGGTAGCCTCGCCTTCCGCAGTTAGTCGGGCGGCTGGTTGGCCGCATGTACAGAGCTCTCGATGTGTTGTCCAGACCAATCGTCGTACGAACTGGCCGATCGCGCATCTCTACTCGAAGGTAACCGCCGCGCGGGGCATACCTAGCACCGCTCCGGCCTGGAATCGCTTAGCTGGGGGCCGTTTTCGCCGAGAGCGGATCCACTCGTTACTCTACGTGATGAGAGCTGCCGTGCGTAACCGGGAGCCGGAGCGGGCAGGTCAATTTATGGCGGCGGTTTTCCAGGCTGGAGCGATTGCCACTTGCGCACCGGGCCGACCCAGTGTGAACTGTCCCAACAAGTAGTGCTGACGTGTCGTCGCCGTCAGGGGGAGTTGGCGGCCCACTGTTCCCGTGGGTCCTCAGGCCCTCAGGCGCGCGGCGGCGCGGGGAGGGATTCGAGGAGGACGTCAGTGAGCGCGACCGCGGGCCAGGCGCAGGACGAACGCGGCCAGGCCGAGCGGCTCGGTATCAAACCGGGCCAGGTGGTGCAGGAGATCGGCTACGACGATGATTGCGACGAGCAGCTGCGCGGCGCGATCACCCGGATAGACGGCGTGGAGCTAGTCGACGAGGACTACGACGACGTGGTGGACGTGGTCCTGCTGTGGTGGCGTGAGCGCGGCCCGCGACTGGTCGGGCACGCGCCTCGTCGCCCCGAAAGCGCGCCGATGAGCTCCTGATCTGGTTGCCGTCGGTGCGCGGCTGACCGGCCGTTCGGATTATTTTTATGCCGAACGGCCGGTGGTTCCGCGCCTGCGAACAGGTGGCAGACTTGGTGGGTGACGGCACATTCGCGGATCCGGTGAAAGGACCAGGCATGGCGGTAGACGTAGGCAACCAGGCGCCCGACTTTGAGCTGACCGACCAGCACGGCACGCCCGTGCGGCTGTCAAGCTTCCGTGGCGTCAAGAACGTCGTGCTTGTCTTTTACCCGCTGGCGTTCAGCGGCGTGTGCACCGGTGAGCTGTGCGCCATCCGCGATGAGTTCCCCGAGGTGAACCGGGACGATGTCGAGTTGCTCACGGTTTCCGTGGATTCCACCTACGCCCACCGGGTCTGGTCCGACGCCGAGCATTTCGAGTTCGGGCTGCTGTCGGACTTCTGGCCGCACGGGGAGGTGGCCAAGCTGTACGGTGTGTTCGACTCCGAGCGCGGCTTCGCGACCCGGGGCACGTTCATCATCGACAAGGACGGCGTGGTGCGCTGGAAGGTCGTCAACCCGATCCCGCAGGCGCGCGACCTCGCCGACTACTCAAAGGCGCTCGCCGCGCTCGGCTAGCGCCGCTTCCGGTCGGTAAGGGAAGGCCTTGGGGGCGATGGGGTTCTTTGGGGTGGTAACCCTCAATGCCGTGTTATCGCTGCGGTGTGCGGCAGACGGACCCGGAGCGGGGCAAGAGCCCCTGGCGCCGGGGCGTGCTGCACGACCAGCTGGTGCTGGTCTGCCCGGCGTGCCAGGAATCCGGTGAGTGGACCGCCGAACTCGAGTCCTGCTCCAGGTGCGGCAGCGTGCACCTGATCCGGCGGCTCGGCCAGGTCGAGTGCCTCGACTGCGGCCTGGTCCGCGAGCCGGGGGCGGCTCTGGTACCCGCGGGAAGCCCCGCGGCGGCCGGCCCTGATGCCGCCCTGGCCGAGGATGTCGGGCGCGCGCTCGACCGCCTGCTCGGCCGCCGGTGATCCCGGGGGAGTAGCCCGCTGGACCGCATATATTCCGCCGCGGGCATTGAGTTTAGGGTGGGGCCGGAGTTTAGGCCGGATCATGGCTGGTAGCGCGAGAGAGTACGGGAACGACGCAATCCACGACAATTCCAGGAGGCACACTCATGGACGCCAAGGTGCGCGACGTGATGACCCCGGGTCCCATCGGAGTGGACTATTACCAGTCCATTGGCGAGGCCGCACGTACCATGCGCGACTGGGGAGTCGGCGCTGTCCTCGTCGTGAATGACCGGTCGCTATACGGCCTGGTCACCGACCGCGATCTCGTGGTCAGGGCGGTGGCGAAGCGAAGGGGCCGGACGAGCCGGTCGGCCCGCTGAGCAGCGGGGACCTGATCGGCGTGGACGTGGACGCGGACGCCGACGAGGCGGCGCGGCTGACGCTCGAGAACGCCGTTCGCAGGCTGCCGGTCATCGAGGCCAGGTCGCAGGTATGGTGTCGCTAGGCGACCTGGCCATGCAAGATGACCCAGCCTCCGCGCTCGCCGAAGTCAGCAAGGCCAGCGCGAACGTCTGACGGACTCATGCGGGCTGTCCCTAGCGGCGGGGGCAGCCCGCGCCCTCTGGAGGAGTTCAGCATGGCCGAAGAGATTGCCATCGGCGGGATCACGGTGCCGCTCTCGCATGCCGGGAAGGTCCTGTTTCCCGATGACGGGATCACCAAGGAGGACCTGGCCAGGTACTACGCCGACGTCGCCGACCGGATGCTGCCATGGCTTCGGGACCGGCCGATCACCATGGTGCGTTATCCCGACGGCCTGGCGGGCCTGCGGTTCTTCCAGAAGAACGCGCCCGCGTACTTCCCCGACTGGATCCGCCGCGTGGCGGTGGACAAGGAGGGCGGGGTGGTCGAGCATGTCGTCTGCGACAAGCCTGCCACCCTCGTTTACCTGGCCAATCAGGCCTGCATCGAGATACACGAGTTCACCAGCCGGGCGGACAAGCTCCAGATGCCAGATCAGATGGTCTTCGATTTCGACCCGCCTGGCGACAAGCGGTTCGCGGACGTGCGGCGCGCCGCGCTATGGGCGCGCGATCTGCTGAACGGCGAGCTCGACCTGACGAGCTTCGTCCGGACCAGCGGAGGGCGCGGACTGCACGTGCACGTGGCGCTGAACCGGCGGGCGGATTTCGACTCGGTGCGGGATTTCGCGCACCGGACGGCCGAGTTGCTTGCCCGCAGGCACCCTGACGTCATCACCACCGAACAGCGCAAGGACAAGCGCGGCGACCGTATCTACGCCGACGTCATGCGCAACGCCTACGCGCAGACAGTGGTGGCCAGTTACAGCGTGCGGGCCCGGGCGGGCGCGCCGGTGGCCACCCCGCTGAGCTGGCCGGAGGTGGAAGACGACGGGCTGGAGCCCGGCCAGTTCACGATGGCCACGGTGCGGGCCAGGCTCGACCGTACCGAAGATCCCTGGGCAGGCTTCACCGACGCCAGGCAAGGCCTGACCGAGGCCGAGAAGCGCCTAACCAAACTAGACGCCTAAGAAGGACCTCCTGTTTTTCCGGCGGACGGCCGAGAGCCGTACCCCGGCGCCTCCGTCTAACGTCGCGGCGCACCCTGGCTGAACGTGCCGGCGTACCCCCGCTGACCCGCGCCGTTTGCGCCCGGCGCGAGCGGGTAGCGACAGTCTTTCAGCGCAGGAGGTGAAGCATGACGACGAAGATGCGCGACATCATGTCCACCGCTCCGGTATGCATGGCTCCGGGTGAATCGGTGTCCGCGGCGGCTAAGGCCATGAAGCAACACGGGATCGGCACCGTGCTGCTGCTGACCGATGGCAACCTCAGCGGGCTGGTCACCGACCGCGACATCACGGTGCGGGTGCTCGCCGAGAACCGCGACCCGCTGACCACGCGTATCGGCGACATCTGCAGCCGCGAGCTGGCGGTGCTCGGCCCGGACGACGACGTGCAGCAAGCCGCCCGGCTGGTCCGCGAGCGTGCGGTTCGCCGCAGCCCGGTCCTCCAGGACGGCACCCCGGTCGGCCTGGTATCCATTGGCGACCTGGCGCTGGAGAAGGACGCGAAGTCGGCGCTCTGCGGCGTCTCAGTGGCCCCGCCGAACTCCTGACAAGAGGGTCTTCCGCATGTCAGGAAAGTCACACTTGATCGTCAGGGAACTGCTCGACCGGCACGGGCGCCTGTACGCCGAGGACGCCGGCATCCGCCTCGCCGACCGCCCGGGCCCGCTTTACCAGCTGCTCGTGCTGGCCACGCTGCTGAGCGCGCCGATCCCCGCCGACACCGCGGTGGCGGCCGCCCGTGAGCTGTTCGCGGCCGGCTACCGCAACCCGAAGGCTATGAGCGAGGCCAGCTGGCAGGACCGGGTGGACGCGCTCGGCCGCGGCCACTATCGGCGGTACGACGAGCGCACCGCGACCATGCTCGGCGACAGCGCCGACCTGCTGTCCGGCAAATGGCATGGTGACCTGCGCAAACTGCGGGATGAGGCAGGCGGTGACGCGGGCGGCATCGCGTCGCGGCTGACCGAGTTTCCGGGGGTGGGGCCCACCGGCGCGAGCATCTTCCTGCGTGAGGTCCAGGACGTCTGGCCGGCCGTGGCCCCCTACGTCGACGCCAAGGTGACCAGCGGGGCGCACCGGATGAGACTTCCCGCCGACCGGGAGTCGCTGGCCGGGCTGCTGGCCCGCAGCGGCCAGCCCGCCCGGCTCGCCGCCGCCCTGGTGCGCGTGTCGCTCAGCCAGCGGGCCGCCAGCGAGGTCACCGCTTCCGTGCGCGACTGATCCTGCGCGGCCGATACACTACTCCGCGGCCGTTACACTACTGAGACCCTGCCGTATGCGGCCTGACACCTTGCCGACCCGTCCGTTTGCTGCCAGTGGGCGCGGGTAGGCGATGGTCTCCAAGACCGCGATCCTTACGGCGCAGGAGCCTTGGTGAGGATGTGAGTGTTCCGATGAGCCTGCCCGCTTGCCAGCAGCGCGTACTGGACCGGATGGAGGGTGCCCTGCGGGCAAGCGAACCTGATCTGACGTCTATGTACACGATCTTCACGCGGCTTAACGCCGACGAGCCTGTCGGGACGGAACGGCTCGTGCGCCAGCGGCTGCGGTGGCTGCAGCAGGGCACCGCCTTGTACGCGATCGTGCTGCTTCCCGTCATGTTTGCCGCGATCATCGTCGGCGCGCTGCTCGGCGGCAGCGCGCGCAGCGCGACCGCGTGCGAGGCCAGCTACTCGGTAGGCGGCGTCTCACCGCTGGCCAGCCGGCCCACCTGCCCGGTGCCCGGCCAGAAGACGGCCGCGAAGATCGCGGCAGCGAAGACAACGGCGCGGAAGACGGTCACGCGCCTGGCGTGCCTCACCACCGCGCCAGCCTCTCGGTTCACCGTCTTGGCCGGTCATGAGCAGGCGTTTTCCCCGTCGGCCTCGGTGGATGCGACGGCGGTCGGCCCGCCTGGGATGTGCTAGAAATGAGCCAGGGACGGAGGATCTGTTGCCGATCGAGCAGCTTGGGCATGAGGCGGCGGAACTGCTGAGCCTCACCAACGGCGGAGAGGCCAGGTCGCTGAATAAGCTCGCGGAGCTCGCCGCCTGGCAGGTGCCCTCGTGCTCGGGGGCGCACGCCGCCGTCTGGCGTGACGGTGAGGTGGTCAGTGCCGCGGCGACCCATCCTGACCTCGCCGAACTCGCGGACCTGCAGCTGAGTACCGGCTGCGGCCCGCTGGTGGAGGCGGCGGAGGGCGGCACCGCCGTCAGCTGCCCGGACACGCTGGACGAGAACCGCTGGCCCGGCTTCGCCGAGGCGGCCCTGCGCCGTGGTGTCCGCTGCTCGGTTCACCTGGTGCGCGAGCTGCCACGCGGCGCCCTGGTGCTCTCGCTGTTCGGGGTGCGCCCCGGCGTGCTCCACGCCGAGTCCAACCCGATGGCCGACATGCTCGCCGCGTTCGGCGGCGCCATGCTCACCAACGCGACCGCCTACGACCAGGCCCAGCGGACGGCCAGCCAGCTCAAGGACGCCGTGGTGGCGCGGTCGGTCGTCGACCAGGCCAAAGGCATCTTGATGCACGCGCTCGGCTGCGACGCCGACGACGCGCTGCGGCGCCTGCGCCAGGAATCACAGCGCCGTCACGTCAAGGTCACCGAGGTGGCCACCGAGGTCGTCGCCGCCTACGGCGGTGAGGAGCCGAGAGCCAAGGCGAGTAACTAGCCGCGCCAGGCTGTTGATGGGATGGCACCTGGCCCAGCTGCTAGCTGAGATCACGGCCGGTTAGCGGCAGCCGCTCGCTGGTGCGGCACCCGCCGGGGATGTCACCCGGGCGACCAGGATGGTCATGTCGTCCCGCAGGTTGTCCTGCGAGAAACTAGCGACCAGGCCCTGAACCACCCGGGCGGTCTCGGCCGCGGACCGGCCGGCCGCGGCGGCCAGCTCGTCGGCCAGCCGGTCTTCGAAGTACCGCAGGTCAGGGCTGCGCGCGTCCGTGACCCCGTCGGAGTAGAAGAAGAGCAGGTCGCCCGGGCCGAGCTCGACGGTTTCCCGGGCCGGGTCGGCGTCCGGGAACAGGCCAAGGGGGAGGCCGCCGCCACCGAGCACATCGACCCGGCCGTCCGGCCGCACTACCGCCGGGCCCGGGTGCCCGGAACTTGCCAGCTCCACGCGCATGTGGTCGCCGCGGATCGCGACACCGAGATGCTCGCCGAGTTCCTCGGCCAAGCGCGAAGATCTGCCGGGGCGGCTGCCCCGGCGGATCCTTCGGGTGTGCCTGCCGGCGGCTGTTCACCGCCGGCCGGCTGCCGGCGGCTGGCTACCAGCGGCGCCAGGCGGGCCGACGGCGGCTGCGGCTGCGGTAGCGGCGGTAGCCGCGGGTGGTGAACGCGCTGACTAGCAGCGCCGCGGCCACCAACGCGACAATGAACGTGATCACGGTGTGTCCGGCGCCCAGGATCGCGGTGGTGACAATGCCCGCGATCAGCGCGGCCACAATGCCGATGAGGATCGTCATGATGATCCCGATGTGCTGGCGGCCAGGCACGAGCAGCCGGGCCAGCGCGCCAATCACGAGTCCGATGAGCAGCCATACGATGATGACGGAAAGGGTGAGGGTCATGACCTCTCCTTAGGGTTTGACGGGTAGGTCCAGGCCGGCGCTCGTGGCGCCGGGCCTCAGTCTTCGTAAACGTCCTCGATGATCTCTGTCTCGCTCGGACGCGGACCCGTCGGCTGCGTGGACAGGTCACGAGAAGCGTCGATGTGGCTGGCCGCCTCCGGGCTGCCCAGCGCGCCGGGGGCCGGCAGGCCCGCCTGCACGCGGGTGTTGGCCGGGTTCCGGTTGACGTGGGCCGGATAGGTGATGTCCTCCACCCGGCCGCCTGGCCGCCACCGGGCTTGCCGCACGAACAGGCGCCGGCCGACCCAGCCGTAGCCGCGGCGCGGGATCGCGATCCCGAGGATGCCGACGATCATGAGCACGTAGCCGGCTGTGTGCAGGTTGAAGACCGATGTATTCGTCGTCACGGCGAAGGCGAGGATCGCGCCGATGGCGATCACTGTCAGTCCCATACCGGTTTTCATGGTGGTCCTTCCGCTGTCAGGCGCTGTACCTCATCAAGCCGTGGCAGCTGATTGGAGGGTGTCGCCGGTCTCGGCTGGATCGAGCAGCCGGCTCTTCAGGTGCCCCAGGGCCCGGGCCAGGAGCCTGGACACGTGCATCTGCGAGATGCCGAGCCGTTCGCCGATCTCGGTCTGGGTGAGGTTGCCGTAGAAGCGCATGACCAGGATGCGCTGCTCACGCTCGGGTAGCTCCTCCCAGTGCGCGTTGACGGCTTCCATGTCGATGGCATGGGTGACACCTGGGTCATCGTCGCCGAGCATGTCCGCCAGCAGGGCGGGGTCGTCCCGGTCGGATAGCGGGGCGTCGAGCGAGTAGGTGCTGAAGACGAGGTCCGCCTGACGGGCTTCCTGCATGTCGTCCTGGCTGACCCCCAGCCGTTCGGCTAGTTCGGCTTCTTCCGGCGCCCGGCCGAGTTGCTGGGTCAGTTCCTCAGTAGCCTTGCGCAGTTCGAGCAGCAGTTCCTGAGCGGACCGGCGGACGTGGATCTGCCACCGCTTGTCCCGGAAGTGGCGCTTGATCTCGCCGCTGACGCAGGGCTGCGCGTAGGCGGAGAGGCTATCGCCGACCTCGGGGTCGTAGTTATTGATCGCCTTGAGCAAGCCGACGTATCCGACCTGCATGAGATCTTCGGTGGGCTCGGGGCTGCCGCGGTACTGCCTGACGCATGAGCGGACCAGCTTCTGATAGCGGTCCACGAGTATCTCGCAGGCGGCGGAGCGCAGCTCGTTGTCCCTCGGCAGCGCGCGGACCTTGGCTAGCAGGGCGTTGTCGGACAGCTCTTGCAGCTCCGCACGCGACCCTGGGTGGATGCTGGCGTCAGGGGCGGTGCCGAGGGCCGTGGCGTCGGCGGCAAGGGTGTCTGCCGTCGGCTTCCGGAGGGTTCCTCTCGTCAAGGTGGCCTCCCTAGGACCCTGGGAAATACGGACGAGTAGGGTGTGCCCGACCCGAGGCGAATAAACGTAAGGTGATGTGATGCTCGTCACATAAAGGGTGGCACCGCTTGACAAACCCGGGGCGCCGAAGCAGTTTGCGCGACTCTAGGCAGCCCTCCGCGTGGTCGGCGTCAGCCGCAGCGGTAACGCTCCGTATCGGTACGGCGGAGCGCCAGGCCGTGGCCCGGGCGCTCCAGGTCGGTGCGCATCACGCCGCCCGCCGGGTCGAGCGCTCCGTCGAAGAACAGCCGCTCGATGCGCTGGTGATCGTGGAAGTACTCGACGTGCCGCAGGTTGGGTACGGCCGCCCCGACGTGGGCGTGCAGGTTGGGCGCGCAGTGCCCGGAGACCTGCAGCTGGTGTGCCGCGGCGAGGGCCGCGCCACGCACGAACTCGGTGATGCCGCCGCACCGGGTCACGTCAAGCTGCAGGCAGTCGATGGCGCCGGCGTCGATCAGCCGCGCGGAATCGGCCAGCGACCAGCTGTACTCGCCGGCCGCGACATCAGGCCGTACCTTCTGCCGGACCGTGGCCAGGCCCGCGAGATCCTGCGAGGAGACCGGCTCCTCGAACCAGCTGACGCCGATCGCGGACAACTCGTCGGCGACCCGGACCGCCTGGCCGGTGGAGTAGCCGCCGTTGGCGTCCACGTAAAGCTCGGTGTCGGGGCCGATCACCTCGCGGGCGAGTTCGGCCCGCGCGAGGTCGCGCCGCTCGTTCCCGCCCCACGATTCACCGATCTTGATCTTGACCCGGGGGATGCGCTCCTTCTCCACCCACTCGCTGAGCTGCTGCCGGGTGCGCGTGTCGTCGTAGCTGGTGAAGCCGCCGCTGCCGTACACCGGCACGTCCTGGCGGGCCAGGCCGAGCAGGCCGGCCAGCGGCTGACCGAGCAGCCGGGCCTTGAGGTCCCACAGGGCGATGTCCACCGCCGAGATCGCCATCGCGGCCACGCCCGGGCGGCCGATATTGCGGACCTGCCTGGCCATCGCCTCCGCCGTTCCGGCCGTGTCGAGGGCACTGCGCCCGGTCACCAGGTCGGCCAGCATTTCGGTGATGACGGTCTGCGCCGCGGCCGAGGCGTAGCTCCAGCCGAGCCCCAGCTCGTCGCCGGCCCGGGCGGTCACCAGGACCATCGTCGTCTTGTCCCAGGCCAGGGTGCCGTCAGCCTCCGGCGCGTCCGTCGGTATAACGTAAACGGCGGTCTCAAGCGCCGTCACTGCGGGTCCGCCCACCTCACGTCCCTCCAAGTGCGCTACAGCCCTCGGCTACCTCCCGCGTCCCCGCCCAAACCCGCCGTCCTGCCGCCCGTCCCCAAGCGGCCAGGTGCTCAAGGAACGGGCAATCCGCTTTTCGGTATTTTTTTGCAACACAAAGGTGTAAGTAGGTACCCAAGGGGAAGCGGAATGGCCGCTGCCGCACAGCTCAGAAACCGGGCCAGCGCCATCGAAGAGGATCGGCCTGTGGGCACGGACGTAACACCAGCTCAGACCCTCGAAGGACATGCGATGACCGCGACTGAGAGCGCCGCGAACTGGCGGTCGGCCGCCGCCTGCCTGTCCGCAGACCCCGACCTTTTCTTCCCCATCTCTAACACGGGCCCGGCCGAGAGGCAGATCGCGCGGGCGAAGACGATCTGCGCCGGCTGCGGGGTGCGGCGGGAGTGCCTGGAGTTCGCGCTATCCCATGATCAGGTCTACGGCATATGGGGCGGAACCACCCCGGAGGACCGGCAGCGCGATCGGCGGCGCAAGCGGCGCGCGGCTGCGGCCGCTGCGGCCGCTGCGGCGGCGGCCGCGGGCCCGAAGCGGGCCGCCTCCTCCGGTCAGCCGAAGCGGGCCGTCCCGGTCTAGCCGGGACCGCCCGGTCTTCTCCCGGTGCCGGTGCTTACCCTTACATCGGCCTTCACCCTGTTTCTCCGCTGGGCCACCGGGTAGCCGCCGAGCGACCAAGCAAGGGAGAGACGAGAAGATGAGTCAAACGGTTGTCATCACCGGAGCGAGCGCCGGCATCGGGCGGGCGGTGGCCCGCCTGTTCGCCCAGCGCGGGGCCCGTGTCGGGCTGATCGCGCGCGGCTACGCCGGCCTGGCGGGCGCCGTGCGCGACGTCGAGCAGGCAGGCGGGGTGGGGCTCGCCGTTTCCGCGGACGTGGCGGACTTCGCCCAGGTCGATGACGCCGCCCAGAAGATCGAGGACACCTTCGGCCCGATCGACGTCTGGGTCAACGCGGCGTTCGCCTCGGTGTTCGCCCCGTTCGCCGAGACCACGGCCGAGGAATTCCGGCGTGTGACCGAGGTGACCTACCTTGGGTTCGTGCACGGCACCATGGCGGCGCTGGCCCGGCTGCGGCCGCGCGACCACGGTGTCATCGTCCAGGTCGGATCCGCGCTTGGCGAGCGGAGCATCCCGCTGCAGGCGGCCTACTGCGGAGGCAAGCACGCGATCAACGGGTTTACCTCCTCGCTACGCTGCGAACTCTTGCACGACAAGTCCCGCGTCCATGTCACCGTGGTGCAGATGCCGGCGGTTAACACGCCTCAGTTTTCCTGGGTTCGGTCTAAGCTGCCCCGGCATCCTCAGCCCGTGCCGCCGATCTACCAGCCGGAGGTCGCCGCCCGCGGGGTCGTCTATGCCGCCGATCATCCGCGCCGCAAGCAGTACTTCGTCGGGGCGAGCACGGCGGCTACGATCCTGGCTAACCGGGTGGCGCCCGCCCTGCTCGACAGGTACCTGGCCAGGACCGGCTACGCCTCGCAGGAGACCGGCGAGCCGGAAGGCGACCGGCCGGACAACCTCTGGGAACCCGTGGACGACCCCAAGGGCGATGACCACGGCGCGCACGGGGAGTTCGACGAGAAGTCGCATCCGCGCAGCGCACAGCTGCTCGTATCCCAGCATCCGGTGGTAGCCACGGCCGCTGGGGCGGCCACCGCCGCGCTGGGCGTGGCGCTCGCCAGCCTGGCCCGCAGGAACGGACGTCGATAAGCCGTCAGTGGCGGGTAAGCCAGCGCTCCATGCAGGCGAGCAGTTCGTCGGTGTCGACTGGCTTGGTGACGTAGTCGCTGGCACCGGCCGCGATGCTCTTCTCCTTGTCGCCGGGCATAGCCCGCGCGGTCACCGCGATGATGGGCAGGGTCGCGAAGGCGGGCATCTGCCTGATCGTGGTCATCGTCGCGTAGCCGTCGAGCTCCGGCATCATCACGTCCATCAGGATAAGGTCGGTGTCCTCGGCGGTGAGCAGCGCCTCGATGCCCTTGCGCCCGTCGCTCGCCTGGGTCACGGTCATTCCGTGCAGCTCGAGCGTGCTGGTGATGGCGAAGACGTTGCGCGGGTCGTCGTCGATCACCAGGACCCGCCGGCCGCGGAGCGCCTCGTGACCCTCGGCCTCAGCCGGGACCCGCCCCCCGGCCGCTTGCTCGCCGACGGCCGGCTCGCTGATCAGCGGGGGCACAAGGTCGGGCTGAGCCGCGGACAGGTGCAGCGTGATGCGCTCGCGCAACTCGTCAAGCGAGGGCAGCAGCTCAAGCGGCCGGGAGCCGAAGCGCAGCCGGGCGAGCCGGGCCTGCGCGCTGTCGATCTTGTCCCTGGTGTGGGCGAGCACCGGGACGTCCCGCAGTTCCGGCTCTTCCTGTAGCCGTTCGAGGAAGGCGAACGCGGAGGCGTCCTCCAGGCCGAGGTCAAGCACGACGCACTGATGCGGAGCCGAGCTGAGGGCGTCGATGCCCTGTTCCGGGCTGACCGCGGTGCCCACGTGGACCGGCCCGTGGATGCCGGTCAGGTCGGAGACCGCGCTGTGCGCGAGCAATGTCAGCAGGCCGCCGCGCGCGCCCTCGAGGACAAGCAGGCGCCGGCCGCCGGGGGCCGTGTCGTCAGGCAAGGCGGGCTGCAGCTGCAGGGCCTCGGTCGCCTCCGCCCGGGCGTCGCCGTTGGACGCGGCGCTGACGCCGTTGCTCATGCCGAAAGGCAGGTCCGCGGCGTCGGCCGCGACCCCGGGCAGCTCGCCCGGCAGGTACAGGGTGAAGGTGCTGCCCTGGCCGAGCTCGCTTTCCGCGGTGATCTCCCCGCCCAGCAGCGCGCCTACCTCACGGGCGATCGACAGGCCGAGGCCGGTACCGCCGTACCGGCGGCTGAGCGTGCCATCGCCCTGCTGGAACGCGCCGAAGATCGTGGTGAGGTTCTCCGGTGCGATGCCGATCCCGGTGTCGGCCACCGAGAACGCCAGCACCTCGCCGCCGTCGGGGGTGCGCTCGGCGGTTCTCGGGGTTCTTGGGTCCCGGCCGACGCGGAGCATCACGTGCCCTCGCTCGGTGAACTTGACCGCGTTCGCCACCAGGTTGCCGAGTACCTGGCGCAGCCGCTGCCGGTCGGTGAACAGCTCGGCTGGCGCCTCGGTGTCCGCCTCGACGGCGAACTCCAGCCCCTTCTCCGCGGTCAGCGGCTGGAACGTGGCCTGGATGTCCTCGAGCAGCGCGCTGAGCGGGAACCGTTCCGCGCGGATGTCCATCCGCCCCGCCTCGACCTTGGACAGGTCGAGGATGTCGTTGATGAGCTGCAGCAGGTCTGACCCGGCCGAGTGGATGACGTTGGCGTACTCGACCTGCTTGGCGGTGAGGTTCCGGCCAGGGTTCTGCGCGAGCAGCCGGGCCAGGATGAGCAGGCTGTTCAGCGGGGTGCGCAGCTCGTGCGACATGTTCGCGAGGAACTGCGACTTGTACTTCGAGGCCAGCGCCAGTTGCCGCGCGCGCTCTTCGATTTCCTGCCTGGCCTGCTCGATCTCGGCGTTCTTGGTCTCGATGTCGCGGTTCTGCGCGGCCAGCAGCGCCGCCTTGTCTTCCAGTTCGGCGTTGGACCGCTGCAGCTCCACCTGCTGTTCCTGCAACTCCTCCGAACGTGCCTGCAGCTCGGAGGTGAGCCGCTGTGACTCCTCAAGCAGCGCGTCGGTGCGCGCGTTTGCGATGATCGTGTTGAAGTTCACCCCGAGGGTCTCGGTCAGCTGCTCGAGGAAGTCGGTCTGTACCGGGGTGAACGAGCTGAACGAGGCCAGCTCGATTACACCGAGCACCTGGTCTTCGAACAAGATGGGCAGCACCGCCAGGTTGGCGGGCGGCGCCTCGCCGAGGCCGGAAGATATCTTGACGTAGCCCTCGGGAAGGTTCGCGACCATCATCGATCGCTTGCTCCGTGCCGCCTGGCCGATCAGCGACTGGCCCAGCCGGTACTGGACCGGCGCCGGCTTGTCAGCGCGCAGCCCGTAACCGGCGATCAGGCGGAGCTGAGTATCGCCGTTGGCGGACTCGGCGAGGAAGAAGGTGCCGTGCTGCGCGCCTACCAGCGGGGCGAGTTCGTCCATGATCAGCTCGGCGACGACGGCCAAGTCCCGGTGGCCCTGCATCATGCCCGCGATCCTGGCCAGGTTGGTCTTCAGCCAGTCCTGCTGCTGGTTGGCCCGGATGGTCTCGCGCAGCGACTGGACCATCGCGTTGATGTTGTCCTTGAGCTCGGCGACCTCGCCCTGAGCCTCGACGGAGATGGAGCGGGTTAGGTCACCTGAGGCGACCGCGCTGGTCACCTCGGCGATCGCGCGGACTTGCCGGGTCAGGTTCCCGGCCAGCTCGTTCACGTTCTCCGTCAGCCGCTTCCAGGTGCCGGAGACGCCCTCGACCTCGGCCTGGCCGCCCAGGCGGCCCTCGCTGCCGACCTCCCGGGCGACGCGGGTGACCTCGGCAGCGAACGAGGACAGCTGGTCCACCATGGTGTTGATGGTGGTCTTGAGCTCGAGGATCTCACCACGCGCGTCCACGTCGATCTTCTTGGACAGGTCACCCTGGGCCACGGCGGTGGTGACCTGGGCGATGTTGCGGACCTGGCTGGTCAGGTTGTTCGCCATCGAGTTGACGTTGTCGGTCAGGTCCTTCCAGGTGCCGGCGACGCCCTTGACGTCCGCCTGGCCGCCCAGCCGCCCCTCGGTGCCGACCTCGCGGGCCACCCGGGTCACCTCGTCGGCGAACGCGGACAGCGTGCCGACCATCCGGTTGATCGTCTGGGCCAGCGCGGCGACCTCGCCCATCGCCTCGACGGTGATCTGCTGGCTCAGGTCGCCGCGTTCCACCGCCGTGGCCACCTGGGCGATCGACCGCACCTGGGCGGTCAGGTTGGACGCCATCACGTTGACGTTGTCGGTCAGGTCCTTCCAGGTGCCCGAGACGCCGCGGACGACGGCCTGGCCGCCGAGGTTGCCCTGGGTGCCGACCTCGCGGGCCACCCTGGTCACCTCGTCGGCGAACGCGGAGAGCTGGTCCACCATCGTGTTGATGGTCTCCTTCAGCTCCAGGATCTCGCCGCGCGCGTCGACCCGGATCTTCTGGCTCAGGTCGCCCTTGGCCACCGCCGTGGTCACCTCGGCGATGGAGCGCACCTGATCAGTCAGGTTGGCCGCCATGACGTTGACCGACTCGGTCAGGTCCTTCCAGGTCCCGGAGACGCCCTTGACGTCCGCCTGTCCGCCGAGCAGCCCTTCGGTGCCGACCTCGCGGGCCACCCGGGTCACCTCGTCGGCGAAGGATGACAGCTGATCGACCATCGTGTTGAGGGTGGACTTCAGCTCCAGGATCTCGCCGCGCGCGTCCACGTCGATTTTCTGGCTCAGGTCACCCTTGGCCACCGCGGTCGCCACCTGGGCGATGTTCCGCACCTGCCCGGTGAGGTTGCCCGCCATCGCGTTGACCGACTCGGTCAGGTCCTTCCAGGTGCCGGAGACTCCCGGTACGTAGGCCTGACCGCCGAGCTTGCCCTCGGTGCCCACCTCGCGGGCCACCCGGGTCACCTCGGAGGTGAACAGGTCGAGCTGGTCTGCCATCCCGTTGAAGACAGTGGCGATCTCGTCCATCAGCGGGTCGCCCGCCTTAGCCAGGCGGGTACTGAAGTCGCCGCCTCGTACCGCCGTCAGGCCCGCGAGCAGCTGCTCAAGTCCTGACTTGTCAAGCCGCGGACCGGACTGGACCATATCAGTCACTAGGCGCTCCCATCAGCTGCGCCGACGGGCCGCGACGCGCGTTCGGCACCGTCGTGCGTTCTATACCGATGGTAGTCCGGAAGTAATTATCATGGGCTGAACTGACTTCTTGCCAGCGCCAGGGCTGGGAAAGCCCCGCCCGGTATGCCCGGGAAGCAGGTGACGCTAGGGAGGCGGCTGATCGTGGCGGGCAGCGATGACGACATGCTGCGGCTGACGGCCGTCATCGACCACCAGCGCCGTGAGCTCGACCGCATCCGCGCCGCCGCCGCCGAAGAGTCCGTCGTCGCGATGGCCTGGGGCGCCCTGATGGAGCGGCTCGGCTTGTCCTTGGCCGAAGCCGCCGGCCAGCTGGCCGAGCTGTCCGCGGCGACCGGGATTCCGCTGGCCGAGATGGCGGCCGCGGTCCTGTCCGGCGCCCTCGCTGATTCCGGCGCGCCTGAAGCCGGTGGTTCCAGTGATGTTGCCGCGTCTGGAGGTGTCCGTGTGGCCACGGTCGCGGCCCAGCCCAGGAGCGACACCCAGTCCAGGAGCCCCAGCCTTTCCAGGTCGCGGTCGCTACTGGCGGAGACGGCGGCCGAGCTGGCCGCCGACGGCGGCGAGCTGGTCAGCACCCTGGCCGCGCAGGTGATGGACCCGCTCGGCGCGGTCGCGGTGGTGCTCTGGCTGCTGGAGGCGGACGGGACGCTCACGCTGCTCGGCGAGCAGGGCCTGTCCCGCAGCGAGGCCAGTCGCTGGCGTCATCTCCCGCCGCAGCTGGACTGCCCGGCTCAGCGGGTCGCCCACGGCTCGGCTGACCTGTGGTGGAACGCTGGCCGCCAGGAAGCTGACTGCGCGCCGGTGATCGGGCGGCCCGACGGCGCCCGGACGGTCCTCGCGCTGCGTGAACGCAGCGGTGAGCTGCTCGGCGTGATGGAGGTCAGCTGGCCGGGGCCGCTTGCGATCTTTGCCGCCGAGGTCCGCCAGCGCCTGTCCTCACTGGCGGCCGGCTGCGCGCGGGTGATCGCCACCCGTTTGGCGCACGGCGACCTGGCCGCCGCGCAGCCCAAGGCGGCGGTCTATACCCTGCTCGACAGCCTGGCCGAGTCAGTGCTCGTGGTCCGGGCCATCAGGGACGACGGCGGGCAGCTGGCCGACTTCAGCATCGAGCACGTCAGCCCGGCTTTCCGCGACCCGGCCGGCCGGACGGAGATCGACCTGACCCGGCTCGCCTTGCTCGAGGCCTACCCGGCCAGCGTCACTGGCTCGGGGTTGTTCGCCCGGGCCAGCCAGGTCCTGGCGGACGGCGTGCCCCAGCATGTTCCTGGGCCGCTCGGTGACTCGCTAGCCAGCGGGCTGCCCATGAGCGAGACCGAAGCCGAGGAACCCTCACTGGCCGACCTGCGGGTGGCCAGGTTCTACGATGGCGTGATCTTCACCTGGCACCGCGACCGGTCGGCCGACCGGTCGGCCGACCGGCTGAACGCGGTGCTGGACCACGCGCAACGACTCGGCCGTCTTGGCGGCTGGGAGGAGAACCTCGTCACCGGGGCCGTGCGCTGGACCGACTCGGCGTTCGGCCTGTTCGGCCTGACGCCGCGCCCGGGGGCGGAGATACCGCTGGCCGATCTGCCCAGCTACGTGATAGCGGCCGACAAGCCGGTGGTGAAGCGCTTCCGGCAGCGCCTGCCCGAGCAGCGGGACGCGCTGACCGCGACCTTCCGTGTCGTCCACCCCGACGACAGGAGTATCCGCCAGATTCGCGTCTTCGCCGAGCCGGTCGTCGACGCGGCCGGCACCGTGGTGGCGTTGCGCGGGGCCTTCCAGGACATCTCGGCGCACTACCACACGCAGGTCGCACTGGCCGCCACCCGCGATCAGCTCGCCGACAGCGAACAGCGCGTGGCGGAGGAGCACCTGCTGGCGCTGCGGCTGCAGCAGGCCATCATGCCGCCGGACGAGCAGCCGGTGGAGGCGGCCGGGATCGACGTCGCGGTCCGCTACCGGCCGGTCGGCCCGGGCCACCTCGTCGGCGGCGACTGGTACGACACGCTGCTGCTGCCGGGCAAGGACGTGCTGCTGGTCGTCGGCGACGTGGCCGGGCACGGCATCGACGCGGTGACCGGGATGGTCGCGGCCCGCTACTCGCTGCGCGGTCTGGCCATCACCGGGGCGGGCCCGGCCGAACTGCTCCGCATGCTAAACGGGGTCATGTGCGATCTCACCTCGGGCGTGGTCGGCACCGTGGTGTGCGGGCTCTATAACCCCGACACCAACGTGCTGCGCTGGGCCCGCGCCGGGCACCTGCCGCCGGTGCTGGTCAGCGGCGGGGCCGCCCGCGAGCTCCCGCTGCCCGGCGGAGTGCTCCTCGGCATGGACCCGGACGCCACCTACGAGGAGGCCACCCAGTCGCTGCAGCCAGGCGACACCTTGCTGCTGTTCACCGACGGCCTGATCGAGCGGCGTGGCGAATCCATAGTCGACGTGCTCGGCGAGTTCGTCACCGTGGCCGCCGGTCCAGACGGACCCGACGGACCTGAGCCGACCGCCGCCGCTCAGGCCGACCGTATCCTCGCCAGCGCGGTCTCCGACACCGACGACGACGCCTGCCTGGTGGCGGTCCGCATCCGCTAGCCGCATTCCCTGGACGGCCTGCGATGTTTGATCGCGCCGCGCGCAGCAAGTTAAGAGGTGTGAACGGCAGAGCTACCCAAAGAAAGGGAACCAATGGCGCCAGCCGGACGCCGGACGTGGTCGTGTTCGGCCAGATCGCCCGCGACCTGGTGCTCGTCGTCGACACTGTGCCTGGCGCGAGCCAGTCGGCCGACATATACCAGCGCCGGGAACTGCTCGGTGGCAAAGGCGCCAACCAGGCCGTGGCCCTGGCCCAGCTCGGCATGCGCCCCGCGCTGGCGGGCGTGGTCGGCGAGGACCAGATCGCCCAGCGCCTGCTGACCCAGGCGCGGCACGACCGGGTGGACGTGTCGGCGGTGGTACGCCGCCCTGGCGTCCGCACCGCGCTCATCGTGGACATCGTCGACGGCACCGGGCGGTGGCGCTACCTGGAGGACATCCCGGCCGAGATGCTGCTCACCAAGGGCGTGCAGGACCAGCTCACCCTGCTGGCCGAAGGACTGGCCGAGAGCAGCCGATAACAGCCGTCCCCGGTCTGGTGCGGGCCCGGGGTCCGGGGAGAGGTTCCAGGCGTCCGGGTCCGCACGCCCCGCCCACCTGTCCACGGCGGGAGCGGTCAAACGTCGTGGACGGCCTCAGTCCCGGTTGCGGCCGCCCAGGACGTCCCTGATCCGGTCGGCGGCCCCCGCGATGGGCGCGGCCACCTTCAGCACCTCGGGCGTGCACGGCATGTTCGGGTGCGGGCGGGTCGGCGCGAGCCTTTTGCCCTGCTCGAGCTGGGCGCCCAGGTCATCGAGTTCCTGCTCGCTGAGCGCGAGCCGGGCCCACGGCCACACCTCGGTCTCCTCGAAGTCGATGTGCGCGCGCCCGATCGCGATGAACTGCCGCAGCCGGGCGCCGAACTCCTGATGGCCGGGCCCGTGCTTTTCCAGCAGGTCGAGCACGTGCTTGGCCTCCTGTTCCTGGCTGACCGCCTCGTCCGCAAGCCGGGCGCCGTTCTGAACGCGCCGGCGCACCAGGGGCCAGAAGTACTGCTCTTCGACGGCCTCGTGCCCGGATTCCGCGATGACGAGCTGCTCGACCAGCGCCGCGTCGGCCGGGGCGGCCTCGAGCGCGGACAGCAGCTGCCTGACCTCGTCGTGGTCGCGCCGAAGCAGCTCGATAGCGTCAGTCATCGGTCTCAAGTCCTCAGTCCTCCGCGTCCCGCCGCGGACGTCAGGAAGCTTCCCCGCGGCCGCCCGGCGAAACGGCCGCGGACAACCGGGGGCCCGGGAAGCGCGCGCTTCCCGGGCCCCGGCTAGGAAACCTGCGGGGGGGATACAGGCTCCTACTCTAATTCTTACGCCGCTTGGGCGGTGACGCGGTCATAAACCGCCAGGGTTTCTTCCGCGATCCGGTCCCAGGAGTACCGGGACCGCACCCGATCGGCCGCCGCGACCCCGTACGCCTCGATCAGCATTGGGTGCGCGAGCAGCTGCCGGATCCGCTGGGCCAGCAGCGCCGGCCGGCCTGGCGGGATGATGATGCCGGTCGTCCCGTCCAGCACGGCGTCCATGTGACCGCCGACCGGGGGTGCGATGACGGGGGTGCCGCACGCCATGGCCTGCAGCGACGTGGTGCCGGCCGGCTCGTACTGGCAAGTGCTGACCACCAGGTCAGCGGACCGGAGCAGGGCCGGCCAGCAGGCGTAGTCCACCTTGCCGGTGAAGATCACGCGATCGGTGATGCCCAGCGAGGCCGCGAACTTGGCCAGCTTGACGTACGCCTCGTCGCGAGGCAGGTCGGCCTCGGCCGGGCCGCCGACGACCAGCAGCTCCGCGCCGGGCACCCGGGTCAGCGCCCGCAGCAGGGTCTCGAGCGGCTGACGTTGGGTCAGGTCGGCGGCGGTGAGCAGCCTCGGCCGGCCGTTCCGCTGGGCCGACACGCCCTCCGGGGTGAACAGGTCGGTGTCGACGCCCCAGGGCACGACCCGGATCGAGGACCGGTGCACGCCCAGCCGGGCCAGGTCGGCCATCTCGGCGGAGTTGGTCGCGACCACCGCGCTCGCGCTGCGGCCGATGGCGGGCTCGAGCCTGATCCGCGCCGCGGACACGCCGTCCGCCTTTACCCCGTCGCGCCGGTCGGCGACCCTGCGTTCGGTGACGCCGAGCGAGTGGAACTCCTGCACGACCGGGATGGCGAGGTCGCGCGCGGCGGCCAGCGCGGCCAGGCCACTGGTCCAGCGCAGCGCGTGCACCACGTCGGGGCGCTCGCGGTGCCAGTGGCTGCGCAGCGGGCCGCTGAAGGCGGGCACCCGCTCGAGCAGGCCGGCGTCGTCCATTTTCCCCGGCTCGTCGCTCGCCGTGGTTTCGGGGTTTTTGGGTTCCGGGCGGGCGTCGATGTGCTCGACCCGGACGCCATCGTGAAGTTCGGCCTGGTCGGGTAGGTCGGGCAGGTTCTTCTGGGCGTAGACGGTCACCTGGTGACCCTGCCCGGCAAGCTTGCGGGTGAGCTCGCTGAGTCCGATGTCATCGCGGTCAGGGCCTGAGCCTGCGCGGGGGCGCAGCGGCGTTGCGTTCTGGGCTACAAGAGCGATCTTCACTGGGGCCTCCCTCGCTACGAACCTCGATCACGGTGCTCGCTAGCGAGAGACGGAAAAGTGGTGCCCGATCTGCGCGCTCCGCGAAACACCATGTCGCGTTGAGCGTGCCTGCGTCGTAGGCACCACTAAGGAAGAGAATATCCCATACCGCGGGTTCGCAAACCACCAAAGGCCGACTGGATTAGCCGGCCCGCCGGCCGGACGCGGGTTTCCGCAGGTCTTCGCGCTTCAGCCCGCGGCGGCATCCGCGACGCTATCGAAGACGGGGATCAGCCGGTCGGCGGTGGTCAGCCGGAGGATCTTGGCCACCGCGGCCTGCGGGGACACTAGGGCGAGGACGCCGCCCTGCCGGTCGAGCGAGCGGTTCACCCGCAGCAGCGCGTGCAGCGCGGAAGAATCCATGAAGCGCAGACCGGACAGGTCAATGATCAGTGTGCGCGGCTGTTGCGACACCTCTTCATCGAGCAGGCGGCGCAACTCATCCGTATTCGTCACGTCGGCTTCACCAGCGATCTCCACCAACGTGTAGGGTTCGCCGGCGGACTCCCGGGCCGTCACAGAGACCGTCAGCAGATCCACGAACTTGTTGTACCACAAGGCGGATGGCAGCGGGATACTCCGAACAGGTCACAGCCGGGTCAGTGACCTGCGTCGGCGCGCGGCAAGGTCATGTGCAGCCGGATCGTGGTGCCGGTCTCGTCCGAATGCATTTCGACCTGGTCACAGACCTGGTTGACGATCCAGAGCCCGTGCCCGCCCAGGGCGTCCAGGGACGGCTGGCGGCGCCCCGCCAGCGGATCGGTGATGATGCCCTCGTCGTGGATCTGGCAGATTATTTCCTGCGTGTCGTACCAGATCTTCAGGCTGCCCGGTGATTTGGCGTGCTTGACCGTGTTGGCCGCTACCTCGCTGACCGCCAGCGTGAGGTCGATGGCGCGGGCTTCGGTCAGCCCGGCCTGGATCGCGTACCGGTGCACGACGGCGCGGATCGCGGCCAGGTCAGTGGTGTAGGTGTACGACATGGGATCGTCGGGGTCCGTAGGAGGCAGCGGGGGGAAAGGTCCGTCGCCGTCCGGCCGGGGAACCGGCTGACGGGTGAACGCTTCTTGTCCCGCTGGTACGCGCCGCGCGGTCTTGCCATCCCAGGCCATCAGCAGACACGATACACCGGCGCCGGAAACGGTCCGCCAGGATGGGCCTTGTGTCACGGAATGCCGAATCCGCCGTATTTAGAGCCCGCCGTCCACGTGTATCCGTCGCGCACGGGGTAGACGTAGGAACGTCCCGAGTCCGCAGCTCTTCGGAAAGGTAGGAGCTGCCTGTCTTTCGGAGGTAAAAATGCGAGTCGGAGGGCTCGTCTTGCTGATATGGCTGGTCATCGGAGCGATTGCGGCCGGCCAGCGCGGATATTACGGTTCGTCGTCGACCACCTGCGCCCATGGGGGCACGATCATCGCCACGATCGCGGCAGGCCCGCTCAACTACGTGGGCGTGAACCCCAAGGTTTCGTGCCATTTGCCCTCCCCGAGCAGTTGAGCCCCGGGCGCGACAATCCCGGGGAGAAGCGAAGCAAGCGGCTCAAGATTCAGGTTGAGGTCCCCTTTCAGTTTTAACGGCCAGTGAATGCGACGCGGTGTCGCGGCGTGAGCGCCCTGCGAGGTATGTATGTGCGAGCGCATGCTGGCTCGAGAGAATTTATTTCTGCCGAACGGGCCGTGGTGCCAGCCCCGCGCGACCTTACTGGAGTCATCGGCACTGGAGTCATCGGCGGGCCATGCCGGTATTTCGGCAACGCCAGGAATCCCCGCGGCCGCTGCATCGGCCACGGGGATGTGCCTCGGGACAGGGCGTCGGTCCTGCCGTACCGGTTCGCACGGCCGAGCGGCTACCCGGGGCTCCGTCAGCTAAACAATCAGGTCAGTGTCGGTGAGATCACAGCTGGCGCCTTGCGGGTCGGCGACGGCGCGCGAGGGGGAACGCGAACCACAGCCCGCTGAACACGCAGAAGACGAAGACGGTGATCAACGCCGCAGCTAGACCCCCGGCGACGTAACCGGTCACCAGCAGGACCGCGGCCGAGACGGCCAGGCCGACAGCGGCCAGACCGAGGATCGCCATCACGTTGGCCGCCTGCACCAGGCCCTCTTTCTGACCGCGGCGGAACACCAGCCGATGGTAGGCCACTGGCCCCAGCAGCAGCGCCGTCGCGACCGCGGACAGCACCAGGCTCCCCAGGTACAGGTCGCGCTGGCCGTGGCTGAGCCGGGCGAACTTGGCCGTAAAGGGCAGCGAGAGCAGGAAGCCGAACAGAACCTGCACCCCCAGGCCAGCTACCCGCAGTTCCTGAAGTAGCTCGGCGAGATTACGGTCGTCACGCTCCGCCTCGGACTCAGTTCGCGGATTGGAGGATTCCGCAGGTCCCATCGCAGCCACCTCCTGGCCCTCATGACCAGCGGCTACCCGGGCCAGGCCCGGCGGAAACGATACGTCTGTCCCGGCCATTCGTGCCAGTAACTAAGGGGTGCCGAGCTGGATCTGGATGCCGCCTGAGTCAAGCTGGCCCAGGGACTGCTCCCAGGTGCGGTCGGGCCAGTGGTAGCGCGCGACGCCCTCGGCCGGGCGGTACTCGGCGGTGTACAGGGTTCCGAAGCCCTCGTGGAAGCGGGTGGCGTAGAGCGGGGACCGCAGGCACGCCGCCACGACGCCGGCTATGTCGGTGCCGTCGGCCAGCAGTTCCTCAAGGTACTCCTGTCGCTCGACACTCCCGATCGCCGCGGCGTAGGGCGCCCATTCCACCTCGCCTTGATGGTTGGTGGCCACGGCCCGGTCGGTGACGCGGGCCGGGCGGTCCGGAGCCAGGTACACCGTGGCCCATCGCCCGGCCCGGTCCAGCGCGGTGACGTTGTAGGACATGTGGACCGGGACCCGGCGCAGCACCCGCACGGCTTCCTCGACGGTCCCGCAGACCTCGAGCACGTAGCGGATCACCAGCGGGATCCCGAAGCCCTCACCGACCTCCGGTCGTCCCCCGAACGTCAGCGACACGGCGAGCCCGGCGTCGTTGACTCCGTCAAGCAGCCCCCACAGGCAGTCGAGCATGCCGAGCACCCGGCGGCCGGTGTAGGCCGTCCTGGCCACGACCCCGTCGAACAGGCGGTAGTCCCAGTCGTAGTTACGGACCAGCGCCGGGCCGCCCGGCAGGACCGCTGCTTGCGAGCAGCCGGTGAGAAAGGGCGGCGGGTTCCACAGCGTCAGCGCGGGGCCCGCGTCGGGATCATCGCCGAGCATGGCGGTCAGCCGCTGCCACGCCGGGACGAGTTCGGGCATGTGCTCCTCGAGCCGCGCCCTGGCCTGTCCGGCGGTCGGGCGGATATTCGCGCCATCCCGCCACCACTGCCGGAACGCCGGCCAGATCGCCGTCAGGTGATCGCGGATCGCCTCGCCCGGTTCGTCTTCCTCCCAGGCGCGCAGCGCGAGCGAGACCTCGCCCGCCCGGGGCGCCGGTTCCCATGGCGTGGCTGGCCACCGCCCCGTGGCCCAGTCCGTCGAGGCGACACGCTGGAGCCAGGAGCGCCAGTCCGACCAGTCCACGCCCTCCACCCAGCGCTGCCAGTCCTGCCAGCTCGAGGGCGCCGCCACCCGGTCCCCGCCATCGCGATCCGCCGCCACGCCGCCTCCGCCCTACGCCTGCCGCACGCTCGCCCTGCACCTACCCGGCGCCTAGGCGATCACTCCGTCCTAGCGATGGCCCAGGAATGCGGCTAGTCCCCGGTCGTCGTGGCTGGCGATGAACGCCGCCGGCACTGTCACCAGGATTTCCTCGGCATGCATCAGGCATACCCACGCCTTATCCCGCGGGAATCGGCGAGTTTCACCTCCGCCCGGTTCGGGCAGCGCCGGTGGTTCAGGTCGGTTACCTGGCACGCGTGCGTGGTGCCGCCCCGCGCGGACACCAGGGACGCGGCCTCCCTCAGCAGCGAGAACCTGACGGATTCCTCGTCCTCGGTCGTCGGCGGCTGGGACGCTGACCGTTCTCGCTGGCCAAGCAGCAGCGTGTTGCCGTCCGGGTCGAGCAACCGCACTTCGCCGCCGAGTGCGTGCGGGGGATGCCCGGTGCGGGTAACGCGCACGCCGGCCCGGTCGAGGACGCCGACCACGGCGTCGATGTCGCGCGGGGGCAAGCTGCCCGGCACGCTGCGGCGCTCGTCAAAGGAGGCACAGGAGACGTTCACCGAGGCGCACGACAGCGCGGTGCAGACCCACGGTGACGGGGACCAGGCGGACCGGGAGGCGTACGCGGCGCTGAAGCACAAGTTCGAGAAGCGGGGCGACCACTGGATCGCCAAGGAGCCATCCGATCGCGGGGACTAGCGGTCCCTGCCTACAGTGGGCGTGTGGATGAGCTGGCCGATTCCGCGCATCTGCTAAATGACGCTGACGGGCTGCGGCGCCGGCTGGCGGACGACGGGTACCTGTTCTTCCGCGGCCTGCTGCCCGCCGAGCAGGTCCGGGCGGCCGGGCACGCGGTGCTGGCCCAGCTGCGCCGCGGCGGCTGGGTCGATTACCGGGCCATACCGATGATTATGCCGCTCGCGGTCAACTCCATAGATGCGCTGGCCGACCCGGCGTTCCGTGCGGCCGTCGTCGGCCCCGCGTTCAACCAGGTTCCCTACCTGTCGGCGCTGCGCGAGGTCGTCCGGCGGGTACTCGGGCCGCGGGCGTTCTCTTACCCCGCCAAGGTGCTGCGCGCCGTGTATCCCGAACGGCCCGAGGCCCGCCCCCTCGGCCGGTACATCCATTCCTGGCCACCGTGCAGGGGTCGGCGTGGGGCTGGGGGAGCAGCACGACCATCGGGACCTTCGCCGCCGCTGGCGTGGCCGGGCTGGTGACCGGCGTCCGCACCGTCCGTCACCCGCGCGCGATCACCGAGCCTGCGTTGTTCCGCAGCCGGGAGTTCACCGCGGCTGCGGTCGCCCTCTTCCTGTTCTTCATCGCCTTCGCCGCCTGGCTTCTCATCACCGTCCTGTTTCTCCAGGACGTATGCCACTACAGCGCGGTGCGCGGGGGCCTGGCCATCGCCCCGGGCCCGCTCACTGCGGCGGTGTTCGCCGTCAACAGCGGGCGGATCGCCAGCCGGGTGGACCGCGCCGCTCCCGCCATCACCGGGACCCTGCTGATCGCGGCGTCGGCCGGGTACTGGCTCGTGGCCGCCCCCGCTCATCCCGCCTACGTCACGGGCTTCCTGCCCGGCCTGCTGATCGCCGGGGCGGGCGCCGGCCTGGCCCAGGCGCCGCTGTTCGCGGCGGCCAGCACACTGCCGCCCGATCGCGCCACCACCGGCGCGGCCGTGCTCAACATGTCCCGCCAGCTCGGCAGCGCGGTCGGCATCGCCATCCTGGTGGCCCTGCTCGCCTCGCCGCATCCCAGCGCGCTCGGCCTGTTCCACCGCGGCTGGCTGCTCGAGATAGCCGCCTCGGTCAGCGCCGCGTTCGCGGTTCTCGCGGTGACGCGGGTGCAGCCGGTCAGGCAAGGGCGCCTGTCAACGGCACCGGAACCGGCGCCGGAATAGGCGGCGGAGCCAACATGACGAAGGCCCCTCCATGTATGAGATGGAGGGGCCTCGCCCGGCCTCGCCGCACCAGGTCGGCCAGTTGCCTGGCTGCCCGGCGCCGCGGACCGCCCGCCAGGGCCAGGCATCCGCGCGAGGCGCCGGTTTCCCGGCTCCTCCCACGTTCCGGGGTGGCCCCCGGACGATGCCCGTTTCCAACGGTGAATGTATTTTTACTGCCGTTGCGGCTGTCACGCAAGGTTCTGCGATTATTCGTTTCTAGTTTTTTCGCTATCCACACGGTATCCACAGAAGACGGCAAGTTATTCGCATTTGACGGCGGTTGTCCACCGCCTTATTCACAGCCCGTCCACAGGCGAGACTGGGTATAACTCAGGAACACCCGGACCCGCGGGGGAGTCAGGCGCTGCGCCTATGCCGCCGCCGCGGCCTGATCCGCCATCCGGGTGAGCGACGCGCTGATGATCTCGTGCTGGGTATCGAGGCGGCGGGCTTCGGCGTCAGGGATCTCGACCCGCACGGAGAGCTCCGTACCCGTGCCCGACGGGACCAGCTTTGACGCCGTACCCGGTCAGGTGACGGCGCTGCCGTCCGGTCACGACGCCTGGGTCGTCGGCGACAAGCCCGTCGTCGTCGTGGACTGGTGGGGCGCCGTACCCGCCGCGTCCCGTCTCACCAGCGCAGGGCGTCGGGCGAGCCGCCGTTCTCGGCGACCAGCTGGCGGGCGGAGGCCTCGGCCGCCGGCTTGCGGGCGACCCGTTCGGTGACCAGGGCCCGGGCCAGGCTGTCGTCGCCGGCCCGCGCCGCGGCGGCGATAAGGGTCAGGTCGATGACGTCGCGCTGCGCGTGGCTCCCGCCGACCGCGTTGGCGCGCGGCCGGATGTCGATGAGCAGGTCGATGGCCCGGTCGGGGCGGCCGGCGGCGAACGCGCCGAACGCCTCGAGCAGGGCCAGGCCGGCCCGCTCGGCAGCGCCCGCATTCGTCGGCGCGGTCAGGTGCCGGTTCGACGCGATCACCCGCTCGGTCCGCGTCTGGTCTCCGGCCAGGCCGAACGCCATCAGCGCATGCCAGTCGTTGAAGATGTAGACGGGGCTGCTCACCAGGTCGTCGATGTCCGCCGCGAGCTGCTCGGCGCGTTCGGTCACATCGACGCCGAACAACGACAGCCGCCACAGCAGCGCGGCGGCGTCCACGACGTCGAGCCACTCGGTGGACCGACCGGCCCGGATGGGGTCGTCGTACAGGGCGAGCGCCTCGTCGATCTCGCCCAGTTCCAGGTGGTACAGGCCCCGGTGCCACCAGTTGTGGATGGCGAAGTAGCTCGGGGACCAGTCCGGGGCCGAGGCGGTGAGGAAGTCGACGCCGTCTCGATGGTTGCCTTCCATCTCGAAGACGTGCGCCAGCGCGTGCACGGACCAGACGTCTTTCGGGTTGTGATCAAGGGCGGCCCGGGCGCGGGTTTGCGCCTGCCGGTAGTCCGCATTCTCCTCAAGCCCGAACGCGTAGATGCCCTGCACATATCCCCAGCCCGGCAGCTCGCGCGGCCAGGCGGGCAGCACCCGGGCGGCGGTGTCGCGGAGCTCGAGCCGGTTGCCGAGGAAGAAGTAGAGATCCTGTGCCACCTTGAGCGCGAGCAGGTCGCGCGGGTGGCACAGCAGCGCCCGCTCGAGCGAGCGGGTGGTGGCTTCCCAGTTGCCTTCTACCCAGTGCCTGGCGGCGCGCAGGTGATGAAGCTCCCGCTCGCCCATGACGGTGTCATCTATCCCCTTCAGGATCTCGCTAGCGGCGGCGACGCCCTCGGGGGTCGTCCCGTAAAGCGCGAGATAGGCGTGGTAGATATGGCCAAGCACCAGGCTGTCGTCGGCAGCGACCGCCGCCTCGGCGTCCGCGACCGGGTCGCCGGCGAGCGCGGCCAGGTCCTCGATGGCCTCGTCGAGCAGCGCCACCGCACCCGCGCTGCCTGCCCGGACGGGGACCCCCCAGCGATCCGCGAATGCCTTGCCCATCTCGGATCCTCCTGCCGTCTCGCCTCACCCTCGGCGCGTGTCCTGTCCCGGTGGCGCTAGTCCTACCTGGTATCGGCTGGCCGTACATAAAGCCTACTCACAGGGCTAACGCACAAGTGCACAAGCGGACGAGGAGACAAGCCAGCAAGCCGGCAAGCATGCCGGCGGGACCGCCCGACCGCGGCCATCACATGGCTCGAGCCTGCCGATCCTGTGCCCTGTTCATCCCCATCCTCCCTCTATTGCTGCCATCCCTCAGGCCGCGGTCGTCGTGTCAAGGGTCGTGAAAAGACTGCGTGACTACCGTCTCGGCGCAGGGAATGATCAAGGCGACCGTAATCCCTGGACGACGTTCACGATGGCGCGGTGACATTCACCCCTGACGGCTCTGGCCGACCGGCCCGACCTCGCCTGACGCCTAGCTTGCCTGGGCCTAGGCATAGCCGTTTCGTAACAGACGGTGACAGCTCGACGGTTGCGCGACACGCGATATCCGCCTTTCCATGATCATTTACGAAGCTGCTGGTAGATGCTACTTATCCATGCTAGACGGATAGATTCGAACGTCTGAGTGCTAGAAAACTTGCTCGCGTTATGTCCGGTTTCGGCAGTTGGAACCGGACATAACCCTGACTTTTCCCTGACTTGCGAAGGGTAACCACCAGCGTAAACGCGAAACCGGAACCGTAACCCCCACAGCAGTCACCAAAGGTAATCGACCCAGCTTGCCAGCTCGCATCGATACCACGTTTGACGTACTGCGCTCCAGGATGTCTTACGGCAGCAGCGCGGCGCGGTTCTGGCAGGCCAGCGCGAGGCACGCTGCGCCGCTCGGGGCGACGGCTTCCGTTGCAAGCAGGTGTTCTACGGTCGCGTCGTCAAAGACGAAGTTTTCGGGGGTCTCAGATCTCCGGTAGTTAGTGTGCGGTGCGTCGCTGACGTGCGGTTTCTTTGCGGCCGTTAGTCTGCGAAATTGTTTGATTACCGGTAGGATTGTGGTATGTCCGCCGCGGTTGCCCTCATGCTGGCGGGCATGCCCTCGCCGTGGGATCTGCATCTGCACCGGGCCGCCGGGCGGGTCGTGGTGCTGGTGGGCTCGACGCTGGTCGCCGAGTACGGCGAGGGTGACCTGGCGATGCGGAACATGGCGATCGTGACGCTGCGGCGGCTGGGGTTTCCCGGCGGGCGGGTCGCGGAGGTGTTCGGGCTGACGGCGACGTATGTGTCGCGGCTGAAGACGGCGGGCGGCGCGGCAGGGTGCCGCGGCGCTGGCCGGGCAGGACGGCCCGGGCCGGCCGCGGTCGCTGGGCGAGGATCAGCAGGACCTGGCGCGGCAGTGGCGTGAGCAGGGGGAATCGGATCTGGAGATCGGCCGGCGGCTGGGCGTGGCGGGGACCACGGTAGCCCGCCGCCTGGCCGCACGGCCGGCGGCGGGGGCGGATGCCGGGCTGCGGCAGGAGGAGCTCGAGTTCGCCGGGCCGGCTCCCGGGCCGCAGCCGGAGCCGGGGCCGCGGGCAGGCTCAGGGCAGGAGGAGCAGCAAGAAGAACAACAAGAAGAAGAAGAAGAAGACGAAGAACCCGTGAGGGGGGCCGGGCCGGCGGGCGCGGGGCGGGGCGGGGCGGATGGGCAGCCGCCGTCCCCGCCGCCGGGGCCGGGCGGGCCGCGGATCACCGGCGGGGTGTTCTGGTCGCGGTATGCGGGGGCGATGCTGCTGCACGCGTTCACGGCCCGCGCCGGGGCGGGGCAGGTGCTGGAGTCCGCCGCCACGGCCGGGCGCGGCGCAGGGGGGTACCGGTTCGCCGATGTGGCGCTGCTGTCGGCGACCAGCATGTGCTTCGCGCTGGGGGCTGAGACGACAGAGCAGGTCAAGCACATGACCGCAGCGTGCGCGGGGCCGCTGGCCGGGCTGGCGGTGCTGCCGCACCTGCGGACCCTGCGTCCCCGGCTGGCCGCGATCGCTGATGCGGCCGATCCGCTGGCGCTGCAGGAGATGGCCGCCCGCGCGATGCTGGCCGCCGGCCCGGTGACCTCCGGGGTGTATTACGTCGATGACCATTTCGTCCCCTACGCCGGCGCCCGGCCGGTCGCCAAGGGCTGGAACAACAAGCGCGGCAAGGCGGAACGGGGCCGCGCGGACACCCACGTCACCGCCCATGACGGGCGGGCGGTGTGCTTCGTGACCGGCGAGCCGTCCGGGCTGACGGTCACGCTGCCGAAGGCGCTGGCGGAGCTGAAGAAGGCCGCCGGGCCGGGCGCGGCGATCATGCTCGGGTTCGACCGGGGCGGCGCGTATGCGCAGGTGTTCCGGCACTGCCGGGAACAGGACGTGCACTGGGTGACCTACCGGCGGGCGCCGCTGGCCGTCCCGGCCATGCTCCCGGTCATCACCACGATCACGACCGCCGGCCGGCGCAGGGAAATCGCCTGGGCTGAGGAGACCGTGCAGCTCAAGGACTACGGGCAGGCCCGGCAGATCACGCTGTTCGAGCACGGGCAGGTCGCCTTGCAGATCCTGACCTCGGACTTTGATGCCTGCCCGGCGGAGATCCTGGCCTGGCTGAAGTCGAGGTGGCGGGAGGAGAACTTCCTGAAGTACGCATCGGAGAATTACGGCACCGGCAAGATCTGCGACTACATCGCCGCGGTCAGGGACAACACCAAGATCACCGGTAACCCGGCCCGCAAGAAGGCGAACGCCGCCGTCCGCGAAGCAGAAAAGGCGGTGGCCACCGCTGAGCGGGACCTGGCCGTGCTGCTCGCCGACCCGGCCATCAGCCCGGCCGCCAAGAACACCCGGCTGATCCCCGCCGCGCAGAACAAGATCACCGCCGCGCACAGGAAACTGGCCGCCGCCGCGGCGGCCCGCGACAAGATCCCCGCGAAACTGCCCGCCAACGTCATCGACCCCGCAGCCGAAGTCGCGCTGCTGCGGACCTGCCGCCGCGGCCTGCAGATGGTCCTGCGGCTGCACGCCTGCAACGCCGGGCACTGGCTATCGAACCACCTCAACGCCTACCTGCAAGACGACGACGAATACCGCGCCATCACCCGCCAGACCATCATCCGCGGCCTGGCCGGGACCATCACCTACACCCCCGGCCGGATCACCGTCGAACTCCGCAAACCCGGCGCCCCCCGCGTCGCCCGCGCACTCGCCCTGCTCATCGACGAGATCAACCACACCCCGCCCGCCATGCCCGGCGACACCAGGCCCATCACCTACCAGCTCACCGCACACCAGCCCGGATCAAACAAATAGCGCAGAACGACTACCGGAGATCTGGGGCTGGGATGCTCACAACCTCAACGCACCCGGAAAATTCCTGGTATCCGCGCCTGAGCACAATACGCCCAAGCGCGCACGCGCTTACCTTCTCACAGACCAGGTGGTCAGGACCAGCCGCCGGCCAGGCCGGAGGACCCGGCGGGCCTCGCCGGCGGCTGCAGCCGGATCGGATGCGAAATGGAAGGCGTCGATGGACACGGCGGCGTCGGCGCTGGCCTGCCGAAGCCCGGTATGGGTGAGATCGCCGACGACGAATCGTGCCCGGCCGGCCAGGCCGAACAGCGCCGCCCGGTGCGCGGCCTGATCTACCCCGACGGGTGAGAAATCCACGCCTACCAGCGAAACATCCGCCTGCCGCGCGAGCCACATCCCGGGGCCGCCGCGTCCGCATCCCAGATCGACGAGCGTCTGCCCTGGCGACAGGTCCAGGGCCTGCGCCACGTGGCGCAGCAGGCCGGCCGAGACAAGGGAGAACGGCTCGATCTGGGGCGGCAGGTCAGGCGCGGCCAGCTCCCAGACCCGCCGGATCCCGGGGGAGGCTGCTGCTGCCGAGAAGACCTCGTCGAAGCCGGCGGCCGTCGGCGCGGGCGTGCCGGCAGCGGGCGGCAGATCGTCGCGGTCCTGCGGCATCGTTCCTCTCCGGGGCATCGGCACGTCCAGGAAAGTCTGTCACCTGGCACCGGCAAAGGACGGGCCAGACCTGAACTGCACGGGCCAGACCTGAACCGCACGGGCGGCCTGCTGCGCCTTCGGTCCTGGCCGAAGATCGTGACCTTCATGGTTCACCGTCGGCTTGCCGCTGGTAGTGGCATGTCCGGGCACGTTGCTGGTGGCGCCAGGCAACTCCGCGGCCCGCTCAGGCAACTCAGCGGGGGTTCAGGCGTCTCTGATACGTGGACCAAGTGCACACGCACCCTCCGTCGAGCGCCGCCCCCGACGCCGCGCGCCAGGTGACGGCGCTGTACCAAGTGCACGCGCTTGGCCTGGTCCGGCTTGCCGTGATCATGCTCGGCGACCAGGCGGCGGCAGAGGACGTGGTGCAGGACGCCTTCCTTGGCCTCTACCGGCACTGGGGCGGCCTATCCGATACTTCGCACGCGCTCGCGTACGTGCGGTCGAGCGTGCTCAACGGCTGCCGTACGGTGCTCCGGCGCAAGTCCCGGTACGACAGGACCGTGTTCGCCGAGCCAGCCTTCGAGTCCGCCGAGGCTCACGCGCTGGCCGGCGAGGAGCACCGCGAGGTTATCACCGCGATCAGGAAACTGCCGGACCGGCAGCGCGAGGCGCTCGTGCTCCGCTTCTACCTCGACATGGACGAGGACGAGGTCGCGGAGGCCATGCGGATCAGCCGCGGGTCCGTCAAGTCCGCCACGTCCCGTGCGATCGCCGCGCTCGGGCGGATGCTCAGGGAGGGCCCATGACGGTAGAAGACCGAGTCCGCTCGGCCACGCGGGCTATCGCGGGGGCGGTACACGGCGTGCGGCCGCTGGTCTTGCCCGAGGTACAGCCAAGGGCGCGCACCCGGCACCGCTGGCGGCTATGGATGGCGCCGGTGACCGCCGCGGCGGCCGTGATAGCGATCGCTGTCACGGCCGTGATCGTCAGAGATATCCCGAACAGCCAGCCGGTTCCCCCCGCGCACGCCGCTTCCTCGGCGATCCCGGCGTACTACGTCGCGCTCAACAACGCGCTGAGCCAAAACTCCCCCGACCAGGTCGTTGTGGGCGACACGTTCACCGGCGCGCGGCTGGCCACGGTCAGCCCGCCCGCGCACAGCACGTTCGTCGGCATGACCGGCGCCGCGGACGACCGGACGTTCGTCCTCGGTGCCCAGCCGTTCCCCTTCTCGCCCAGGTGGTGGGGAGAGGAACCGCGGACCTGGTACCTGCTTCGCATCGCCCCTCGCACGGACCATCCCGCCCGGCTGGCCAGGCTGCCCATCCCGGCGACGCCATTCGGCCTCGAGGTGGCCGGGATGGCGCTGTCCCCCGACGGCAGCGAGTTCGCCGTAACGCTGGAGCCGAACACGACGATGAACTCAGGTCCGGAACTGCTGCGGATCTATTCGGTGGCCACCGGGGCGCTGTTGCGGACATGGACCGGGCCGCCCAGCAACGTGACCTGGGACGCATACCTGGGCCGGGACAACAACACCACGCTTTCCTGGCTGGCCGACGGGCACACGCTGGTATTGGACTATGGCGCGGGGGGCCGGATGCTGGACACGAGCCGTCCGGGGCACGACCTGATCGCGGACAGCCGGCCCACCGCCTGGTCCATGGCGTGGGGTGCCTGCAGCAGACCGCTGGTCACGTCCGACGGGAAGACGGTCGTCTGCGCCGCCACCACCGGTTTGCAAGGCCATCCCGGAGCCACGGGTGGCACGTGTTCCGGGGAATTCCTTGAGTATTCGACGGCGACTGGAAAACTGACCCGCACGCTGTACCGGTACCAGGCGAGCTGCGGCACCGACGGCGAAGTCATGTGGGTCAGCTCTTCCGGCAACGCGCTGATCGGTTACCTGAACATTCCTGGTGCCAAGCCGGGCCAGTCGAGTCCCGTGGTCGGCGTGATCACCCAGAGCAAGTTCAGGCCGCTGTCCTTCCCGCTGGCCAGCGGCGTTCCTCTCCCCGATGGGGTCGCCTGGTAGCTCTCCGTCCTCATCGCCGCCAATTTCGGGCATCTCGCGCTGACCGGCCGACAGCCGAAGATACTCGCTGCTCGGCTACCGGCCACCGATTTGCGGTGTCGCCCGGATGCGTCTCGTAGCGAGCGGACCTCACGGTGGTAGCCCCTGACTTCCCCCTCGGCGATGCCGTACCAGCCAGCGGCAAACTCGCGAACGGCTGACCACCAGTCCCTCCACGATTGCGGCGGCTGGGTAAAAACGGGCGTGTACACGCGAGGCAGTCAACCACGCCCGCCGAACGGCCGCGCTACTGCTTCGGCCCGGCTTCGTGATGTTCATGGTTGTCTGGCTCGCCGCTGGTAGTGGCAGGTTTTGGCGCGGCGCTGATGCCGCCGCCGCCAAGCCGACCATCGCAGCCGGTGCCGGGTGTCTCGGGCGGGCTCGGTGAGGAGGGTGGCGAACAGCCCGGCGATTTCGTTGCGGGTCAGCGGGATCTGATCGGCTGGTGCCGGGCGGCGGGTGTGCTCGATGACGGCGGCGACGGTGAGGAACGCGGTGGCGAGCATGGCCAGGACGAACGCCCGCGCCCGCCGCCGCGGCTCCACCCGCGCAAACCGGCCCGCGATCCGCCAGGAATACGAGCTGATCCTGCTCGGCCGCCCAGTCAGCGGCGCCCCCGCCGTGAACGATGAGGCCAGCGACGTCGCCTGGGTCACCCCCGGCGACCTGGGCGCGCTGGACATCCACCCCACCCAGTGGCGGCAGCTCCGCGACTGGCTCAACGGCACCAGCCCGCACGTGGACTGAACGGGCCACCTCCCGGCTGCCTAGCCGGCGCGCACGGTCGCCGCGAGGAACCGGCACGGCCGCCAGGGGTTCCTTGTGACCCGAGGAGGCCAGCGAACAAAGCACTCACCGCGGCGGCCGCAACCCATCGGAGAGGACCGCGAACACCAGCTCGCGCCGGGCCGGGTCGTCGCTGCCCGCCAGGCTCGCGAACATGCCCTTCAACAGCACGATGAGGTCCGCCGTCCGGACGTCGGCGCGTACCGCGCCTGCCTGCTGGGCGCGGCTTAGCAGCAGGTCGAGCGCCGCGAACAGGTCATCGCGCAGTGAGCCGGCGATCGAGATGGCATCGGGCAGGTCACGCTTGGCCGCGGACTCCTCGGCGATCCGGGCGAGATAGCCGAAGAAGGCGCCGCCCGGGTCCGCGGCGCCGGCCCGGGCCCGAGCGTCGCTGACGAGGTCCTCTACCCGCGCTGTGACCACCGCCTCGAACAGCGCCTCCTTGGCCGGGAAGTGCCGGTAGACGGTGCCGGGCCCGACTCCGGCCCGCGCTGCGATCGCGTCCAGCGGCACGCCGTAGCCGGACTGGGCGAACGCCTCCCGGGCGGCACGCAGGACCTTCTCCCGGTTCCGCGCGGCGTCGGCGCGCAGCGCGCGCTCAGCCATGGTTGCTAACCGGGGCGATCGTTCCGTATAGTTCAAACGGGGTCACCGTTCCGATTATAGGAGGCATGCATGTCCCGCAGCCCGCGTGAGGTTGCCGAACAGGTCCGTCAGATGGTCGCCGGGGAGGGCGTGGATTTCGCCGATCTGTTCGCCGAAGACGGGGTGCTCGTCTACCCGTTCAGCCTGCCCGGCCAGCCCGCCGAACTCCGCGGCCGCGAGGCCATCCGCACCTTCTTCAGCGCGCGGAGCCAGCAGCGCGACCTGCTGGTCATGGAGGGCGTCGAAGCGCTCATCCGGCAGACCGACGACCCGGAGGTCGTGGTCACCGAGATCACCCATCATGGCTGGTCAAAAGCGACCGACGCGCCCTACCGGCACACAGCGCTCGGCGTGATCCGAGTTCGCGACGGTGAGATCGTCCGATACGACGACTACATGAACCCGATCGCCGTGGCCAGGCTGCTAGGCCGGACCAGCGAGCTCGCCGCCGCCCTCACCAGCGCCTGACCGGGCAGACACCGAAGCGGGGCCGAGCGGACACCGAAGCGGGGCCGGGCGGCATCGCGACACGGAGACCTCGCCCACGTCGCCCGGATGGCTTTCGCCTACGGTAGTGATGTGCCGGAGGTGCCTTGGTGGGGCGTGGTCTCGTCGGCAGCCGCTCCGGTTCTGCTCGTCGGCGGGTGGACGGTGGCCGCCAGCCTGCAGCCGCGATTCGATCCGGTCGCCGATACGGTCAGCGCGCTCGCCGCGCCGGGTGCGACCGACCGGTGGGTGATGACGCTGACGTTCCTGGTGGTCGGCGGTTGCTATATCGTCACGGCGTTCGCGCTCCGGCCGGCCGGGGCCGCGGGGCGGCTGATCCTGATCGCCGGGGCGCTCGCTGGCATGCTGGTGGCGGCGAATCCGGAGCACCCCGGAGCCGCCTATCCGGTGCCGCACATCATCGCCGCGTCGGCCGGGCTGGCGGGGCTGGTCACCTGGCCCGCGGGGGCTTCGCGGCGCGGGTCGGCGGTGCCCTGGGGTCTTCGGCCCGCCGTGGCCGCGACGGCCGTCGCGGTGCTGTTCGCCCTCGTCCTGTGGTTCGTCGCTGAGCTGGTCCTGAGAAGCGGGCAGGCCGGGCTGGCCGAGCGGGTCGCGGGCGGCGCGCAGGCGGTCTGGCCGCTCGCGGTCGTCCTCTCCTGCCGCCGCGCCCGCCGTCCCGGCTAAGGGACGAGAGCCTCGTAGGCCAGGGCGGCCGCCGCCGCGCCGAGCACGGTGCCGGCGACGGCCTGCGCGATCGTGTGGTCACCCAACACCACCCGGGACCAGCCGAGCAGCCCGACCAGCAGGTAACCGCCAAGCACCAGCGGCCCGTACGTGAACGCGAGGATGGCCACCGAACCCGATGCCACCGCGCAGTGGATGGAGATCTTCCACACCAGCGTGATGGCGGCGAGCACCGCGACGCTGGCCAGCATGAAGGCGAGGTACCCGGTCAGGATCCGCGGGGCGCCGAGGACGAGCAGCAGGATCAGCCCGATCGCGACCGACGCGGTGATGAACGCCAGCACCACCATCCGGGGGCGCCGCGCGCCCACGTTCCTGTCGTCCCAGCGGCCGCGGCGGATGCCGTAGTCGATGAACACGGTCGGCAGCACGGCGACGAAGAACGCGGCCAGCAGGCCCCAGCCGGCGCCCGCCAGGCCGTCGGCGTGCCCGCCGAGCAGGATTACGGTGACGATCAGCCAGTTCTTCGGCTCGAGCAGGTAGGTGACCCGTGAAGCCGCGGACCTGCGCTCTTGACGGACAGCCATGAACAGACGGTACCGTCCCCGGTATGGCGGCGCGTAGCGGCAGCGAGTTCCTCGAGCGGCTATCCGCCGCCCGCGTCCACGTGGAGATCCAGGGCCAGACCCTCACCGGCGGCGTGGCCGATCATCCGGCCTTCCGCAACGTCGTGCGCAGTTACGCCGACCTGTACGACATGCAGCACGATCCCGCGTACCGGGACATTCTCACCTACCCCTCGCCCACCTCGGGCGAGCCGGTCGCCACATCCTTCCTCGTCCCCAAAACACCACAGGACCTGATCAAAAGACGCAAAGCGTTCAAGGCCTGGGCCGACCGCTCGCTCGGCATGCTCGGCCGCACCGGCGATTACCTGAACAGCGCGCTGATGGCGCTCGCCGCGGCGCAGGACTGGTTCGCGCAGGCCGATCCAAGGTTCGGCGAGAACATCCGCCGGTACTACGAGACGGTCCGCGAGGAAGACCTGCTCTGTACGCACACGCTGATCCCGCCGCAGGCCAACCGCGCGGTCTCCGGGAGCCAGCAGGCCGGCGGCGCGCTGATGGCGCACATCGTCCGGGAGGACGACAACGGCATCGTCATACGCGGCGCCCGGCTGCTCGCCACCATCGGCCCGTTCGCCGACGAACTGCTCGTGTTCCCCTCGACGGTGCTGCGCAACGCCCCGGAGGACAAGCAGTACTCGTTCGCCTGCGCCGTCCCGAACGACGCCTCCGGGCTCCGGTACATCGCCCGCGAGCCGCTGGACTACGGCCGCCCCCGGCACGATCACCCGCTCGGTTCCAGGTTCGAGGAAACCGACGCCGTCGTCGTGTTCGACGACGTGCACGTGCCCTACGAGCGCTGCTTCGTGCTCGGCGACCCCGAACTATGCAACGGCTTCTACGCGCACACCTCGGCGGTGGTGCACATGACCCACCAGGTGGTCACCCGCACCACGGCCAAGACCGAGTACATCCTCGGCCTGGTCTCGCTGCTCACCCAGGCCATCGGCATCGAGCAGTTCCAGCACGTCCAGGCCGACGTGGCCGAGGTCATCACCACGCTGGAGACGCTGCGCGCGCTGCTGCGGGCCGCCGAGGCCGACGCCGCGCCGAACGAGTTCGGCGTGCTCACCCCGGCCTGGGCGCCGCTGAACACCGCCCGCAACCTCTACCCGAAGCTCTACCAGCGCTTCCCCGAGATCCTGCGCAAGCTCGGCGCCGCAGGCCTGATGGCCACGCCCACGCAGGCCGACGTCACCGGGCCCGCCGCGGCCGACATCGAGACCTACCTGCAGTCCGCCACGCTGGGCGGGGCCGAGCGGGTGAAGCTGTTCCGGCTGGTGTGGGACACCTGCATCTCGGCCTTCTCCGGCCGCCAGGCGCTGTACGAGTACTACTTCTTCGGCGACCCGGTGCGGATGGCCGGCGCGTACGTCGCCAGCTACGACCGCGAACCCTACCGGGCCGCCGTCCGGGCTTTCCTGGACCGGGGATAACGGCGCGGCGAGGACCCCATATCCGGATTCGGGGGCTACTATCGCAGCAAGCTGATGGCCCGGCGGAGGAGACATGAGCAAGGGGACGTTCATCCTGTTTTTGTGGCTCATCATCGGAGCCGCCGCGGCCGGACAGCGTGGCTACTTCAGCGCCCCCAACCTGGGCTGCACCCAGGGGGCCACGATGGCGCTGACGATCGTCGCGGGCCCGCTCAACTACGTCGGCCTGAACCCGAAGATCTCCTGCACGACGCCGAAGCCAAGCGGCGCATGACCGGCCTCACGGCACGCGCCCGGCCCGTTCGGTAAAAATAATTATCCCGAACGAACTGGGTTTCTCCTTCCCCTAAAACCCGGGTGCCTTGCCGGGCCCGTCTGCGGTACCGTCCGGCGATGGACGATGAGGACGGCTACTTCCCCGAACGCGTCGCCGCGAGCTACGACGACTCGGCGGAGATATTCGAGTCGGGCGATGCGCGGGCACTACGTCGAGTTCACCGGCGGCCGCGGCGAGTACTCCACGATGCCGTTCCGGTATGTCTGGCCGGCCGAACTCGACCTGATGGCCCAGCTCGCCGGGATGCGGCTGCGCGACCGGTGGGACGGATGGACGCGGGAGCCCTTCACCAGCGAGAGCCGCCAGCATGTATCGGTCTGGGAGAGGCGGGCGGAGGACCCGCGGCAAGTACCCGGCCCGTTCGGCCAAAGATCTTTATCCCGAACGGGCCTGAAGTTTCTGCTCCGCCATCTGCCTGAGCCGGTAGCGCTGGGTTTTGCCGCTGATGGTCTTGGGCAGTTCGGTGACGAACTCGACCGTCCTTGGGTACTTGTACGGGGCGATCGACGTCTTGGCGAACTCCTGCAGTTCGGTGACCTTCGCCGCGTCCGAGGTCACGCCCTCGCGGAGCACGACGAACGCCTGCACGATCATGCCGCGGCCCGGGTCGGGCGCGCCGACGACGGCCACCTCGAGCACGTCCGGGTGGCCGAGCAGCGCCTCCTCGACTTCGGGCCCGGCGATGTTGTAGCCGGCCGAGATGATCATGTCGTCGCTGCGGGCCTGGAACCAGTAGTAGCCGTCGGCGTCGCGGACGTAGGTGTCGCCGGTGATGTTCCAGCCCTGCTGCACGTAGTTCCGCTGGCGGTCGTCGGACAGGTAGCGGCAGCCGGTGGGGCCCTGCACGGCGAGCCGCCCCGGCTGCCCGGCGGGGACCTCGTTCCCGTTCTCGTCCAGGATCGTCGCGCGGTAGCCGGGCACGGCCTTGCCGGTCGAGCCGGGCCTGATATCACCGTCGGCGGCGGCGATGAACACGTGCAGCATCTCGGTCGAGCCGATGCCGTCGATGATCGCAAGGCCGGTGGCCTGGTGGAACTCCTCCCACACCGACCTGGGCAGGTGCTCGCCGGCCGAGACGCAGCGCCGCAGGTTCTTCAGCGAGGAGGCCTTCCCCGCGGCCAGCATGGCCCGGTAGGCGGTTGGTGCGGTGGACAGCACGGTCACGCCGTGGGCCGCGATGGCGTCGGCCAGTTCGGCCGGGGTGGCGCGCTCGATGAGCAGCGTCGACGCGCCGGCGCGGAGGGGGAACAGCAGCAGGCCGCCGAGCCCGTAGGTGAAGCCGAGCGGGGGAGTGCCGGTGAAGACGTCATCCCGGTGCGGCTTGATGACGAATCTGGAGAAGGTGTCGGCGGTGGCGAGCACGTCCCGGTGGAAGTGCATGGCCACCTTCGGCTGGCCGGTGGTGCCCGACGTCGACGCGAGCATGGCCACATCGTCGGCGGAGGTGTCGACCGGATGGAACGTGCCGTCCTTGGCCGCGCAGCGGGCGGTCAGGTCAGCGGGCTCGTCCCCGCCGTAATGCAGCGTGGTGAGCGCCGGGGCCCCGGCGGCCAGGTCCTCGGCGAAGCGGTAGTCGCAGATAGCCAGGCTCGGCTGGGTCAGCCCGACGATGGTGACGATCTCCCTGGGGCGCAGCAGGGCCATAGTGGTGACCGCCACCCCGCCGGCCTTGACCACGGCGAGCCAGGCCGCGGCGAGCCAGAGGGTGTTCGGGCCGCGGAGCAGGACCCGGTTGCCCGGGCGCAGGCCGAAGTCCTCGGTCAGCACCTGGGCCAGCTGGTTGGTCCGGCGGACGACCTCGCCGTAGGTCCAGGTTCCGGTGAGCCCAGTTCCGGTGACAGAGTGCAGGCAGGGGCGGCCGGCACCGTCGCGGGCGGCGGTCACGTCCAGGAGCTCCACGGCGCAGTTGAGCCGCTCGGGATAGTTCAGTTCCGGGAGGTCGAAGCGGAATTCTGGCCACTGGTCCTGCGGGGGGAGACGGTCACGGCAGAAGGTGTCGAGGTGCGCTGAAGGGGAAAGCCGCATCTGGCCCCACTTCCTTCTTTCCCGTAGGGTAGATCACCAGTATTTAACTTCTGTGACGGCAGTCAAGAGTCCGCCATACGTTGGGAACTTCGGAGATTGGAGTGCCAGCGATGAGCCCGTTCCGAGCCTCGGCCCCGCTGACCGATAAGTGGGAGCACTTCCGCTTCTCGGTCTCCGAGGGCGTCGCCACGGTGACCCTGGACCGGCCGGACAAGCTCAACGCGCTTACCTTCGAAGCGTACGCCGACCTGCGTGACCTGCTGGCCGAGCTGCCGCACCGGGGGGACACGCGGGTGCTCGTGGTGCGGGGGAGCGGCCGGGCGTTCTGCTCGGGCGGCGACGTCAACGAGATCATCGGCGCTACGCTGTCCATGTCACCGGACGAGCTGCTGGCGTTCACCAGGATGAGCGGCGAGGTCATCCGGGAGATGCGGGACTGCCCGGTGCCGATCATCGCGGCGGTGCACGGCATGGCGGCCGGCGCCGGGGCGGTCATCGCGCTGGCGGCCGACTTCCGCATATGCACCCCGGCGGCCCGGTTCGCGTTCCTGTTCACCAAGGTGGGCCTGTCCGGCGGGGACATGGGCGCGGCGTACCTGCTGCCGCGGCTGGTCGGGCTGGGGCACGCGACCCGGCTGCTGATGCTCGGCGACACGGTCTCCGCCGAAGAGGCGGAGCGGATCGGGCTGATCTCCTCCCTCGTCGATAAGGATGGTTTCGACGACGCGGTGGCGGCGCTCGCCCGGCGGCTGGCCACCGGGCCAACCCAGGCCTACGCGCAGACCAAAGCCCTGCTGACCAGGGAGCAGGACATGAGCCTTTCCGCCGCGATCGAGCTCGAGGCGATGACCCAGGCCCTGTTGATGAAGGGGGAGGACTACGCCGAGTTCCACGCGGCGTTCAACGCGGGCCGCCCGCCGCAGTGGAAGGGGCTCTGACTGCGTCGGCGCGGGGCGGGTCTGCGACCGCACTCCCGGTGGCCTGGAGGCGTTCGAACACGAGCCGCACGGCCATCGAGCCGTCCCCGATGGCGGTCGCGGCCCGCTTGACGGACCCGCTGCGGACGTCGCCGACGGCGAAGACTCCCGGTCGGCTGGTTTCCAGGAACAGGGGCGTCCGGTTCCTGTCGTCGAGCTGGGCTTCCGGGATGCTGCTGCCGGTGAGCAGGAACCCGTGGGTGTCTTCGGCGAGCTGGCCCGCCAGCCACCCGGTGCTGGGCTGGGCGCCGATGAAAACGAACAGGCCCCGGACGGCCAGCACCGACGTCTGCGGCCTGCTGGTTTCGAGGAGCTCCACCCCTTCGAGTTGATCTTTCCCGAGCAGCGCGGTGACCTGCGTCCGGGGGGTGACGGTAATGCGGGGGTTCCGCTCGATCTGGTCGATCAGGTAGCGCGACATGGAGGTCTCAAGCGTCTCGCCCCGGATGATGACGTGAACGCCGGCGCTGCTACGGCTCAGGAACAGCGCGGCCTGCCCGGCGGAGTTGCCGCCGCCCACAATGGCGACCGGGTCCGCACGGCAGGCCTGGGCTTCCATCTGGGTGGCCGCGTAGTAGACGCCGACGCCCTCGAACTCGGCCAGCCGGCCTAGGGGCAGCCGGTTGTAGCGCGCCCCGGTGGCGATGATGACCGACTTCGCCGTGACCGCGTCGCCGTCGTCGAACCCGACCCGGTGCACGCCGGCTTCCGATGACAGCGACACCGCTCTGGCCGCCAGCTTGATGCGGACGCCGAACTTCTGGGCCTGCAGGGCCGCGCGCGCCGCGAGCTCCTCCCCGGACAGGCCCGCGGGGAAACCCAGCAAGTTCTCGATCCGGGATGACGTTCCCGCCTGGCCGCCCAGCGCGGTGTCCTCGGCCAGGATCGTCGCCATCCCCTCGGACGCGCCGTACACGGCGGCCGCCAGGCCAGCCGGACCCGCTCCCACCACCAGCAGATCACACACGCCGGACAGGTCGGTGTCGCCCGGGCCGGACAGGCCCAGCGCGTCGAGGAGCTGACGGCTGCCGGGGTTCCGCAGCAGCGGACCACCGGGCACCACGACGATCGGCAGGTCCCCGACGGGCACGTCCAGCTCCCGGAGCATTGCCTCGGCGTCCGGTGATCCTTCCAGCTCCAGCCACCTCGACGCCAGCCGGTTGCGGGCCAGGACCTCCAGCAGCCGCCGGGTGCCGGCGTCGAACCGGGAGCCGATCAGCGTCAGGCCTGCGCCGAGGCCCGTCAGGATCGAATGCCGGAGCAGGAACGTCCGCAGGATCAGCTCGCTGAGGCTGGGCTCCTGGGCCATGACGACCCGCACCTGGTCCGCCGGGACGCGCAGCACCCGCCCGGCCGTGCTCGCCACCGCGCTCAGGTACGCCCGCTGGCCGGTGAGCAGGCCGATCTCGCCCAGGAACTGCGAGCGGCCATACGTCGCGATCACCGTCTCGCCCGGCTGGCCGCGTCGCTCGATGATCCGCGCCTCGCCGGCCAGCACCACGATCAGGTCATAACTCACGTCCCCGTCGGCAAACAGGACGTCTCCCGCGGCTATGTCCTGCTCACGGCCGTACCTGCGCAGCACTTCGAGCTGCGCCGCGTCCAGGACCGGGTTACGCCCGGCCTGAGCCTGCTGCGAAGATCCCCCGGCGGGCTGCGCCGCGTGCCTGGTCAGGATGATGCTCCTTGTCCTTGCTCGAAGACGCCCTGTGCCGCCGTCCACAGCGTGTACGGGTTGCCGAGATCGCCGTGCAGGACCATCATCTTATCGACCAGCCCCTGGGCGGAATGGCTCCCGGAAAGCGATCGTTCGAAATCGCGGATGCAGGTCTTGGTGCCGCCGAGGATGGCGGCCGGGTCGTCGTCGCGCGCGTCCGGGCGCTTGTGGCCGGCGACGACGATCCTGGGGTTGAGCGCCTCGATTTGCTCGAGGCTCGCGATCCACTGCATGCGCTTGTCGTGGTCGGTGAATGCCAGCCACGGGTGGATGCCGTTGTAGGCGACATCACCGGCGATGACGGCCTCCAGGCTCGGGATGTGAACGATCGTCGAGGGAGCGGTGTCGGCCTGCGCGACGGCGATGATGGGCAACTGGTGGCCTTCTAGGTCGATGAGATCGCCGTCGAGGGCGCCGGGCACGGCCGGGTGGGCCGGGATCTGGCCGGGGAAGGTCGTGGTCCAGAACTGCCAGTAATCCGGGCTGAGCTGCCCTTGGGCTTCGGGGACGACGGCGGCCGCGGTGACGGCTCTGGCGTTGGGGAACGCGCCGAGGATCGTGGTCAGGCCGAAGAAGTGATCGGCGTGGCCGTGGGTGATGTAGATCGTCGTGAGGTTCTTTCCGGTCGCCTCGATCCATTTCACGATCTGCTCCGCGTCCTCGGTGGTGAGAGCGGCGTCGATCAGGACCGCGTCGCGCTCGCCGGTGATTAGCGAGACCGAGGTGGCCGGCCAGGTCGCCTCGCCCGCACTCATCGGGGGTATCAGCCCGGCGATCGGCTTATACGGGACAACGAATACGTGGAGGTGCAGTGGACTGGACATGGCGGCTCCTTTCGAGGCGATCTGGAAGTGCAGGCTGCATGAGATCGGTCTCTCTCTGTTATCTCAGCTCGGCTCACGCCCGTAGCCTCCGCCCCACCAGGTGGTGACGAGCGCGGCGTACTCGGACGCGGCGTCTTCCCAGGTGAAGTGGCCCGCGTCGATGATATCGAGCTTGCTGTGGGGCAGCCGCTGGTGGAGGAACTCGGCGTTGACCGGCGGCACCGCCGTGTCGTGCGCGCCGGCGATGATCTGGACCGGCGCCTGGATCTGCGGCAGCAGGTCGCGCAGGACCGGGAGTTCGGCCGGGTAGGCGCGCACGTAGCGCATCGACTCGGCAAAGCGGTCGCCGTCGTAGGAGGACAGGTAGTCCTCCCGGACGGAGTCGGGCAGCGCGTACCGCTGGATGCCGGTGAGGGCGCCGGCGACGATCTGCCGCGGGTCAGCGCTGCGGAAGCTGTCGAGGTCGGGGGCTTCGACCCAGTCTTTGAGCCGCGAGCCCAGCTGCAGCGGGACCGCCGTGCCCCCGCTGCCGACGACCAGGCTGCGGAGCCGGCCCGGATGCCGGGCCGCGGCGAACAGCGCGGCCGCGGTGCCGATGTCGGGGCCGACCACGTGCGGGTGCTCGAGCCCGAACGCGTCGGCGGCGCGGATGAGGAACTCGCCCATCGCCTGAGGGGACAGCAGCGCGTCGCGGCGCTGGGAATGACCGAACCCAGGCAGGTCGATCGCCACCAAGTGGGCGTGCTCGGCCAGCCGCGACCACATCGGCTCGAAGGCGAGCAGGCTTTCCGGCCACGGGCTGAGCAACAGGGCGCAATCGCCGCCGCGGTCCTCGCTTTGCGCGAACCGGACCGTCAGCCCGTCGATCACCCGGAATTGCATCTCGAAAGCTGCGTTCAGCCAGGTAGTCACGATGTCCCCCCTTCGCATGGCGGTGGTACTCGTTCGGCGGTTTTCTCCCTGCGAGTGTCATGGCAGATGGGCGGTACTCGAATCCGCCAGTGCACAGTCCGAGTGGCCAGTGATCGCCAGCGAAATGCTTCTCATCGGGCCAGCGCCTCCAGCAGCGCGGGCGGCGGCCTCTCGGCGGCCTCGGCCGCGGCCGCCGCGGCCAGCGCGTGCGGGTAGATCCCGGTCAGCGGGAAATACCGGAACGCGAACCGGACGCCATCCCCCAGTTCTTCCTCCACCCGTTCGATCGCCCGGAACGCCTACCGGGAGTACGGGCACTCATAATCGCCGTACTCCAGGATCAGCGGCCGCCCGGGGCGCCGCGGACGTGATCGACCGCCTCGTCCACCGGCTCCAGCCCCGGTTCGTGCTCCTGCCGCATCACGTTGCGCGTCATGAACGGTTCCTCCTGGCCCTCAGAACCCCGGCCGGCTGCCGGATCAGCACGAGGTGAATGCGGCCGGGCAGCCGGTTCCATGCTCTGGGCATAGGGCTAGGTTCCTTCCGGTTGTGAATAAAGGCCACTTGCTGGCGCGGCTCAGCCGCCCCTGAAGGAGATGCCGTGCTTCTTGATGAAAAGGGTGAGACCAGCTGGGGCGTGCTCGCATCCGCCAGTGGCCAGTCGTCCCGGCCGGTCGGCAGGCGTGTAAACAACGGCGCCGGTCAGATGATGGCATCTTCCCTCGTCCGGGGACGCGCTCGAGAGCTGACGGGCCGCCGCGGCGAATGCGACGTGCTCGACAGGCTCGTCGATGCTGTTCGCGCGGGTGAGAGCCGGGCGCTGGTGGTGCACGGCGAGGCGGGCGTGGGCAAGACGGCCCTGCTGGAGTACCTGGCCGGGCGGGCGTCGGACTTCCGTGTGGTGCGCGCCACGGGTGTCCAGTCGGAGATGGAACTCGCGTTCGCCGGGTTGCAGCAGTTGTGCGCGCCGATGCTGGCTCACCTGGAGCGTTTGCCGGGTCCGCAGCGTGATGCGCTGCGGACCGCGTTCGGCATCAGTGCCGGGCCGGCGCCAGACCGGTTTCTGGTCGGTCTGGCCGTGCTGAGCTTGCTGTCCGAGGTGGCCGAGGAACAGCCGCTGGTCTGCATGGTGGATGACCAGCAGTGGCTCGATCGCGCCTCCGCGCAGGCTCTCGGGTTCGTCGCGCGCCGGTTGGAGGCAGAATCGGTCGGCTTGGTCTTCGCGGCGCGGAAGCCGACCGACGACCTGGCGGGATTGCCGGAGCTGGTGGTCGAGGGCTTGCGGGAGGCCGAGGCGCGGGCGCTGCTGGACTCGGTGCTGGCCGGGCCGCTGGACGCGCGGGTCCGCGATCAGATCGTCGCCGAGACGCGGGGGAACCCGCTGGCGCTGCTGGAGCTGCCACGGGGAGTGACCCCGGCGGAGCTGGCGGGCGGGTTCGGATTTCCGGGCGCGGCACCGATCTCGGGGCGGGTCGAGGAGAGTTTCCGGCAGCGGGTCGACGCTCTTCCGCCTAGGACGCGGCGCCTGGTGCTGGTCGCGGCGGCCGATTCGACGGGCGACCCGGGCCTGGTGTGGCGGGCCGCCGGGAGGCTCGGGATCGGTGCTGAGGCGGCGACGCCGGCGGCCGAGGCCGGGCTGGTTGAGTTCGGTGCCTGGGTGCGGTTCCGGCATCCGCTGGTGCGCTCGGCGGCCTACCGTTCGGCGTCAGTGCAGGACCGGCAGGACGTGCACGGCGTGCTGGCGGAGGTCACCGACCCGCAGATCGATCCGGACCGCCGGGCCTGGCACCGGGCGCAGGCCGCGCCGGGGCCGGATGAGGACGTTGCCGGGGAGCTGGAGCGCTCGGCCGGCCGGGCGCAGGCGCGCGGGGGCCTGGCCGCGGCGGCCGCGTTCCTCGAGCGCGCGGCGCTGCTGACGCCTGAACCCGCTCGTCGGGCGCGGCGGCTGCTCGCGGCGGCCCGCGTGAAGCACGACGCCGGCGCGCCGGACGCGGCGCTCGGGCTGCTGGTCGCGGTCGAGGCCGGGCCGCCTGACGGGCTGCGGACCGCGGAGGTGGAGCACCTGCGCGGGCAGATTGCCCTGGACCAGGGGCGCGGCAGCGACGCGGCCCGGCTGCTGCTCAGCGCGGCCCGCCACCTCGAGCCGGTCAACGCCGCCCTGGCGCGCGAGACGCACCTGGAAGCGCTCGGGGCCGCGATGTGGGCCGGCGACCTGCACGTCCCCGGCGGCGTGCGGGAGGCCGCCGAGGCCGCGCGCGCCGCGCCCCCCGGCCCCGAGCCGCCGCGCGCGGTCGACGTCCTGCTCGACGCGTTTGCGCTGCGGCTAACGGAGGGGTACGCGGCGGCCGCGCCGACCATGGCCCGCGCCCTTGAGCTGCTTCTGGCTCTGGACGTCGGCTCCGGCGAGGTCGGCCGCTGGCTCTGGCTCGCCTGGGGACGAGCGAGCCAGATCATCGCCCTGGAGCTCTGGGACGCCGAATCCTGGCATGCCCTGGCTACTCGCCAGGTTCAGGTCGCCCGCGACATGGGCGCCCTCGTGCACTTGCAGTTCGCGCTCAACCTCCTCGCCAGAACCCACCTTCTCGCCGGCGAACTGACCACAGCGGCGCGGCTGATCGAAGAAGATCACCTGATCGCGGAGGCGACCGGGAATCCGCCCGTGGCGATAACCGCGATGATGCTCGCAGCCTGGCGGGGACAGGAGCCCGAGGCATCTGACCTGATCGAGGCCATCTCGCGGGAGGCGACCGTCCGCGGCGTGGGCGGGCTGGTCGACTTCGCGGCCTACGTGAGCTCCGTGTTGTACAACGGCCTCGGGCGTCACGACGCCGCGCGCGACGCCGCCCGGCGGGCATTCGAGCGCGACGCCGCCCGGCGGGCATTCGAGCGCGATCCGGTCGGGTACGGACCCCTTGTCGTGCCGGAACTGGCCGAGGCGGCGGCCAGGACCGGTGACATAGCGCTCGTCAGGGCGGCACTGGAGTGGCTGTCCGAACGCACCCGCGTGACCCCGACCGAGTGGGCGCTGGGGATCGAAGCCCGGGTCCGCGCACTGCTCAGCGACGGCGAGGCCGCCGAGCGGCTCTACCGCGATTCGATCGCGTGGCTCGGCCGTACCCGCGTCCGCGTGGAGCTGGCTCGCGCGCACCTGCTCTACGGGGAGTGGCTGCGCCGGGAGCGCCGCCGCGCCGACGCGCGTGAGCAGCTGCGCACCGCCCACCAGATGCTAGACGCGATGGGCATCGGGGCGTTCGCCGAGCGGGCCAGGCGCGAGCTGCTGGCCACCGGCGAGACCGCCCGGAAGCGTACCGTCGAGACGACGGTAGACCTGACTGCCCGGGAGGTCCAGATCGCGAGGCTGGCCCGCGACGGCCTGTCCAACCCGCAGATCGGCACCCCGCCTGTTCATCAGCGCGCGCACCGTCCAGTACCACCTGGGAAAGATCTTCACCAAGCTCGGCATCGTCTCCCGCAGCCAGCTCGACCGGGCCCTGCCCGCTGACCTGGCCACGGTCCGGCAGCCGCCTCGGCCGCCGGACGCGGTCCGCCCCGCCGTTTCTGGCTGACGGCACCCTCGTCTCTTGCTTCCCCGTCAGTCGCGTTCCCCAGACGCTACTTGCGATCTGGTTCGTCAGTAGTAAAATAAGAAATATAACTGACGAACATCGCGAGGACGTCCATCTCATGACTGCGTTGCCCGCCGCCCGGTCCGCCGCCTGGTCCGCCGCCTGGTCCGCGGCCAGCAGAGAGAGCGGCCGCCGCGTCCTTGCCCCGTGGGCGCTGGCCGCGGCGGTGCTCACCGGCCAGGCGATGGCTTCGCTGGATTCGGTGATCGTCAACGTGGCCGGGCCGGCCATCCAGCGTGACCTTCGTCTGCCGGGTGCCGCTCTGCAGCTGGCGATCTACTCGTACCTGCTGGCTTACGGTGTCGCCCTGGTCACCGGCGCGCGGCTGGGCGGCCGGCACGGCTTCGGGCGGCTGTTTACCTACGGCGTCGCGGTCTTCACGGCCAGCTCGCTGGCCTGCGGGCTGGCGGTCACACCGGTGATGCTGGTGGCGGCCCGCATCGGCCAGGGTGCTGGTGCTGCGCTTCTGGTGCCACAGGTACTGTCGCTGCTGCAGATCACCTTCCACGGCGAGCGCCGGCGGCGGGCCATGTCGGCCTACGGGCTGGTGCTAGCGCATGACCAGGCGCCACGCGGTCGAGCGGTATCCGCGACGAACTGGATCACAAGTAGCATCTGGGAGAACGTGACTGACGCGGAGGCGAGGGACGGACCACACAGATCGTGATCTTGACCTTGCTGTGGAGCTGGTCAACACGCATTGGGTGCTGGCCAGTCCTCCGGACCGGCTGACCGATATCGCGGTCTACCAGCGCATCCTGCGGGACGTGGGGGAGGATGCCCTAGCCGGCCAGCTATCCGGCGAGGATCTGGCCGAGTTGCGCGCGCTGCGTGACCAGCTCAAGCCAGTCTTCGCCGCCAGTACCATCGGCGCGGCCGTGGGCGTTCTCGACCCCATGCTCCGCGCCGCCGCCGTCCCCACCCGGCTCGCGCCCGATGACGGCACGGCCCGCTGGGACCCGGCTGCGGGACAACAGGGAATGACCGCGCTGCGCACTCGGCTGCTCGCCGCCCTGGCCGCTCACCTCGTCCGCCACGGCACCGCGCGCCTCGGCGTCTGCCAGGCCGACCCGTGCCGCTGCGTCTACGTCGACCGCAGCCGCGCCCGTACCCGCCGCTACTGTTACGACCAGTGCAACGACCGCGCGGCCGCGGCTGCCTACCGTCGCCGGAAAAGCAGCTGAGCCGCTCGGGAACATCCGGCCATAAGCGCGGGCCACGCCGACAGGCCCGATACCGCAAGGGATGGTGATCTGCCCCGAGCTTTCCGGACAGCTGATTTACGGTTAATTCACGCTGCGATCTGCTGTTCCAGGTACTCGTCAACACCACGTACTTAAGCTGCGCGGGTTCGTGTGAGGCTGTGACCTGGGTTTTTTGCTTGGGCTGCAGGATGGGTCTGAGGCGTTTTGCCTGCGGGAGGGGCTCCTGGTAGGCGTTGGGTGTCGATTCCTCGCCCGCCCAGGAGCCCTTGTGCTTTCTTATCTGCCTGATGTCGTTGATGCAAGCCGGACATCCGGGTTCCCGGTCGCGGGGACGCCGGCGGGAACGGTCGTGGTGCGGGCTGCCGGCCTGCTGTTTCGTGGCGGCGGGACGGTCGCGGCAGGAAGTGCGGTGCCGTCGGCGGGCGAGCTGGCGGTGTTCTGCCGGCCGGTGGTGACGGCCCCGGTGGTGGTCCGCAGGGACGGCAGCGTGCGGGCGGGCGGCTGGCTCCCGGATTTCGTGCGGCTGGGCGAACTGGAGCGGCATCTCGGTGACGGCGTGATCGAGGAGATCGTGGCGGCGGCGCTGGAGCGGGGCCGGCTGAAGGAGCGGCAGCGGCGGCGGCTGATGTCGTATCCGCTGGTCATCCGGCTGATGGTCGCGATGACCCTGACGCCGGACGCGTCGTACTGCGAGTCGCTGGCGAGGCTGGCCGGGCTGCTCGCAGACATCCCGTTCGCCCTGGAATGGCATATTCCCACGGAGAAAGTCATCACGGACTGGCGGCTCCTGGTGCCGGCGGACCTGCTGGAGGCCCTGTTCTGGCGGGCGGCCGGCCCGCTGGTCAGCGACGATGAGCCGTCGGCGGTGCTGCTGGCCGGGATGATGGTGTGCGCTGCTGACGGGATGCTGGTGAACCTGGCGGACACGCCGGAGAACCGGGCGATGTTCGGCTCGACCGGGACCGGGGATGATTCCGCGCCGTTCCCGCAGCTGCGGATCGTCGCGCTGACCGCCCGGGCCGGCCGCGCCATGCTGGGCGCGATTCCGGGCAGCAGCCGGGCCGGGGAGCAGACCCTGCTCAGGCGGCTGGTCCGCCGCCGCCCGGACCTGGTCGCCGGCCGCGTGATCTGCTTCGATCGCAACTTTCCCGGCCATGAGCTGATCACGGCGATCCTGGACGCGGGCGGGCACGTCGTGGCGCGGGTGAAGGCCGGGATCAGCCTGCCGATGGCCGATGACGGCGGCTGGCTGCCCGACGGATCCCGCCTGACCTGGCTGAACGCCCCGTCCGGGAAGAAGGAAGACCGGCTGCCGGTCCGCGCCGCCGAGCACAACGCGGTCCTGTCCTGCGGCGGCGGGACGGAAGAGGTCTCCGAGACCTGCACCGTGATCACCACCCTCCTGGACCACCGGGCCGCGCCCGCGGAGCAGGTACGGGAGACGTACCTGACCAGGTGGAGCGCGTCGGAGACCACGTTCGGCGAGGACAAGGCCACCATCACCGGCGCCGGGGACCGCACCAGCGGCCCGGTGCTGCGGTCGGGGTCCCCCCGCCTGGTCATCTCCGAAGCCTGGGCCTGGCTGACCGCCACCCACCTCGTCCGCGCCAGCGCCGCCGCCGCGCTCCGCAGCCAGGCGGCTGCCGCCCGCGCCCTGCGCCGGAGGGACAGCGCCCTGGTCACCGCGGACGAGGAATCCTTCACCGCCGTCTGGCGCCACGCGGTCCGCTCCATGACATCCACCCAGGTCACGGCATCATCATCACTGGACGCGCTCGCCGCAGCCGCGGACGCCGCCGCCCGCGCCGCCCTGCACACCCTCAACGTCCCCGGACGGCAGCGCCACTCAAAACGCGCCCAGAAAGCCCGCCCGAAATTCCCGCACGCCACCGCCGCCAAGACAACCGTCACCGGGAAACCCGAGGTCACCGTATTCGCGCCCGGCTTCTACTAGCCCGCCCGCCCTCACCCCGGCCTGCCGGGAAGGAGGACCCCCGCGCAAGCGGGCCGCGGACCGTGGAACCGCGCGCCACCCCGCCGCGACACGCGGGCAGAAACCATGCCCGCACACCATCTGGAAACAGAATCCAGGACACATACAGAACATCGGCACCATAAGACCCCAGGAAGCCGGAAACACCTAAAGATTTTATGGGCGCTGGCGCGGCCGTTCCCGGGGGATGAGAATGGCGGTGCGCATGCTGTCCGCCGACGTCGGCTGGACTTGGCTCTGCGAGACCGTCCTAAAGATTGACGCTGGAGCCCCTCAC